>FZPS01000088.1_pt101 | contig 70846 bp, 64 predicted proteins | sample 1817821 | NCBI WGS metagenome assembly FZPS01 (sample SAMEA104158645, study PRJEB21678) | metagenome | place: Germany | collected 2015-04-21
GGAAGGCCCAGATCCGCTTTGATGGCTATGATTATCCCACCTTTTGCAGTGCCGTCCAGCTTGGTGAGTACTATGCCGGATATATCGGTGACCTCGCTGAAAGTCCTCGCCTGTGAAACGGCATTCTGTCCGGTAGTGGCATCGAGGACCAGCAGGTTTTCACGCTTTGCATCTGGCATTTCCCTGTCGATTATCCGTGAAACCTTCCGCAGCTCCTCCATCAGGTTTTTCTTTGTATGGAGCCGGCCGGCAGTATCACATATCAAAACATCTGCTTTCCTTGCTTTAGCCGCCTGGATAGCATCGTAAACAACTGCAGCGGGGTCAGATCCCTCCTGCTGCCTTATGAGCTCGACACCGACCCTGTTTGCCCATACTTCAAGTTGATCTATGGCGGCTGCTCTGAAGGTATCCGCTGCAGCCAGCATGACCTTTTTGCCCTGTTTTTTCAGGGTATATGCTATTTTCCCAATGGATGTCGTCTTGCCAACACCATTTACACCGATTACCATGATCACGGCAGGCGACGGTTCTATATCGAGTTCCTGTGTTTCTTCTCCCAGTATCCCTACAAGGGATTCTTTTATCAGTTCCTTAATTTCCAGCGGATCTGTTATTTTTCTCTCTTTTACCTTGCTTCTTGTGTCATCAATTATACGGATAGCTGTATCGACACCGAGGTCAGCTGTAACAAGTACTTCCTCCAGCTCCTCGAACAGTTCCTCATCCACTTTCCCGAATGAGACCAACACCTGATCTATTCTTTCAGTTATACCCTTTCTTGTTTTAGCAAGTCCTTCCTTCAGCTTTCTGAAGAAACCCATTCTATCCCACCTTTTCTCCCATTTTCATTGAAATGATCTTTGATACGCCATGTTCCTGCATCGTAACTCCATACAGCATGTCTGATCCTTCCATGGTACCCTTCCTGTGTGTAACCACTATGAACTGTGTGTTGCAGGAATAATTCTTCAAGTATTCCACGAAACGATAGACATTGGCCTCGTCAAGGGCCGCCTCGATCTCGTCGAGCACACAGAACGGAGACGGCTTGAGTCTCAAAATGGCAAAAAGTAATGCGATGGCAGTAAACGCACGCTCCCCTCCGGACAGCAGCATCATGTTCTGAAGTTTTTTACCTGGAGGCTGCGCTTCTATTTCGATACCGCTTTCAAGCACATTCTCTTCATCCACCAACGTCAGACTTGCCCTTCCCCCATTGAAAAGCTCCCTGAAAACATCATTGAAGTTTTTGTTTATCAGCTTGAACTGCTCCAAAAACTGTTTTTTCATGATCGAAGTCATTTCAGCTATTACACGCAGCAGCTTTTCACGTGCCTGCTCCATGTCATTTCTCTGGTTGGTCATAAACTCATAGCGGTCTTTTGTTTTTATATAATCATCTATGGCAGCTACATTTATCGGCCCCAGCTCTTTTATCATATTTTTGATCTCATTTATCCTTCTTTGCGCGCTCGTCAGGCTTCCCACATCTTTTTTCAGTTCCATGGCAGATGAATATGTCAGTTCGTATTCATTCCATATCCTGTCCTGAAGAGCTTCCATTTCAGCCTCGAGTCTCGTTTTCCTGACTTCCGTCCTTGAATACTCTTCCTGGAGCAGAAGTATGGTTTTATTCGTATCATTTATTTTATTTACTATATCGTAAATGTCTTCCTCAAGTATCTTCCTTTCCTCAGTCAACCTGTCTATCTCGAATGACCTGCCAGATCTCTCTTCGCTGTGTTTCTTTATCCTTGCATTCAGGCCTTCGATCTGCTCTTCCAGCTTCTTGATCTCCTCCCTGAATCTTTCCTGCTCGCTTTCCTTTTTTGTGATGCTCATGACCATGTTCTCTTTCTCCGTATGGATACGGTCGGAACTCTCGTTCACTCCGGCTATGCTTTCCTTTATGGAGTTGACCGATATCTTGTAGTCAGTTATATCTGTGTGCAGAGCATCGCGGGCGGCCTGATCTTCCTTATGCTTCTCCTGGAACTCCGCCACGGTTTTCTTGGCTTCGCTTATTTCTTCTTCTATTTGCAGCAGTTCAAGTTCATATTTTGTCAGCTCATTCCCGGTTTCTTTTATTTCCCGCTCCAATTGCTCCTTTTCCTGCCTGAGCATCTCCATCCGCGCGGTAAGCTTTTCCAGATTTTCGTCTGTCTGCGCCAAATGACTCTCGTCTCTTATTTTGACCAACTCATTGTTTTTGATTTCATTTTCAATGGAAGATATATCAGAATCAATTCGTGAAATATCCTCTGTGAGCTGTTTGATATCTTTGCTCACCCCAGTTTCCTGCTGCCTGAGAGATTTCAGTTCTTCGTCCAGTTCACTGATTTCCCTGTTTCTCGTTAAAATGCCTGTACCTCTGTTCTCAAGGCTGCCACCTGACATGGCACCGCCTGTATTGAGCAGATCTCCGTCAAGGGTGACTATCCTGAAGGAATACCTGAATTTTCGCGCCATTTTGATGCCATTGTCCAGATTATCGATGACGACGACCTTACCCAGCAGATTTCTTATGATCCCGGTATATACAGAGTCATAACTCACCAGCTCTGATGCGACTCCGCAAAAACCTTCACATTGTTTAATGCGCGCCATCGTCTGGTTATCAAAACCTCTTCCTTCCACAGAGCTGATGGGCAGGAACGTAGCCCGCCCCAGTTTGTTCCTTTTCAGGAACTCTATCGCCTTTTTTGCATCTTCTTCGGTTTGTGTTACTATGTTCTGGAGCGCTCCTCCAAGTGAGATCTCAATAGCCGTCTCATACTTCCTGTCAACTTCTATCAGCTGCGCCAGTGCTCCATGTATCCCTCTGCCGAACTGGGGTGAAGCATGGCAGGCCTGGAGCACTTCCCTGACGCTCCTGTTGTAGCCTTCCAGTTTCTGCTCCATTTCCCTGAGAGTCCTGACTCTGGAACTTTTGGATTGTATATCAGAATTGATTTTCGCCTGTTTCATCCTGAGCTCTGAAAGCATTTTGTCAGTTTCCTCACGCTCGCGAAACAGGCCTGAGAGCTTCTCTTTGTGCCCTTTGATATGCTGTTCCGCATTTCTTATGCTTTCGGTCAGCTCTTCCTTTTTCATTTTCTCTCTGTCTTTTTCCACTACATTTTGATAAACCTCAGTATCAATGCTCCTCTGACGTTTTTGCATGTTTTCTATGTGCGACCTGAGATTGCTTATCTGGAGCTTTTTATCCGATTGTATGTCCATTTTGTCCATGATTTCGGACTTCAGCAATTCTATGCTTCTCTCTTCTTCATCCAGTGTTTTGAGCAGCTCTTCCATCTGCTTTTCAAATCCGGCCAGTTTGGCACTATACTCTTCAAGCTGCCTTTCCAGATATTTCAACCTGTCTTTCTTTCCTGCTTCTTCAGTTTCCAGTACTTCTATCTTCTCTCTCAGCTCTGCTTTTTCAGTATCCAGCCTTTCGATATTCTGCATGAGATTCGCTATCTTTTCCTGGTTGAGCTTTATTTCGGAACTGCAGCGCTCGAGATTCCCTTCCATTTCATAAAACAACTGTTTTGCCTCTTCAAGCCGTTCATCCATCGACTTGAGCAAATCGGTTTTCTCTTTGTTGGAGCGGGTGATCTCATCGAGTTTATTGTTTTCATCATTGATCTGGTCCTGGACGGTTTTTAGCTGCTTGTCCATCACTTCCAGCCTGTCCCGGAATTTTTTCATGCTGTCGAGATACACATTGACCTCAAGAACCTTCAGTTCTTCTCGCAAATCCAGGAATCTGCGCGCTTTTTCAGATTGCTCCCTGAGAGGCTCCAACTGGGATTCCAGCTCTGCTATGATGTCATTGATTCTTTCAAGGTTTTGCCTGGTTAGCTCCAGTTTTTTCTCTGCATCATGCTTTCTGACTTTGTATTTCATTATCCCGGAGGCTTCTTCAAATATCTGCCGGCGGTCCTCCGAACGCGTACTGAGGATCTCATCTATCCTTCCCTGCCCTATGACTGAATACCCGTCTCTGCCGATGCCGGTGTCAAGCAGCAGTTCTGTGATATCCTTCAGTCTGCAGTTAGTCTTATTGATAAGATATTCGCTTTCTCCAGAACGATATACTCTGCGTGTTATTGCAACTTCTTCATAATCTATGGGAAGTGTTGAGTCGGAATTGTCGAGGACTATGGTGACTTCAGCAAAACCGAGGGGTTTTCTGTGCTCGGTGCCTGCAAAAATCACATCCTCCATTTTGCTTCCGCGAAGTGTTTTGACGCTCTGTTCCCCGAGGACCCATCTTATGGCATCCGCTATATTGCTTTTACCGCTGCCATTCGGCCCGACTACCGCTGTGATGCCGCAATTGAAATCCAGTTTTATTTTTTCAGCGAAGGATTTGAAGCCCTGCATCTCAAGTCGCTTTAAGTACAAATGGATCCCTCCGATTGTCATAAGTGCATATTCATTTTAACATAATTTTGGGCTTATTCAACAAATTTTCAAAGTGTATTGCCAAAGCCAGTTGGAGCAAGTGAGCTGGTCAGCAGCTGTTCACGAAGCAGCCCCAGATGGCTTGATGGTCATCTGTACGACACTACATCATCTATACCTTTTAGCACTTACTCGTAAAACATCTTCGTCATAGACTCAGAAAAGTCGTGCGGATGGCCAGTCAAGACATCATTGGCTGCAAGTGTTACAGACGCGACCGGGTCATGCTGCTCGAATGAGGCACCAGGCACCACAACCGGCAGCAGGGATGCTGGCGGCGCTGGTCCCGAGCCATGGATGGCGAGTGACCTGCGCCCTCATTGGAGCAAGTGAGCTGGTCAGCAGCTGTTCGCGAAGCAGCCCCAGATGGCTTGATGGTCATCTGTACGACACTACAGCATCTATACCTTTTAGCACTTACTCGTAAAACATCTTCGTTGATGATGTGGAAGATATCGCATGACATATTATTTCCCCGGAAAGTTTCGGGTCAGGAACGACCCTGACATCTGCAAAGCCATATTTACTCTTCAGCGCCTCTATATTCGACCTCTTCTGTCCTATTACATCAGAAACATTAGAAATGCCTGTATGGATGATAAGCTCACGTGCCTCGGCAAGCCCCTGAGAGTCTATTATCCCCATGATCCTCTTCAGTGCCACCCTTGCCTGTGCCAACTGTCTGAATGCCGGGTGCATCGGCCCGGCCACCACATCCGAACCACTGCCCTCTCTTATATTCTCAGTGGGCTGAAGTCCGACCCTGATCACATTGATACCGTTGTCTTCAAACATCATCAGCAGTTCAGCACACAGGTCGACAGCCTCTTCAAGGCTCTGAGGCTTATATCTCCCCTCATTCATAAGCCCTTCGAGACCTGTATCCTTAATAACCAGCACAGGATATATACGAACCAGATCAGGTGACAATGCAATTACCTGGCGTGCCGTTTCTATACACTTCTCCCTCGTATCTCCGGGCAAACCCGTCATGATCTGGATACCCAGCCTGAATCCCATATCCTTTATAAGCTTTGCAGCCTTATGGACCACCACTGAATCGTGGCCTCGCAGACTGTTCCTCAGCACTTCATCGTCAAGGCTCTGTACTCCCAGTTCGATAGTTCTGACTCCGTACTTCTTCAGCAGTCTGAGAGTATCTTCATCGATTCGGTCAGGCCTTGTGGAAATGCGTATTTCTTCAATCCTGCCAGCAGAAACATAACTCCATGCTTTGCTCAGGAATACTTCCTGCTGCTCTTTGTCTATTGCCGTAAAGCTGCCGCCATAAAAAGCTATTTCGGTGAAAGTATCCCGGCCTATGGTGCCGAGATATGTATTGACCGTTTCATCTATCTTTTCCGGTGTCATTTCTTCCAGTTGACCGCTTATCTTTTTTTGATTGCAGAATATGCAGTCATTGGGACATCCCTTATGTGGCACGAATATGGGTATTATCACATGCCTTTTGCTCATTTCCCCACCTTCATTTTATCGATGGCATCCTTCGCAGCATTCTGCTCTGCTTCCTTTTTGCTCCGTCCGGTTCCTTTCCCATATGGTTTCTCTCCAACAAGGACCTGTGCTGTGAATACCTTGTTGTGATCAGGTCCCTTTTCGTTCAGTATCCTGTAGGAGATCCTCTGATCACCTTTTTTCTGGACGATTTCCTGGAACATGGTTTTATAATCTTTGAATACATCTATCCTCTCGAGATCCAGATAGATTTCTTTCATAGTCTTCAATATGAATCTTCTGGCTTCTGATATGCCACCGTCTATATAAATGGCGCCTATCAATGCCTCAAAGGCATCAGACAAAATAGATGAGCGGTTTCTGCCTCCGGTGTTTTCCTCGCCCTTACCGAGGAACAGATAATCCCCGAGCCGGATTTTTTCAGCACATCTCGCAAGCGATGATTCACACACTATGGCTGCTCTCATCTTAGTCATTTCACCTTCTGGCAGTTCAGGGCAGTTCCTGTAGATATAGTCGCTCGTGACAATGTTCAGCACCGAATCTCCCAGAAACTCCAGCCTCTCATTGCTTTTAATATCAGCAGCTTTTCTCTCGTTGGCATAGGAGCTGTGAGTGAGGGCAAGTACAAGATTTCCCCGATCTCTGAATCTGTAGCCTATCACTTCTTCCAGTCCATTCAGTTTGTTCCTGTTCTCAGTTATGATTTTTTCCAGCATTTGCAGTCACCTTTTTCACTGTTTCGGTTCATCAGCACCCTTAATCCATTCCATGGATTCCGCTCAAAAAATTGTCAGCCATCAAAAATGCAAAGGCAGGAAGTCACATCCCCGCCTTTACAGATTTTACCCCATATTCTGTTTGTAAGCAAACTCTTTCAACAAAGAAATATTTCCCATCTGCAGTATTATCTGCTGAACTTTTTAAATACCACTGCGGCATTGTGTCCACCGAAGCCAAGGGCATTCGACAGAGCATATTTGATATCGGCTTCTCTTGCCTTGTTGGGAACATAGTCCAGATCGCATTCCGGATCAGGATTGACCAGATTTATGGTAGGCGGTATGATGCCTTCCCTGAGCGCCATTGTTGTTATAATGGCCTCGATTGCTCCCGCAGCTCCCAGCAAATGTCCAGTCATCGATTTGGTCGAGCTGACAGCCAGTTTATAGGCATGGTCGCCGAACACATTTTTTATAACTTTTGTCTCACAGGGATCATTTATCGGTGTGGATGTCCCATGAGCATTGATGTAATCGATATCCTCCGGTTTGATACCTGCATCACTGATGGCAAACTGCATGGATTTGATGCCACCTTCGCCGTCAGGTGAAGGTGCAGTTATGTGATAAGCATCGCAGGTACAACCGTATCCGACTACTTCTCCCAGAATTTCAGCGCCGCGCTTTACAGCATGCTCATATTCCTCCAGGATCAGTATCCCGGCTCCTTCACCCATGATGAAACCATCGCGGTCCCTGTCAAACGGCCTGCAGGCAGAGGACGGATCCGGATTGGTCGAGAGTGCCTTGTTTGAACAAAAGCCGGCAAATGAAAGCGGGGTTATAGCCGATTCCGCTCCTCCAGTCACCATTATGTCGGCATCTCCACGCTGGATCACTTTGAATGCGTCACCAATTGCATTGTTACCGGAAGCACAGGCAGTGACGACACATTCATTGAAACCCTTCAGATTATATTCTATGGCTATCCTTGCTGCAGCCATGTTCGCGATCATCGAAGTAATGAAAAACGGACTGATCCTTCTGGCGCCCTTCGTCATCAATACGACTTGCTGTTCTTCCAGTGTTCTGATCCCACCGATACCTGAAGCCACTATCGCTCCGGCCCTGAAGCAGTCTTCCTTTTCCATGTCGAGTCCTGACATTTCAAATGCCATTTTTGCAGCGGCCATCGCATATTGTGTGAATGAATCCATTCTTTTTGCTTCTTTTTTGTCAATAAAATCGGTGGGCTCAAAATCCTTGATTTCAGCTGCCACTTTTGCTTCATAATCTGAAGTGTCAAATTTTGTAACGAGACTGATGCCATTTTTACCATTGCGTATGGAGTCCCAGAAACGGTCAAGACCTGATCCCAGTGAATGAACGACCCCCATACCTGTTATTACAACACGCTTTTTCATCTAACTCCTCCTATTGACAGCTTTGTGCCAAATTCAGTTCATATATGGAAAATGAGGCCATAGTATCATTTGATTTGCCAAAGCAGGTCAAAAGTTAAAAAAGTCCCTTTTGGGGACTTTTTTATGTGTTATTTCTGATGTAATTAACGGCATCTCCAACGGTTGATATCTTTTCTGCCTCACTGTCAGGAATTTCAATGTCGAATTCCTCTTCGAGAGCCATGATCAGTTCGACGATATCAAGTGAATCAGCACCCAGATCGTCTATGAAGGATGATTCCAGCTTAACCTCATCATCTTCAACACCCAACTGCTCAACTATTATTTTCTTTACCTTATCGAATACCATAAGTTCACCTCCTCCCAAAGAGGTAATATTTATTACCCTGTAAAAGCTGTTCCTGATTGACTTATACGCAATCGGCCCAACTTATACATAACACATAAAGATATTATTACATAACCAGTCCGCCGTCAATATCAATTACTTGTGCAGTTACATATGATGCACCGTCTGAAGCAAGGAATGCAACAACATTTGCCACATCTTCAGGTGTCCCGAACCTTCCGAGTGGTATGTTTTCAAGGTATTTTTCCCTGATCTCCTCAGGCAGTACATCTGTCATCTGGCTCTGTATCAGACCCGGAGCTACTGCATTGCATGTGATCCCTTTTGGTGCAAACTCCTTGGCCGTGGTTTTTGTCAATCCTATCAGGCCAGCCTTCGAAGCGGAGTAGTTGGCCTGCCCTCTATTGCCATATCTTCCGGCAACTGAGGCAATATTGACGATTCGTCCGTATTTCTGTTTTATCATTTGCTTTGCTGCAAATTTAGTGCACAAAAATGCACCCTTGAGATTGATATCCAGTACCAGATCCCAATCTTCCTCTGACATCATGGCCATCGGTTTGTCCTTTGTAACTCCGGCATTGTTCACAAGGATATCCAGGCTTCCAAAAGACTCCACAGCCGTGCTGATCATAGCCTTGACATCATCCTGATTTCTGACATCACCCCTTGTCACTGCTACTTTATACCCTGATTTTCTAAGCTCCTCAGCCGTCTCATCAAGTGCTTCTGACGATGGTATGTCGTTGAGAACGATATTTGCACCCAAAGAAGCCAGCTTTATTGCTATCGCCTTGCCCAGACCCCTGGCAGAGCCTGTTATCAAGGCAGTCTTTCCTTTTAGCTGCATCATACCTGCCTCCTGTTTATTTCATTATTTCAGCTAGAGTTTTTTCAAGCGATGCCAAATCTTCAACGTTATAACTCTTTGCTTCCTTATCTATCTTCTTCACAAATCCACTGAGGACTTTACCCGGACCAATCTCTACAAAAGTGTCAGCTCCCTGTTCGATCATGAGCCTTATGGTATCTTCCCAAAGCACGGGACTGCATACCTGTCTTGCGAGAAGGTCTTTTATCTCCGCCGGAGACTCCGGGATCTCAGCTGTCACATTAGCTACAAGCGGGATTTCGAAATCTTTGAACTGTATGTTTTCAAGCTCCGCATACAGTTTGTCCCTTGCCGGTATCAGCATGCTGCAGTGGAAAGGAGCACTGACGGCAAGCGGTACGGCTCTTCTGGCGCCTTTTGCCTTGCAAAGCTCCATTGCTTTCTCGACAGCCTTTACCTCACCTGCTATTGCGATCTGACCAGGACAGTTGAAATTCGCAGGTTCCACAACACCATACTGTGAGGCCGTGCTGCAGCATTCAAGCACGTCTTCTCTGGAGAGACCGATGATCGCAGCCATCGTACCGACTCCTAGCGGAACAGCCTCCTGCATGTATTTTCCTCTTTTCCTTACGAGTGATACAGCTGTCCTGAAGTCCATCGTGCCCGATGCTACATGGGCTGAATACTCTCCAAGACTGAGCCCTGCTGTGATATCCGGCTTTATACCTGCTTCGAGAAGGGGCATCAGGCAGGCCACACTTGCCGTCACGATGGCCGGCTGTGTGTTCTCTGTTATTCTCAGCGTCTCGTCATCACCTTCGAAAATCATTCCTCTCATATCGATGCCAAGAGCTTCATTCGCCTGATCGAATATTTCTGATGCGGCTTTATATTCACAAGCTATTTCCTTCCCCATCCCTATATATTGAGCTCCCTGTCCGGGGAAAATGAATGCCAGTTTACCCATGCTAATTCCTCCTAGGCCGTAGTATTATAGTGTGGTGTTATTTGCTCCACCTCAAAAGTGCAGAACCCCACGTCAGCCCGCCACCGAAGCCTACAAGCACCAGATTATCCCCTTTCATGATGCGTTTTTTCCTGTACGCATCATCCATGGCCACAGGTATCGAAGCAGAGGATATATTGCCATATTTCCGGATAGTGGTGTAGACCTTCTCCAGAGCTACCCCCAGCCTTTTGATCGCACTTTCGATGATCCTGCTGTTTGCCTGGTGAGGTATTATGTATTTTACATCATCCAATGTAATGTCTGAAATTTCCAAAAGCTTTTCTGTCGCATATGGCATCATTTTTACTGCGAACTTGAATACTTCATGCCCATCCTGGTACAGCGCGATTTTATTCTCGTAATCCTTCCTTTTCTCGACTTCCTCATCAGGCATATAAAAGCACGGGATAGTTATCAGGTTCCCTTTTGTACCGTCGGAACCAAGATATGTCGACAATATGCCATATCCTTCCTCTACCTTGCCCAGAACCACTGCTCCTGCTCCATCACCGAAAAGAACACAGTTCTTTCTGTCCTTCCAGTCGACTGCCTTTGTCATCCCTTCGCTGCTGACCATGAGTACATGCTTATAATAGCCCGTTTCTATGAACTGCTTAGCAATAGTTATCCCATATATGAAGCCGGAACATGCAGCCATTACGTCAAATGCTGCTGCATTCACGGCACCTGTTTCCTTTTGAATAATACATGAGGTAGACGGGGTTAGATAATCCGGTGTGGTGGTAGATACCAATATCAGATCGATTTGCTCCGGTGATATGCCTGAGTCTTCGATTGCCTGCCTGGCTGCTTCTACAGCCAGAGTATATATGGGCGTTTCCTTGTCAATTATCCTTCTTTCTGAAATACCTGTTCTTTTGATAATCCATTCATCTGAAGTATCGACCATTCTCTCAAGGTCTGAGTTGGTCAAAATTCTTTCTGGGACGCAGCTTCCTATACCTAAAATGCCAACGCTTACGTTCTCGTTTTGTCTTTTCGCCATCAACTGCAACCTCCATCTTTTCGACACTGTTGCGTATTTCATCAAACACTGAGCTGTTTGCGAGGTTCAGTGTCTTGAAAATGACATTCCTGATGGTTTTTTCATCAGAATTGCCATGACTCTTTATTACGAGTCCATTAACACCGAGTACCGGCGCGCCTCCGTCTTCTGACGGATCGATCATCTTTTTGAAGGCCTTCATGTCTTTCATAACGAACAGGGTCGATATTTTGGAGAAAATGTTTTTTGTCAGCATCCCCTTTAAGAACCCTGCGAAAAAAGACCCGGTCCCTTCAAGGAACTTCAGCATCACATTGCCGACATATCCGTCACATACTGCAACATCGACATTCCCCAAAGGGATATCCTTTCCTTCGATATTGCCCACAAAATTCAAATCTGACGATTTAAGCAGTGAGTAAGCCTGTTTGAGTATTTCGGTGCCTTTTTTGGCTTCCGTGCCCATGTTCACCAGACCTACTCTCGGGTTATCCATATTGAACAACCCTTTCATGTATGCTGAACCAAAAATTCCAAACTGTATGTAATTAATAGGTTTACATGTAGTGTTCAGACCTGCGTCTATAAGAAGACACTTTCCCGCTTTAGTAGGGATCATGGCTCCCAGTGCCGGTCTGTCAACGCCCTTCAGTCTCCCGAGAATGAACAGTGCTCCAGTGAGTAAAGCTCCGGTGCTTCCTGCAGACAAAAAGGCGTCTCCCTTACCTTCCTTCAGCATATTGAAACCAACAACCATCGAAGAATTCTTTTTTCTTCTTATGGCGCGTGTCGGAACATCGTCGTTGGTTATCACTTCTTTTGCGTGTATTACCTCGATCCTGTCGCTTTTGAAATTCCTTTTTTCCAGGATCCTTTCTATCTGCTCTCTATCACCTATAAGCGCGAGTTCAAAGCCATCCCGCATCTTCACCGCATCAATGCTTCCATTGACGATGGCATCCGGTGCATAGTCGCCACCCATAGCATCTACCAATATTTTCAATTCACTTCACTCCCGTATATTACTGCAGATCCAAACTTGTATCTACACTAATTAAAATACTATTTTTCCAGGGGTTTTTCAAGGGAGACAAGTATGAATTTACCTCTGAACATCTCGACCTGCTTTTCGTAGATCTTGACCCATACTATGTACTTGCTCCCCCTGATCTGCCTGACCTCGGCCTTTGCCACAAGTCTTGTACCAGAATATACGGGATTCTTGTATTTGATATTCGCAACGCCCACAAGAGCGACATCTGCATCGATCACAGCTATAGCCAGAGATTCAGCCAGTGAATAGATATAATGACCTCTTATGATTCTGGTTCTTTCAAAAGCCATCGAATCATCGGTTTCCAGGATGGACACACCATATTTCCCCAATGTGATGTCTATCAGTTCTCCAATGATCTCTCCACCCTGAAGCGACTTGACTTTGCTGTAATTCTTTTCTGCTACGTCCTTTATCCTCTCTCTGAGCTCCGGAATACCCATTTCGAGCCTGTCAAGCCTTATCGTAGGCACACTCACGCTAAAGAGCTCTGCCAGCTCTTCATCTGTGAGAAAAGGATCTTCTTTCAGTTTTTCTGCTAATTCCTGCTGCCTTTCTTTTTTCAATAAGGATGAACGGCTCATTTCGTCAAACACCTGCTTTGCATGCTTTAGTCATATAATTATTACCTGATACTATGTCCTATTACTAAAAGTATATAATATATTTTCAAAGTATGCAACATATTTATAAAAAAAACGAGGAAAGAAACTCTTCGCCTTTCGGCAGGTTCTCTCCCCGTCGGATATCGGATCCGGTTTTCAGTTGAATACATTTATTACATTGAGATTCTTCTTGATATAGTCATACAATGAATAAACTGTTACCACCACAGCGAGGAACATGGCATAATCGTCGAATGGAAAGCTTGTGAACAGACTGATCGGGAAGTTGTTGAGCAGTGCAGCGACTATCGCTATATCCTGAAGCACAGTCTTGAGTTTGCCGAGATTGCTGGCGGCTATGACTATGCCTTCGCCTGCCGCTACCAGCCTCAGACCTGTCACGATAAACTCCCGGGAGATAATGATCATAGCGATCCATCCGTTGATGTCACCGTTCTGCACCAGGGCCAGCAGCGCAGCTGTCACCAGAAGCTTATCTGCTATAGGATCCAGGAACTTGCCAAACCTTGTCACCAGCTTCCTCTTTCTTGCGATATATCCGTCCACAGCATCAGTGCTCGATGCTATAATGAAAATACCTGCAGCCACATAACGCCCAAAAGACGCTAGAAAATCATTGACAGCAAGCATCTGTGGCTTCATGAAGCTTAGGAAACCGGCGTTGATGATCGATTCAGGTATAGGGATGATGAAAACCATCAATATAGGAACCAGCATTATTCTGGAAAGCGTTATCTTATTCGGTAGATTCATGCTGTGCCTCTCCTGTTAAATCATATTCTCCTGTGTCAAGTATCCTGACATTTGTAAACTGGTTAAGTTGCAGGGGCTCTTCGCTCGTAAAATAAATCAATCCATCTATTTCCGGTGCTTCAGCATAACTTCTTCCATAGTAGAATATCCCGTCGTCTGCAATACCTTCCACAAGCACTTTATATGTCTTCCCGAGCCTTTGCTCGTTCAGTCCGGCGGATATCCGTTTCTGGATCTTCATGATCTTGTTGTATCTCGACCTTTTCACCTTTGATGGTATCTGATCAGCCATATTGTATGCCGCCGTACCTTCTTCTTTAGAATACATAAATGTGCCAAGTCTGTCAAACCTATATTTCTCTACAAATCCGACCAGAGCTTCGAAGTCTTCTGCGGTCTCTCCGGGGAAACCAACTATCAGAGTCGTTCTGATAACTGCTTCGGGGATCTCTCTCCTGATCGTATCAATTAGTCTGCATATATCTGAACTATTGCCCCTCCTGCCCATTTTCCTGAGTATTTCCTGACTGGCATGCTGTATGGGTATATCGAAATATTTACATACTTTATCATTCGAAGCTATCTCTTTTATCAATGGCATATCTATCTCTTCCGGATAGCAGTAAAGCAGTCTGATCCACTCGATACCTTCTATTCTGCTCAGTTTCCGTATCAACTCAGTGAGCATTTTTTTGCCATAAATATCTATACCATATCTGGTAGTGTCCTGTGCTGTAACAATCAGCTCCTTGAATCCTGCAGCGGCAAGCCTGCCTGCTTCATCGATGATCGATTCCATTTTTCTGCTTCTGTAAGGCCCCCGCAGGCTCGGGATTATACAGTAGGTACAGCAGTTATCGCAGCCCTCTGCTATCTTCAGATAGGCATAACTTTTTCCTGTGGCAATAATGCGTTCGCCGTCAAGGTAGGATATATCTCTCAAGTCCCCGTATCTTGACACGCGCTTTCCGCTGTAAGCTTCCTTTATAACAGAAACTATTTCGTGATAACTTCCTGTGCCCAGCACGGCATCCACCTCAGGTATCTCTTCGAGTATTTCCTCACGGTATCTTTCTGCCATGCATCCGGTTACAATAAGCATTTCACATTTGCGGTCCTTCAGCATTGCCATTTCAAGGATCGTGTTTATCGACTCCTGTTTTGCACTCTCTATAAAACCGCATGTATTTATTATGATAATATCTGCATCTTCAGCTTCACTGACTATTTCATATCCTTCGGATTTCAGCATCCCCAGCATCAGTTCGCTGTCCACCAGGTTCTTGGGACAGCCCAGAGACACCAGTCCGATTTTTCTGCTCAAATATAACACTCCCCGTTATCCCTGTTTTGTATAATATACAGCATATATCATATTTTCACAACAAAAAGAAAAACCATCCATCCGTACTTCTTCCAACAGCGAAAAACAAAAGGTGCCGATGACACCTTTTCATAACCTGTTGAATTTTGCCGGCATTTCTGTTATCTGCCTCATGACGGGATAAAACACGCAATTGGGATCACACTTCATCAACAGGCTCCACATTAGGCTCCACATTGAATTCCCTGAGCACTTCTCTGATGGTATAGGAGTCGAATCCCCTGTGAGCCAGGAACATGTAAGCTTTTTTCTTTATCTTCTCATCGTTCAGATCGTACTTGCCAAATTTTCTTTTAATCAGGCTCCTTGCCACGTCAGAGTCCTCGAACTTCCAGTCACCCAGCACCTCATCAGCTGTTTCCTCCGGGATGCCCTTCGACAGCAATTTATTCTTCAGCATCCTTTTGGACATTGGCTTGAGCTTGCTTCTGTCGAATACGTATTTCTGTGCATAGAGCTTATTGTTTATATACCCGATAGCCTTGAGTTCTTCGATAACACGAGAGATACATTCCCGGTCATATCCATCACTTTTCAATTTGTCCCGGACCTCCTGCTCGGTCCTGATCTTAAGTGACAGGTATCTGACTGCTCTCGCCTTGGCTTTCTGGAAATTCACCGTGTTTTTGATATATTCTATGGTCTCTTCCGTAATCTCGGATTTTTCGTAGAGATTCAGCGAGAGATAATCCTCTTCGGAAATGGTAAAGGAAAACTTTCCATCTATGAATACTGAAAGCTTGTCCTTATGCTTCCTGCTTCTTTCTATCGATGTTATCACCATTGGCTGTCACCTCCCGCATCGTCTCCGGATCTGCTCTTACTAAGCATCCGCATCAGCGTCTTCAATGCTGTCCTTTTCCGGACCTAATGCACCGGCGCTGCTTGCAAATGCCTGCTTGCAGTTTTCTCTTATCTTCATTTCGATCTCATTTGACAGTTCGGGGTTTTCCTTGAGGAACTGTTTGGCGTTTTCTCTGCCCTGGCCTATCCTCTGTCCGTTATAAGAATACCAGGATCCGCTCTTGTTCACTATATCCAGACTGACGCCTACATCAAGTATGCTGCCTTCTTTCGATATACCGGCTCCATACATGATATCGAACTCAGCTTCCCTGAAAGGTGGTGCTACTTTGTTCTTTACAACCTTGACTCTGGTTCTGTTTCCTATGATTTCTGTACCCTGTTTCAGAGATTCTATCCTTCTGACATCCATCCTGACAGAGGAATAGAATTTCAACGCCCGTCCTCCTGGTGTTGTTTCGGGATTTCCGAACATGATGCCGACCTTTTCTCTGAGCTGATTGATGAATATAGCTGTGGTTTTTGACTTGCTCACCACTCCTGCAAGCTTTCTGAGAGCTTGTGACATCAGCCTTGCCTGCAGTCCCACATGGGCGTCTCCCATTTCACCGTCTATCTCCGCTTTGGGCACCAATGCAGCCACAGAGTCTATTATAATCACATCTATAGCTCCACTCCTGACAAGTGCTTCTGCGATCTCAAGCGCCTGCTCTCCTGTATCCGGTTGAGATACGATGAGGTTATCGATATCGACACCCAGCTTTTTGGCATATGCAGGATCAAGCGCATGCTCTGCATCGATGAATGCAGCATCTCCGCCCAGTTTCTGTGCTTCTGCTACTATATGCAGGGCAACAGTCGTCTTTCCTGAGGACTCAGGTCCGAATATCTCGACTATCCTCCCTCTGGGAACACCGCCCACACCGAGAGCTATGTCGAGACCAATGGCACCCGTGGGTATCGTTTCGATGTTCAAATGGGCTTCTTCACCCAGCTTCATGACAGCCCCCCTGCCGAACTGCTTCTCTATCTGGCTCAGCGCTATCTCCAATGCCTTCTTTCTTTCCAACATTTGAGCAGACCTCCTTAATCTGAATGAACGAACACTTGTTCTGAGTAAAATTATATATTATTTCTCGGGAATAGTCAATAATAATATAACATATTTTTACATTTTTAATCTCTGCTTAATATTATTCACCATATATATCGCATCCTGCGACTTCAAAAACAGCATCATTATTATATAAACAGCGCATCCTGCGATTATTTCCAGGACCAGATATGCCAGCTGAAGTGCTTTGCCTCCCGGATACGGCACGACCTCCTGGATGATCCACAATACCGCACCCATCAAAGCTGCAGACGGTACAGCCCTGGACAGGAAGCCGGCGAACATGCCACCATTTATCCCTTTCATCCTCTTTTCCATGAGTATGAGCAGTATGGCAGCGTTCACAAGACTTGCTATCGAGTATGAAAGTGCCATCCCTGCAGCTCCGAGATCCGTATGTCTGTAAAAGACATATCCCAGCACAAGATTGAGGATCACAGAGATCATACCCGCAGCAAGGGGCGTCCTGGTGTCCTGCGCTGCATAATACGCTCTGTTCATTATCGTCACAGTTGAATAGGTGATCATGGATATGCAAAAGAATCCGAGTATAGCTGCCACAAATGGTATGTTTTCTTCAGTGAACCTTCCTCCCCACTTGAACACAGCCCTGACTATCTGCTCCCTCAGAACCAGGAATCCTGCTGCGGACGGTATTGCGAAAAACAATACGGATGTCAGAGATTTCATTAGCAGCGTTTTATACTCGCTATATTCCTTCGTTACAAATTTTCCGGACAGTGACGGAAGCACTGCTGTCCCTATTCCTACGGCAAAAATGCCATGAGGCAGCTGCCACAGCGTGTTTGCATTCCTGAATGCTGAAAGGCTTCCTTCTGCGGTACTTAGGCTGACAAATGCGGTGGCAATGACTGTATTCAGTTGTGATGTCGAGGAATTGAGCAGCGAAGGCACAGCCTGACCGAACAGCTTACGGAAAGACTTGTCGCCGAAACTTATCACCGGCCTGTAATACCTGAACTTCTTTATGGAAAACATCAGCTGAAGCAAAAAATAAGCAAAGGCACTCAGTGTCACAAGCCCGGCTACTTTTATCATGCTTTGAGGGTCTGTATCTGCAAACAGGTATATACTGACGGCACAGCCCATATTGTATATGGAAGGTCCGAAGGCCGCTGCTGCGAACTTCTTATATGAATTGAGCACCCCATTGCATATACCTGCCATCATCAGGAACAGAACCGATGGGAACAGTACTCTTGACAGCTTTACGGCAAGTTCTTTCGTTTGCGGGCTGCTGTCAGTGAATCCCGGTGCCACTGCCGGTATTATTTTATCTGCAAAAACCATACCGAAAAGACAAATGAGCACCATGACCACAAAAAGAACGTTCATTAGGGAACTGGTAGCCTGCCAGCCTTCTCTTTCCTCGCCTTTTTCGATCTTTCCTGACAAAAATGGTACCAGTGCTGCAGATATCGTGCCTCCAACAAGCAGCATGTACACTATGTCAGGTACTGTGAATGCAGCAACGTATGCATCCTGCACCCAGCTAAGCCCTACTTTCCATGAAAGCACTGTTTCACGAATGAAGCCTGTTATCCTGCCGAGTACTATTGAGATCATGACCACGATAGCGGCTGTTGTTATGCTGCTTTCCCTGTTTTGTGTCAATTGAAGTCCTCCGGTCTGGTAAGATATCTCCTTATCATATCGAATACATGAAGACAGGCCATGTTTCTTATCTTTGCTCTGTTTCCCCAGAGATGCAGCTTCTTTGCCGTTACGCCATCCCTGTGGGCCAGTGCTGTATACACAAGACCTATCGGCTTCTCATCTGTGGCACCTCCAGGACCTGCTATGCCGGTTACCGATATTCCTATATCCGTCCCGCTGACATTCCTTATACCAACTGCCATCTCAACTGCAGTCTCCTCGCTGACGGCTCCGTACCTTTCAAGAGTTTCCTGCCTGACACCAAGCTGTTCCATCTTGGATCTGTTGCTGTAAGTAACTACCGCTCTGTCAAAAACTTCTGATATACCCGGGACATCTGTGAGCTTTGCAGCTAGCAGGCCTCCCGTGCATGATTCCGCCACCGAAATGGTCTTTTTCTTTTCAAAAAGCAGTTTTGCTGCCACTTTAACCAGACTGCTGTTGTCATTGCTGAAAACAGCATCGCCCAGTCTTCGTCTTATCTCGTCTTCCACCGGCCTGATGAGATCCATGCCGTCACCGTTCTTTGGATACTTTGCAGTGACTCTGATCGTCACTTCACCGTCCCTGGCATACGATGCGATGGTCGGATTGGTCTGTCCGTCTATCAGGTCCATGATAGCATCTTCAACTGAAGACTCTCCTATGCCGAAAACTCTCAGATACATTGACTCGAGCCTGTATTCAGATTTCGATGCGAAATAGGGCATCACTGTTTCTTCGAACATGGGCTTCATTTCAGAAGGCGGACCAGGGAGCAACACTATCGTCTTGCCCTTGTCTTCAATAATGCAGCCCGGAGCCGTGCCGGTGCTGTTTCTTATTATGGTACAGCCCTCAGGAAACCAGGCTTGTTTAAGATTGTTCTTCGTCATTTCTCTGTTTCGGTTTCTGAAGAATTTCTCCATTTGTTCCAGACTTGTCCGGTCGAGTACCAGCTTTCGCTCCAGCACAGCCGCTACTGTCTCTTTGGTAATATCGTCCTGAGTCGGCCCCAGCCCGCCGGTCAATATAATGATATCGGCCCGGGACATTGCCAGTCGCAGGCTTTGTTTGAGTCTTTCCGGGTTGTCTCCGACCACTCCGTGATAATATACTCCGATACCGATTTCAGGTAGTCTTGAGGATATATACTGTGCGTTCGTATTTGCTATCTGTCCCATAAGCAGTTCTGTACCAACTGCCAGTATCTCGGCTTTCATTGATTTCCATCTCCTGCTGCTCTTGCATGATAGGTTTTATAACAGTAGCCCACCGGTTAGTCGCGGTATTCCATACTATTATATCAATTCCATGTTTTCAAAGTAAACACGGAATTGATTTTTGTCTCATCAGTTGAAAAAAACACTACTATTGTCCTGAAAAAATCTACTTCTTTTAAAATACCTGCTGTATTATCATGTAATCAAAACTATACGAATCGAGGGATGGGTATTATGAACGATTCTGTCAGGATCCTCAAGAACATCATTGGCAATGTGGAGAATGTTATCGTCGGCAAGAGGTATGCTATCGAACTTTCTGTGATAGCACTCATCTGCAACGGGCATGTGCTCATCGAAGACGTTCCCGGAGTAGGCAAAACAAGCCTGGTATCAGCTCTTGCCAGATCTATTAATGCGTCCTTCCGCAGGATCCAGTTCACACCTGATATACTTCCGTCCGACATTACCGGGTTTTCTGTCTATAATCAGAAGACCGGTGATTTCGAGTACAGGCCTGGTGCGATAATGAGCCAGATCATCCTCGCGGATGAGATCAACAGGACATCCCCCAAAACACAGGCAAGTTTGCTTGAGGTTATGGAGGAAAATCAGGTCACAGTCGACGGAGTTACATATAAGGTACCGCAACCGTTCATGGTACTGGCTACACAAAATCCGGTGGAGTACCTCGGTACATATCCGTTGCCGGAAGCACAGATCGATCGTTTCTTCATGAAGATATCCATCGGCTACCCCACCAATGCAGAAGAAAGCTACATACTGTCCAGATTCCAGCTCGAAGACCCTCTGGAAAAACTGATGCCTGTTGCAGAGAGCAGCGATATTACAGCACTCCAGCAGGAGATCAGAAATGTGCATGTGGACAAGAGCCTCAGCAACTACATCGTAGAAATAGTAAGCCAGACCAGAAAGCATCCTGATGTCGCACTCGGATCGAGCCCAAGGGGTTCGCTGGCATTGTTCAGGGCATCACAGGCCTGGGCTTTCTACAATGGCCGCGATTTCGTGATCCCCGATGATATCAGGAAAATGGTCATACCAGTACTGTCTCACAGGATCATGCTCAAGCAGGAAGCAAAGCTGAAAAAGATAAATCCGGTGGAAATATTGAATTACATTGTTTCGCGAATAAACGTGCCGGTGGTGAGCTAGCATGAAGCAAACCAGGATACTCTTTATCTGCCTGTTCATGTCTGCCCTGGTTTTTACTTATTTCAACGGCGGGAAAATACCATATACGCTCCTTTACACCATGCTGTTGCTGCCCGTTGTCTCGATCGCTTATGCATTCGTCATTTATCTGAGGTTCAAATTCGGTCAGGATCTGGACAAAAGGTTTGTGACCAAAGGAGATAAGGTGAATTTCATTTTCAGTATAAATAATGAAGATTTCTTTTTATACCCTTACCTCAGGGTATCGTTCTATGGATCGAACACTATTTTCGAGAACCAGTATCAGGTCAGGAGTTTCTCACTTAGCCCTTTTTCGGGAAGGAACTATGCATTTGAACTTCAATGTAATTACAGGGGGAATTATGAAATCGGGATCGATTCTGTTGAAATCGAGGATTTTTTCGGGATCATAAAACTCAGATACAATGTAGGCGAACCCAAATACATCACAGTATATCCAAGGATCATCTATCTGGAAAAGTTCCATCTCGAAACAGATCTGATGTCTGAATCTCAATCGGTGCTTGACACCAGAGATGAAGATATGACTACCATGAGCGATGTGAGAAAATATCAATACGGAGATTCTCTCAAGAGGATCCACTGGAACCTGACAGCACGGACACAGGAGCTTATGGTCAGAAAATTTCAAAGCACTTCTGAAATCAACACACTTATGCTGCTGGATCTGAGAAAGAACAACTTTGCCCCCGGCGAGAACATAATGCTCGAGGACAAGCTGATCGAAGCTGCTGTTGCAGTACTGTATTACTGCCTCTATAAGTGGATACCAGTGGAACTGGTCTATTTCAGCGATACTCTCCATAGCATCTATGCGAAGAACCATCTTATGTTCAACGATATATACGAAACTCTGGCAAAAGTAAAGTTCAGCGACGAAGTTGCAGTGGAGGATCTGCTGGAGGTATTTACCGAGAATGCCTTAAAGAGCACAAATGTTATCGTATTCTCCTCAAACCTCGGCTATGACCTCTACAACCAGCTTTACAAGACAGCTTGCTCCGGCAATAATGTGAGCCTTATATATATATCCCCTGAAAAAATAACAGGCGTCAGGGATCAGACAATAGAAAACATACTTGCTTCACTTCCTGAAATCGGCGTAAACAGTTACAGGATAGGCATAGACGATGACACAAAAATGATTCTTGAAAGCTAAGTGCGGGAGGAATGATATCGTGTTGAAAAAAATATCCGAAAAATTGCCGGATGTGTTATTGGCAGCTATGGTGTCATTCAGTATCACATATGCTCTTACTTCGTCCATGAGTCTAACTTACCCGCCTTTTTCGATACTGTTGATAATACTGGGGATGACAGTGTTTCTTTTCATTGCGTTTTTCAACAGGACCACAGCCATCATTACCGCTGTATTGTTCGGGGTGGCATTTGCATCTACATTGGTCTATGTGGCGCTTCATATAAAACTCAATGAGTTGGTTGAATTTTTCGATGACTATTTTTTCTGGCTTTATGATTTCATAATGTACCCGGATGTGCCGGATCCGACGTACCAGCTTATCACTGTGAACATATTGTGCTTGCTGGTTTCTGTGCTGTCCTTCATATTCGTTGTCAAAAAATTCAGATTTCTTGTAATACTTGCAGGAGGCATGAGCGTTTTTGCCATACAGGCATCATACAATCTGGTATTCAGCATTACTTCGTTCTACATTTTCCTTGCTGCAGTCCTTATGTCGTATCTCAGGCACGTTTATCAGATCAAAAGCTCGAAAGAAGTGAATGATTACGTAAAGCCTTCTGTATTGGTGCTCTGGAGCATACCGCTAAGTATTGTGATCATCCTGATGGCTTCCTCAATACAGGCAAGTGACAAGCCGATTCAGTGGAAATGGCTGGATCAGAAGATCCTGACTGCTTATAACCGTCTGAAGGAAAGGTTTGACTATGAGAGTTTTGATTATTTCTCTCTTTCCGCGTCATCAGGCTTCGGCGACAGCAATGATTTCCTTGGAGGCAGAGTCAGGCTCGACAGGACAAATGTCCTGTATGTTACAACGAACAAACGCGCATATCTCAGAGGAGCAGTAAGGGATGTATATACAGGAACAAAATGGGTCAACAGCATTGAAGAGCTTACTCCGCTTGAAGGTGATCACGACAGGCTGTACAGCGATACCGAAGAAATGCTTGAAGGTTTGAAAATACTTACCGGTACCGACGAACTGCCTGAGGGTTTGTTATACGTGAACCCGATATCTGTCAGATTTCTGAATCTCAGAACAAGGTCCCTTTTCATACCGTCAAAGGTCAGCTCCTTCGAGCCGGTTTCCGCTGATATAACAACATTCCTGAGTGATACCGGTGACCTTTCATCTAAAGACAGGTTGTCGAAAAACTTCCAGTATAAAATGACCTCATATATCCCTGCCATAGGCTCAGAAGATTTTGAAGCTGCATTGAGGAAAAGCAGAAGAGGTTTGTATGAGGAACATCTGAAAGATATCGTTTCTTTATTCATTTCAGATATGAGGGTATCAGCACTTGTTATGCCTTCAACATATAAAGCAGTACCAGATGAATACGCTTCCTGTTCTCATGAAAATCACATGGAGGCTTTGCCGGACAGTTCCCCGTCCATTGCTTCGGCAACCGGGAATATACCTCGTGACAAAAACGAATTGGTACAAAGATATGAAAAGGTCAATAAGTTCAAGCAATACAGTGATGCAGTATATGAACAGTACCTGCAGCTTCCTGATGAACTGCCACGGCGGATAAGGGATCTGGCAGCATCGTTGGTCGTGACAGCAGGCAATGATTACGACAAGGCCAGAGCCATAGAAAAATATGTTTCAGAAAAATATGCCTATAATCTGGACGTGCGTACCACTCCCAGAGACAGAGATTTCGTTGATTACTTTCTTTTTGACCAGCAGGAAGGCTATTGCTCGTATTTTGCATCTGCCATGACAGTCCTTGCCAGATGCGCAGGGCTTCCCGCAAGATACGTCGAAGGTTATATGCTCCCGCCTGAACCTGTGGATGGCAAATATGATACATATGTCGTCACAAACATGCAGGCTCATGCATGGACCGAGATCTATTTTGAAGGCTACGGCTGGCTGCCATTCGAACCCACACCGCCATTCAGGAACGCCTTCTATGCTACAGACGTGCAGGAGCATGTCTATGTCAGCCCTGGATATAATCCGGCATATGATGACTATATGGAAATGATGAAAAGATACTATAGCGGAGAAACTTCCGGGATTAACGCGGATCCGGGAACATTCACAGGTCGTTCCCGGCCTATGCCCGGTACTGTGGTGTTGTGGGTAGTCCTTGTGACCGGCTCTCTGTTCTTGCTCCTGCTGGCATTCAATGCAGTGCGCAGCAAAGTAAGATTGTTCAGATTCGCATCCATGCCGCCAGGAAGCTCGGTGATCAGGCACTATAATTATTACATTGGTTTGCTGAATTTGGCCGGTTTCGGAATCAAGCCGTCAGAGACGCCTTACCAGTACGCTGCCAGAATAGATAAGCTATTGTTTTTCAGTCCAGTCCGTTTTAAAAATATTACTGACATTTTCGTCAGGACAAGATACAGCAGGCATGATGCCACTGAACAGGAAAAGCAGCTTTTCACCGAGTTTAACCCGGGGTTCCTGAACGAAATAAAGATATCCATGGGCAAGCTGAAATACTTCACTCAGAAATACATCCTGGGCAGGATCTGAAGCTCATCTGTTGTGAAGACCATTACCTTGTCTTTCATTAATGATCAAAGCCGTTCAATGCGAACGGCTTTGATTATTGCAATATATGTACGCTCAGCGTTTATACACTTCCTCTGACGACAGTACGCTTATCCCGCTGGATTTCAAAGCCTCGACCGTCTTCCCGGGCTCTCCTGTTTTCAGGATAACCAGGGCTTCATCTTCTCTTTTGCTGACAAAGGCATACATGTATTCTATTTCTATCCCTGCACTGTTTAAGATTTTCAGTGCCGCTGCCAGTCCCCCTGGCTCATCCCTGACTCCTATTGCTATGACAGAGGTCACGCTCGTTGTGAAACCGTTGCTTTGCAATACTTCTTCCGCCTTATCAGGGTTGTTCACGATAAGCCTCAGGATGCCAAAATTCGTCGTGTCCGCTATTGACAAAGCACTGATGTCTATTCCATTGTCACCCAATATAGACGTGACTTCAGCAAGCCGTCCGGATTTGTTTTCCAGAAAAATGGATATCTGCTTTACAAACATCGTTCTTACCTCCCGTTTATATTTTACAATACGGAGAACAGTGCAGCAATTATTTCTTGCTGCATTTAAATGCTCTGTCACATCCTGCGTTTATCGATCACTCTTTTAGCTTTTCCCTGACTGCGTTCGATGGACTTGGGTTCAACAAGCTTAACCTGCACACTCAACCCCAAAGTGTCCTCTATCCTCTTCCTGATGCTCCTCTCTAGATCTTCTATTCTTTTGACTTCATCAGAAAACATCGTCTGCGTCATTTCGACCCATACTTCCATGACATCGAGATTTGCGACCCTGTCCACTATGATAAGATAATGGGGTGCAGTTTCTCCCATCTCAAGCAGAACACTTTCTATCTGACTCGGGAATACGTTTACACCACGTATTATCAACATGTCATCAGTACGTCCTGTCACCTTGCTCATTCTTACAAGAGTCCTTCCGCATTCACACTGAGAATAATCCAGCGAAGACAAGTCTCTTGTCCTGTAACGCAGCAACGGCAAGCCTTCCTTTGTGATGGTGGTGAATACCAGCTCACCCTCGGACCCTGGTGGCAATACTTCTTCAGTTTGAGGATCTATTATCTCTGGTATGAAATGATCCTCCTGTATGTGAAGCCCGCATTTGCAAATGCACTCAGATGCGACTCCCGGACCTATGACTTCGCTGAGCCCGTATATATCTATGGCCAGTATGCCCAGCTTTCTTTCTATTTCTTTCCTCATGGCTTCGGAACATGGCTCAGCCCCGAAAACACCTGCCTTCAACTTCAGTTCGCCGGGTTTTATACCTGCTTCCTCAAGCTCTTCTGCCATATACAGTGCATATGACGGAGTGCATGCAAGCAATGTCGTGCCAAAGTCTTTCATTATCTGTACCTGAAGACTGGTATTACCACCTGAAACAGGAATGACTGATGCACCTATCTTCTCTGCACCATAGTGGGTACCAAGCCCTCCTGTGAAAAGACCATAGCCATAGGCTATCTGTATCACGGATTCTTTTGTCGCACCGGCACTGACCAGGGTCCTTGCCATGACCTCGGACCATCTTTCCAGATCATTTCTCGTGTAGCCGACCACCGTCTTTTTTCCGGTCGTTCCTGATGATGCATGGATTCTGACGATTTCACTAAGCGGCACTGCAAAAGTTCCGAAAGGATAATTATCTCTCAAATCCTGCTTGTACGTAAAGGGCAGCTTCGAAAGGTCCTCGATGCCTTTTATATCCTCCGGCTCTATACCCTTCTCCTGCATTTTTTCTCTGTAAAACGGGACATTGTGATAAATTCTCCTTACAGTTTTGATCAGCCGCTCATTCTGAAGCTTTTGCATCTCCTCTCTGGGCATGCATTCACGCGACTGGTTCCAATACAGCATACAGAACCCTCCTCTGATATTCTATTTATGCCCTTATATTCTCCCGCGAGAATAGCTTTCAGGGTTTACGGGCACCTGCCCGCCCCACGCAAAAGCGACAGGCTGAAAATCATTTTAATTATTTGTTTTTACTGGTCTTCCCCAGGCCCGTACAGCGACAGGCTGCATCTTCTAACATTCTGTTGCCAACTGCTATCTTACAGACAAGTACAGCGTGCCTTTTCATCTTTACTTTTACTGACGGGCACCACCGTGTTCATATCCCGCATTGAATGCTTTGATGTTTACATCGAGAAATTTCCGGGGTACCACTTCTTCAATCGACTTGAGCCAGATCTCCTTATCTATCGCAGCAGTCTTTGCTAAAACTCCAATCAACACTACATTGACGGCTTTTATGTTTCCACATTCCTTTGCGATCTCGAGAGCGTCGATGGAACAGATGCGAACACCCGTGTCCCTGAGCTTTTCGATGATACCTTCAGGATATGCGGCGCTTCTTGTGATGACAGGCATCGGATCTATTTCCTGCTCATTAAGCACCAGCGTACCTTCTTTCTTCAGGTATTCCACCCAGCGCAATGCCTCCAGCTTTTCAAATGCCAGCAGGAAATCTGCCTCACCCTTCTCTATTATCGGTGAATACACCTTTTTACCCATTTTAACATATGTGACGACACTGCCGCCTCTCTGAGACATGCCATGGACTTCCGATACCTTTACATCATATCCCTGCTTTTGAGCTACATTGCCCAGCAGTCTGCTCGCCAGCAATGTCCCCTGGCCTCCGACTCCCACTATCATGATATTCATATCATTCATTATTATCACCGGCCTTTTCTATCGCATTGAAAGGACACACATTGCTGCAGAGCTTGCAGCCGACACACAGGGCGCTGTTTATCTCTATCGCATCGCCCTTGTCGACTATGGCAGGACATCCTATCTTCAGGCAGTTCCTGCACATCCTGCAGTTGTCGTTTATTCTCTGTGGACCCTCATACTTCACATTCTTCAACAGTGCACAAGGTCTCTGAGCTATTATCACCGATGGCTCATCTGCTTCTGCCTCTTCCCTGAGTATCTTTTCAAATCCCTTGATGTCGAATGGGTCTACTATCCTCACCCTGTCGATCCCCACTGCTTTTGCCAGCAGTTCAAGATCGACCTGCTTCGTTGGCTCTCCTTTTATAGTGAAACCAGTGGCTGGGTTATGCTGATGCCCCGTCATCCCTGTTATCGAATTGTCCAGTATTATCACCGTGGAACAGCCCTTGTTGTAGACAATGTCTATCAGACCGGTTATGCCTGAATGTATGAATGTCGAATCTCCCAGCACTGCCACTGTCTTTTTCCCGAATTCTCTTCCACGAGCCTTTTCCATGCCATGGGCCATTCCGATACTGGCTCCCATACATATACATGTATCCATTGACTGTGTCGGCGGCAGCGCACCAAGAGTATAACAGCCTATATCGCCGGTAACAGTCAGCTTTAGCTTTTTAAGGACATGGAAAGTCCCTCTGTGGGGGCACCCCGGACACATGACGGGAGGCCTTGCTGGTGGCTGGATATCCACATCATATACCTTTTCAAGCTTTTCGTCCGCCAGCCTCTCTCTCAGAAGAGTCGCTGAGTATTCTCCTGTGACCGGCAATACATCCTTGCCGATTACTTCGATGCCCATCTTTCTTATCTGGTTCTCGAAAAATGGTTCCAATTCTTCAACAACATATAGCTTCTTCACTTTGGATGCAAACTCTCTGATCAGATTCTCGGGCAGCGGATATACCATTCCAAGCTTAAGATATGAAACATCACCCATGGCCTCACGGGCATACTGATACGAAATGCCTGAAGTTATAATGCCTATTTCGGTGCTACCCCATTCTATCCTGTTGACCGGTGAAGTTTCAGCATAACTCCTGAGCTCAGCCATTCTTTTTTCTACAGCCAGATGTCTTCCTCTGGCCATTGCAGGCATCATAACGTACTTCGAAGGATCCTTCACATACGGCTTGAGTTCGATCTCCTGTCTTTCTTCCGGCTCAACAAAGCTCCGCGAATGGGCAACACGCGTCGTAAGCCTTACTATAACAGGACAGTCGAATTTTTCACTTATTTCGAAAGCAGTCTTCACAAAATCTTTGCATTCCCTGCTGTCAGAAGGCTCCAGCATTGGCACCAGCGAAGCACGGGCATAGAACCTGGAATCCTGTTCATTTTGAGAACTGTGCATGCCAGGATCATCAGCGACCATTATGACAAGACCGCCGTTCACTCCTGTATATGAAACAGTGAAAAGCGGGTCTGCCGCCACATTGAGACCTACGTGCTTCATTGAACAGATTGCTCTCGCTCCTGCTACAGATGCACCTATCGCGACCTCCAGGGCCACCTTTTCGTTAGGCGACCATTCACAGTACACCTCATCATATTTGGCAATATATTCGGTGATCTCTGTACTCGGAGTGCCCGGATAAGCCGCAGCGACCCTCACGCCTGCTTCATATGCACCCCTTGCAACTGCTTCATTCCCCAACATCAGTTCTTTCATATGGTTCTCCTTATCTGCTATACATATATCTGTTTCATTATTATCGGGATTATGATACTGAATCTTTGCCTCGTTTTATTTTAATCCTTTATGTGTTTTTTGTAAACCCTGAATGACTTTCCGCCAATTCATAAAAGAAAGCAGCACCTGTCAGTCGCTTTAAAAAGGGACAAGCCCTTATGGGATGTCCCTTTACCGCAATGAAAGCCAGTTTTGTGACTGCAAAACCAGAACCTGCATGCCCGCATCTTACTCCGGGCCACACTTATGCAGCAAATACACCTGATTATGTCTCCATTTCCAGACTTCCGGCCTTGGTTTTACCAAACGCTTTATCCAACTGCTTCTGAGGCATTTTAGCTGTCAGCAGGCTGACAACCGGAACGACGGCCAGCGATACTGCCATCGCCACAGCACCGATATTCGGAGCAACTCCGGGATCCATTTTGTATATTATCGCTCCTGCCAGTGATACTGCAAAGCCGCTGATGAAACCAGCCCATGCACCGGTCTTCGTCGTTCCCTTCCAGTACAGTCCGTACAGGAACGGTGCAAGGAAGGCACCTGCCACAGTTCCCCATGAGAAGGACATAAGTGCAAGTATCGAGTTAGGTGTCACAGCTACCATAAATGAGCAAATCACGAACAATCCGCACAGCGCCCTCATCAGGAGCATCACATTCTCCTTCTTCATATTCGGAAACAGAGTTCCCTTTATCAGATCCAGTGAAATTGCGGAGCTTGATACGAGCACCAGTGAAGAAAGAGTGGACATCGATGCTGACAGCACCAAAATGACTACGATCCCTATAAGGGCATCAGGCAATGCCTTTTCCAGCACCATCGGCATTACCATGTCAGCATTGGGTTTTCCATTGGCCCCGATCGGCATGGTGTTGTCCAGGTAAAGTCTGCCGAAAGCACCGACAAAATACGCACCGCCAGCAATAATCAGCGCAAAAACAGTAGATATGATAGTTCCCCTTCTGACAGCCTGGTCATCCCTGATGGCATAGAATTTATGCACCATCTGAGGCAGTCCCCATGTTCCGAGGCTTGTGAGCACAATAAGACCCAGAAGGTTCAGAGGCTGCGCACTGAAAACACTTACCAATCCCGGTCCATCCCCAGGTATCTGAGAAAGCTTCTGCAATCCGCCTGTCAGGCCTCCTACTGCAGGATTAGAAAGAATATAAAATATCATGGCTGCCACGCCTATCAGCATTATGATACCCTGTATGAAATCATTCAGTGCCGTTGCCACATAGCCGCCCAACAGCAGATAAATGCCGGTTAGCAGTGCCATGGCTGCCATACAGTATACGAAAGGTACACCAAAGGTGGTTTCGAACAGATAGGCAAGCCCCTGGTATACAGATGCCGAATAAGGCACCATGAATATGAATATGATCAGCGCAGTTACTATCTTCATAGCTTTGCTGTCATAGCGCTTTTCAAAAAACTCAGGCATAGTGGATGCACCAAGCTGGTGTGTCATCCTTCTCGTTCTCTTTGCGAGCACAAGCCATGCCAGCAGGCTTCCCAGCAATGCATTGCCTATGCCTATGAATGTGGAGGATATACCGAATCCCCATCCTATCTTGCCTGCATAACCAATGAAAATGACGGCTGAAAAATACGTGGTGCCATATGCGAATGCCGAAAGCCATGCCCCCATATTCCTGCCGCCAAGGAAAAAATCCTGAACGTTTTGCACTTTTTTTCTGCTGATGATTCCCACAAGGACCATGACAGCAATGAAAAGACCTAAAAAGACATACTTGAGCACACCTACCATCCTTCCATTCAACAGTTTATGAATACTATATCTGCCATCCAGCCATTCTGCGAACTGAAAATCATAAGTATTATACTACATTCACGCGAAAAATGAAAGCACATTTTCATTTGTCACGTTCAGTCTCATTTTATGATCTCAACTATATATTTCTCAAAATTGAGGAGTTTTTCGAGCAGCTTATCCAACTCGATATCTTCCTTATCTGTGCGCAGGTCATCACGTATGATAGCTGAAGCTTCCTCCAGTTCATCCTTGAGTTTGTCGAGCATATGGACGATCTCAAGCCGCTTGAATCCATATCTCTCTTTTCTTTCCCTGCGTTCTGCCTTCCTGTCAGCAGGCGAAACGCCTTCTGCAGTTACCATGAATGATTCGCCGTATTCGGGTATAATGGGCTCGATTCCCAACTCTTTAGCTATCAGTTGTCCGAATTCGGTCATGGATTCTTCTTCGCCATGGACAACAAAAATATTCCGCGGTTTTTGCCTGAAAGACTCAAGCCAGCTGATAAGGCCGGCCTGGTCGGCATGTCCCGAAAGCCCTTCGAGTATCTCCACCCGGGCATCCACATTTATCTCTTCTCCGAATATCCTGACCTTTTTGGCTCCATCCACAAGCCTTCTTCCAAGCGTCCCAACAGCCTGGTACCCAACGAAAACGATCGAGGACTCCTTTCTCCACAGATTGTGTTTCAGATGGTGCTTTATCCTGCCGGCTTCACACATTCCACTGGCCGATATGATAATGAGGCTTTCAGTACTGGTGTTCAATGCTTTTGATTCATCTGCGCTCCGGGTGAAACGAAGCCCCGGGAAATCAAGCGGATTATCGCCTTTCTCAATGTATTCCCTGGCTTCTTCGTCATAACAGTCCAGATTGTTCCTGAAAACTTCTGTTGCCGATACTGCCAGCGGACTGTCGACATATACGGGCATATCAAGCAGATGACTAAGCTCTTCGCCATATTTCCCGCGCTGCTTGAACAGTTCATATATGATTTCCTGGGTCCTGCCAACTGCAAAGGACGGGATTATGACATTACCGCCCCTTTCCTTTGTTGTTTTTATTATCTCAACGAACTTATCTATTTTGTTTTCAGTCCTGATATGGTTCCTGTTTCCATAAGTGGATTCGATAAATACATAATCTGCACTTTCGATTATGTCAGGATCCCGAAGTATGGGCATATTCCGGTTTCCAAGATCCCCGGAGAAAACAAGCTTGGTCTCCCGGCCGTTTTCTCTCACCCACAACTCCACTATTGATGATCCCAGTAAATGTCCGGCATCATTGAATTTGACCCTTATGCTGTCATTTATCCTGATCTCTTCATAATAGCGTACACTTCTGAACAGTTTTGTACAGTCGATCGCATCCTGTATGGTATATAAGGGCTTGACAGGCGGTAGTCCTGCCCTCTCACGTTTGCGGTTCACCCATTCGTTCTCGAATTCCTGTATGTGTCCGCTGTCAGGAAGCATTATAGCGCACAGCTCAGAAGTGGCCTTCGTCGCGTATATTTGCCCCTGGAATCCGTCTACATAGAGTTTTGGCAGGCGGCCGCTGTGGTCTATATGCGCATGTGTCAATATGACAAAATCCAGCTCAGCCGGATTGAACGGAAACGGATCATGATTGCGGGCCTCATCGGCATTGCTTCCCTGGAACATGCCGCAGTCGACCAGGAAACTGCAGTTGTCAGTCTCGATGTAAAAACATGATCCTGTCACAGTTTTTGCTGCACCCAGGAAGGATATTCTCATCTTCAGCACCTCACCAAAAATAGTTTGACAGCTGTTTGATATGCCTTTTCAGGTATTCGACATGAAAAGTGAAATATCCTTTGATATTTGGATAAATCTTTACTTGACTAAACGTTTTTTATGCTTTATACTTGTCCTTGTTGCTTAATGGGCCTTTAGCTCAGTTGGTCAGAGCAACCGGCTCATAACCGGTTGGTCCGGGGTTCGAGTCCCTGAAGGCCCACCAACAAATACGGAGGGATACCCAAGAGGCCAAAGGGGGCAGACTGTAAATCTGTTGTCAGTGACTTCGATGGTTCGAATCCATCTCCCTCCACCAGAAAATGCCTGGCCCGACACACGGACACATATTGTTAAATGTAATACATGTAATAAGTGTCTGAGTGTCGCGTCAGGCATTTCTCTTTACAATTCGCCAACTATCTTTTTGAAATGATTCCCTCTCTCTTCAAAGTTTCTGTATTTGTCAAAGCTGGCGCTGGCTGGTGAGAGCAGCACCACATCGCCTGGTACAGCATTTTCATATGCTTTGATGACTGCTTCCTCCATCGATGCGCACCGGATGACAGGGATATCTGCTCCTCTCCCTGATTTCTGTATTTCAGCTTTCAGTGCCCTTTCTATCTTGTCAGAGGTCTGCCCGAGTAATACAAGGCATTTGACCCTTTCAGCCATGATCTCACCCATTTCATCGTACGACAGTTGCTTGTCGTAGCCGCCGGCTATCAGTATCACCCTGCTGCCAAACGCTCTGATAGTGGCCATGGTCCTGGTAGGGCTCGATCCGATGGAATCATTGTAGAAACTTATGCCGTTGACACTTCTTACGTATTCGTTGCGGTGTTCCACACCGCCGAAAGACACCGCTACTGCTCTTACGTCCGACGGCTTCACAAAGTCTGCAGTTGCAGCGGCTGCTGCCATGTAGTTTTCTACATTGTGAACCCCGGGGATCCTGATATCATCGACAGCGACAATATCCAGCTCTGTCCCTCCATGCCTGTAAACGATTTTGTCATCTGACAGCACTACGCCTTCATCAAGATCACTAGATCGACTGAACATGATGATCCTGCCCGGGCTTTCCGACGCAAATCCCCGGGTGATTTTATTGTCAAAGTTCAATACCAATGTGTCACTTTCATTCTGATACAAGAAGATGTTTTTCTTGGCATCGGTGTATTCCTGCATCGATTTATGGACATCCAGATGATTTGGTGAAAGATTCGTCACGACAGCCGTGTTTATCCTGTTTCTCATCGTATGAAGTTGAAAACTGCTCAGTTCCAGTACTACCATATCAGATGCGTTTATCTCATCTATCCTGTCCAGAAGTGGTGTGCCAATATTGCCGCCCAGCCAGCATTTGTAACCGCTGTGTTCCAGTATGCTGTATATGAGCGTGGTCGTGGTCGTTTTTCCGTCACTTCCTGTTATGCCGAAAATCCTAGCAGGACAAAGCCTGCAAAACAACTCCATCTCTGAGGTGATTTCAGTTCCGGCTTCTGCTTCTCTGAGCAGTTCCGGTATATCGAACCGCACCTTCGGTGTTTTGAATATGATGTCAAAGCCTCTGAGTTCCTGCAGATAATCGGGACCGAGACTGTATTTGATATCCAGCCCTTCCAGAGATTCGAGAGCCGGTTTCAGGCCCTCCTTCCCGGCTCTGTCGAAGGCGGTGATATCGACTCCCAGTCGCGCAAGATACTTTATCAGCGGTGTATTGCTGATACCTATGCCAAGAACAGCTACTCTTTTATTTACAATGTCCTTTTTGAACTGATCAAGCTTATCATTCAACTCTGTATACCTCCGAAAATCTAGAAACAATAATAATTTATAATTTACCACTTGCAATTATACTACATTTCTAGTAGAATAAATATTGCCTTTTGAAATGCGGGAATGGCGGAATTGGCAGACGCGCTAGTTTCAGGTACTAGAGCTCGCAAGGGTGTGCAGGTTCAAGTCCTGTTTCCCGCACCAGTATCAAAAAGAGAGACCACGAGAAAGTGATCTCTCTTTTTTTGTTATTCTCTCTTTAGCAGTTATATAGTCGGTCCTTGAGAAAATTTCTTATTCTGATAAAATCTCCATCTTCATATACTTTCCTCGTATATGCCATAATTCTTCCCGCACCCTTTTCCTGATCTCTTATTGCTGATTTCAAAGATGATTACTTAAGCTGCAGCACCGATACCTACTTGTCTATCAGCGTTGCCCGCTTGACCACATCGCTCCCGAAGCGGGATCTTATGCTGTCTATAGTCCGTTCGAGCTTTTCCTCCTTCTTCACACTGTCGGGCAGTTCTTCGTTGATATCGAATATGGTCAGCTGCTCCGGGATTTCCTCGTCAATGTTTGATATACCTATCCCCAAAAGCCTTATGGGTCTCCTCCGGTCCCAGTGCTCACTGAGCAGCTCTGCTCCGGTCCTGTATATGTCTTTTGTAAGGAATGACGGAACTATGGTTTTCTGGCGGGTTATCGTGGTAAAATCACTGTAGCGTACCACTATATATACCGACTTTCCTCTGAAATCACTTCTCCGCGCTTCTTCACCGACTTCCTCCGCCAGACTGAGAAGTACAGTCCTTGCATCCTCCATCTCAGTAATGTTTTCAGCAAGTGTAGTTGACCTGCTTATCGACCTGGTGGCACTCTTGGGCTCCGGCTCCACAGGGGAATCGTCGATGCCATTGGCCAGTCCCTTGAGTTCATGTCCATATTTGCCGAAGTGCTCTCCCAGTAATCTGTCGTCACACTGTGCCAGATCTCCGATAGTCATGATCCCGATTCTTTTCAGCCTGCTTTCAGACTTTCTGCCTATGCCATACATCCGCCTTATCTCCAGAGGCCACAGTTTTGTCGGGATATCATCCTTCCAGAGCTCTGTGATCCCCAGCGGCTTTTTCATTTCAGAAGCCATCTTGGCCAGGAATTTGTTCTCCGAAATCCCTATCGAGCACCAAAGATCCAGTTCATCCTGTATTTCTTTCATAATGCGTTCAGCAATGATGACCGGTTCCCCAAACAGCTTCTCACAGCCGGTCAGGTCCAGCCATGCCTCATCTATACTGTTTTTCTGGATCACTGGTGTGTAGCGTGATAAAATTTCCATAAATTCGTTGGATTTTCTTTCGTATAAACCACGAGTGGGCGGCACCAGTATCAGGCCGGGACATATGGATAAAGCCTCATGTACCAGCATCGTTGTTTTTACACCATATGCCCTCGCATCGTAGTTGGCTGCCAGAATAATGCCCGATCTGCTTTTGGGATCGCCTGCCACAGCAGCCGGACGCCCTTTCAGTTCAGGGTTTACTGACATTTCGCATGTTATGAAAAATGCGTTCATATCCACGAGAAATATGACCTTTTTCACAGACCTGCCCACGTCATATATCGCCGTCCTTGACATAGAAAAAAGTCTTTATGGGAGTCAGCTTATAGCGTGTTGACATGATTATCTGCTCTGTGCTGCCGATGAACAGTACTCCCTGATCCTTGAGTGCTCTGTTGAATTTCACATACATCTGAGACTTTGCCTCTTCAGTAAAGTATATCAGCACATTCCTGCATACGATCAGATCACAGCCGCCGGGATACGGATCTTTGAGGAGATTGTGGCGTTTGAATTCCACACATTGCTTGAGTTCGTCTTTTACGCGATACAGACTGCCATCCTTTGTGAAAAAATCCCTGACATAATGTTCAGGAAGCTTCTCCAGGCTTTTCTCTGTATACACGCCGGCTTTTGCCTTCTTCAGTGCCTCTGCATCGATATCGGAAGCAATGATTTTTATCCTGCTCAGCGGCATATGCTCACTCAGTACCATCGCAAGAGTATATGGCTCGTCACCGGTGGAGCATGCCGAACTCCATACTTTCAATATCGGCGATCTCTTCAGGAGCATCGGGATTATCTGATCTTTAAGCACTTCCCATTGTTCCGGATTCCGGTAGAACTCGGATACATTGATGGTCAGATAATTTATGAATTCATTGTACATATCCCTGTCGATTTTCAATGCCTGTACATACTCATCATATCTGACATAGCCATTTTTTCTGATGAGTGAATCTATCCTGCGCTTCATTTGTTTCTCTTTGTACAGGCTGAGATCGATGTCCGACATTTTAAGTATCTCTCTTTTAAAGCCTTCGTAATCCATATGACCGACCCTCCAAATCAAATGATATGAAATAATATAAAAGAGAAAATGCAAGACATAAGCCCTGCATTTTCTGATAGCCAAATCATCGGTACATTTATTCGATATCACCAAGCGATCCTATCACATCACCGATCGTGTTGTTGAGTTCTTCCCTGTGTTCGCTGGGAATATCATCTGCGGCCGCTGCCTTTGGTTCTTCCTTCTTTACCTCATCCGACGCATTTTCCACAGATTTCTCTTCCTCTTCGGCGGGCTCCGGATCTATGGGATTGACTTCCTTTATGGAGAGGCTTATCTTCTTTGTTTCTTCATTGACCTCTATAATTTTTGCCTCCACTTCCTGTCCGGTACTCAAAACATCCCCCGGCTTTCCGATCCTCACATTTGATATCTGTGAAATGTGTACAAGACCATCCAGACCTTTTTCAAGCTCTACGAACGCGCCAAACGGCACAAGCCTGACCACAGTCCCTTTGACGATATCTCCCTCCTTGTATCTCTCTGATACACGGAACCACGGATTGTCCTCTTCCTTCTTCATGCTGAGGGATATCCTCTTTTTCTCTGTGTCAAAATCCAGTACAGTCACCTCGACCTTGTCACCCACCTTCAGAATATCCGAAGGATGCTTTACTTTCGTCCAGGCCATTTCTGAAACATGTACAAGACCATCGACTCCGCCTATATCGACGAAGGCACCGAAGTCCATCAGGCTTTTGACCGTTCCTTCATATTTTTTACCCACTTCTATACCAGTCCAAACTTCCTGCTCCATCTGTTCTCTGGTCTCAGCCAGTACCACTCTCCGTGAACCGACAACCTTTCTTCTCTGCCTGTTCATTTCAATTATTTTGATTTCAATGGTCTGTTTCATAAACTCATTGAGATCCTTCACATATCTTTCTGATAACTGGGAGGCCGGCACGAACACTCTTACGCCGTCGACACTGACTATGACGCCTCCTTTGGTAACTTCAACGACTTTCCCTGCCACAGGAGTCTTATTTTTATATGCCTCTTCGATCTTCTCGATGCTGCGCATTGAGTCCACTTTTTTCTTGGAAAGCAGTACATTGCCTTCTCCGTCATTTACCCTGACGATGAACACTTCGATCTCATCGCCCACATTCACACCGGTCTCAGGCTTGAAATCGGGATCGTCAGAGTATTCATCGACAGGGATTATCCCGTCAGATTTGTATCCCAGATCGACAAAAATCTCAGCGTTGTTGAAGCCTATTATCTTACCTTTGACGATTTCGCCGCTTCTCAGCGTCACCATCGAGTTTTCGAATGCTTCTTCAAAACTCATTTCCTTCTCCTGTTTATTTAATTCATCCATTTTCTCAATAACCTCCTTGATTGTCCGTTCCGGTGTAGATGCTCCGGCTGTTATTCCCAGCGTTTGTACTTCTTTTACATTTATCGGCGGCAAATCACCGTACGTTTCTATTAAATATGTTTTTTTGCAGTATTTACTGCTTATTTCATACAGTTTTTGGGTGTTGGAGCTTTTCCTGCTCCCTATCACCAGCATAACATCGGAAATGCGGGCTATTTTTTCAGCCTCTTCCTGACGGCTGCTGGTGGCACTACATATTGTATCAAATTTAACGACACTTTTGCATTTTTCCTTTAATTTATCATAAATACCGTCGAATTTTTCCCGAGTCAGAGTAGTCTGCGCCACAAGACAGCATTTTCCTTCAACAGGCGGGATCGTGTCCGCCTCCTCCGGTGTGTTTGCTATATATGCTGAATCAGCGCACCATCCGTTGATACCCCTGACCTCGGGGTGGTCCCTGTCACCAGCTATTACTATGGTATATCCGTCCTTATGCATTTGCCTGACCAGCTTGTGTATTTTTTTGACATAAGGACAGGTCGCATCTACGATTACCACATTTCTCTTTTCTGCTTCCTCATATACCTCCGGTGTGACTCCATGTGCCCTTATTATTACCCTCGAACCTTCAGGGGCCTCGTTTATGTCGGATATGACCCTGATCCCCTTTTCTTTCAGGCTGTTGACGACCTGTTCATTGTGGATCAAAGGTCCGAGGGTGCAGATCACTATTTCATCATCCTGCATATCCTCTGCTATCTTTATTGCATTGTTTACACCAAAGCAGAATCCTGCGGTGTTGGCCAGGATGATATCCATTTACCTGCCCTCCGCAAGAGCGTATACTCTTCTCATCATATCTTTGCTCATTTCCGACAAGTCATCCTTCGACAGTTTGTCACCTTTTTTCTCTATGTAGTAAGGATCACCATATATGACCCTCATTTTGCTGAAAGGCTTGTACGTACCGCACACCACAGCAGGAACTATCGGTACGCCTGCATTTACAGCTATCAGAACCGCCCCGGACTTTACCGGCCTGTTCCTTTTCGCAGGCTTGATCCTTGTCCCATGGGGGAAAATCCCGACTATCTTGTTTTCCTCAAGCAGCTTGTAGGCGTTCCTGATGGAACTTATATCGGCTGTTCCCCTTCTGACAGGGAAAGCTCCCAATTTTCTCAGAACATACGCCAGCAAAGGATTCCTGAATAATTCTTCCTTTGCCATCCAGTGTATCCATCTTTTCAGTCTGAAACCAAGAAAAAACATGTCGAGCATCGTGTTATGACTGGCGCAAAGCAATGCCGGGCCATCCTGTGGAATCTTGTGCTGGTCAATGACTTCAACTCTGTATATAATACTGAATACGATTTTTGTTAATGCCAGAAAAAACTTTCTCATTTAGCTGCACCAACTGTTTTTTTGTTCTTAATACTGTCCATTATGATCCTCACCACTTCTTCAGGATCGATCCCGGTGGTATCTATCTCCAGCGCATCCGGCGCTTTTGACAGCGGGGCGAAGGATCGTGAGCTGTCATTTTTGTCCCTGTATGCGATATCCCTTTTTACATCCTCCAGACTAACACCGGTCATGCCATTTGCTGTCATCTCGTTGAATCTTCTTTTGGCTCTTTCATCAAGTGATGCAGTGAGAAAGAATTTATATGAGGCGTCCGGCAGGACAAATGTTCCAATATCGCGTCCATCCATCACTACATCGTTATTCTTCGCTATGCTTCGCTGCAGTTCCACCATTTTAGTCCTGACTGCAGGTATTACGGCCACATCAGAAGCTCCCACTGAAACATCCGGTGTCCTGATCATAGCCGTCACATCGGTACCGTCCAGAAGTATCCTCTGTTCATTATCCTTATATTCGATTTGCATGTCAATATCCTTCACCAGAGATTCGACCCCGGCTTTATCGCCGGTATCGATACCAGACTGGATAGCCTTGAGTGCAACTGCCCTGTACATGGCTCCCGTATCAAGATATATGATGCCCAACTCCCTGGAAATCGCTTTGGCTATTGTACTTTTGCCGGCTCCTGCCGGGCCGTCGATCGCAATGTTGATCATCTTGCGGTGTCATTCCTCCATTTGCTCATTTTGCTGTATGATATCAGGTCTCAGCTTCCTTGCTTCTTTGAGATATACATAAGCCAGTTCATCATTTTTTTTGTCAGTCTGAATGTGCATGAGCACTCTGATGCATTTTCTGAGGCTGTCCGGCACATCCATCTCGTATGTACTGAGCATGGCGATCCTGTCAAAGCCCATCTGCCTGGCTGCCGTTGCAGGGAATGCAGCATCAAGGTCGGATGTCACGGAAAATATGATGCTTATTATATTTTCCCTGGTTATCCCGTTGCGTTCCATTATTTCCTGAACAAGCTCGGATGTGGCATCAAGTATCTCTTCTCTTGTGTTATTCTTTACCGTTGTCGCTCCTCTTATAGCTCTCACCATTTGCTTCACACCACCCTGTGCCCTAATCCGATGGCAACTTCGTTGAGATGCAGCAGACCTATGCCAAAAAAGATAGATACACTGACATGGTTCCTGTAGCGGGCTATGCCTATCTTCCCGCCCACATTCAGCCCGAGTGCTTTTGGCATGATCTGGGACAAGGCCTCCCTGGTAGCCCCGGCGACGGCGCCCTCCTCTACATGGCTTTCCTGTATGACGCCCTCCCTTTTTGATGATACGACAGCTCTCTCGATTATTTTCATCACCGAATTGATGAATTCACCGCCGTAATCCACAGCCGCCGTGCGTATGCCCAGCTTTGCCAGTTCCTGCTGCAATTGTTTCTCTTCTGCTCTGTCTTTTGTCAGTGCTATCTTTATGGCAGCACCGGCAATATCTCTGCTGCCGAATTCTTTCAAAATGTTTTCCATATTCTTATCCTCTCAAAACTTCTTATTTATTATATAGGAATAATGTAAAATGTACAATATTGTTGTTGTAAGATATGTATTTTTATCAGACATGGTATAAGATATGAGTACTTATTGATCGATGATCGCAACAGCTACGGGTACTATACCGTCAGATGCACTGACAGTCCTGCCGAGAAGGTGTGGCAAATTCCGGCTGACAGCGCTTATTCGGATCTGCACATTGATGAGAAGCCTGCTGGCATCCAGCTCGACCACATCTCCCTCCTTCAATTCCAGCAATACCTTATCATACCTGAAGTCTCCTTTCTCTGTGCCATTCACCAGTACTTTCAGCTCAGGACAGGCAGACATCCCAACAAGCTCCAGCTCCATTCTGCATTTTTTAAATAGAAACACCTCATCACCAAGGGGTTCACCTTCCATGGCCTCCCTGACAAACAGTCCCCTCATACCTGCATCGGTAAGAGCAGCCTGTATGCCTATAAACAGGGTAAAAACGATGATAAAAAGTGACATCAGTATTCTTTCCATACTGTCACAAATGCCTGTTTTCTTATCCTTTATATTACTTCTGTTGCCGGTTTGCCTGCTGGTGAGGATTCTCATGATCAACTCCGGTAATTACTGGTATCTTTACTACGTATTATGCTCAGATGTGCGTAAATAATACCGGGCAGGCTTGAAATTTTCCTTCCGATACGGGAAGCAGATTTGAAATGTAGCCTTTGCAATGGTGTGTGAACAATATATCAGCAATTGGATCCTGCGACATAGCCCGTTGAAAAGGCAATGGTCAGATTGTAACCACCAGTGTATCCGTCCACATCAATCACCTCGCCAGCAAAAAACAGACCCTTTATTAACCTGGATCCCATGGTGGCCGGTTCGATCTCATCCGTACTGATGCCGCCAGCGGTTACTATTGCTTCACTGATAGGCCTGGAACCGCTTATTTCAAGCGTCAGTCCTTTAAGCAGTGCTGCAAGAGCTCTCCGTTCAGCCTTTGTTATCTGGTTCACAGGCTTGTCGGCCGGTATTTGAGACAATTTTGTGATCACAGGTATCATTTTTTGAGGCAGCAGGTCATCAAGACTGTTTTTGAACTGTTTTCTGGAATACTTCTCAAAATCCCTCAGTATCCTGTTGTCCAGCGCCTCATCACTAAGTGCCGGCTTCATATCTATCGACAGGAAAACATCCCTGTAGTCATACTGCATGATGTGCCTGCTGGCACTGAGTATGACAGGACCTGATACTCCGAAATGGGTAAAAAGCATTTCGCCGAAGTCAGTGTATACTTTTTTTCTGTTCCTGTCATATATGGTGACCGATACGTTTTTAAGCGTAAGCCCCTGAAGATCCCTGACCCACTTCTCATTGCAAATAAGGGGAACCAGGGACGGCTTTAGCGGTGTCACGGTATGCCCAAGTCTCTGTGCCATCCTGTAGCCATCACCGGTGGAGCCGGTTCCCGGATAAGACGCACCTCCTGTGGCAAGCACTACTGAATCGCACCTGATAGCTTCTGAGCTCTTCAGCATTACTCCTTTTACGGCGCCGTCTGATATCTCGATGGAATCGACAGGTGAACGGTACCTTATTTCCGCACCTGACTTTTCGGCGCGCCTGACCAATACTGATATCACATCTCTGGCATCATCTGAGACAGGAAATACTCTGCCGCCTCTTTCGACCTTGAGGTCCAGACCCTCCATCCTGAAGAACTGCATGATATCGTCGTTTGAGAATGTGTAAAAAGATGAATATAAAAAACTCCCGTTGCCGGGAATGTTTTGTATCAACCCGTCAATATCCGTGTTGTTTGTAATGTTGCAGCGTCCCTTGCCTGATATCCTCAGCTTCCTGCCTGGTCTGTCGTTCTTCTCGAGCAGGATGGTCTCAAGGCCTCTTTCCGCTGCTCTGCATGCAGCCATGAGCCCTGCTGCCCCGGCTCCGATGATGATAACCTTTCTGCTCAACTGTCCACCCTCTTGTCCTTATCTTCGATATCATATTTTTCGTATACCTGATATTCATCCCATATTTTCTCCAGCTTCTCGAAAGTATCATAGACACTTTTCTTTTTTCTCATGCCTATCGCTACAATCAATGCATTGATGACACTAAGCGGCGCGACAAGAGAATCTGCAAAAGATGCCATATCGCTCCTTGCACATATACAATGATCGGCACTGCCGGCCACTGGTGATTCCGTGCTGTCGGTAATTGCGATAACAGTGGCTCCCTGGCTTTTAACGAATTCCATCGCCTTTGCTGTTCTTTTCGAGTATCTTGGGAAACTCATCCCGATCACGACATCTCCTTCAGATGCCCTTATTATCTGTTCGAACATCTCACTGATGCTGTTTGTGTGCACCAATCTTATGTTATCCAGTATCAGGTTGAGATAGAAGCCGAGGAAATATGCGAGGGGCGCAGAGCTCCTTACTCCGAGTATGTATATGCGTCTGGCATTCAATATACATTCCACAGTCGCATTGAATGCCCCATAGTCTATCTCCTCCAGAGTGATCTTTATTTTCTCCATATCGGACTGCAGCACGCTCTTCAGGATGTTGTATTCGTCGATCCTGCTTGAAGAAATCTCCATCCTCTGGATAGCCGTCAGCTTGTTTTTCACCATCTCCTGAAGGACCTTCTGCATTTTGGGATAGCCTTCATATCCCAGTTCCAGCGCAAACCTGACCACCGTCGATTCGCTGACTCCTACAGCCTCTCCCAGCCTGGCAGCAGTCATGAAAGCGGCTTTGTCATAATGGTTGGTTATATAATCAACGATGAGCTTTTGGCCTTTACTGAGCTTTTTTATACTGTTTATCCTGTTTATGAGGTCAAAGCTTTTGTTGTCCATAGGTCCTCCGAAGCTGTATACAAATTTTGCAAACCGTCGCATCAATTTTATATTACATTCCGACCATACAAAAATCAAGGGATGCTGTAATATAAGCAATTGGCAGGTAAGGCATCCCGGACTCATTGGCGGCTTTCGGTATAATACTGCTTTGCCGGTCCGCATTTTTTTCAGTAATATGACAATGATAATATCTATATGGGTTTTTACTGGAGGCAGCATGCTTCAGATAGATGATTCCGGAAGCGGTAGCTTCGTCGGCGGTACCTGCATCGGTGTGTACAGACCGGAAACCAATGAGTATTATTTCGATATCATCCCTGTTGAGCTTTATAACAGGGAAAATTTCGGATCAAAAAAATACCTTGACGAAGTCGTTAAAATCGTTTATGCCGCCTTCAGGGCCCTCAGACCTGCAAAGAGTGAGATGATCGAAGTCTGCAGGGGCTATATGTTTGACCGGCTTAAAACATGGCTTTCAGCAAATGGCTATCTGTGGTATTCCACGCAGATCACCGGCAGGATACAGGAAATAGTTGAAAAATGCTTCGAACTTTATGCTGAAAAACTCGGACTGCCAGGCCAGTATATAAAATACACCAAATACCCCTTTCACTTCCACAAGCTGCTCAGATGGGTCTATGCTGACTATGACAACAGGATAAAGCTATGCAAGGTGGGCTGGAAATGCTGGCAGAAGATCTCAGACCTGTCGCCTGACATTTCAGGCGCCTGTATGTGCTCATCATCGTTCATATGCATGAAGTGCGGCAGATATATAAAACCGGGCAGTGAGGTCAGCGTTATACGCTTTGTCAGCAACCGGGAGAACTATGTATATATACATAAAAGGTGCCAGGCACATAACATGACACTTATTTGATACGAAATCATCAGGAAGTGTCTATGTTACGTACCTGGCACCAAATTCACTTACTTATCAAACCGGATGTACCCTGAATTCATAATCCACCATGGTACCGTCAACTTTATACTTCTCTGCCTGACGCAGCTTGAAGAAGTTTTCAGCCACCTGCGGGAACAGTGCATATGTGAGTACGTCCTCATCCTGCTCGATATACTGGGTTATCTGCTTTCTGATATTATCAAGCTCAGGCTCGATCAGATCGGCAGGTCTGCAGGTGATCTGCTCCTCGTCTCCGAGTATCTTCTTTCTGATGTGTTCCGGGATAGGAGCCGGTGTCTTTCCATATTCGCCCCTGACCAGCGCTTTTGACTCCTTTGGTACCATCTTGTACCTTTCACCTGTGATGACATTCATGACAGCCTGGGTTCCAACAATCTGGCTTGTCGGTGTCACCAGCGGCGGGAAACCGAAGTCTTCTCTTACTCTCGGGACTTCTTTTAGAACTTCTTCGAACAGATCTGATTTACCAGCCTGCTTCAACTGCGATACCAGGTTGGAAAGCATCCCGCCCGGCACCTGGTATTTCAGCGTGTTGACATCCACACCCATGACTTTTGTATCCAGCATGCCCGACTGTATATATTTCTCCCTGATAGGTCTGAAGTAATCTGCAATCTCACTGAGTTTTCCAAGATCCAGACCAGTATCGTATTCTGTGTCCTTAAGGGTAGCAACCAGCGGCTCTGTGGGCGGCTGGGAAGTACCCATTGCCAGCGGTGAGATAGCGCAGTCTACCACATCGACCCCGGCCTCTATCGCCTTGAGGTATGTCATGGAAGCTACACCACTGGTGTAATGTGTATGAAGCTGTATCGGTATTTTTACATTCTCCTTCAGTGCCTTGACCAGGTCATATGCAGCATACGGTACGAGCAGACCGGCCATGTCCTTGATGCATATACTGTCAGCACCCATTTCCTCCAGTATACGGGCATCCTTTACGAACAGCTCCAGATTGTGGACCGGACTTATAGTATAACTCATCGCTGCCTGTGCATGACCGCCTTCTTTCTTGCAGGCTTTGATAGCGGCCTCAATGTTCCTCGGGTCATTCAAAGCATCGAATATCCTGATGATATCGATACCGTTTGCTATGGATTTCTGAACAAAGTATTCGACCACATCATCAGCGTAATGCTTGTATCCAAGAAGATTCTGCCCCCTGAGCAGCATCTGCAGCTTAGTCTTTTTGGCTTTGGATCTTATCTTTCTGAGCCTTTCCCATGGATCTTCGTTCAGAAAGCGGAGACATGAATCGAATGTCGCCCCTCCCCAGCATTCCAATGACTGATACCCTATTTCGTCCAGTTTCTCCACTATTGGAAGGATATCATCCGTTGACATCCTTGTGGCTATCAAAGACTGATGCGCGTCTCTTAGTATGGTTTCTGTTATTTTTACTTTTGCCATTATCTGTCCTCCTTATTTACTTAATCTAATGTTACAAGCAGATCTCCGGCATTTACTGATGCCCCGCCGGCTACATTTATGGAAGCAACGGTACCGTCTGAAGGAGCAACGATCTCGTTTTCCATTTTCATAGCTTCAAGTATCAGCAATACCTGGCCCCTTTTCACCCTGTCACCGACCGAAGCTGTTATATTGAGTATTGTTCCCGGCATTGGAGCTGTTACCTTTACAGAGCCTGTTGTTCCCGCCGGCGCAGTCCTGGTCTCAGGTGCAGGAGCTGGTGCCGGTGCAGGAGCAGCTACAGGAGCTGGTGCCGGTGCAGGAGCAGGTGCGGTTGTGGTCTGTGCAGGTGCCGCTGTCGTATATGCCGGTGCAGAGCCGCCCTTTACTTCCTCTACTTCAACTTCATACTGGTTACCATTTACCTTTATCAAAAACTTCTTCATAATCCATCCTCCCCGATATGATTTGTTCTATGGTCATATTATGAATTCAAATCGCGGCTGAGACGCTCGAGCCTGCCTGCAGTATTCCAGACCGGCGACGTCTGAGGTATCTGCCTCATGGATCTCACGACCAGCCTGTGGCCGGGCCTGGTTTCCATTGCGGCTATGGCTGCTGCTATTACAGCCAGTATTTCATTATCATTATTTACGTTCTCGTATGATGACATGTCTGCACCTCCATATCATAACGGTATGTTCCCATGCTTTTTGGCCGGTCTGTTCTCCCTCTTGCCTGCAAGCATCTCAAGGGCATTGATGAGTCGCGCCCTTGTTGTCGAAGGATCTATGACATCGTCCACATATCCCCTGGCTGCCGCTATATACGGATTTGAAAACTTGTTCCTGTATTCCTCTATTTTCTGCTGACGGCACGCCACTCCATCGTCAGACGCTGCTATTTCCTTTCTGAATATTATATTCGCAGCACCTTCGGGTCCCATGACTGCTATCTCCGCGCTGGGCCATGCAAATACCATATCTGCTCCAAGGTGCTTGCTGTTCATTGCTATATAAGCTCCGCCATATGCTTTTCTTACTATTACGTTCACCTTCGGCACTGTTGCCTCTGAAAACGCATACAAAAGCTTCGCCCCGTGCCTTATGACACCGCTGTATTCCTGACCGGTGCCGGGAAGATAACCGGCCGTATCCGTGAATGATACCAGCGGGATGTTGAATGCGTCACAAAAGCGTATAAACCTTGCTGCCTTGTCAGATGAATCTACATCAAGTACTCCTGCCAGTACCTTCGGTTGGTTGGCAACGATGCCCACAGTTTTCCCGTTGAGTCTGCCGAAGCCTATTATTATATTCTGAGCAAAATGCCTCTGGACTTCCATAAAACCTCCGTTGTCCAGTACCTTGCAGATTATGTCTTTCATATCGTATGGCCTGTTGGATACATCAGGCACCAGTTCCAGAAGGCTCTCATCCACCCTGTTCAGGTCATCATCTGCTGGCCATATTTCAGGATCTGTCAGATTGTTGTCAGGAAGGTAACTTATAAGCCTTCTTATTTCCTTGAGACATTCATCCTCACTGGCGCATCTGAAGTGTGCCACACCACTTTTTGCATTATGCACTTCCGCACCGCCCAGTGTCTCAAAAGTCACATCTTCGCCTGTCACTGATTTTATTACCTGCGGGCCTGTAATAAACATATAGCTCGTTTTGTCCACCATGAAAACAAAGTCTGTTATAGCGGGTGAATATACTGCACCACCGGCACATGGTCCCATTATGACCGATATTTGCGGTATGACTCCCGAAGCCAGTGTATTCCTGTAGAATATTTCACCGTATCCGCTCAGCGCATCTATGCCTTCCTCGATCCTTGCTCCGCCTGAATCGTTGATACTGATGAAAGGCGCTCCTACTTTCATGGCCATGTCCATCACTTTTGTGATCTTACGGGCATGCGCCTCACCGAGCGAACCGCCTATCACTGTGAAATCCTGTGATGACACGAAGACAGGTCTTCCGTCAATGGTCCCATAGCCTGTGACCACTCCGTCACCGGGTACCTTCTTCTTTTGCATATCAAAATCGATGGCTCTGGTTTCGACAAATGGATCTACTTCAACGAATGAATTCTCATCAAACAGCTTTTCCAGTCTCTCTCTTGCTGTAAGCTTGCCTGCTTCATGCTGCCTTGCTATCCTGGCAGCACCGCCCCCTTCTTCCAGCGCTTTTTTGCGGGCCAGGAGGTCATTGATTTTGTCCATGGTACTCATACAGTTCCCACCTCATTATCCTAGTTTCAGAAGAAAAGAAATTATTATTTGGTGTTATTACCTGGTGCTAATACATTAGGATTATATAACATTTTCCATTCCTTTTCAACTGAAATATTAACTTCCAGCAGGTCGGTATATAAAAAAAACCTCATCACTGTCAGCATGAACTGAACAAGCCAAAGGTCCCGCCATCATTTGTGATAACAGGATCGGGCGGTTATCCGCCGGGTGCTGACCCTGTAACATCCAATTACTATCAAGTGTACCATTGCAGAATCATATCGTCAATAAATTTTGTTAAAAAATAATCAAAATATGATGGACGTCCATCATTTTTGTCGTTCCTTCATTCTGCCGATAAATTGCTGCTGTACTTCAGCTTAAGATCCTCTACCTCTGTTTTGGTGAGATAGCGCCATTTGCCCTCTTCAAGGGTTCCGACTGTTATACCCCCGATAGCTGTTCTTTTCAGCTTCAGCACGGGATGTCCGATGGACTCGAACATCCTTCTGACCTGCCTGTTTTTGCCTTCATGTATGCTTATTTCAACTACAGACCTTTTTTTAGTCTTATCAATGACTCGTACAGATGCGGGAGCTGTGACATACCCGCCGATATCGATCCCCTTCTCCAGTCTGTTGATATCATCTGCACCAAGCATGCCTTCCACTTCAGCTCTGTAGACTTTTTCCGCCTCATGTCTCGGGTGCATGAGCATATTGGCAAATTCCCCGTCGTTTGTCAGTATTATAAGCCCTGATGTATCATAGTCAAGTCTCCCGACCGGATAGATCCGTTCCTTTATGCCGCTGACAAGGTCGATTACCGTTTTTCTTGAAAACTGATCCCTGACAGATGATATGTAACCCACCGGTTTGTTCAGCAATATATATATCTTTCGTTTTGCCGGTTCAACTTTCTTGCCGTCTACCCTTATTTCCTCAGTACCCTCGACCTTTGTCCCGGGTTCGGTGACTATTCTGCCGTTTACCTGGACTCTGCCCTGTGATATGAGTTCTTCACATTTGCGTCTGGATGATACACCGGCGTCAGCCAGATATTTTTGAAGCCTGATCACAGTCCTTTTTCCTTTCAAATTTTGTGCTTATCCATATTCGGCATAATAGATCCTATTGGACTTTTATACCCATAAAATCATAGCATAAAACCACACTTGCAGAAAAGACTCACCATCCAGCCTCAGACCGGTGATCAGGCTTTCATACTCCGTTATAACGCAGGCTCCTGGTAGCGATGCAGTTTCCGTCGAGAAACACTGCTATTCAGGATCTGCTTCCTTTTTTACAGCTATCTTTTTCTTGCAGATGCTTTCAAGCCTGCACATGAATTCAGGTATGAGATCAAGCACCTTGTCGATGGTCGAATTAATATTGACCGGAAGGAGCTTGATATGACCATTCCCTACGACCATGAATGCAATGGGGCTTATACTTACACCCGCTCCGCTGCCTCCAGCAAACGGATAGTCACCTCCGCTCTCACAGTTTTCATCCTCGTCATCCTGTGTTTTTTCTACTCTGCCATCGTTCACAGTATAACTGTACTCGCCACCGCCGGCTGCAAATCCGAATGAGACTTTCGATATGGGTATGATGACTGTTCCATCGGGTGCTTGTACCGCATCACCCACGATGGTATTAACATCGACCATTTCCCTGATACTTTCCATAGCCGTCTTCATCAATGCTTCTATGGGATGCTGCCCTGACAATTGCTTCACCACCTGTTACTTTTTTTGATTTTTTCTTATCTTATATTTCATCCAGTATATTTTTTTCAATACAACAATAATATGGACCAACCTGACATGAAATATGCAAAGAGCATCCACTTCGAATATTTTCTCATTGAAACATGGTCTGATATCGATCCTCTTGCTCATGATTTTCAGATAGCGTGATATATATGTGACAAGTATGCCTGCAGCACTCCATAATGCACCGCAGATCAATCCTGCCTGTGCAGCGTCTCCGGTACCCTGCTTCAGCTTTATGTCTATCTCGACATGTATTTTATTTCTGTTGATATATTTCCTGATATCCTCCAGAAGACTGCCGTGGTCCTTGAGATACTGCCTTACACTGATGAATTTTTCAATTATGTCTTCCGGTCCAAGTTTCTCGCTTTTTTCAGCACCGCCATGCATTTCACGGGCCTGCCCTTTGACCAGCTTGAATTTTACTTTTCCATCTGCCTTTTTGACCAGCGGCACTTTAAACTCATACCTTATTATTCCCATGCCGGTATAAAAACTGAAAACGACCCATTCATCCTGCTCATTCCTGATATATTCGATGGCAGCCTTTATTCTCACAATAAAAAATACGATATACAATAGTGCAAAAACAAAAAAAACAGCTATGCAAAGCATCTTCGGCTCCTGATATCAAAAGGTAATGCTCTGCAAGCTATTTTTTCCATATAAATGGGTTTTCATCCAGTCAGTGTCTCTTAGACTCTGACTGCTGATTTTTATGTAGCCGCGTTGTCTTCTTGTGTGCTGACATCGGACTGGTTTTCAGATATAATTTTGTCGAATTCGATCAAAGGAAGGTCCTTGACAGATTTGAAGCCGAAGCTTCTGAGGAATTCCTCTGTTGTTTCATACAACATGGGTCTTCCCGGCGAGTCCAGTCTGCCGGCTTCTCTTATCAGATTTCTTTCGATAAGCGTGGCGATGGAACTGTCTGAATTGACACCTCTTATCATCTCTATCCTGGCTCTTGTAACCGGCTGATTATATGCGACTATTGCCAGGGTCTCGAAAGCTGCCTGAGACAAAGCCTGTTTTTGTCTGGGTTCGACCAGCCTGCTTATGTATTCAAAATGCTCAGGTCTTGTACACAACTGGTAGCTGCCGTCAATTTCCCGCATCAATATCCCTCTCTGGGAGTTCTGCAGCTTAAGCGCCATATTGGCCAGAAACCTTTTTGCCGTTGATTTGTCAAGGTCAAGGATCTCGGCGATCCTGGCCACCGGCACGGGATCTCCGGCTGCAAAAAGCAAGCCTTCCACTATTGCCTCCATCTCTCTGATATCCATATGCACTGCCTTCCTGCTAAGTATAATACTCGTACTGATACCCTGCACTCTGATCAGGCCATGCTGTCAAGCTCCCGGGCATCAGGACTGCCCAGCTCCGGCGCTGTTTCGGTCTTGCTCACGTATATCTCTCCAAAGATCCTTCTCTGTTCCAGTCTGATCCGTCTGAGCTTTGCCAGTTCCAATATCGCCAGAAAACCGGTCACGACATCCGCTAAAGATCTCTTTTTAAATGAAAACAGCTCAGAAAACCTGAATCTGCCTTTTTTAATAAGCTCCCTGATGATCTCCCTCATTTTGCTTCTCATTGATACCTTTTCATGCTGGATGATGCGATTTATCCCGTTGACATTGGGATTCATCTTTTTCCTGTTCCTCTCCAGCAGTTCCGTATAGACCCTTTTGAGTTCATCCGGTATCATTTCCACGATTTCATCCTTCTGCGCAAGTGTGATCACCTCCGGCAGCTTCCAGCAGACCTTCGACCACTCTTTTTCACGCTCCCTGAGCACATTTGAAAAATCCTTGTACTTCCTGTATTCCAGGAGCCTCAATACCAGTTCTTCTCTCGGGTCCTCTTCCTGCTCCTGTTCTTCCTTTCTGGACGGGAGCAGCATCTTTGATTTTATATGCAGAAGCGTCGATGCCATTACAAGAAACTCACTGGCAATCTCCAGATCCATTTCCTGCATGGCGAACAAATAGTCCATATACTGATCCGTGATGGTATTTATGGGAATATCATATATATTGAACTGATTTTTTTCAATCAGGTGAAAAAGCAGATCAAAAGGCCCTTCAAAGTTGTTTATTTTGATTTTACATGCTTTGGTAAGTGCACTTTCCAAGTGTATTCCCCCGGGATCTCATCTTGATCTGTATCTGATCGTGCTCCTTTGTCTGAGTACATCTCTAACAACAGAGTACATCTCTAACAACAGACTTTATATATCGGTTTTCACCAATCTATCTTCATCGCTTTCCTGACTTCTGACATCGTCTTTTCAGCTGTCGCCCTGGCACGGGCATTCCCCTTTTCAACGACTTCCCTTATATACTCAGGTTTTGCACTAAGCTCCAGTCTTTTTTCATAAATTGGAGTCAGTTTCAATGCCATCTTCGAACAAAGCTCTTTTTTGCACTGTACGCATCCTATGCTGCCTGCCCTGCACTGAGCTTCCGTATCGGCAACGCCTTCTTCATTGAACACCTTATGGAATGAAAATACAGTACATACTTCAGGATGGCCCGGATCATCCTTCCTTATCCTGGCAGGGTCAGTCACCATAGACATTACCTTTTTCCGTACCGTGTCAGGATCATCGGACAGTGCGATGGTATTGTTGTAGCTTTTGCTCATCTTCCTGCCGTCCGTGCCGGGCAGTACTTTTGCCTTTGTCAGTTTGGCCTGGGGTTCAGGAAAAACCTCCCCGAAAATGTAATTGAACCGCCTTGCCATTTCCCTCGTCAACTCAACATGGGGAACCTGGTCTTCCCCGACAGGTACGGCTGCTGCCTTGTACATGAGGATATCGGCGGCCTGGAGACAGGGATATCCTAAAAATCCGTAGGTCGTTATATTCCTGTCCTTCAACTGGGCCAGCTGATCTTTATAAGTGGGGCATCTGTACAGCCATGAAAGCGGAGTCATCATAGAGAACAGCAGATGCAGTTCTGCGTGCTCCTTGACCGATGACTGAAGGAATATTGTGCACTTTTCAGGATCCAGCCCCGCACTGAGCCAGTCTATGACCATACTGTTTATATTTGATTTAAGTTCAGATGTATCTTCATAACCGGTGGTCAAAGCATGCCAGTCTGCGATGAAATAATAACAATCATATTCATCCTGCAGCTTTACCCAGTTTTCAAGAGCCCCGAAGTAATTTCCAAGATGTAATGCTCCAGTCGGCCTCATGCCGCTCAACATAGTTTTTTTGCCCATAGTGTTTCGCTCTCCATATCCAAGTCTTATATCAGCATATACATATTGTAGTTTCAGCTTCCAAAGGTGTCAAGTAATAATGTTTCGCTTTCAGTATCGTGTGGCAGTGCTGTCTTATTATCAGGTGATACTGTGCAATTCCGTAAACAGGGCTTCATTGCGCTGAGGTTTACTACATTGCACAGCATCGAAGCTTTCGAGTCAGCGCTGTCTTATTATCACATGATACTGTGCTGTGGCGGAAACATGCACAGTACTATATGACAAGCGATCCAACAAGCCGGAAAAGCATCTCGACCGCTAGCCTGAAAGGACTCAGGATAGTCGACAATATATCCGGCCTCAGTATCATCAATACCAGGAATCCCATACCGATGAATCTCTCATAACGCATTAAGTTGAAATACGTCCTTGTCGGCAGCACTGCCCCAAGGATCTTCGATCCGTCAAGGGGCGGTATCGGAAGCAGGTTGAATATGGCAAGGCCGATGTTGATCATATAGAATATCCTGCTGATGTTGAATACCACTGACCTGAAAGATATGCCCTGACCAAGTATAAGATATCTGCTGTTGTATATTTCACTGGGCGATAAACCGCTTTCTGCCGCTATCAAAGCCATAGGTAATGAAAATATGAAAGCAAGCAGAAGATTTGAGAGAGGACCGGCAATGCTTACCATGGCGGTTCCCCGCCTGTAGTCCCTGTAATATGAGGGGTTTATGGGCACAGGCTTTGCCCAGCCGAATCCGAAGCCGCTGTACATCGACACCACCAGCATCAACGTGCCAATGGGGTCCAGGTGTTTCAGCGGATTCATCGTCAGTCTGCCAAGGATTTTGGCAGTAGGATCCCCGAGTCTGTATGATGTATATGCATGGGCCATCTCATGAAAGCTCAGTGAGATAAGAATGGCCGGTATTGCATAAATAAACATTAAGATGTTGATGTTCATTTTGTCTTTCTCCATTCCTTCCGGACAGTGACCTGGATATCAACTGAATATTCTCCTGATCCTGTTTGTCGATAATGGTCCCCGCAAGTCCTCATTGCTTTCCTTCATATAATTTTACCAAATCAGAAGATAAAAGTCTGCTACATATATTGATTACCCATATTGGGATGGCCAAAACTCACCATTGCTGTAATCAATTCATACGCGGAAGGATTTCTTCCGTATCACTCCGTCTGCTCGTTAAGCAATATAAAAACCGGCAGTCGATTCGCGGATCCTCCGCCGGTCTTCATATGGGTTATCAGTATCATGAAAGCTTCCTGCACCGTTCAGCTTGCAACTCTTCCCAGACAGAACCATTCCTGCATGAGCCTGAGCATTATCCTCAGGAAAGTTGCTCTCTGAACATCGCTCGATGCCACGATATCGGCCTTGCCCACTTCTCTTCCTGATAATATGTAAACCACTTCTCCAATTTTCTGTCCCGATTTGACAGGTGCCTTGATGTCAGTCGCCAGATTCACTGTTCTTTCTATTTTCCCCTTTTCCCCTTTTCTGAGAAGCAGCTTCACATCTTCCCTGTAAACAGCATTGGTCACAGGCTGGAGCCCTTTCCTGACCTCTACCTGCTGGATCACATCTCCCATATTGTCCATCAATACAGTTTCAAAGTTGGCAAATCCATAGTCCAGCAGTTTCCTGCTCTCAGCGAACCGTGTGTTGGAATCCGGCTCTCCAAGGACTACTGAGATCAACTGCTGACCATCTCTGACCGCGGCTGCAGAAAGACAGTGTCCGGCAGCACTGGTGTATCCTGTTTTCAACCCTACGGTCCCGTTGTAATGCCTGACAAGCTTATTGGTATTATCCAGCGAAACATAGTTCTTGCCCGGGACATTTTCCCTGAATTTTGCATGCCAGACCGATGTATAATCGGTTATCTCAGGATGCTTGAGCATTAGTTCCCTGGACATGAGCGCTATATCGTATGCACTGCTGTAGTGGCCCGTATCAGTAAGACCTGTGCAGTCCAGGAAATTGGTATCCTTCATGCCAAGTTCTCTGGCTTTCTGATTCATCATCGCCACAAAAGTTTCCTCGCTGCCTGCTATCGCTTCTGCCAGCGCTACAGTTGCATCGTTGGCGGAATGTATCGCCACTGCCTTCAGCAATTCATCCACTGTAAATACTTCCCCGGGTTCAAGCCATACCTGCGATCCTCCGAAGCTCCATGAATATTCACTTACAGTTACTTTCGTGTCATATGCGATGACACCTGCATCTATGGCTTCCATGATCAGCATCATCGACATTATCTTCGTTATGCTGGCTATGGGAAGCTTTTCATGACTGTTCTTCTCAAGCAGAACTGTTCCTGTGCTGCAGTCCATCAAAATCGCAGCCTTTGCTTTCAGATTCGTCAATGATGTGTTGGACTGTATCTTCATCACTTCTACCGAATCATAATCCGTCACGCCCTCGATCTTGCCATATACGGGAATTGTCATGACAGCCGAAAACAGCAGCAGGATGCAAAGGCTGAACAACAATGTTATCCTCAACATAATACACACCTCTTGCTAGCATACTTCTTACCCCAGTATTAAAGTTATGCCGCAATATCGCCGTATATTCTGTGAACTTGTCACTGTCCCGGAGTTCAGTATCTGATGACCCTGTCACTGTCTGCATATGCAAGTATCAGCGGTCTGGCAGCCGGGGCCGCTGTTGATGTCTCGTATGCTTCTTTCAGCATCTTCCCGGCTTCGGACAGCAGTTGACGTGATGAGGTGTGAAGCTCTGCTATGATCATGCCTTTTTTGATATAATCACCGGTTTTTTTGTGCAGTATTATCCCGGCACTGTGGTCCAGAGATCCGTCCTTCGTTTCGCGACCGGCTCCTAGCAGCATCGACGCTTTGCCGACAAGCTCCGACCGCATGGATGATATGTAGCCTTCAAATGGCGCTGTTACATAATCTATGACTGCAGCTTTCCGCATCGCCTTCTCATCCCATGGTTCATATACAGAACCTTGTCTTGCCGCGAGCTCGCCGAACTTTTTCAGTGCACTGCCATCAATAATGCTGTTTCTCACAAGCTCCCTGCATGTCCCGATATCACCTTTGCCACCGAGCTCCAGCATCCTTGAAGCAAGTTCGAAACACACAGTCCTCAAATCCTCCGGCCCTTTCCCTTTCAGCACTTCTATGGCTTCCTTAACTTCCAGGGCATTGCCGATGCAGTTGCCAAGTGGTGTGTCCATATCTGTAACGACAGCCACAGTTTTCTTTCCGGTCAGTTCTCCTATTGACACCATTTCCCTGGCCAATTCTATGGAATCCTCCAGTGTTTTCATGAATGCACCGCTGCCCGTCTTCACATCCAGCATTATCCTGTCAGCCCCGGATGCCAGTTTTTTGCTCATGACACTGCTGGCTATGAGCGGTATGCTGTTGACCGTGGCTGTCACATCTCTGAGCGCATAGAGTATTTTGTCCGCCGGAGCAAGGTCGCCGGTCTGCCCTGATATGGCTATTCCTATTTCTTTTACATTGTCTATGAATTCTTCTCTTGTAAGAGAAGTCCTGAATCCTTCCATCGATTCCAGTTTGTCTATGGTTCCGCCGGTATGACCCAATCCCCTTCCTGACATTTTGGCTACAGGCACACCACATGCAGCCACGATGGGGCCGATAACAAGTGTCGTCTTGTCACCGACACCTCCTGTGCTGTGCTTGTCTACTTTAACTCCAGGGATCGCTGACAGATCTATGCAGTCTCCCGACTTTGTCATTGCAACTGTCAGATCGGCTGTTTCTCTTGAGTTGAGGCCTCTTATGAAAATTGCCATCAGAAGTGCGGAAGCCTGATATTCGAATATGCTTCCATTGCATAACCCTTCTATAAAGTGATTTATTTCTTCCGTGGAAAGTTCTTTCCCATCCCTTTTCTTCTCTATTATATTTATTATGTTCATAAACTCACCTTTAAATGGTATTGTTTTACCGTGGACTTCACCCTGAAGGATCATTGCCTTGCTATATCACCGTAAAAGCTCACAGCATCGAATTCTCCGCCGGTCCCAAGGTATTCTGCAGTTGTCTGGGCCAGATCAGAGAATGTTTTTCGTGTACCGAGATTTACCCCTATCCTGATTTCCTTTCCATAAATCAGCAGCGGTACGTATTCCCGGGAATGATCCGTGCTCACCGTCGTTGGGTCACAGCCATGATCAGCGGTGATGAAAAGTATATCCTGTCTGGCCATAGTATCTATGATTTCAGGTACCCGGCCATCGAATTCCTCTAATGCCCGTGCATACCCCTCCGGATCATTCCTGTGACCATAATACATGTCAAAATCCACAAGATTTGCAAATATGAGTCCGCTGAACCTTTCTTTGATAAATCCTATGGTTTTGTCCACACCCTCCATATTGTCCTTTACGTGGATCGACTGTGTAATGCCCCTTCCGGCAAAAATATCGTCTATCTTCCCTACTGCCTTTACTTCAAGCCCTGCTTCCTTCACATGATCGAGCAGTGTTTTTTCAGGTGGTTCCAGAGAAAAATCACGTCTGTTGGCAGTCCTTGTGTAGTTTCCGTCACTGCCCGTAAAAGGCCTTGCTATCACCCGGCCTACAGCATGTTCACCAGTGAGTATCTCCCTGGCCGTCCTGCAGATTTCATACAGACGTTGGACAGGTATGACATCTTCGTGTGCAGCTATCTGAAAAACACTGTCCGCCGAGGTATATATGATTGGATATCCCGTCTTGACATGCTGTTGTCCTAACTCCTTTATTATCACTGTTCCTGATGCCGGGTAATTTCCCAGAGTTTTTGTCCCTATGGCTTTTTCGAACCTTTCTACCAGGTCGCCGGGAAAGCCCTCGGGGTATACTGGGAACGGTTTTCTGAGTGTAATCCCTGCAAGCTCCCAGTGACCTGTCGTAGTGTCTTTACCAACGGACCGTTCGGCCATTTTCCCGAAGCATCCAAGAGGTTCTTCGGCAGCTTTGAATCCGACTATGCCGTCGATATTGCCCAGTCCAAGTTTCTCAAGATTTGGAAGCGAAAACCCGGGTACCGCAGCAGCGATATTGCCCAGTGTGTTGCTGCCCTCGTCCCCATACTCTGCTGCATCCGGCAGTTCACCGATCCCGGCGCTGTCCAGCACTATAATGATGACTCTTTTCATACAATTCCCCTTCGTCCCGGCAGTACAAAATCCACCGGCTCCCATACTTTATATACTATATATACAAATTGTACCACATAATTTTATTTTGTATAACTTTAAACAATAGTCCTGATGTGAGCGACCGCGTGATGAAGACCTGTCGCATCATTTGTGCTGCTGATTCCTGTATCAGATTGCGATGTATCCAGATGCGATATTTTCAGCAAATCCATTTAGGTTTACTGCCAATTATACTTCCCGGCATTCTCCTGCGGATATCTTCTCCAAAACAAAAAACCTGCCGTAGCAGGTTTGATCCGGTATATGGAGTTTTCATGCTCTTGGATGCGTCTTCTTGTATATTTCTTTTAGCCTGTTCCTGGCTATCTGGGCATATATCTGAGTAGAAGAAATATCTGAATGCCCCAGCATTTCCTGTATCGATCTCAGATCCGCACCATTTTCCAGCAGATGGGCTGCAAATGAGTGACGAAGCGTGTGCGGCGTTATGTCCTTGTTTATTTTTGCCTGGTTCTTGTATTGCTTTATGATCTTCCAGAATCCCTGTCTCGTGAGCCTGCTTCCATTGATATTGACAAAGAGCGCTTTTTCATCCTCGCTCTGTACCAGCAAAGGTCTCGATTTGCTCAAGTAATCCTTCAATGCATTGATTGCCATGGAGCCTATTGGTATCATTCTTTCCCTTGCACCCTTGCAGCATCGGATATAAGCCATTTCCAGATCCACATCTTCGAGATCGAGCTGTATCAGTTCAGACACTCTGATACCGGTAGCATATAACAGCTCAAGCATCGCCTTATCCCTGTAGCCCTTGAGGTCTACACACTGCGGCTGTTCCAGAAGCAGTTCCACTTCCTCCGGAGACAATATCTGGGGCAGCTTCTTCTCGACTTTAGGTGATTCCAGTTCCGCAGTAGGATCATGGTCGATCAGTTTGCTTTTTGCTATGTACTGATAGAAGGATCTGATCGAAGCCAGATTTCGCGATATCGTTGAAGTTGCCCGCCCTTTCTTTTGCAGGTAGAGCAGATATGCAATGACTGTAGTCTTGTTCGTATTGGCTATATTCTGCAGATTGATCTCCTGCAAATAGGAGAAATACTGCTCGATATCTCTCCGATAAGATTGCAGCGTGTTCATCGACAGTCGTTTATCCTTTTCGAGAAAATCAACAAACTCTTGTACCAAAGCTTCCATCCATACTACCCCTTTATATTTAATTGTATAACTACCATTTTCATTTATTGATTGTAATATATTTCATCGCCTAAAGGAAGAAATTTTTGCTATTACATAGAATTCCTTACTAATTACGCAATAAATATTCTATACCATATTCCTGATTTTGCAATGAATATTTGTTTATGTAAATATTATATACTGAATATTTCTATATTATACTTTATTTTCTGATTTTCTTATCAAAGCATATGTTCTTCCCGCCTCATATTGTCACCAACGGGGCTATCATACGGATCAGCACCGGTGTTACATAGGCATCGATTATTACCCCGATTACTGTTATGCATGTGAATAATAAAGATGTAAGGCAATATGACAGGAAAGCTGATTTTAATCCCGGATTCTGCTGATCCTGTGCTGTTTTATTCTTCGCCAGCCGCATCGAAAAATTTATTCCGTTGACACCTATTCCTATCAGACATGGTATTATGATTATTTCCTTGGGAAATAAAGCAAAACCCGCCAACAGTATCCCTTCCATTCCCAGCGCATTTATTATGAACCCGGAGGTAAAGCCGGTTACAAAACCTCTGACACTCATGACCAGAAATATGAAAGGGATCCCTATGATCGTTACTCCAAGGACCCAGAGCAAAGCTATCAGCTTAAAATTTTCGACCAGCCCCATGGAAAAGAGTTCAGCACCGTTGACATTCTGGTTATGGAACAGTTGCAGAAAGCCTTGCAGATAATTGGAGAGTTCATCTCTTTGCATTGCACTTAATCCATTTACAGTAAAAGCTCCAACAATGACCCCGAATATGAATGCCAGCAGCAGGAAAAAGCAGTTGCTGTGGTTTGAGGCAATATGTTCCCTGACAATGTTGCGAAGCTTTTTGATCATAACTGTCCCTTCAGTAAATAAAATTTACAATATCATCATATGCAGATGATATTGTAAACTATTCCTTCCGAGGACACACATTATGATTATTTATACGGGATATCGATTTTACCGCTTATTATCCTGTCGGCAAGTAAAATACCGATCATGCTTTTTGCGTCTGTGATCTTCCCTTTCAGCACCATATCAATCAGCTCAGCAACGGAGTATTTCTCTGTCGTAATGAATTCGTCTTCGTCTGCGCAGCTGTCTCCTTCCTTCAGACCTGTCGCTGCGAAAAGGTGTATCACCTCGTCTGAAAATCCGGGCGTACTGTGGAGACTAACCAGGAAGGTCAGTTTTTCTGCAGTCAGACCTGTTTCCTCTTTCAATTCCCTGCCGGCGCATATGACCGGATCTTCTCCGGCGTCCAGTTTACCTGCTGGTATTTCCAGTGAAACCGCGTCGAGAGGCTTCCTGAATTGCCTCACCATATAGATCTCGCCTTTTTCATTCAGAGGTATCACTGCTGCAGCCCCGGGATGTCTGACTATATCACGTGTCGCTTCCCTTCCGTCCGGCAGTGTGACTGTTAAAAGATCGACATCTATTATATTTCCCCTGTATATTTCTTTTTCTGATACTGTCTTTTCGTAATAATTCATTCACCCGTCTCCCCTTTTTCCTTATCCGGTGTGTTTTTCTTTATCTCATTGACTGCCAGTTTATCGCACCTGTTGTTGTATTCATTATCGCTGTGGCCTTTTACTTTTATCCATGTGATGTCATGGGTCTTTGCCAACTCGTCCAACTGCTCCCAGAGATCTTTGTTTTTTACCTCTTCCTTGTTGCTTTTGCGCCATCCGTTCAGCTTCCAGCCAGTTATCCAGCTATTGTTGAAAGCATCCACAAGGTATGAGCTGTCCGAATAAAGTTCGACCGAGCATGGGTATTTCAGAGCCTTCAATCCTTCTATGGCGGCAGTAAGCTCCATTCTGTTGTTGGTAGTATCAGGATCGTAACCGGATATCTCCTTTTCATGTTCCCCATACAACAGGATAGCCGCCCAGCCGCCTCTGCCCGGATTGCCTGAACATGCTCCGTCAGTGTATATCTTTACCTTCTTACCTTTATCTGTCATATCCTTTACCTGCTTTCAAAACTACTGCTGATTTCAACAGCTCTCTTTGTACAGGCCTTCATCGCACTCATTACCGCATGCCTGAGTCCGCATTTTTCAAGCGCCTTTACAGCCTCTATCGAAGTGCCTCCGGGCGAGCAGACCTGGTCTTTCAACTCGGCCGGATGCAGACCTGTTTCCAGCACCATTTTTGCAGAACCGAGCACACTCTGTGCTGCCAGCCTGTACGCTGTTTTTCTGGGTATGCCCTGCTGCACCGCTCCGTCAGCCATAGCTTCTATCATCATAAAAACATAGGCCGGACTGCTGCCTGTGAGAGCGATGACTTCGTTCATAAGTCTCTCTTCCAGCACTTCAACTTGTCCCGAGCCTCTGAAGAGGTTCTTCACGGTTTCTTTTTCCTCTTCACTGATATGTTCGCCAAAGCTGATCACTGTCATTCCTTCACCAGCCATCAGCGGAAGATTGGGCATAGTCCTGACTATCTTCCTGCTCTGACCAAGGTGCTGTGCCAGCATGTCGATACTTATACCCGCTGCTATGGAAACAAGCACTTTCCTGTCTGTAAAACTCTCCTTGACTTCCTGGAGTACCTGCGGGACTGCTGCAGGTTTGACTGCCAGTATGACGTAATCACTCATCCCCACGAGTTCCACGTTGCCGGAACAGGCCCTGACACCTGTATCGTTTGTCAGTGCTTCCATTTTGGCTGTATCAGGATCAAATATGTATATATTCTCAGGACCTGTCAAACCTGACCGCAAAATGCCTCTGAGGATCGACGCACCCATATTGCCGGTACCTATAAATCCTATTCTGCTTGCCATATCCATCCCCCAATCCGTAATATGTCCGTATGATCTGCATATCTTCAGACTGATTTTATGTCGAATCCATACATCACTTTGTATATAATAGCATACGGCTTGAAGTAATTTCCACTGTTAATTTGATTTATACCATTGACACAGGTCCGAGATATATTGTAGAATATAGAAGTCCATCCGAAGAATCGGTATGGACGTTTGAGTTACACTAAATGTAGGGGAGTAGCTCAATTGGCAGAGTAGCGGTCTCCAAAACCGTCGGCTGCAGGTTCGAGTCCTGTCTCCCCTGCCAGATTAATCGAGCTAGATCGATACAACAATAGCCAGTCCTTCAGGGCTGGCTATTGTTGTATCAAAAGACTAAAGCAGACTCTACTGCCCTATCCCGATCCCGTTTTGCGGGTCCTTGCCGGCATATGCAGCTTCCCCTGATGATTTCCTGTCGCTCCTGGCAGCTTTCGCTGTTTCGTCAGCGGCATCTGCTCCGGCTTCTATCGCTTCACCGCTATCCTGTGCCTCAGTCCTGGTTTTCTTCTTTCTGATGAGCAATGAATCGAGCCATCCCTTCTTATGCTTCAGGGATATATAGCCAATGACCGACACCACCAAAGCTCCGACGGCGTCGAAGATCAGATCCTTCATAGTATTCACCAGGGCGTCTCTTCCGACCAGCAGCGTACCATCCTCCAGTGCGTATTTCTGCATATTCAGTCCCAGCAGGCCGTCGAAAGCAAACTCGTATAACTCCCATAACACGCCCAGCATGATGGCAAAGCAAAAAGCGAAAAGTGAAACGAACAAAGGGCTGAGATAAACAGGGATCCGTTCTTCATCATTTAGTAATGATACGAATGAGAATCCCAAAGCACCCAGCATGCCGCCGCTGACTGCATGCAACAGTACATCCCAGTGTTTGAACTGATAAAAGAACGCCCTCACTTCACCGAGATATATCGCACAGAACAGGAAAATAACGAATATAATGTACATCGTACTCGGTATCGTGACACTGAATTTCTTCGATATAAAGCCCGGAAGAAACATGATAAGGACTCCTGCGGTACATTGCAGCAGCATAAGTATATATTCGCTTTCAGGGCGTTCACCTGCTGCCGCTTTGCCACCCGGGACCATGATGATCCTTACCGTGATATATATGATAGATAGTACAAGAGAACTGAATACGATTATTGTTATGATTCTTGATAATCTGGATTCTTTCACTATTGCATCCCCCTTTACTGATTAGAGTTCTCTCTGCACCTGCGAATAGTGTTGGGATACAGCAATGTATTTGTTTGTGTGTCCGGGCTCACACTCAGCCATTACCCACTTCGAAGCTGCCTGCCTTTATCTTCCCGTCATCGGTGAAATCAATTATTTCGCATCGCTTCAACACTGGCTTGAAATCACTGTCGATCCTGTAATACAAGTCTATCTCTGCTATCATATTCACTGTTGCCATCCCGAATACCGGCAAAGGCACTTTTATTTCCACGGTACCTTCCTTTTTTACCAGTGCCAGCCTCGAATCCTCACTGATATCGACTGAAACAGGATCGATCCAGGTTCCTTCTGCATATTGCTGCATAATATCTTCAGGTGTCTCTCCCCACGTCAGTTCCTCGATCACAATGTCAGCGGAAAATCCATGGATCTGGTTGGTGACAGTCAGCAAATTGCTGCCCTTTACACTGGAAAACTCAAATTGGTCAATAAAATCTGCCAGTTCATTATCACTGGAAAATGAATGACCTTTATCTTTTGCAAAACTGTATATGAAATAGTTCGAATAGCTGAAAGATGCTCCATAGCCCGGAATTACGATAAATATGTCTTTAGCTCCGTCCGCATCCAGATCCTCGAATTCGACCCTGGTCAGTATCTCCGGAAAAGCGCCACCGGTTCTGCAAAAGACGATTTGCCTTTTAAAGTCCCTGCCGCTTATTAGAAGCCTGCCTTCCACCTGGTCCGTTCCGGTTTCCCAGGATGTCAGAACTGTCTTTACGATTTCGACCTGTTCATTGATACCATCATTGTCAAGGTCGATACTTGCGCTTTGCAGCAGTTCATAACCAGTACCGCCTTCAGCTTCCCGACGGCTGTCATTTTCATGTTCCTCAGCAACGGATGGATCATATTCGGATACCTTTTTGTCATCTCCCTCATCCTCCCCATCTGTACCCAGGCCAGTCTCAGATGGCGTTGCATCAATGTCAGGCATGTCAGATACGGTACCGTTTTCGTCATCAACGGACGCCGGTGCAGTCCCGTTTGTGCCGGTATCCTTTACTGCGCCGCATGCAACCGCAAAAAGGAATAGAAATAATATAACTGCTGCGAGAAATAACCGTCTGATAATAATACCCCCTGTCAAAAGACGCAGAACATCAGTATAGCAACGTGTTCAGACACATCTATAATAATGATACCATTAACGCAGCTTTAAGCCAATTATGATCTGAAAAATAATATATATACCGGCAGTGCGGTCATAACAAGGCAAAGCAGGATTATGAATACAAAGCCTGCTTTATTGTTGTTCCTCCAGTTCCACAATGCATAGCTGACTGTGTGTATCAGCGCATATGCCAGGACAGATATAATTGCGATCCATGTTAATACCGACATAACTTTCCTCCTGACAAATGTTGTTGGTACGATATGCAGTGTCAGGACAGGTGTGATATCATAAGCCCTATTAACAGGCCCGTGCGCCTGATACTGAACTTGACTTCCACGTTGAACTCACAGTTTTTATATTGTGAAATCCAGTCAAATTCCTTCCACTCATCCAATGTGAGAAAATGCTTCTTCATATATCTCCCGAAGCCGCATATATCAGCATCGAATTCATCTGTAGTCCTCTCAAGGACTGACATCACATTCTGCTTTATGATTTCTTTTGTCCTGTTTTCAATAATTTCAGGATATTTTTCATATTCCTGCATGCCTTGTATAGAGGTGAAATCGCCCTCAAGATCCAACTGCACAGTTATGAACGGCTTCCCATCCTTCATCTCAACGGTCGTCCTGGGCCTTTTTCTCTGGACCACGTTCATTACTACAACATTGTTACAGTCATACACATCCGGGACTGTCCAGTATGAATGATTGTATTTCCCGGTGACCATCTGAAAGCATACCGATTCGATACCGTTCAATGTACCGACCATCCGGTCTTGCTTAAATACGGCAGTGCCCATGGCGACATTCTTAAGGTCAGAAACCACCGGTACTTCGCCGGCTTCGTATTCTCCTTCATCTTTATATTGTTCGCCGAGTCCACTTATCATATTGAACTCATCCACACTTTTCTTAGTATTTATTCCAGATAGCACAGCAGTGGGTTCAATATCATCACTTTTGATGGCAAAGTGGAAATCTATCACCCTGGAGTCAGGGTAATATGCGGAATAATCTTTGCCGAGCAGCAGTTCATAATATTTTGCCGGATTATTTTCCAATACAGAACTTACTTGTCTGAGATAAACATCCGGCGGATCATTTGATACAACTATGAACATATCAGGTCTGAAGTCCCTGCCTCTTTTCATCGCCTGGATGTATTTTCCCGTTCCCTTTTCAGCCAGCTTTTTCGATACTACCATAACTTTGGCATGGGACATATTGATCTCCTTGCTGATGATATTGTTCACCATATTGAGACCGGAATATATCGACGGTGTATCGACGGTAATCACAGATACAGATTTTCCTTCTCCACCTCCGCCACCGCCTCCGCTTTCACCGCCGCCTCCGCCGCCGATGGAAAGCGGGACAGCCAACTGGAGCGTCATCCTGAGTATATTGGCTTTGCCTATGTCAAAACCAATAGCAATCGGATATGCCATATCATCTATCTCCCGCTGGTCATGACACCCTGAAAGCGTTAATGCCGTGGACAGTATCAGCAATAGAAGACCAAATCTTACAAAACCGCCTGACCTTTTCATTTGCCTTTTTTCTCCCTTCTCCCCTGCTTCCTGAGTCCGGCCCCAACCATTATCAGTCCGCACAAAACAAATACAGCAATCCACCCCCAGCTATTTATGATATTTGTATGGATTTCTATTACTGACATCAGGTTGAGCGGAATAAAAGCTATACTGAACACGATTATGGCAAATGGTATTATCATGGGTCTTGAATACTTCAGTCCCGCAGCCTTGGAAAAAGTGTACACTGCAAAGAAAAAGACCGTTGCCAGATACAACAGCGCTGACATAACCCATATGAAAACGAATAGCGATTCGATTCTCTGGAAAAATCTCCCGATCCTGATAAGCGTGGCCATGTTGAAAACGGGAAGAAACAGTTCAAGGCTTGCGGGATAAGGAAATACAAGTATGTAGGACAATGATCCCATTACAAGAAAAAATGAACTCAAGCCAATGGATATGAATCCCACACTTCTCACTTCCTTATAGCTCCCCAGAAACGGAGGAAGCATGAAAAGCACAATCAGTTCCACAAATATCGACGTTCTGTATAAACCCTTCAACACTATGTCTTTCAGACCGGTACCCAGTATCGGCATCAGATTGGTCAGATCAGCCCTGGGTATTGCCCCAAGCAGTATCAGAACATAACCTGCAGCTATAATCGGAGTTATTATCGCATTATGACGAACGATCGACTCGACCCCCAGATAACTGGCTGTCACCATCCCCGCAATGAAGAAAAACATCACATAGCTTAAAGGAGACGTGGGCAAAGATATGATTTTTATATCCTCAGAATATTCCCTCATCGTCAAGGCAGCCAACACCACTAAAACTCCTCCCAGGGCAAAGCCGGTGATGGCTTTGAGAATTTTCCCTCCCGCTATTCCCGCGATATCCAGTATGTCTTTCCCTTCAAATTTTTTATACATCCATATCAGCAGAGAATACGCCAGCAAAGTCACTGCACACGTAAAAACAGTCATAAGCCATCCTGCAGTTCCTGCATCTTCAACCGTCAACCTGTTGAAATACAGAAAGATCTTTGTACAGATAAGGTTGAGGATCAGCGCTATCGATTCCCATCTTCCGAATTTGATTTTATGCTGCATCTGCATAAGACTCCACCTGCTTCTGCTTTTTGCTTTACTTCTTTTTCTTCCCGTCCTGCTTCCATTGCATGCTATATTTGTCCTGCATCTTTTTCTTTTTTGTATTTAAATAGTCCGGCCTGTTCTCCATTTTCCATTCAGGCGCTTTGAAAATAACATTTTTGAACTTGTTGGATGTCCTGGGACCCAGCGGGGCCATGAAAGGTACTCCAAAGGATTTCAGGGCAGTAGACCAGCTGCCTGCTATGAACAGCCCCATCGTTATCCCCAGAAATCCGGCTAAGACTCCCAAAAAAATGAATGCAAACCGCAGGATCCTGATGGAATATGCCAGCGAATAGTTGGGGATAGCGAAGGACCCGATGCCTGTCACTGCTACTATTATGATCAGTATCGGACTGACTATATTTGCCGCAACCGCTGCCTGCCCAAGTATCAATGCTCCTATGATGCCCAGGGTGGGTCCTATGGGTCCCGGCACCCTTAGGCCTGCTTCACGAATAAGCTCGAAAGAAAGCTCCATCAGCAGTATTTCTACCAATGAAGGAAAGGGTACCTTTTCTCTCGATGCCTCTATAGCCAGCAGCAGATCTGTAGGTATCATCTCATGGTGATAGTTCGTGACGGCTACATACAGTCCAGGCAGCAGTAAAGCCAGAAAGCCCGCAATATACCGAATGTAACGTAACAGGTTTACATACGGGTACCTTATATAGTTATCCTCAGGCGAATGCATCAAATCATATGCGGTAATGGGTACCACCAGTACATTAGGTGAACCGTCGACGATGATAGCTACTCTTCCTGATACCAGCAGCTCTGAAACATAATCCGGCCTTTCAGTGGAGATCATTTGCGGAGACGGGTAGATCGTGCTGTCTTCTATTAGCTGCTCCAGTGCTCCTGCATCCAGCAGGTAGTCGACCCTGATGCCTTCCAGCCTTCTTCTGATCTCTGCCACCAGTGCTTCATTGACCACATCCTTAATATACATTATTGAGCACGGTGTCCTGCTTACTTTGCCCACCAGCACATCCTCAACTATCAGATCTTCGTCCTTCAGTCTTTTCCTGATCTGCGCACTGTTTGTCCTCAGCACCTCGTTGAACGCTTCCTGCGGGCCTTTTATTATAATTTCATTGTTGGGTTTTTCAATGCCTCTGTGATCCCACCCCTTCACATCTGCTGTGAAACAGACGGCCAATCCATCGACGAAAAGGGCACAGCCTCCGAAATTAACTTCTTCAACTGCCTTTTTGTAAGCTTTGTTGATGCTAACCTGACAGTGGGGCATCAGCTGGCGTACGATATAGTCCTCAAGGCTTTCAGCCGTATCTTTAAGCGGCATTATGGAATTTACCATCAGAGGTTTCAGTATATAGTTGTTGATGACTTCCCTGTCAGTCATGCCATCAAAAAAAATGATGAATGCTCTGACAGACATGCATCCATAAACTATATCAAATTCTCTCAGGATGATGTCGCTGTTCACCGGGATGCTGTAGACATCTTTCATATGCAGGAGATTTGCATTGATATCGCTTTTTACTTCATCTCCCGGTTCCGGAGGCTGGTCAGACTCAGCGATCTTTTTCTCCTTCACCTTTTCAAAGCTGTCATTTTCCTGACTCTTATTCCCGGCAGGCTTGCTGTCAGGTTTCAGTATGAATTTTTCCTGCTTTTCAGGCTCTTCAAAAAACAAATATTTTTTCAGCTGCCTGCTGATAAACGACAAGTTACAGCCTCCCATACGTACTGAATTCTTTATCCCGGCACTGGCTGCTACGGGCTAACCAGTATTCAGGCTGCGGGTTCTCCATCGCAATGCCCGGTTCAGAATGTCATGCCATATTGTGACCTTATTTGCCTGTTTTTATGCGACGTACAATACGGTCAGTATTGTTTGACAGACCCTCCGCAGTATGTTTTTACAACTGCACATATGGGCAGCTTCGTATGTATTATGATATCAGGAAGGGAAGGAAATATATGAATAGTCTGAACTCGATTTCTCCGGCAGGTCTTGCGGTATTGTCCGCACTGGTCGGTGTTGCTTTTGTTTTTGCATTGGACAATGAAAGCCTTGATGTGTTAGGAAACGTCTTTGTGGGGATTGGCGGTATAATGCTCATTGCTTCAGCACAGGGAGATTATCTGGATGAAATCGGGAAAATAAAGCAGCAAAAGGAGTTGCTTGAAAAACAACTGGAGGCTCTCAGCAAAAGGAGAGGCAATGCTTTGTTATGAATGCCATAAATGAATGCTTTGCGGACCGTGCCATACTAAAGATACTGAAAACTTCATCATCATAGCTTTGATTCAAGACATTTCTCATGAGATTTCGTATCTATTATCAGAAGTAATATTCCATAAACCGGAATAAGTCAGCCAGAGGCATTGTAAAATGATATGAGAGGTGATAGTAGTGAGAAACACCATCAAAACGATAGTTGCCATCGGTATCATTGCAGTTCTGGTGTATATAGCACTGAAACTGCTCGGCTTTGCGCTCAGAGTCGTTCTTCCGATAGCTATCCTTGCTTTTATTGCGTACATCATTTATGTACTGGTCACAGGAAGAAGACCGCGTTTTTGATAAACGGCGGGCAAAAATCGGCGAATTGAGCAGATAAGCAGTCCGCAAAAAAGAACATGATCAAATAAGTGCTTTACAACAGCGCTCTGTCTATGCTATAATTCATATGCATTGCCGGGGTGTAGCTCAGTTTGGTTAGAGTGCTTGCTTGGGGTGCAAGAGGTCGCCTGTTCGAATCAGGTCACTCCGACCATTGAAAATTGCGGGTCTTGCTGTTTTATCACTGTAGCAAACTGTTGTTTTCTACAGCAGTTTTACAGCAGTTGAGCCGTAAA
>FZPS01000181.1_pt37 | contig 70755 bp, 64 predicted proteins | sample 1817821 | NCBI WGS metagenome assembly FZPS01 (sample SAMEA104158645, study PRJEB21678) | metagenome | place: Germany | collected 2015-04-21
CACCATATTTTATAGTTGGATCAGGATCTTCATTACCGCCAACAGGTTCAAGACCATATACTAATATACCATTATCATATACAGGAATATACTGGCTTTGAACTGTAGAAGCCTTCTGCAGCCTTATAACCAGAATCACTCTTGCTAGTCTCAGCAAATGCAAAAAGTTCCTTTGCATGATTAAGGCAGGTTTCTGCATAAGCTGGGTCACGATCGGAAAATACAATTGATGCAGATGCTAGAGCGGCTGCCGCTTCACCTACCACAGTTGAGCCGGGATTTGACATGTCAACCTTATAGGATGGTCTTTCCATCTGCATTACTTCTGCAGGTCCCCACCAGGAATGATCGGCATGACCGTTACCTACCTGATAATAGTATACATTAGGAGATGGATGACACTTTATTAAATAATCGCTAACCCATTTTATACTATCCAGTAGATATTCTAGCTGTCCACTGTTAGCTAGAGCATCCTCAGCCTCATAAACTGCCCAGGCTAACATGGTCTGTGAATATGCCATGGGAAGGTTGAACTTAACATGGTCGCCAGCATCATACCATCCTCCAGTAAGATCAAGTCCTACATCTGCGCCATCATTCATAGCTGAATCACCACGCCAGTTGTCTCTCTTATCATCTGGCAACTTGCCAGAGCGTTGAAATTCATAGAACATGATGGCCTTTTGCAAAGCTTCTCCATAATTATAATTACTTGCAGCTTTAGCTGTGCTTAATGAAAATGAAGAAAAAACTATGCTTAACACCAATACCATACTAAATAATTTACGCATTATTAACCCCCTTTACTGATCTTCTACTACTTTAATTAACTAAAAAAATAACCAGAGAAAATAAAAGTCAGTCAATTTATAGATAATCAAATTGTAAACCAACTTAAATGGTTATTAACTTACAGTAAAAAATACATTAGTTTACAATTTATTACGTAAATCATATACCAAAAAATGTAACGTGTCAACAATTTTATGTAAAATTATGGTTTATATACCAGTCTTAGTCTATAATATATTAATATTTTGCGTTTTTACAAAAAACAACTATTACTTCCATTGTTTTAATAATGAAGCTTCTAGCAAAGTGTCTTATACTATAAGAGAATTCAGTCAGAACAAGTCAAATTATGTCTGCAACTGAATAATTGTAACTTATAGACTTGGACATAGTTAGGAGGAACTTCATGAATAAGAAGTTTAGGTACATAGCCTACGTGCTAACAGGTATCGCTTTATTAACGGTGATATTTTTTACAAAAGATGAAATTAAAGCATTAGCTTCTAATAAAGTATACTTAAATGAATCTGATTTAACTTTAGAGCTTGGTCGCTATAGGACCTTGAAAGTCTATGGCAGTAAAGAAAGAGTTACTTACAAGTCTGCTAATAACCGGGCTGCTACTGTTTCAAGTAATGGTCGTGTTACAGCACAGGGCTGGGGAACTACAAGGGTTTATGCCTATGTAGGCAATAGGACCTTGAGTACAAAGGTAACAATTGTTCAAATGAACAAGAAAAATGTTACCTTAGCACCTGGTAATACTAGTAAACTTACTCTTTGGGGAGCAAATAATACAACTAGCTGGAAATCCAGTAACAATAAGGTAGCTACAGTTTCTGATGACGGTTTAGTAACAGCTGTTTCTAATGGTAGTGCTACTATTACTGCTACTTTTAAAGGTAAGAAAATAACTAGTAATATAACTGTTGTAGGAATTAGTGATGATTCATTTGTTTTAGAGTATAATGGTAGATTTTCTGCCACAAGTATGACCCATGGAGGACGTTTTTTAAAGCTATACATTACAGGAACTAAAGATAAGGTTACCTGGTCCTCAAGTAATACAAAGGTTGCTACTGTTGATAGTAAGGGTAAAGTTATTGCCCAGGGTCCAGGTACAGCTAAAATAACTGCAACCATTAATGGTTCAAAGATTTCAAGCAATGTTAAGGTTCTACAAATGCAAGACAACTTAGTTGAACTAAGCGTAAATAAAACCTTTAGTCCTAAGGTTCTTGGAACTAATAGCAAAATTACTTGGATGTCATACAATGAATCTGTTGCAACAGTATCTGAGGATGGAATTGTAACAACTAAGAATCCTGGTACAACAAAAATTGTAGCAGATGTTGATGGTAGACTGGTAAGATGTATTGTTATTGTAAAATAAAAAAAGTATTGGATGTGACTTAAATAAATAGCCAGTCTATTGCTATGGAAATAGCCCCGATAAATTAAATCGGGGCTATTATCAATATATTTAATATTTTATTAGGAGCGTTAATTATTGCCTAAGATTGGCATTTGTTTTACTATCTTCCAGTTGGATATTTATCAAATACCTCTAATAGGGTTTCATAAATTACTTTTGCAGCCTGGTACTGGAAAGCTGGATTAGATAAGGTTTCAAATTCTTTTTTATTTGACATAAAGCCAAGCTCTAATAATACTGCTGGAACAGTGTTGTTGTGTACTACAGTATATCTTGCTGCTCTTGTCCCACGATTTCTGGTGTTTAAAGAACTAGAGAGATTGTTTACAAATATATTTGCAAGAATTTCACTATTTAGTCCTGCCTTATTCTTTTTATTATTACTATTAGAATAATAAACTTCCGTTCCATATACAGATGTATTTGTATTGGCATTCATATGGAGGCTTACGAATAAGTCTGCACCTACACTTTCAGCAAATGCTGCTCTGTTAGCCAAGGATACATCAACATCAGTCTCTCTTGTATAATATACCTTTAATAAAGAAGAATCTAAATTGTAGAGATCCTTTCCAATCTCATATAGTACCTTATAGTTTAAATCTTTTTCCTTAGTGTTAAAATAAACAGCACCAGGAGCAGAACCACCATGACCAGGATCTAGGACTACTATATTCTTATATATATCCCTTGGGTTACCTACATTTACATATATAAAGTCTTTGTCTACAAACAATTCATAACCCTGTATCTTAGATGTTGATACCATAATCTCTGTTTCATAGTTGGAATTTAAGAATACGGAAACATCAGTAATAGCACTTGAATTAACCAGGGCGGGGTTATTTAATAAATATGATACATAATCTCCCGGTATATATATAGAAAATCTTTTTTTACTATATTGATCTTCATGTCTTAGCTGATTAAGGCTAAGTCCAGCTGGATTAGGTATAATTAATTCATATTCACTAATATCGCCAATTGGATAATCAGGTCTAGCTGGTGTGGTAGGATTAGTCGGTGACTTATTATCATCTAAAACAGGGGGTGTGAACCCATCGTTTTTGGGAAGGATGATGGTATAATTATTATCTTCTTCATAGGTATAATATTCATTACTACCACTAGTTCCCAAGTATATATAAGTACTTTCCCCTACATAGTATATACTTGCATTATATAAATGCTTTGTACCTGTAATGTTAAGATGCTGATCGTCAATACTCTTCTTTGTCTTTGGTAATTCTATAGATAATAGTCCTGGCATTTGCTGAATTATTGGTTCAAGGGGTGCCAATCCAGTAAGAGTAATATAATCCATTTCTTCATTGGTACCTATAGTCACCTTATTTAAGGAGTTATAGTATAGGGTTACATAGAGAGTTTGTTTATCTGGAGATAATTCCAAATCATAGGTAAACTTATCTGTTAATAAATTGAATTCTACCTTACTGCTAATATTCTCATCATTATATAGGCGAATGTTGTCAATCATTCCTCCGTTAACATAACTTAAATTATAAGTGTTAGCAACACAGGTCATGTTGGCGATACTAAGACTAAGCTGTCCACCACTAACCTTAGAAGAAACGGTGCTAAAAGGACTACTAGCAACAATAGCATAGGATTCTGTGTTTAGTTTTACATTTCTATAGTCCTTACTAATAGAATAAATACTATAGAATTCATCCTTTGGAGTATGGCCATCAATGCTGTGAACACCATCGCTTACTCCAATTATCTCTTGGAATCCCTCCCATTGATAAAGAATAGTACCCTTATCCCATGCAACAGCAGAATCACCCAACTCAGGTTCTTGGTCTTTTTCTAGCTCTTTATTATCCTGATCATCTTTACTTGGATCGCTTGAATCATTTGGCTTATTAGAATCACTAGGATCATTTTCATTATTATTGTCTTCTTCTCTAGATGTAAATATTGAAGTCGCATTAGCTTTATCCCATCGATAATCAAAGCCAAGACATGAAGCAGTAAAGCTTCCAGGCACCATAACATAGGATACACCTACATCATGATTTGTAACAATCATAGGTGCAACATCAAGTACAATTGCTCTACCATTAAGATGAGCAACTGGGCTATCAATTTTCATGACCAAAGTATTACCATTTCTGGACAAGGTTACTGTTTTATCTTTACTATTATAATTATATTCTGCATTTATGTTCTTATCTGTAAAAACTCTTTTTGCTCTAAGCATTGCAGTATTATTTGTAATTATACTAGGCATATTCCCAAGATTAATGTTTTTTCCATCAATAGTAACCCTTCCTTGTGTTCCATTGTAATAGAACTGTTCTCCATTATTATATGAAAGAAGTAGGGGCTCTTGCTTTCCCTGGACAGAAACGGTACTGGTGTTTTTATTCCAAGTATATGTATATCCTAGATTTTCAAATACAAATCTTGATGGAACAAGAATTTTAGTAACATCTGCCTTAAGATATTTAATTTTCACAGGAGCTAATGGTGCTGTTACTTCTCTTCCATTAATATAAGCTGTTTTACTACCAATCTTCATTACAATTGTTGTACCTGATTTTGAAATAGAAACTGTTCCTGCGGCTTTATCATATACGCAATCAGCTTTTACATCTGACCTGGCAAATATATCCTTATAAGACACAAGAGCTATACCATTCTGAATTATTCCAGGTGTACTATCTACACTTATCTTTTTACCATTGTATGTTACCCTGACCTGAGCATCTGAGTAGGTATATTCCTTTTTGCTTGTATAATTGTATATTCTAACTCCTGAAGAAGCCGAGGCATAATCTGCTTGCAGGAAAATATCCACTCCAATTAAAATGAATGAAATAATGACTATGCTACACAGTTTTATAAGATAGCTACTTCGGAGTTTATTATCCTTTGTATTATGTAATGTCTTTTGTAAGCAATTCTTCATCAAGTTATCATCTCCCCGTATCTAATAATCTATAACAAGTTAATTATCATCTTCTTTAGTGTTTTAGTGTAATAACAATCTTTAGTGCTTTAAGTATGTAATTGAAATAAAAAATCTTATTTTATATAATATATATATTACAATAGTGTTAAATAGTGTTAAAACTGTGTCATATATGCAATTTTTCATAATATATCTAGATAAACTATTAAATAAGATTAAATATGCCAATTTTTATTGCCATAAAATAGTATAAAACCCTTTAATTAGTAGATTCCATTAAGGTAGTCCAAAATATATACAAAACAATATTGTATTCTACAACAATAGTATTCATCTCCGTGTTTCTTCTATCTCTTTGTAAAATTATTAAATATTAAATAACAATTCTTCTATCTATGTAGAATGATTTATTGTTTTGAAATTAGCCTAAATTATGTTATACTATTTGTGTTATACAAATCAAGATAATGCGAGGTTATTCTACTATATGAAACTACAAAGATTAATGGGATTTGCCAGACGGGCAATTGATGATTACAGCATGATTAATGATGGAGATAAGATAGCTATTGGAGTGTCAGGAGGTAAAGACAGCCTTACTCTCCTCTATGCTTTAAGTGGTCTTAGAAGATTTTATCCTAAAAGCTTTGACCTAGAAGCTATTACAGTTGATGCAGGATATAAGGAATCAGACTTTTCTGGAGTGAAAAAATTATGTGATGAACTAAATATAAATTATACAGTTGTAGAAACAGATATTGCAGACATTCTCTTCGAGCAACGTAAAGAAAGTAACCCTTGTTCACTCTGTGCAAAGCTTAGAAAAGGAGCATTTAATACTAAGGCTAAAGAATTAGGCTGTAATAAAAAGGCCTATGCTCATCATAACGATGATGTTATTGAAACCATGCTTATGTCATTATTATATGAAGGACGATTTCATTGCTTCTCTCCTGTCACCTACCTTGACAGAGCAGGTATAACCCTCATTCGTCCTTTAATATATGTTGACGAAAAAGATATAATTAATTTTAATAAGGCAAATCAGCTTCCTGTTGTAAAAAACCCATGCCCAATAGATGGCTATACAAAACGTGAATTTACCAAACAGTTGATAAAGACATTGGATAATGATAACCCAGGTCTTAGGGGAAGACTTTTTACTGCTATAAGGGAAGGTAAGATTCCTGGATGGCGTATTACAGATTAATATAATCGAAAGGAGAATCTTAATGGCTAATCAAAATTACCATGACCAGGTAAATATAGATAATTCAATTAAGCTTCGAGAACTTATGGATAAGCTTCCAAGGTTTTGCAAGGAGTTTTTCAGGGGAATTGAACCTACCAGCTCCTCTAGAACAAGGATTGCTTATGCATATGATTTAGGAGTGTTTTTTGAATTTCTTATTAATTCTAATCCGTCAATTAAAGATACTCCTATCACAGAGCTTAAGCTAGATCTTCTTGATGAATTGACACCACTTGATATTGAGGAATATTTAGATTATCTTAGTTATTACATATCAGAAGGAAAAGAATATATTAATCGGGAAAGTGGTAAAAAAAGAAAGCTTGCATCTTTAAAAAGCTTTTATAATTATTATTATAAGAAAAGATTAATAAAAAATAACCCAGCTTCTTTAGTAAGCGTGCCAAAGATTTATGATAAGGAAATCGTACGACTAGATCCAGACGAGGTAGCTCTACTCTTAGATGAAGTGGAAAATCCAGAGAATCTTACTAAGTCACAGAAAAAATTCCATTCTAAAACCAAGACTAGGGATTTGGCGCTGATGACTCTTCTACTTGGTACTGGGATACGGGTATCTGAATGTGTTGGACTAGATATAGATGATGTTGACTTTAATAATAATGGGATTAAGATCAGACGTAAGGGTGGTTATGAGGTAGTTATATATTTTGGTGAAGAGGTTAGACAAGCCTTACTTGATTACCTTGAGGAAAGAAAAAAACTTATTCCTAAAGAAGGCCACACCAATGCCCTCTTCCTATCTCTTCAGATGAAGCGACTAGGGGTTCGTTCAGTTGAAAACCTTGTAAAAAAATACTCTTCTGGAGTTACTAAGCTTAAAACTATTACTCCCCATAAGCTTAGAAGTACATATGGAACCAGCCTTTATAGAGAAACTGGTGATATATATCTTGTTGCTGACGTCCTTGGACATAAGGATGTCAACACTACTAAAAAACATTATGCTGCTATAGAAGATAGTCGTAGACGTAGTGCTGCAAATGTTGTTAAGTTAAGAAAAGAATAAAGGAATTTCAATATATATAATTTTCACAACTGGAAATAATTTTTATATTTTTCAAAAAAACCAAGTTTATGGATGAATAATATATATCTAGATAAAGATCACTTTCTAATTAACTATACAATATTACATAATTAGAAAGTGATTTTTGTTATTATGATACAATTTTTTTATAACCACAGGAATACCAATTGACATAAATTGGAACTTGCTCTATAATAAATCTTACATTTATAAAACTAATCTTACACTCAACATTCCTTCATATAATGACCAAATATTTGAGACCATTAAAGGATATAATCAAATTGTTACAAGTAGTTATTGAAAGGAGGAAATGTCGTGAAAAGAATTAAGTTTAAAAAGACCATTATTATGCTTAGTTTAATTGCTTTTACTTTCACATCGAATATGTTTTTTACTAAGCCTATACCTGCTACTGCTCAAACTAATAAGATTAAAGGAAGTGAAGTACTCATCATAGGAGACTCATTTCTAGCAATGTCCCATGATATAACAAGGAGACTAGAACAACATGCAAAAACAGCAGGAATTCTAGATCAAAATGACAGTTTTAGAGACCTATCAGTTAGTGGAACTATGCTCAGCGGAGGTATATCACCCAATATCCCTACTCAGTATCAAAATGGAGTAAACGCAGGCACCGTAAAGTATGTCATAATGAATGGTGGCGGAAATGACTCTATGGGTGGGAATATTAATAACGCATACGCGGCAGCAAGAAATTTATTTGAGGAAATGGCAAAAAATCAGGGCATCAAAGTATTTTATCTATTCTATCCTGACCCCGTGGGTTATATGGCTAACATGATTAAGCCTAATCTTGATATACTAAGACCACAAATCAAGGATTTAGTAACGAATTCGACATCACCAGAAGCATATTTTCTAGATTTAAGACCTACCTTTGAAGGTAAATATAATACATACATTATGTCTGACGGAATTCATCCTACAACAGAAGGAAGTTATGCTGCAGCAGATGCTATGTGGGCCGAGATGCAGAGAGTTGGATTTTTTGAAACAAATCCTCCAACAATAACATATGGTGATTGTAATAAGGACGGATATGTTGATGCTTTAGACTTATTTGAGATGAAGAAACACTTGATGGATGTAAGAAATACGTATCATGATTATATGGACTTAAACACTGATAATTACATTGATGCCATTGATCTAGCTATTATGAAGCAGTATTTACTTGGCTATATAAATAAATTGCCTGCTAATTAAATTATATCTAATATAAGAACACCCATAATTACATTTAAATATAAATGAAGCTACATCTTCAATATAATGACGTAGCTTCATTTTAATTCGTTTGAATTATTGTAATTACAAATTATTAATTATATTAACTGGCTATCATGTTTCTTAAAGAAGTCCACTTTTGGCTCTAGGAATTTTAACTTGTGTTCATTTATATTGGAAATGAAGAAGTCTAGGGGTTCAAAGATTGTATCCCAGTCCCATATTCTTTCATCTACTCCAAGATATTCTCTTACCATCTCAGCACCAGTTGGAGAAATAGGATGTACCAAAGTAGCTGTAACACGTACCGCATAGAATGAATCAATTAAAACCTGCTTGCGAAGTTCATCATCGTCATTGTTGTCAGCGGTCCTTATGTTATTAACATAATACTTATTGCTCTTACGAACATAACTATCCAAAAGGTCAGATATACGATGAAATTGATGGTTATACATATGTCTTTCGTAGTTAAGAATTACCTTCTTGGCTTCCTCTAATATTTCATCACTAACCTTCCCCTCAGGAATAAAGGAATCATAATATTTCTGTACGGTATAGAAGCAGGAACGGATTAATCTGTTGTATACATTCGTAAGTAGATTTCCTTCCTTTAATACTGGATCAATACCCTCAATCTCTTCTGTTTGATATACAGCAGGCTGGAAGCTAACACTCTTATTATCTAGGCCAAAGCTAAGAAAATGCATTCTAAGTTGCTCATTGGTATAGTATTGTAAAAGCTCACTAGCCATGGGTGGTTTGATTTCAGAGCTACTACTTGCCTTCTTGTCCATGAATAATACATGATTATTGGCTATCAGATGAGGAAGAATTAAATCTCCATCCTTAGGTAGAATCTGTGGTTCTTCCTTCTGCATAGCCATGAACATGGCCATCTCAGCGATTCCATAGAAATAGATATTATCTTCCCCTATAAACTGATAGACATTTGCATCTGTAGAACACCACCAGTCCTTCCAATCCTTTGAAGAAGCCTGGCCATTTTCAAGATATGCTTTTGTAAATGATATAGGTGCCCATAAGGATTCAGGCCATACCCAGAAGGTTAGATCTTCTAGTCCCTCCTTAACCGGAGTCTTTACACCCCAATCTATATTACCAGTGAGTCTAAATGGAACAAGGGTCTTTCCAGTTCGGAAGTTTACTCCATGTCTGGCTATAATCTCAGTGGCTTCTTCTCTGTCCTTTAGGTTTTTAAATAATAAAGTAACAGAAGGCTTTTTCTCCTCTTCGATATATTCATGTTCTGGCAACTTATCTATAATTTCTTTAAGTTTAGGAAGCTGATTTTTCTTAATATAAATCATTGGTTCCCTAAGAAATTCCTCCATTGTATTGAGTAGATACTTCCTTGAGTTTGTATTCTTTCTAAGATAATCCACTCTTTCTGATAGGAGCTTTTGAAATTCTTCAAGCTTAAAATACCAGTTAGTAACCTTTGTTATCTCAGGGGTCTTTCCTGATAAGCTACTCTTAGGATTAATAAGCTCTGATGGCATATATTGATGTCCCAAAGCACATTCATCAGCATAAGCTTTATCAGACCTACACCCCTCTATAGGACATTCGCCAACCACCTGACGTCCATTTAAAAGTACCTTAAAGTCAGGATCAAAAAATTGTGGTGTAGACAGGCTTTCAAGATATCCCTTATCATATAAAAGCTCAAAAACCTCCTCAGAAACCTCTTGGTGGATTTGACCACTTCTTGAAAATGCAGATGTTGCAAAAAGATTAATCCCTATCTCATAATCATCTAAGGTCTTCTTTTGCTTTATATGATTTTCTGTTACGTACTCCTCAATAGTACCCTTGTAGCCATCATCTTCACATGCCTTCCTATAGCTTTCCACAATAGGTGAGCCGTAGCAATCAGTACCTGAAACAAAAATCACATTGTCCTTACCAATTCTGTCTCTTAAAAATCTACTAAAGACATCAGCATGGATAAACACACCACCAATATGGCCGAAATGAAGCTCTTTATTTCCATAAGGCATTCCTGCTGTTACAATAGCCCTTTTAGGAAACTGAGGCCTTGGGGGCTCTTGTCTTCTTCTGATTTTATTATCCTCACTCATAGCAATCCTCCTAAGATATTATTAGTATATTAGTCAAGAAGTTATCCTTCTCATTATAATAATTTTTTCCTTTATAAAACAGAGAAACAAGGCGGGCATTTATTATCTTATAGAAGGTAATTTTCTATAAAAAAAACCTACGACATCCTAATATATAATTAGAATTATCGTAGGGACGATTCTATCGTGGTGCCACCCTATTCTATTGATATGTTGCCATATCAATCTTATTAGGTACAGATTATACCTTTGTCCTGTAACGGGGACTTACGTCATAGCATCACAGGAATCTTATAGTCCTGATCCGTATGCAGCTCCGAGGCTTGTTTCATCATAACTTCCCCATTCCTTCTCAGCTTTGCGGAACTCTCTGTTGGTTATCATTATGATTACTCTTCTCTTCATAGCCTTTATTAGTCATATCTTAACTTTTATCCTATGTTATTATGCCCAAAAAGTCAAGTAAATAATATAAAAAATTAAGAAGCATCTGCATAATATGGGACTATAATGTATTTACCTGCTTGAATAATATCAGATGACATTCCATTACTAATCATAATTTCATCTATATATTCATTCAAATCCTTATACTCATCTGATATATAGGTAGATGCAATACTCCACAAGGTATCTCCCCTTTGTATCTCCACACTAACTACCTGCTTGATTCTCTTAACTGGCCTTTCTGCATTAGCTTCCTTGCTAGTAAAAACAAGTGTTAAAGCTATGAGTAAAAACAATACTGCTAATCCTATTAATTTAAATCTTCTTCTTTCAGTCATTTTATTAATATCGGTCTTTCTTATCACTGTCTCATGGTCTAAATTATTAAGAAATGAATTATTCATAATACCTACCTCCTAATAAACAAATAATTTGTTCGATTTTTTTTATTGTATAATGAGCCATGGACATCCGATGTCTAAATAAAAAAAATTTTTAAAAAATCAAACACGCGATGGGAACATACGTTTTAGTACATTATACCGAACATACATTTGTCTGTCAAGAGTTTTTCGAACAAACATTCTTTTATGCAAACGTTTTTTCGTTTTTCAGAACATAGGTTTTGCATTTACATGGTAGATATGTTATAATTACCGTAAATTAAGATTTATATGTAATTGGAAAGTTCGTTCGAATGTAACTAATATATTGAAACATATTTAAGGAGGAGTATTATGGGATATGGTAAGATAAGTAATAAGCAGAAAGAAATTCTTGAATATCTAAAATCTCAAATTATTAATAAGGGATATCCACCATCAGTTCGTGAAATATGTGAGGCAGTGAAATTAAAATCCACATCATCTGTTCACTCTCATCTTGAAACTCTTGAAAAGAACGGATATATTCGCCGAGACCCATCAAAACCCAGAGCAATTGAAATTATAGATGATGAATTCAACTTAACAAGACGAGAACTTGTGAATGTTCCTATTGTAGGAACTATTACTGCTGGTCAACCTATCCTTGCAGTTGAGAATGTAGAAAGCTACTTTCCTATTCCTTCTGAATTCATGCCTAATAGTGACACCTTTATGCTTAAGGTTAAGGGTGACAGTATGATTAATGCCGGTATATTTGATCAAGATAAAATACTTGTCAAAAAGCAGGCTCATGCCAAAAATGGAGATTATGTTGTAGCTCTTTTAGATGATGAAGTTACAGTTAAGACATTTTATAAAGAAAATGGACAGTTTCGTTTGCAACCAGAAAATGATTCCTTAGAACCTATCATTGTACAAGATCTTCAAATTCTTGGAATTGTTATTGGCTTATTCCGTATATTCTAAGGAGATTATGAAATATAAGACTACTACTAGATTATAGATTTTATATATTTTCTTTTAAAAACAGTTACTGAAAGTTCTTACAGTAGCTGTTTTTTATGATAGGAAAGTCCTATAAAATAAAATATTACAAAAAATTCTATATTAATAAATTTAATCTAAACATTTTATAATTTATATGTTTAATCAGGACTTTTGTTTATAATTATGGTATAATATAACGGACTATAACCATCACACATAAATTGTATTATCTTTTATAAAGTAATTAAGTAATTGAAGAAGCTATTTAATTTCAACTTATAAAGGAGAAAAGAAAATGAATATAAATGCTTTTGAAATTCCATTAACTAAAAATCCAGTGATAAGTATGAATGTAATTCCTGGACATTTTGCTACTAATCACTTTCATCTCTCTCATTATTTAGACTTAGAGAATCTAAAAACCAATGCTATGACAGCCAGAAATGTAGCTATTGAATTAGCATTACCTTATTTATCAACTACGCTTGTTGATACCATCGTCTGTATGGAAGGAACGCAGGTAATAGGAGCATATATGGCTGAGGAGCTTATGAGTGAAGGAACATCCATAGTAAACAGTGGAAGAGAAATTCATGTTATAACTCCTATAAGTAACATTGATAAAAAGTTAATGTTTCAAAGCAGTATGCAGTCTCTTATTAACAATAAGAATATTATCCTTTTAGTATCTACTATATCTAGTGGTACTACTGTTAATAATGCCTTAGAATGCCTTTCATATTATGGAGGTAGAACCGTGGGAATATCTACTCTATTCAGTGCTAATCCTGATAAATATGAATTTGAATTTAATACTATGTTTATCAACGAAGATATTCCTGAATATAAGGTTTATATTCCGGGTGAATGTGCTATGTGTAATGAAGGTCATAAATTGGATGCAATTATAATCCATGATGGTTATGCAGAAATATAGTAAAATATTAAGGAGTTGATATATTTGACATCAGGGGAAATCATAATTTCCAACTTTAGTTTTATGCAAATTTCTTTGCCACAGATTATTATGATCCTACTTGCTTTATTATTGGCTTATCTTGCAATTGTACTTAAATACGAACCACTACTGCTTCTTCCACTTGCTTTTGGTATGTTAATTGCTAATGTGCCTATGGCAGGCCTTTCAGCCTATGATGAAGGCGGTTTGATTTACTATCTATATAAGGGAATTGATTATGGTATTTACCCTCCTATGATCTTCCTATGTATAGGTGCTATGACAGACTTTGGACCATTGATTGCATCTCCCAAAAGTGCATTAATTGGATTAGGAGGACAGCTAGGAATCTTTATAGCTCTAGGAGGAGCCCTATTAATTAGCTATATAATTCCTGGAATGGAGCCTTTTACCTTACAAGAGGCCGCGTCAATTGGGATAATTGGTAGTTCAGATGGACCTACATCAATTTATACTACAAGTGTTCTTGCTCCTCACCTATTACCGATTATTACAATTTCAGCTTATTCCTATATGGCTTTGGTTCCGCTTATTCAACCACCGATTATGAGATTTCTAACAACAAATAAGGAACGAGTAGTTGAGATGCCAATGCCTAAAAGAATTACCCGTCGTAAGAAGATACTGTTTGCCTTTGGAATTACATTAGCTACTTTAGTTCTTGTGCCTGAGGCTGGTACATTAATATCAATGTTAATGTTAGGTAATCTTATCAAAGAATGTGGTGTTACAGAAAGGTATGTTCGTACCTTACAAAACCATCTATTAAACATATTAACACTACTTATAGGAATATCAATTGGTGCTACTGCAACAGCAGATAGAATACTGAATTTTAAAACTTTACTTATTATTAGCTTAGGCCTATTTGCTTTTGCCTTTGGAACTATTGGTGGAATACTTATTGCAAAGCTTTTGTATAAGCTATCAGGTGGAAAGGTTAATCCTTTGATAGGTAACTCTGGAGTATCAGCCATGCCCATGGCAGCCCGTGTTTCTCAAAGACTTGGCCAGCAATACAACCCCCATAATCATCTATTAATGCATGCTATGGGTCCTATTGTAGCAAGTACGATTGGTTCAGCAGTTATAGCTGGTTTTCTAATTAAATTATTTGGTGGTTAAATAATAATCTTAAAAAAAGGTATTAGGCTTTACAAAATTTAAAGACCTAATACCTTTTATGATTCTTATCTTATATATCCAGTTGTTCTTTTGATAATGTTTTTCCATCTCTCCAAATGCGTTCCAGATTATAGAACAACCTATCTTCCTTGGAGAAAACATGAACGATAAGATCACCATAGTCCATCAAAATCCAGCTGGCACTTTTAACACCTTCTACTCGTAGGGGTTCATATCCGCTTCTCCCTAGCTTATCCTTAACTGAATCTACTAGGGCATCCACTTGTGAAGAGTTTGAGCCATTAGCTATTATAAAGTAATCTGCTACTACTGATATATCCTTTATCTCAATTACTTGGATATCCTCGCCCTTTTTCTCTTCAAGAGCCTCATAGGCTAGTTTTACCATTTTCTTAGAATTTTCCATAATTACCTCCGATTTATATTAATTACTAATTTAAAATTTTCTATTGTTGACATAATATTTATATGTTTCCTCACTTAAGGGATCAATAATTCTTCCCTTGTCCTTAAGATGTTGTAAGGTATAATATGAAATATAGATAATAGCTTCATTAAGATCATTATATGCTAATTCTCTTGCCTTATCTAGAATTGGTATAGGCTTTCTATTTGGTTCAATAAAATCTGCAATATACACAATTTTCTCCAGGGTAGACATAGAGGGCCTGCCTGTAGTATGGTATTTGATTGAATTAATAATATCCTGGTCATCTATACCATATTTCTCTCTAGCATACTCTCCTCCTAACTTTGCATGAAGAAGTTGAGGAGATTTTACTTCTGCTTCTGATATATCTATATTGTACTTAGTAGCTTCACTTAATAATTCACTCTCTGTTAAATACTTAGCACAATCATGAAGTATTCCTCCTATGCTAGCTTTCATAGTATCAACTCCATGAATTAAGCCTAAATCATAGGCGACCTCTTCCACTCCTAAAGAATGATTGTAACGTTTTTCAGACAAAATGGCCTTCATATATTTTCTTAACTGTTCGATTTCCATATAAATACCTCATCTATATCGAAGTTACTTAACATAATATTATTACGTATATCTACTTGTACAGATTATGGTCTTTGATATATGAATAAACCTCATAAGGGACATAATACTGTATTGATTTATTATTTACTACTCTCTCACGAATTTTTTCTGAAGATATTTCCATTATAGGCATATCTAAGAGAATAATATCTCCATTATAGGTGGTCTTAAGATATTCAGCCTGTTTAATTAATTGATCTGAATCATGATCATTTCTTACCCCTGCAACGACTGTACTTAATTGAAACACTGTATGTGGATCTTTCCAATGAGACATCATCATTAGGGAATCTGCCCCTACTATAAAATAAAACTCAGTATCTGGCTCTTCATCTTTTAAGATCTTTAAAGTATCAGATGTATAGGTTATGCCAGGCCTATTAAGCTCAAAGTCTGATAATATAAAATAATCATTTTTTTCTATGGCCAAGCTAACCATGTTTAGCCTATGCTTGGCGGAAACAAGATCTATATCAGTTTTATGGGGTGGGTTCATTGTAGGCATAAAAAGTACATAATCCAAACCTGTTTGCTCATGTGCATGGTCTGCTAAAAACAAGTGGCCATTATGGATGGGATTAAATGTCCCCCCCATTATACCTACCTTTTTCATCCGATTTTCATCCTTTCAAAATTAGGCTTTCTTATTATTGTTAGCCTTAGGTAAAACTATCTTCTTTTTATCTTTGGATTCCTTATATAAAACAATTTTTCTTCCTATTACCTGAACCACCTCAGACCGTGTTCTATCTGCAAGAGTTTGGGCCAGATCATTAATGTCTACTAAGCAATTCTTTAAGACATTTATCTTAATTAATTCTCTTGCCTCTAATGCCTCCGCTACTCCCACAGTAATCTCTGGGGTAAGGGCTGACTTTCCAATTTGATAAATTGGTTCCATGGTCATAGCCAAGCCTTTTAAATAAGCTCTTTGCTTTGTTGTCATCAAAGCACTCCCTTCTTATATATATATGCGTATGATAATTATATTTAGTGTAGATTAATTAAATATACTAGGTTGATAGTTGCTGTATCTATATATGTTCTTATCTATTATTTGTAGTAATCAAATTGAAGTCCGTACATTCTTACTGTATCACCCTCTTGGATTCCTAATTCCTCCAACTTATCTAGTATACCATTATCTTTCATAAAATTTTGGAAGAATATAAAGCCTTTTTCTGATTCTAAATTGGTATACCCTAGCATACGTTCAATCCTAGGCCCTTCAACTACATAGAGATTGTCTTCTTCTTTCCATACCTCAAAAGGCTCATCTGATATTCTTATATTTTCATGGAAGAATTCCTTTTCAAAAACAACTGGTTCTTTGTCTATGCTTTCAAGAATACCTTTTACATGATACAAAAGCTCATTTATTCCCTTGCCACTTACTGCAGATATGGCAAACACCTTAAAGCCCTCTGGCTCAAAGGTATCCTTAAGTTTCTTGATTACTTCTAGCTCATCATCACCATATAATACATCGATTTTATTTGCAGCAATAACTTGAGGTAGCTTAGCCAGTTGCTCATTATATGATGTCAATTCTTCATTAATTAACCTAATATCCTCTATTGGATCCCTTCCCTCTGTGGAAGCTGCATCAACCAAGTGAATAATAATTTTAGTTCTTTCAATATGTCTTAAAAATTGATGTCCAAGACCCAGTCCCTCGGAAGCCCCTTCAATTAGGCCAGGTATATCTGCAATAACAAAACCACCACCATCTTCAAAATCTACAACTCCAAGATTAGGACTTGTAGTTGTAAAATGATAGTTACCTATCTTTGGTCTTGCATTGGTAACTCTGGATAAGAGAGTTGATTTACCTACATTAGGAAAGCCCACAAGGCCTACATCTGCAATTACCTTAAGCTCAAGTCTTACATTCATCTCCATGGGTGGTTGTCCAGGTTGAGCATATTTTGGTGCCTGCATGGTACTAGTTGCATAATGCTGGTTGCCCTTTCCACCACGGCCTCCTTTTAGGATGACCTCCCTACGGTTTTCACCAGACATATCAGCTACAACCTTACCAGACTCCTTTTCATATATAACTGTTCCAGGAGGTACTTTTAGTATAAGGTCTTTACCGTCTCTACCGCTACAACGCTTCTTGCCGCCATTTTCTCCATCCTCGGCAGCATATTTTTTGATATATCTATAATCGGTTAGGGTGTTTAAGCCTTCATCTACTTCAAATATAAGGTCTCCACCTTTACCGCCATCGCCACCATCTGGGCCTCCAGCAGGAACATATTTTTCTCTACGAAAGCTAACGTGTCCGTCACCACCCTTGCCGGATCTTATATATATCTCTGCCCTATCTGCAAACATAGTTTCCTCCAATTCATGCATAATTAATATATTTAAATAATGTATATTGATATATGTATTGTTACCATATTGTATTATGCTTATTATAATCGTAATTTAAATCAAAAACAACCATCATAATTGATAAATAAATAAGCACAAAATTACCCCAAATTCCAACAATGCATGAATTTGGGGTTTAAATTACATGAGTCTTAAATTATTTGCTTTCTACAGGATAAACACTTGCTTGCTTTTTATCCCTACCTTTTCTTTCGAAACGAAGAACTCCGTCTACTAATGCAAATAATGTATCGTCGCCACCGCGTCCAACATTAATTCCCGGATGGATCCTTGTTCCACGCTGTCTGTAAAGAATATTGCCTGCAAGAACAAATTGTCCATCGGCTCTTTTAGCACCAAGTCTCTTAGACTCAGAATCTCTACCGTTTTTAGAGGAACCTACTCCCTTTTTATGAGCGAAAAATTGAAGGTTCATTCTTAACATCGTATACACCTCCTATAATCAAATCATGCAAATCCATAAATAATATGAAATCACATATACCTGCTACTTGTTTATTTCCTTAATCTGCTGGGAAATCCTAATATACTTAGAGCTATATTCTTCTGCTATGCCCTTAAGCCCTAAGGCTAGTGAGCTAAGAAGTAAATTCCCATAGTTACTAATCGGACTTACCAGATGAAATTCTATCAAACCTATTTGCTCATCATGGTCTAACTTAATTGTATCAGATGTAAAATGTTCTATAGAATTCATTGTGTTGATTACTAAGGCTGAAACTGCTGAACAAACTATATCACTACCCTCTTCGGCATAATTAGCATGTCCTAGTACCTTAAAGCCTGTAATCAAATTATCTGCATTCTTATATATGGTTATCTTGATCATACAAAATACCTATGCATTAATCTTTTCAATCTTAACTTTAGTAAATGGCTGTCTATGGCCTTTTTTCTTGTTATAGCCAGTCTTTCTCTTGTACCTATAGACAACAACTTTCCTGTTCTTGCCTTCTTCTACAACACTAGCTGTAACCTTAGCATTTGCTACGGTAGGGTTTCCAACAACCATCTTACCATTGTTAACAGCAAGAACTTGATCAAAAGTAACTTCTGCTCCTGCTTCTAAGCCGAGCTTTTCTACCTTAATGATATCGCCTTCCGCTACCTTGTACTGTTTTCCACCAGTTGCAATAATTGCGTACATATGGCACCTCCTATTATCATTACTCGCCAACTTCGGTGTCCATAATATGGAACTTAAACCTCGCTGTGCGGCACACTAAATTATGTTAGCATATGCACAAGCAATTGTCAACGAAAAATTTTTATCGCGAGTATTCACTAATGCATCTTTCGATTACATCAAACATGTCATATGTTATAATAACTGTTGCATATCAGGCGTATGGTCGTCATTTATTAATAAATCTTCATAATTACCATAAAAAATTATATCCTTTATCAAACTTGCATTAGAATTCCATATTTTTGGTTTTTAGTTCTGTCTTTTCATAAGGTGTCTCCTGCAATAGACCCACCGACAATCCAAATATCATGAAGAAGAATGGACTTGTATAATACATAGTTACACCAAACAAGGATGAAACCAAATAAGCTATAACTACGCTTAGTAATGCAAACCCAAAGGTGGATACATATTTTCTCTTCTTTACAAAATCCTTTAAATATATAAATAAGGCCATAATATAATACATTACACCAGGTATACCAATACATGCGGCATATTCTATAAATTCATTATGTGGCCTATTTGGATCACCATATACCGTGTCATATAAATCCATTAAAGCCCCAGGTCCGCATCCGAATATTGGACTGTCACCAATAAACCGTACCCCCCTTACCCAGAGTATCCATCTACCAGATCCTATATCAGATATGTCCTCTTCTCCTTCAAACATTCTGAAAAGGTCTAAGCCTAAAATCTTAAGGTCAATATATAAACGACCTTCAGTTATATTCATAATAAGAGTGACCACAATAAATATAATTATAGCTTTAATTAGCTTTTTTAATCGGCCTTTATTTAGCCATATTGCAAGAATTAAACTACTAATAATTGCACAAACGGCTGCAAGGTAAGGTCCCAAAGAACGATTTTTAACTAAAGCTGCTGTAATAATTGCAAAAGCTGCCAATCTATAAAGCGACTTTAATCGACTTGAAGCTTCATCTGTTTCATATAAGAGAAGTGCACACATAACTGCCATACAAAGATAATAACCAGAATGATTTATATTAAAAAACACAGAAGAATTCTCAGTAAGCCCTAGTTGCTTATTAATTGCATCTATATCTATAATAATTAAGAGAGATTGTATAAGAGCTACAATAGTAAATAGCTCCATAATCCATTTGATATATTTCTTATCCCTAATTAAATAGCCACAAGAAAATAATCCTGCAACTATAAAGTATGTAAGAATCCCATCTCTTCTATAATCTGTACCCACTATATAGGTAGGATTGCAACCTGATATGATAAATGATATCAGGCCCCAAAAAAGCATCATAAGTAAAAATTTTGCAATGATTCTATCCTTAAAAAACTGCTTAGTATTATTATCTTGTCTAGACTCCCTAATATTTTTTAATAATGATAATATACCTATTATGCAACCAGAAAGACCTAATTGCATTAATAACTTGTACCATTTAACTGTCATCATATTCATTTGATTATATAGACTTATCCAATCTGGATCACCATACAATCTAGCAGATGAAGCATAAGCCATAGCAAAAAGCGGTGATGCAGTCCAAATGAATAGTATTAATAAAGCAATTCTTTGAATTAACTTTCTAGGAATATAGTCTAGAAGCTCCCCTATAGTCTTCATTTCATGTATATCATCTAAAATTTTCTTCCCCTTACTTAAAATCTTAGGTCCCATCCTTACTCCTCCTTTGTATATGTTGTATTTTAATTGATTACAAAACTCATGAAAGCCTTGTTTCTTATGCAAGTTTAACAAGGACCATAAGCAGGTACTCTGAGACCATCGGTACTTAGCTACCGTACTTTGGCAGCTTATGTACGTTACGAGGCGAAGGTAGCGAAAGCGTGCCTGCCATGGTTTGTTGAACTTGCACTAGATAATAAATTAGGGTTTTGCAATTAACAAAAATATAATATTAAAGAATAGGAATTCATAATATTGATAAAACATCATCTACCTAATATTAACAATAGGTTGTCATACTGTCAATCCAATACATACTATGTCTGATTAATACATCTACAAAATTTTATTCTGGAAGGCTAATCACCATATCTGATAAGGTAAAGCTTTCATTACGATAATTTACCTTAGCTGAGATACTATTTAATAACAATGGATGTTCAAGTCCATAAAAATTATATTCAGGAGCAATATTTAAGATTAAGTCACCATCATAATCATAATAAAGCATGTTTCCAAAGACAGTTTCTTTATATGTATATTTTAAGAATTCCAAAGTACCGATTTCCTCATATTCAGTACCTAGAACATTATAATAAAATTTATTCTTCTTACTATCATATTGGATTTGGATTGCATCATTTATTTGCTGTATATAATCTTTCGGTGAAAACATAATATCGCGATAAATATGGTCCTCATCAGGCTCTAGTATATGTAGTTCATCAATTGATATACCGGTTCCAGAAGCGACATATAAGATACATATAATCTCTTCTACCCCATCCTCATCAAGGTCTGCCACGAAAAGACGTGGAAGAACAAATCTTGGAGTAAGGTATACCCATTCAAAGGGTTTAATAATATTATCCTGTCTTAATATAACACCGTCATCAGCTCCATATAGAAATATATTTTTATCAGGAAGACTAGCTAGCAATGGATATTTCTTATCTTTAAAATTTTTACTATCAACTATGACTGTTTCATATAAGTCCTCTAGACTAGCATCATATATACTAACTTCTACATCTATATCATTGGAATCTTTTTTTTCTGACTTGTCCTCAATATTTTCATCTTCTGTATCATCTGTATTAATTATATTAATAGTATTCTCAACTATATAACTAGTAGGGTCATTTTCTATACGAATCATGCTAATTAGAAGAATAATTAAAGTGATTATAAATATTGAAGAAGTAATTATACCAAGTATCAAAAGTATTTTTTCTTTTTTTTCCAAAGTAACCTACCTGCTTTCTTATAACCCTAACATTTACTTTACATTTGCTAACATCCAAGTACTTTAACTCCCATCATTAACTTGCTCGTGGAGTGGTTTTCGTAGTTTCTTTCTGGTAACCTCCACTAAGCCTAAGGCTGTCATATCTACTAGGGTGGTTTTAATGGGGTCCTTTTTGAACTCCTTTTCAAGCTCTTCCATTAAAAGGTCTTTATTTTTCTGTAGTGCCATATCTATAAAATCTATTATAATAATACCACTAATATTACGAAGTCTTATCTGCCTAGCAATCTCCTTAGCAGCTTCAAGATTAATTCTTAGAAAGGTTTCTTGAACCTTCTTCTTACCAGCAACAGCCTTGCCTGTATTAACATCAATAACAGTCAGAGCCTCTGTGGGTTGAATTACAAGGCTACCCCCTGATTTTAACCATACCATAGGCTTTATTGCATCCTTGATTTTTTCCTTAATTCCATAAAGAGAAGATAGACTTATGCTTGTATCCTGGTATAACCTAAGCTTATCCTTATCCTCAGGCTGGTGGTTAACAAGATAATCCCTCATATTCTCATATAGGTCTATATCATCCGTAACAAACTCATCTACCCTATCAGAATATCCATCTCTTATATCACAGATATAAGCTGGCGGTGTTCTATATAACAAGGAAAACCTACTTTTATAAATTCCATAACTACGTATATTCTTATATATTTCTATAAGACAAGAAATTTCCTTTGTAATCAATTCTTCGTCAACATATGCTGAGTTTGTTCTTACAATAAATCCATAATCTTTGTTTGAATAAGACTTTATTAGGTCTCGTAGTCTCTTTCGTTCTTTTGAATCTTCAATTTTTGTAGATACCCCCAAACTGGACTTACCATGGGTTAAGGCAAGGTATTTTCCAGTAATACTAATATTTGAACTGACAACTGGAGCTTTTGATTTAACTTCCTCCTTGATAACCTGTACAATAAGCTCATCACCTAGCTTTATCTGGATGTTTTTTTTGTTCTCTTCATCCTCTTTAGATTGATTAGCCATAATGGGATTGGGGTTGTCGGTCAAAGAATAATAACACATCCTGCCATCAGCTATTTCAACAAATGCTGCATTTATATTTTTCACAATGTTCTTAACCTTACCTAGATATATATTACCTAGGATTTCTTCATCGTTTATTGGATTTAAAGATACCTGTACCATATCCATACCTTGGTAAAATGCTGAGATGATGGTAGACTTATCTTTTGTTATTATTAGCTTTTGACTCATAAAAGGTCCTCCAAAAAATGTCATTCAAATCATAAGTATTATTTATTAAATCTACTAAGAGGTATTAGTTTATCCATGCTATCCTTATGTGTATACAATTCTAACCTATGCACCTGCCATGCGTAGGGATTGTATTCGATATTATTGTCATTACAGAAGGCTTCAATAACCAGCTCAGGCTTTAAATTGGCCACACTGCCTGTTGCTAGCTGCATGTATATCTTGATATTATTATCGTAAATCTCTGCCTTGCTTTCAGCATCTATAAAATAGCTAGACTGATTATTTTTATCAGTAGGTAAGTCTAGCAAAAGCTCCTTAAGTTTATTTTTATAATCTGATTCATCAAAGGATACCAATCTTATCATAGGTTTTATATTGACTAGCATGCTACTTTTCTTGGTTTTCTTGTTTATAGTAATTTCAGTTCTATCATAGAATCTAGAAAAAACTTCATTAAACTTTTCGATATTATTTATATCTAGGCCCAAGCAGTATCCATCCTTTAATGAAACTAGATAATCAGCCGAACTTACCAATGACATTGCAGATACTTTCTTTTCATTGTCAGCAGGCTCTTCTAACATTTGAAATCCTGTAACATAGAATCCTTCAGACATAAACTCATTTATTTTATTTATCATTATTTCTGGTGCTTCACTGCTGTTAAGACCAATATCAACATATTCGCTATCACTGGTCAGTCCCAGCCCTAAAGGCGCGGCAAAAGAAATTATCTGATGAGGATTAAAGCCTGTAGTATATTCACTATCAATACCCGCCCTTCTAAATGCCTTTTGAAAATAACGTAAGACATCCAAATGTCCTATAAACTTCATGGGTCCATACTTTTGGAATTTTAATCTAACCCTCATGTTCTACCTCCGTCAAGTCCTGACCTGGATTGTCAATTAATAAAGTTTGATCCCCTGCTTGTTCTTGGTTATTAAAACAGACACCACAAGCAAATACTTTGGCACCACAGTTGTAGCATAACTGCTTACAATTAGGTGTAATAGAAGAATTCTTTGCTCTTTTATATTCCTTGAGTAGAAAGACCTTACTTACTCCTGCATCTATAAAGTCCCAAGGAAAAACCTCATCCTCAGCTCTTTCTCTACTATTGTAGAATGACATAGATATAGCATTATCTTCAAATGCCTTAACCCATTTATCATATTTGAAGTGCTCACTCCAGGAATCATAGAGGCAACCCGCCTTATAAGCATCATAGATAACCTTACTTAATCTCCTATCCCCTCTTGCTAGGACTCCCTCTAATTCACTAAGCTCAGCCTCATGCCAATTAAACTTAATACTTTTCTTGTTAAGCTGTTCATTTATCTTCTTTCTAAGAAGTTGCTGTTTTTGAATATATTCCTCAGGAGTATCCATTCTAGTCCATTGAAAAGGAGTAAAGGGCTTGGGAACGAAAAAGGCAGTACTAACCACAATACTTACCCTTCCCTGTCTTTGCTCTTTAGGAAGCTTATAATACTCTCTAGCAATATCTTCAGCTAATACAGCTATTCCTTCAACATCTTCATATGTCTCTGTTGGAAGCCCCATCATAAAATAAAGTTTCACCCTGGACCAGCCACTTGAAAATGCATCTGATGCACCCTTTAGTATCATCTCCTCTGTAAGACCCTTATTAATTACATTCCTAAGTCTTTGGGAGCCAGCCTCCGGAGCAAAGGTAAGGCTACTTTTCCTAACATCTTGAACCTTAGCCATAACATCAAGAGAAAAGGCATCTATACGAAGTGATGGCAAGGAAATATTAACTCCCTTTGAACCAAATTCATCAATTAGGAAGTAAACTAGTTCCTGTAGCTGTGAATAATCGCTTGAGCTTAAGGAGCTTAAAGAAATTTCCTCATGTCCAGTGGAATTAAGCATCTCATAAGCACATTTTTTTAGGTATTCTAAGTCTCTTTCTCTTGTAGGTCTATAAACCATACCAGCTTGGCAGAATCTACAGCCCCGTATGCAGCCCCTTTGAATCTCAAGGACTACCCTATCCTGAGTAGTCTTAATAAAGGGAACAAGAGGCTTAGTTGGATAATATGCCTCACTTAAATTCACCTCAACCTGTTTCTTTACCTTGTCGGGTGCTTTTTCATATTTCTTTATAAAGGCTTTAATCGTATCGTCCTCATTATATTCCACATCATATAAGGCAGGCACATACATACCCTCTATCTGTGATACCATTTCAAGATATTCTCTTCTTGATTTACCAGACTGCTTACATTCCTTATATAAGTCAAGTATTTTATCATAGGAGGTTTCACCCTCACCTATATAAAAGAAATCAAAAAAGTCAGCTATAGGCTCTGGATTATAGGAACAAGGTCCACCACCTATAACTATTGGATCATCTTCACTTCTATCCCTTGCATAGATAGGAATCTGTGAAAGCTCTAATATCTGTAGTATATTGGTATAGCACATTTCATATTGTAGGGTAATACCTAGGAAGTCAAACTCCTTAACCGGATCCTGACTCTCTAATGCAAATAATGGGATGTCCTTGTCCCTCATAAGCTTGTCCAAATCAATCCATGGGGAATATACACGTTCACAATATGTATCCTCCCTACGATTTAATATATCATATAGTATCTGAATTCCTAGATGTGACATGCCTATCTCATACACATCAGGAAAGCACATGCAAAATCGTATATCTACATCCATTGGGTTTTTGACCCGCATATTAACCTCGCCACCTATATAACGGGCAGGCTTTTCAATGGACAATAGTATTTCATCTGATAATGCCAATTTTCTCATCAAGTTGTCCTCGTCTTTCTATTACTGGAGCATGTTTTGTCCATATAAATTATTATTACATCCAATGCTTTTAGGCAGTTTATAAGCTACCCTCATCTGCCTATCTTGAATATTATAACTTATGGATGTGGAAATTACAATGTGGGAATATTGACTGTATAATAGAACAATAGATTCATTTGATCCAACTAATAATTATTTCTTCCAGAGTCTTTAGTTGATTATTGCCTGTTACATATTCACGAATTTGATTATATGAAAATGTCCCCCAATCCACCTTAAGCTTATCAATAATAAAAATGCAAGCAAATATGGCCACTGCACATACTGTACGGATTATGAGTGACCTATAAGCTGAAAACTCTTCTTGATTATCTTCTTCTTCCTTATCAGCACCCTCAAAAAAAAGTCTACTAGCTTTATCTCTTTTCTTTTTTCCAAGAGTAGAACCTGATGTATACTCTTCTCCAATAGAGTAGTCATATATTCTACTAGTTGAGTCCAAGGAACTCATCTTCCGTAAGCATGCTTCTCTAGCCTGGGATATATATTCAGCACGTGATAGTTTAGACTCAGTCTCTGCATTATCAGAGGTAATTTCATCTATAGCCCCCATAGAATTCTTTGTTTCCTTAGTTTTAAACCCTGGATCATCAGAACTAATCATTTCTATAGGTAGGAATAATTTATCGTTTATATTATTGTTTGATAGACTTTTCTCTATCTGCTGATACATCTTATCCTCATAGTTTGTATCCATGACTATACCTCCTCGTATAATATCTTTAGATACTAAGATTTATACTTTCCTTTCTTTAAATTTTCATGTAATAGAAACATAAAAAAGTGCTTGTTCCTCACTTCATTATATTTAATGATAGCCTTATATATTCCCTATACATTCAATCCCTACCTTGAACATTAATTGTAGATTGGAAATTTTATTGAAAATTAGGATTGTTTCATATATAATGACTTTAGTTAAAGAAAGATTGATAATCATAAGGAGGAAAACCAATGTCAACTAATGTTTATGACATACTAATGGAACGGGGCTTTATTGAGCAATGTACCCACGAAGATGAAGTAAGGGAATTGTTAGGGAAGGAATCCGTTACTTTTTATATAGGCTTTGATGCTACTGCTGATAGCTTAACTGCAGGTCACTTTCTTACCGTTATGGCTATGATGCATATGCAACGTGCAGGCCATAAGCCAATTGCACTTCTTGGCGGAGGTACCACAATGATAGGTGACCCTTCCGGAAAATCCGATATGCGTTCTCTTATGACTAGAGAAACCATTGACTATAATGCAAGTCGTTTTAAGGAACAACTTTCCCAGTTCATTGACTTTACTGATGGCAATGCAATCCTTGCTAACAATGCTGATTGGCTTCTAGACCTAAACTATGTTGAATTTCTAAGAGAAATTGGAATTCATTTTTCAGTTAATAAGATGTTAGCAGCTGATGCATACAAGCAAAGAATGGAGAAGGGACTTACATTCTTTGAGTTCAACTACATGCTTATGCAATCTTATGACTTCTGGAAATTAAACAAATTATATGATTGTAAACTACAATTAGGTGGGAATGACCAATGGTCTAATATTATAAGTGGCGTTGACTTAATTCGTCGTAAGGAGCAAAAACCAGCATTCGGACTAACCTTTAAGCTACTTACCACCAGTGAAGGAATAAAGATGGGTAAGACCATGAAGGGTGCTGTATGGCTAGATCCTAACAAGACCACTCCTTATGAGTTCTATCAATATTGGAGGAATATTGAGGATGTAAAGGTTGAGGAATGCTTAGGCCTACTAACCTTCCTACCTATGGATGAGGTAAGACGTCTTGGAGCTTTAAAGGATGCAGAAATAAATCTTGCAAAAGAAGTACTTGCCTTTGAAATCACTAAGATTGTTCACGGTGAGGAGGAAGCCCAGAAAGCACAGGAGGCTTCTAAGGCCTTATTTGGCGGTGGAGCTAAATCAGAGGATATTCCCACCACAACCTATCCTTCTATCAGATTTTCTGAAGGAATTGACCTTATTACATTAATGTGCGATGCTAAAATGGCAAGTTCACGCTCTGACGCAAGACGTACCATACAGCAAGGTGGAGTTACTGTTAATAATGAAAAAGTTGAGAATTTTGATTTGCTTTTAACTGATAAAGATTTTGACGCAGACGGTGCTATTCTGGTTAAGAAGGGTAAGAAAACTTATCATAGATTTATGGCAGAATAGTAAATAAACTTTTGAAGTAAAAGAATGGAGTGGAGCTTATGCAAGAATATATCCCGTTTTTCCAAGGAGAAAAAAGAATAATCGCAGAGAAACTGGCTAAATATTTTGAATACTCCGACTTAGAATCTAAGATACATTATGACCAAGAAAATGATGTATATGTTTTATCAATCCCTGAAAACAAGGAAAAAGAAGCCAAAAAACTTTATCAAGCCTTCTATTTTGTTGAAAGAGAAAGGATTGAAAAAAGCGAGACCTATGATGAAGACTCCATTCCTATTAAAGAAGACTTTGATAGTGTAGATACAGCTACTTATGATGACGGTATAGCTATTAGGTCATCTGATGAACAATTGAGTCCACTTGATATGGATCAAGACCAAATTAGTAATGATAGTTATCAGGAAGATGAAAAAATAGATGAGGATGATCTAGAGGACCTATCTTATAAAAGCTTATTATCTGGAAATGGAACCTATGTTATGAAGTCAGAAAAATATAAAGACTACATGGGCACCTTATATATGTTTTTAATACTAGGTCTTGCTGGTATAATATTTGTTATATTAAATATTATTGGGGTATTGAAGGTTTTAAATGGGATTTTTCCTAATCTTATTATGACCGCCCTCTTTCTATATTTTTTATACGAGGCCATTTCCAGTGGTAGAAAAGCAAAAAAACTTAAGCTTGAGGTTGAAGAAGAAAACCAACTTACTGATAAGATTAACAAATGGCTCCTTGATACTGTTACAGAAGACTTCTTGCTTTCTATCAGTAATAGTAATTTATCAACTGAGCTTGATTATTTAAAAAAGATAGATACTATTCGTGATATGCTAATCAATGAATTTGGTGAGCAAAATACTGATTATCTAGACCTTATTATTGAAAAATACTACAGTGATACTTTTGGTAATTGATAATCCTATACACAATAAGTCACTATAGTATTAAATAACAAAGTTAAAAGTAGCATAATAAAACTATGATTATATTAATGGTATTATATAAATATATAAAATGAGTTACTTTTACGGGGCTGTAATTACAGCTCCGTTTATTATGTTATATGAAAGTTTGGTCCAATTGTCAACTGTTGTTGCATATACCGTTGACAATTCCTTTTCATCTGTTATACTGTTTTCAGAATGAAATATTAAGGGTGGTAGATATGGAGTTAAAGCAGCAAATCTTAAAAATATTAGAAGAAAATAGAGGAGATAGTATAAGTGGTGCTAAAATGGCCAAGGACCTTTTTGTTACCAGAAGCGCTATCTGGAAAAATATCAAACAGCTACAAAATGATGGTTACATAATTGAAGCAGTTCCAAACCGTGGCTACTGTCTTAAAACCTCTAATGATATCCTTACAGCAGAAAGTATTAGACCTTATCTTACTGGCAAGGCCAAAGACTTCCAGCTTGATGTAAGAAAAACCGTTGAGTCTACCAACACCCTAGCTAAGGAAGCGGCTGCTTTAGGTGCTAATGAAGGTAGGGTAATTATAGCTAGTGAGCAGACTAAGGGTCGGGGTCGTATGGGACGAAGCTTCTACTCTCCTGCTTCTACTGGCTTATACATGTCTCTTATACTGAGACCAAAGCTAGATCTTAATGACTCTTTATTAATTACTACATCAGCAGCTGTAGCTGTAGCTAGTGCTATTGAAAAACTTACCGGAAACTTGGTACAGATTAAGTGGGTTAATGATATTTTTATGAATGGAAAAAAGGTATGTGGGATTCTCACCGAGGCATCCCTTAACGTTGAAAACGGAGGTCTAGAATACGCTGTTGTAGGTATAGGAATCAATGTTACTACTAATGATTTTCCTGATGATATAAAAGCAATAGCAGGTTCGATATTTTCAAAGAAGCCAACAGATCAACCGATTAAATCCATACTAGCTGCAGAGCTTTTAAATAACCTATCTTCTTCAATGGACAAGCTAACTGACCACTCCTATCTTGAAGAATATAAAAGACGGTCTTTCCTAATAGGTAAAGACATATATGTCCTTAAGGGAAAAAATGCTTATGAAGCTATTGCAGTGGATATTGACCATAGGGCAAGGCTTGTGGTGGAATATCCAGATAAATCAAGGGAAGCCTTATCCTCAGGAGAGGTAAGCGTAAGACAAATACCCTAATAATACACTTATAATCTTAGGAGGTAAGACAAATTATGACCTATAATAATAGATTTCCAGTAAAAAAATTAATACTAACTGGTATGTTTACTGCTATAATCAGTGTAATGTCCCTTATAGAAATACCTATACAGCCCATTCCCTTTAGCCTATCCCTATTAGCTATATTTTTATCAGGTGCACTACTAGAACCTAAATATGCTTTACTATCTACACTGGCATACATTCTATTAGGAGCCTTTGGTCTACCTGTTTTCGCAGGCTTTAAGGGAGGTTTTCATGTACTTACTGGTATGACAGGTGGTTTTATTATGTCCTACCCCATTATGGCTTTTATAACGGCTTTATCCTACCAAGTATCTAGAAGAATAAAGGTTAAGACAATAGCAAAAAATATTTACTTATTTGCTATACCGAGCTTTGCCATGTTATTTTCACTTTTTATATGTTATCTTTTTGGTACCTACTGGTTTGTTCACATATCAGGCTCAACCATTACCTATGCCCTAACAGTATGCGTATTCCCTTTTATAGGCTTTGATTTGATTAAAATAGCTATTACATTAGGATTTAGTACTGTCCTAAGAAGAGCTATTAGGCAGGTTTCGTAATACAAACTTTTATTATATAAAACCCCCTATTGTACAGATTATAATACTAGGATAAATCATGTATTTTTCTGTATAATAGGGGGTTTTTATAATTTTATATAATACTATACAAGACTTTAATATTTTGCTTATATCATGTATATTATATGGGTTTAAATAACTCCTCTAGCTCTTCTCTTGACAATTTATTAATAAATACTTCCTTGGAGCTAATAATTGAATCAGATAGGTCTTTTTTCTTTCTCTGTAGCTTGAATATTTTTTCTTCTATCGTTCCCTTAGTAATTAGTTTCAATACATGTACCTTGTTTTGCTGGCCGATTCTATATACACGGTCAGTAGCCTGGTCCTCCACTGCTGGATTCCACCAAGGGTCATAGTGTATTACAGTATCAGCACCAACTAGATTTAATCCTGTTCCACCGGCCTTTAGAGAAATCAAGAAAACCTTGCCCTCACCGTTGTTAAAACGCTTTACAGATTCATTTCTTTCCTGGGTAGGAGTACTACCCTCAAGATAGAAATATTCAATATTCATTTCCTTTAGGTCTTCCTCAATAATCCTAAGCATGGAAGTGAACTGTGAAAATATCAGGATCCTATGATCACCTGCAATTGCCTCAGACACAAGCTCCATAAGTAAATCAAGCTTTCCGCTCCCCCCCTGGTAGTTGTCTAAAAATGTTGATGGGTGGCAGCATATCTGTCTTAATCTTGTAAGGGCAGCCAATATCTTCATTCTACTCTTATCTAATCCTCCCTCTGACAACTCGGTATGGATTTCATTTCTAATATTATCAAGGTATGACATATAAAGCTTTTTTTGGTCCTCTGAAAGCTCTGTAAGCATTTTAGATTCATATTTATCAGGAAGCTCTGTAAGCACATCTTTTTTCATTCGTCTTAATATAAATGGAGATATATGCAGATGTAAGTCTTCTAGGGCCTCCTTATCCTCATTCAGTATTGGCTTTTCATACTGCTCAACAAATTTAAAGTGGCTACCAAGAAAGCCAGGCATGATAAAATCAAATATTGACCAAAGTTCTGACAAGCTGTTTTCAATGGGGGTACCTGTAAGAGCATATTTATGTTTGGCCTGAAGTCGCTTTACAGATTTAGCATTAAGTGATGAATCATTTTTAATAAATTGTGCCTCATCAATAAACACTGTATGGAAATCTATTGTTTCATAGGTTGAAACATCTCTTCTGATTAAAGGATATGAAGTGATAAGTACGTCAATATCCTTGTATTGTTCTATTATCTCTTTACGTTCTATAGGTGTACCCGCAACCACAATTGCCTTTATAAAAGGCGCAAAATTCTCCAGCTCATCTAACCAGTTATATGTCAAGGATGTTGGACAGACAATTAGGAAATGAGGCTTTGATTCATCCTCTTTTTTTCTCTCCAATATAATCGATGCAATATAAACTATAGACTGAAGGGTTTTTCCTAAGCCCATATCATCTGCTAGGATACCACCTAAATCATGCTCTGCCAAGCTACGAAGCCATTTATAACCAGTAACCTGATAGGGACGAAGCACAGCCTGAATTTCATTAGGAACCTTAAAATCAGTTACAGAAGGATTAAGAATCTTATCTGTTAAATCAGTAAAATCCCTATCCCTATGAAGGTCTAAGCTTTTATCAGTAAATGCCTTATCAAGATATAGAGCATGCTGTTTTTCAAGATACAGCTTATTTTCCTCAATATTTTTACTGCCCATATTTAGGGATGCTAATATTTTAGTTAATTCCTCTATGTTATTATCCGCAAGATTAATAAAACTTCCATTCTTTAGTCTATAATACTTCTTCTTAACCTGATAGGCATGAAAAAGCTCTCTTAATTCCTCCTTAGGTACGCCATCAAAGGAAAAATCCAGCTCTAATAGATTTATCCCCTTATTTACCTTAACACTTGCACTAAAAGATCCTGGGGGGCGAATTCCTAGCTTTCTAAAGTCTTCTGAATAATATAAGGAGGCCACCCCTTCAAGGTCCATAACCCTACCAGATAAGAACTCATAGATTAAATCCTCATCTTTTAATAAGTAATAGTTTTTGTAAGAAAGAAAACCTAGCTTATGAATCTCCTCTGTAATTTGATTCTCACTTTCCCTTTGACGAACTATAATAAAAGAGCCTGAGGAAGCATTTCCAAAGGAATTAAACTCATATTCTCCATAGCGATAACGAAGCTCAGCTTTTATACCATATTTATGCTTATCAAAAAATATCTTAGCCTCTAGATCTTCTGAAATATAACGATCCTTTAGCTCATTAGGGACTTCAAGCTCCATGGTTTCGCTAATTCTTGGAAGGACATGCTCTAAAAAGCTATTCTTACTCTCCCCCTTAAATACTAAGGGCTCCTTATCCCTACCTAGAGTATTATAAAAGGGCTTAAAGTTACGTATAAATTTCTTGTCTGGTTGATATATCACACCATCAAAATATAACAGCTCACCAGTATCTGTGATAGGAATTACAGCCTCTTTACCTTTATAGTCAACAAAAATAGCCTCTTCATCCATTGTTAGCTGATAGGATATCCTAGGATTGTCTCTTTTATAGGTTACATCAGAATATACCCTACCATAAAGCTCTAATTCGAAGGGTTTTCCATTTAATAGTTCCAAAAATTTCATTAACATATTTTTTGTCATAATAACATGTGACTTGGAAAATATCTTAGAAAAATGGGACCCATTAATCACCTCTTGTATCTCATAAATATCTAATAGATAATCTAAAATAATCTGGGAAGGCTTATCAAATACACTTTCTCCACTGACATATTTAAATTCCTTACCTATAACAAAGCTTTCTTTATTATAGATGTTTGATAAGAATTTTTTTATAGTCTGAATCTTATATTTTCTATTACCACCTCCGCGAAATGATAGGTTTATCCTTGAATTCTCCCCTTTTATAATCTGGGAAATGCTAATGATAGGATTCAAACTAAATGTCTCGCCTACCAGATAAGGGTCTTCCTGTGAGGCAAAATAATCAATTATCTGAATAATCTTTCTCTCCTCTGGACTTTTTGTCTCGGAAAGCATGGATCTTTCTTGATATTTTAATATAAATAATAAAGAAGCCACTACGTGTTTACAAGCCCCCCGATCTTTTAGCCTGGAAGGACAATTGCAAGTATAGTCAAATGAACCATCTTCCTGCTCCTCCACTGAGACAGAGTATTTATAGTTTCCTTGCACGTCAAGCCTATAAAGTTTTGCGGTATTGGAATATGAGGCACTTACAACACGGTTTTCCTTATAGTACTGTAAGCCTCTAGCATATACCGTATCATTGGAAGCTAGGTTTCTGATACCTGTCCGTGAAATATGAATCATGTTAGCACACCTTTCTACTAGATTAATACTCTATACTGAATTTATTATTATCATCTATCACTTTGTCAGGAAAAGCTTTAGAAAATGACCAATATAAATTATCGAAAAATACTCTATCATACTATTATACCATATAAATTATAAAAGTGTATTGATATCACCCGTGTTTTTCTATTACTTGTCATTTAATTTATTATCAATATTAATTTATTGTATAAGTTATTTTGATAAACATTATATAAATAAATGATTGAAATTATTAAACATATATACTAAAATAGTTAGTTAGGGAAATAAAAAAACAAAACACTTTAACAATAATATGGAGGTATGTATGAGACATATCATTAGTCCCACGGATCTTAATCTTTCTGAATTAAATGAACTACTTTCGTTGGCTGAAGATATCATCAGGGATCCAGAAAAATACTCTGATGCATGTCGTAAAAAGAAGCTGGCAACCCTATTCTATGAACCAAGCACCCGAACAAGACTAAGTTTTGAATCTGCCATGTTAAATCTTGGTGGAAGTATTTTAGGCTTTTCATCAGCTGATTCAAGCTCATCAACAAAAGGCGAAAGTGTCGCCGACACAATCCGTGTTATTTCATCCTATGCAGATATCTGTGCAATGCGTCATCCTAAGGAGGGTGCCCCATATGTTGCATCACTCCATTCTTCTATTCCTGTAATCAATGCTGGAGACGGCGGTCATAACCATCCCACTCAAACTTTTACCGATTTACTTACAATTAAAAATCTTAAAGGCCGGTTCGATAATCTAACCGTTGGTTTTTGTGGTGATTTAAAATTTGGAAGAACAGTCCACTCTCTCATAGGAGCCCTATCTAGATACACTAATATTAAGTTCATTCTTATATCTCCTGAGGAGCTTAAAGTTCCTGATTACATTAAAGAAGAAGTACTTTTACAAAATAATATTCCTTTTGAAGAAGAAAGATGTCTTGTATCTGCAATACCCAAATTAGATATTCTATATATGACCAGGGTCCAGAAAGAACGCTTCTTTAACGAAGCAGACTATATCAGACTAAAAGATACCTATATACTTAATAGCAAGAAAATGGCTCTTGCAAAGGAGGACATGCTAGTCTTGCACCCCCTACCAAGAGTAAACGAAATCGCTGTGGAGGTTGATGATGACCCCAGAGCTGTATATTTCAAGCAAGCAGAGTATGGAGTATATGTTAGAATGGCATTAATATTATTGCTCCTAAGAGAAGCTGAAGGGAGGAAGACATGCTAAATATTGGTGTACTTAATCAGGGAATTGTAATAGACCATATTAAGGTAGGTGGGGCAATGAAAATCTACACCTATCTAGACCTTGAAAATCTAGACTGTAGCGTGGCAATTATAAAGAATGCAAGAAGCAATAAGATGGGTCGTAAAGACATAATTAAAATCGAGGGTACCTTAGAAGGTATAAACTTAGACATCCTTGGAGCCCTAGATCATAAAATAACCATTAATGTAATAAAAGATGGAAAAATAATCGAAAAAAAGAATACCAAGCTTCCTGACAAGGTGTCAAATATTTTAAAATGCAAAAATCCTAGATGTATAAGCTCAATCGAGCATGGAATAACCCACTCCTTTAAGCTAACAGATAGGAAAAACGGTATATACCGGTGTGTGTACTGCGAGCATGCATTTGAAAGATTAGCATTTGAAAGAATGTCTAATTTATCAGTTAATATATAATCTTATATAAATAGGACTGTTGCAAATGTTTAAGATCTGAATCTTTCATTTGTAACAGTCCTGAATTTATTATTTTAAAACAAACCTACAATTCGACCAGCTTGGTCTACATCAATTTGCTCAGCTACAGGAGTTTTTGGAAGACCTGGCATGGTCATCATTGCACCTGTAATTGCAACTACAAAGCCTGCACCTGCTGATACATATACTTCTCTAATATGAACATTAAATCCCTCAGGTCTACCCAGCTTTGTAGGATCATCTGACAAGGAATACTGGTTCTTGGCCATACATACGGGGAGGTTTCCATATCCAAGCTCTTCGATCCTTCTAATTGCAGTAGTGGCAGCAGTATCATATGTAACATTGTCTGCTCCGTATATTTCCTTAGCAATAGTTTCAATCTTATCTTTGATAGAAAGGTCTAAGCTATATATGGGCTTAAAATCACTCTTCTTATCTTCCATAGTCTTAAGAAGCTTGGTTGCTAGGTCTATACCACCTTTACCACCCTTTTCCCATACCTCACACAGAGAAAATTCACAGTCTCTTTCTTGGCAAAACTCCTTAACATAGGACACTTCATCAGCAGTGTCTGTAACAAAACGATTTAATGCCACTATTACGGGTATGCCAAACTTTTGTAAGTTCTCAATATGTTTTTCTAAATTAACTATACCCTTACTTAGGGCCTTCAAGTTCTCTGTTGAAAGTTCAGCCTTTTGTAGGCCACCGTTATATTTTAGGGCACGGATGGTCGCGACAAGAACAACTGCATCTGGCTTTAAGTCTGCCATCCTGCATTTAATATCAAGAAATTTCTCAGCTCCTAGATCAGCACCAAAACCCGCCTCAGTCACTACTACATCAGCTAGTTTAAGTCCCATTTTTGTAGCCCTGACACTATTACAACCATGGGCAATATTGGCAAATGGACCACCATGAATAATTGCAGGAGTGTTTTCTATTGTCTGTATTAGGTTAGGCTTCATAGCATCCTTTAGAAGAGCCGCCATTGAGCCTACAGCCTTTAGGTCTTTTGCTGTAACTGGTTTTTTATCATAGGTATATGCAACTACAATTTTGCCTAGTCTTTCCTTTAGATCCTCCATATTTTCAGCAAGACATAAAACAGCCATAATTTCAGATGCAACGGTTATAACAAAATGATCTTCTCGCACCACCCCATCAGACTTTCTTCCAAGACCCACCACAATATTACGAAGAGCACGATCGTTCATGTCTACGCAACGTTTCCATACAATCTGGTTAGGATCAATGGATAAGCTGTTTCCCTGATGAATGTGATTGTCAAGCATAGCGGCAAGAAGGTTGTTGGCAGAGGTAATTGCATGGAAATCACCAGTAAAGTGTAGATTTAAATCCTCCATAGGAACTACCTGAGCATATCCACCACCAGCAGCACCACCCTTTACTCCAAAGCATGGACCAAGAGAGGGTTCACGTAGTGCAATAACTGAATTGACATTCATTAGTCCTAGTGCTTGTCCTAATCCAACTGTAGTTGTTGTCTTACCTTCACCTGCTGGAGTAGGGTTAATAGCAGTAACCAGTACAAGCTTTCCATCTGGACGGTCTTTGATCTTATCCCAAAGCTCATCTCCAAGCTTGGCCTTATATTTTCCATAGAACTCTAAATCTTCTTCTGCAATGGATAGGCTTTTTGCCACTTGACTTATGTTTATTAAGTTTGCTTCCTGTGCGATTTGAATATCTGTCTTCATCTGAATACCCAACCTTTCTGTTAAAGATATATAAAATTATTGTAGCATATGAACAGGCAAGGTCAAGTTAAAAAGTAAAAACCATGGCAATGCCTATATTAATCTGATATACTATTTGAATATAAGTTATATTCTAGATAGCAACAAAATACAAAAGTTTGATTTGAATGTAATTAGAAAGGAAATTCATATGAAGTACGACACAATAATATTTGATCTCGATGGGACATTATTAAACACCTTAGATGATTTGAGAGATAGCCTTAATATAGCCTTAAGCAAGTATGGCTATGAACAACTAAGCTTAGAAAAGGTCAGACAGTACGTTGGAAATGGTGTAAAAAAACTTGTAGAGAGGTCACTACCTTCACATAGTAGTCTTGAAGAAATTGACCAATGCCTTGAGACATTTAAGGAACATTATAATACAAATATGAGAAATAAAACTAGGCCTTATAATGGAATTATGGAGCTACTACTTGATCTAAATCGTTATAACTTCAAGCTTGCAATTGTATCCAATAAATTTGATTCTGCTGTAAAAGAATTAGCAAAAGAATATTTTGGAGACCTTATAAATGTAGCTATTGGAGAATCAGCAACTGTAAAGAGAAAACCTGCCCCTGATAGTGTTTTTGCTACCCTTAAGGAGCTTGGTTCTGATATAGATAGGTCTGTTTTTGTAGGTGATTCCGAAACGGATGTCCAGACAGCAAAAAATGCAGGTATTACCTGCGTGGGTGTAACTTGGGGTTTTCGTACCCGTGAGGTCTTACGAAATGAGGGAGCTGATTATTTAATCGACACCCCTAAAGAGTTATTAACCTTAATTTAGGTCTACTACATACTAGTATATATTTGAATATTCATTAAAAGGGACTTTGTATAATAATAGTTAGGATACTAACTATCACTCTACAACAGTCCCCTTTTTTATAATATAATATTATTTTCTCCTATTACATAAAAACATTATTATGATGATAATTCATTTTCTGCAATAAACTGCTCATACTCCTCGGCTGACATTAATATTTTACGGGGTTTAGTACCCTCCTCAGGCCCAACCACTCCTACTTCAGCCAATTGATCCATAATTCTAGCAGCTCGGTTAAAACCTATTCTATAAACTCTTTGTAGCATACCTATTGAAGCCTTATCTTTTTCAATAATAAATCTACCAGCCTCAATAAAGTATTCATCTCTTTCATTAGCAGCTGCTGTTGCAGCCTCTACAGCCTTAACATTTGCTATGGTCTCTTTTATTTCTTCACTATAGCTAGCCTCACTGTTATTCTTAATCAAGAAATCAACTACAGAGCTAACCTCCTTGTCAGATACATATGAGCCTTGAATTCTTACAGGCTTTGAATAACCTGAAGGGAAAAACAGCATATCTCCTTTACCCAATAGCTTTTCTGCACCAGATCCGTCTATAATTGTTCTTGAATCTATAGCAGAGGATACTGCAAAGGCTATTCTTGATGGTATATTAGCCTTAATAAGGCCTGTAATTACGTTAACAGATGGCCTTTGAGTTGCAATAATCAGATATATACCAGCCGCCCTTGCCATCTGGGCAAGACGACATATTGAATCCTCAACCTCACCAGGTGCTACCATCATCAAGTCTGCTAACTCATCAATGATTATAACTATTTTAGGTAGCTTCTGACAGCTTTCATCGTTAAGATGGGCAACTTGCTGGGCCTTTTTATTATATCCCTTTAAATCACGAACCCCAGCGTCAGCAAACTTCTTATAGCGGTCTGTCATTTCCACTACTGCCCAATTAAGAGCTGCAGCCGCCTTTTTTGGATCTGTAACAACAGGAATCAAAAGCTGGGGAATACCATTATAAACATTTAGCTCAACCACCTTAGGGTCAATCATAATCATACGAACATCCGATGGATTTGATTTATATAGAATACTCATAATCAAGGTATTGATACATACTGATTTACCAGAACCAGTTGCACCAGCAATAAGTAGATGAGGCATCTTTTCAATATCAGTTACAATTATCTGCCCACCTATATCTCTTCCTACAGCAAAGGCAATATCAGAAGGATGATCAGTAAATTCCTTGCTTTCAATCAACTCCCTAAAGGTAACGATAGAATTTTCTTTATTAGGAACTTCTATACCTACAGCTGACTTACCTGGTATGGGAGCCTCAATCCTAATCTCTGAGGCTGCTAGATTAAGCTTAATGTCATCAGCCAGGCTGGTAATACTCTTTACCTTTACACCATGTTCAGGCTGGAGCTCATACCTAGTAACGGAAGGGCCACAGCTTACATTAGTTATAGTAACTTGTACTCCAAAGCTATCAAGTGTGTTTTGAAGCTTTAGGGCTGTTTCCTTAAGACTTCTTTCTTTCATCTGACGACCTCCGGATTTATGCTTTGGAGGTGAAAGAAGTTTAATAGGAGGAAACACATAGTCTTTCTCATCAGCTATTTGATTTATTTCAAGCTTGTCTACATCTGTAGAGTCATTAGACCTAGCGGGTTTATCAGGTTTTTCATGGGCCTTAATAATATTACTGGGTTGATCAATATCTGTATTAATTTCATCGTTTACATCATGTACCACATTTGTAGAATCAAATGAAGGCTTGTCTGTAATGTCCAAGACACTTTCATCTTCTTCTGTAGTTTGACTTTTTCCAAACTTATCATTTAGCTCGTCCTCATAAGTAGGAGTCCTTACAGGCTCTAATATATTAATATCAAGTTCTCCTAAGTCAAGAGTCTTATCTATATCTTTTTCATCAGGTGTAAACAATTGAACTACATTAGATTTAGCCTTCTTATCCTTTTTATTAGTTTTTTTATCAATTTTATTATTACTATCCTTTTCTAGTTCAAAGGTTTTCCAAGATCTCTGTGGTAGTTCTTGATTATTATTTACTTCTTGCTTGTTCTTAATTTCCTCTTCATATTGGTCCATTCTAAGCTGTCTATATTGTCTTCTTTCCTCTAAGGAATTCTTGCTCTTTTTTGCAATATACATAAATATCGCCTTTCCTGATATTACAATAAGGCTTATTAACATTATCGCTATAAGTATTACATAAGTGGCTGTAACATCAAAGGCACGGCATAAAAACATTACTAGGATACCTCCAATTATACCTCCACCTGTTCTTTGATTACTTGATTTTATGTAATATTCAAATATCTTTAAGTTTTTATCATAGTCTACTGAAACCAGTTGAATTAAAGCTGTAAGAGTTACTAAAAAAACAGCTGCACTTAACATTTTTCTACCAGCTGCCCTATTGCCAAGATTAGATATATAAAAAGCAGTTCCAAAGAATATAAGAAATGGTAAAACATATGCCAATAAGCCAATCATACCAAATAAAAACCCACTGACGTATTGTCCCACAATACCGCTTAGGTCAAAATAGCTTAAAAATATAAGAATTGAAACGACCATAGCAATTATAAGGATAATTTCATCCTGTACTGCCTGGTCCTGCTTCAAGATTTCATTTTGTTTTTTCTTAGAATTATATGTTCTTTTACTAGTGGATTTCTTTTTGCCTGTGTTTTTTCCTCTAGTGTTTTTTTTGGAAGCCATGTGCCAACCCCCTTATATGCGTTATTACCTTCCACACTTTATTATACCTTCTAGGTATATGTTATGCAAGTAAGAAAGAGTTTCGCTATAACATAAATAAGTTTTCTGTCAGGATGGACTGACAGAAAACTTACAAATTAAATAATATGAAAATATAGATAATCTCACTCATATATAACTAATTAATGCTTAATAATCTTACCTGGTGAATATTCTTCATTAAGATAGTCCCTCATATCTGTAGAATTTATCCTTTGAACAACATAATTATCACCATCACGTCGTGTAACTACTCTTCCATGTTTTAAAACCAGATCCTTATATTCAGCATCAGTTTCATCTATAGTCTTCTTATCTTCTGCCCTTTGGTCAACATAGATCCTTTCTAATGGTATAACAGTATATAACATCTTCTTTCACCCTTGTCCTTCATCTGGTCCTTTATACATCTATACTTAATCATTTTCATCATTCGACTTCTCATCAATCATTTGGTTGATTTTTTTCAAAGCTTCCTGAATGCCCCCAACCTCATTAATTATCTTTAACTTTACAGTTTCATCTCCTACTAGTATTGAGCCTACATCCTTGGCAAGTTGATTAGTGTCCAACATAAGATTCTTAAAATCAGAATAGGTAATTCCAGAATGATTGACTACAAACTTGATAATCCTATCCTGGATTTTTTCAAAATACTCAAAGGTTTGTGTTACTCCTATTACTGTTCCATTCATCCGTACAGGATGGATTATCATAGTAGCTGTCGGCACAATAAAGCTGTAATCTGCTGATACAGCCAGAGGAACACCAATAGAATGACTGCCACCTAAAACTAAGGATACGGTTGGTTTACTAAGAGATGCAATCATTTCAGCTATAGCAAGACCTGCTTCTACATCACCACCAACAGTATTAATAAGGATAAGTAATCCATCTATCTCAGAACTATCCTCTATAGCAGCAAGCTGAGGGAGGACATGCTCATACTTTGTTGTTTTATTATGCTGGGGAAGACACTCATGGCCTTCTATTTCACCAATAACTGATAAGAGATGTATCTTATGTTCTTTTTTGTTATTATCAAGTATTGTTTGTCCATATTCTGTAATCTTCTTATCCTTTAAGTCCTCATTTTCCATCTTAACTTTTTCATTTTCCTGGTCTTCCTTATTAGGCCTTTTTACTTGACTATCATCATTATTATTAGAATTATTATCTTGATCTACATTATTGCTTGCTTCTACATTATCCCTCTTTACTATTTGCATGATAACTCCTTTATTATGAATTTTTGCAGACCTTACATACTATTATGTGAAAAATACAGTCTTTTATACTTATAAAGCTTCATGCAAATATAGACATGATTTTCATCATGACTTATAAGTCCAATAGGATTTTAAATCCTTCTTTTCTAAATCAAGTACAAAATTTCTTTTTATTAGGAGAAAATATTCCAGCTCCTTTAAAATCATATATAAAATTGCACGATATTCAAATTCTTCTCTTAATATAGGTAATTTATCATGCTTATACATTAGTTTTAGCTTATCCAAATCCTCTAGTAATTCTATGGCATTATTCAATTCATGAAATTTTTTTGATGTTTTTTCTAAAAAATTAGCCAAAGGTAAGGACTGCTTAAGTAAAACTGGAATATCCATAATATTGCGACTTATATCCTTTAATACGTCTATCTGATGCTTTCTCATCTCAAGATAAGAGATAAGATACTTAGTATCAGATAGGAGTGTGTTTCCGGCATTTTCATATGCCTTTAGTAAAAGGTCTTCAAGCATAAGATCAAGATGAGTAAAATCAATAATTAATTGGTCCCCATCTTTTTCATAGGTTTTCACTGATTCAGTATTATCAAAAAACCCATTTCTATCATAATATTTACTGGCATCTTCCTGTATGAGACAGACTCTTTTATCCTTTAGGGCAAGGGACATGGTTTTAAGAATACCCCTAATCTCATTTTCTAGCATCCTCTGTTTCATTATTATTGATTTTCTATTATTAGGCATAATCAAATTGATTACAATGCCTATTCCCATGCCTATAGCCAGTATCATTACTTCATTAAAGAACAAGGGTAAATCAAACCGCTTTTCAATTAGAAAATGAGTCATAAGGACTGCATTCATGGATATTCCATCCTTCAAATCCAAAAGATAGCTTAAGGCTACGAATAGCAATACAAAACCGCCAAATACCCATGGATTATAGCCAAGATATCTAAACATTATAAAGGATATAATTGATGCCATAAGAAAGGAAATCACTCTTTTTATAGCAACCTGTATGGTTTCCTTCTTAGTATTTTGTATAGTAAGTAAGGTAATAATTCCTGCAGATGGACTATAATCAAGTCCCAAAGCCTCTGCTAATATAATTGAAATAGCAGACCCTATCCCAACCTTCATGATAAATAAGGGATTAACCTTGTTTAGATTTATTTTATTTAGCTTGTTATTGACTATCCTTCACACCTCCTTAGATCCTTTCATGACTAAAGTCACGAGTGTTTTTCTTATGTTAATAAACATCTTATTGATAGGATTAAAAAAGCTGTTGATTTATAATAATATAAATAGCAACAGCCTTATCAATGTCCTATATCCTATTTAATGCCTGTTCAATGTCAGCTATTATATCATCAACATTCTCAATACCTATGGACATACGAACCATATCTGGAGTAATACCACAATCAATAAGCTGCTTGTCTGATAATTGTCTATGGGTGGTACTGGCAGGATGAAGTACTCCTGTCCTAGCATCTGCAACATGAACTACAATTGAAGCAAGTTTTAGACTATCCATAAATTTCATAGCGGCTTGTCTGCCTCCCTTTACTCCAAAGGATATCACACCGCATGTTCCATTTGGTAGATATTTTTTGGCTAGATCATAGTACTTATTACCTTCTAATTCAGGAAAGTTCACCCAGGCCACATTATTATTCTTCTCAAGATATTTAGCAACCTTTAGGGCATTACTGCAATGACGTTCCATGCGAAGATGTAAGGTTTCAAGACCAATATTAAGTAAGAATGCATTGTTAGGTGATGGTGCCATACCCATATCTCTCATTAATTGTACTCTTGCCTTTGTAATAAAAGCAGCTTTACCACAATCTCTTGTATATACCATACCATGATAAGATTCATCTGGTGTAGAAAGGCCAGGGAATTTTCCATTATCCCAATTAAAATTGCCACTATCTACTATAACACCACCTAGAGCTACAGCATGTCCATCCATATATTTTGAAGTGGAATGAATTACTATATCTGCACCAAAGTCTATTGGTCTGCAATTAATTGGTGTTGCAAAAGTGTTATCAACAAATAAAGGTAAGCCATTTGAATGAGCAAATTTTGCCAGCTTCTCAATATCGGTTATCACTAAAGAAGGATTGGCGATAGTCTCTGCAAATACAAGCTTGGTGTTATCCTTAACTTCCTTTTGAAGTTCATCAATAGGGGCATCTGGATCAACGAATGTACACTCTATTCCCATCCTAGCTAAGGTTACTGCAAACAAATTGACTGTACCACCATAAATGGTACTGGTAGATATCATATGATCCCCTGAGCTACATAGGTTGAGTATAGCAACCATGCTGGCCGCCTGACCTGAAGATGTACACATAGCTCCAATGCCACCCTCTAAATCTGCTATCTTTCTTTCTACACAATCCACTGTAGGATTGGCAAGTCTAGTATAGAAGAATCCCTCTTCCTTCAAATCAAATAGTTTTCCCACATGCTCACTAGAATCATATTGAAAAGTAGTACTTTGATATATGGGAAGGACTCTTGCATCTCCATTCATTGGTTGATAGCCCGATTGTATACATTTTGTATCGATATGATAATTTTCCATTATAAATAATCCACCTTTCAATTTTATGTCTTTTGTATTGTTTTTTATCATAGCCCTTTTTCTGCTAACTTGTCAATATAAATTGATAAAAAACCGTCAATCCATTTAAGGTTGACGGTTGTATGATATGTTTTAACAAGTAATAACTTACTAAGCTTTCTGTAGACCTTTTTGAATTTTATAAGATGATTTTTTGTTAGTGATTGAGCCGCTTCCCCTTTTACCAGTCTTCTTAATTACTTTTCCATTTGAGTTGGGTTCAATAGTAGCTACGTAATCATTGTCCTCATCTAGGCTACATTTCTTTATACTAAGATCTTTATTAAGTTTAAAACAACTTCCCCCTTCATCAATTAGCCTTACACGATCACTTTCAATTCCTTTATCATGTTTTTTATAAACAAGACCGTTTTTTTTGCATGCCTCTTTAAATGCTCTTTCACTACTTTTCCTTTTTTTATCTAACATAATATTCATCTCCGATCTATGGAAACCTTTTCTTTGCTTATTATGACACTCTGGTCAAATACGCAAATTTGGCTTTCTATATATGATATGTTAAAGGTATCAAAAAATTCACCACATTCTGTAGGCATATAGGGTTGATTTGGTAGATAAAAAGTTCCAATAATTAACTTATACTTATATTTAATATTTATATAATCACAATATGTACATCGTAAGGTTTTTGTGTCAATAACTTCGTTGTCTATAGAGCTAAGTTCTCCTCGGAATAAAAAAGGTAGGAACTCATTTCTATATATATCGACAAATTTAGTATAATCCTTTAATCGCCTTAAATCAAGTACATATTTGTTTTTTGTTTGAATATTACATTTTATTATTGCCGCATTATTAATATTGGAACCGAATTTTCGCGTAGGATTTGTAGTCCACCACTGTGCTAAGGAATAGTCCATATAAAAATATACACCATTCCCAAGCCAATGCTGTTTATTAGGTTTACATATAAATCCTGATTTTAATATACTAGCTACATATCTATTATCAGTTCCATGAAATGCTTCTAAACATATATTAGTATCCATATTCAGCCTCTTATTTTATATTCACTGCATATCATATATTATCATAAAGACAATCACTAATTGGTATTATATTACATATATTGCCTTTTGTAAACAATGAGTTTTATATTAAATTACATGCTTTAAATTTTGAAAAGGTGAAATAAATGCAATCCAAAAAAATTAACATTGCATTAATACTAATATAGTCTTATAATTTTGTCAATATATGTTTTTATTTTGCTATTATTGGTTTTCTTGTATTTTCCGTATTTCCTTAGTCCTGATTTCCTTGCAGATTTCATCAGTAAAGAGATCTAATGACTTCTGTCCTTCATCGCCCATATAACGACTTCTAACGGAGACAAGCCCTTCCTCTTCTTCCTTCTGTCCAACTACAAGCATATAAGGTATTCTATCAAGCCTAGCTTCCCTAATCTTATATCCGATTTTTTCTGCTCTTTCGTCCACGGTTACAAGAACGTTATTATTCAAAAGTTGATCCTTTACCTTATTAGCATATTCATGGTACTTCTCTGAAATTGGAAGAATTCTAACCTGCTCTGGACATAACCAAGTAGGGAACATGCCAGCGTATTTTTCAATTAACCATGCCAATGTTCTCTCATAACAACCAATACTAGTTCTATGAATAATATATGGACGCTTCTTTTCTCCGCCTGCATCTATATAAGTCATGTCAAAGCGTTCAGCCAGTACAAAGTCCAATTGAAGTGTAATCATAGTGTCTTCTTTTCCATATACATTCTTTGCTTGAATGTCTAGTTTAGGTCCGTAAAATGCGGCATCACCTTCCGATTCAGTGAATATAACACCATTCTTTACAAGCATTTCCCTCATTTTATCTTGCATGTTCTCCCAGTCTTCTTCATTACCAAGATACTTTTCCTTATTATTAGGATCCCATTTGGATAGACGGTAGGTAACATCGCCATCAAGGCCTAAAGTTTTTAAGCAATACATAGCAAGGTCTAAGCATGCTGCAAATTCTTCCTCTACCTGTTCAGGTGTTACAATCAGATGACCCTCTGAAATTGTAAACTGTCTGACTCTGGTAAGGCCATGCATTTCACCGGATTCCTCATTCCTAAATAAAGTCGAGGTCTCGCCATAGCGACAAGGAAGGTCACGGTAGCTTTTGGGAGTCTGCTTATATACATAATACTGGAAAGGACAAGTCATGGGACGAAGTGCAAAAACTTCTGAATTCTCTTTTTCTTCATCCCCTATAATAAACATACCCTCTTTATAGACATTCCAATGGTCAGATATGATATATAGGTCTTTCTTTGCCATTAATGGAGTTTTAGTTCTCATATAGCCCCTACGTTCCTCTTCGTCCTCTATCCACCTCTGTAGGGTCTGTATAATCTTTGCACCCTTAGGCATAAGTAGGGGGAGGCCCTGTCCAACAACGTCAACAGTTGCAAATATACCCATCTCTCGACCCAACTTATTATGGTCTCTCTTCTTTATATCTTCTAGGTGGTCAAGATGTGCTTGTAAATCAGCATTCTTTGTATATGCTGTTCCATATACCCTAGTAAGCATCTTATTCTTCTCTGACCCTCTCCAGTAAGCACCTGATGAGGAAATCAACTTAAAGGCTTTAACTTGCTTGGTGGTCATTAGATGTGGTCCTGCACAAAGATCTACAAAATCACCCTGCTGATAGAAGGAGATTATCTCATCCTCAGGTAAGTCCTCAATCAATTCAACCTTGTAAGGCTCATTCTTTTCCTTCATTAAAGCAATAGCCTCTTGTCTTGGGAGAGTAAAGCTTACTAACTCATGTCCCTCTTTTATGATTTTCTTCATTTCCTTTTCTAACTCATCAAGGGCAGCCCTATCTAAGGGTGCAATGTCAAAATCATAATAAAATCCGTTCTCAATAGCTGGTCCTATAGCTAGCTTTGCATCAGGATATAATCTTTTAACAGCCTGTGCTAGTATATGGGATGCAGTATGGCGATATGCTTCCTTACCCTCATCGCTATCAAAAGTCAAAATGTTTAGTTCACAATCCTTATCAACTATAGTACGAAGATCCACCACTTGATCATTTATTTGAGCCGCACAAGCAACTCTAGCAAGACCTTCACTGATATCCTTTGCTATTTCATATACGGACATCTTGTCTTGATACTCTTTTACAGAGCCATCCTTTAAAGTGATTTTCATATAATAAAACTCCTTTCAACAATATAAAATATAGCCAACTTATCTGGCTAATAAAAAAAACGCCTCTTTCGATTTTAATATAAATCGAAAGGGACGAGCATATTAATAAGTCGCGGTTCCACCCTTGTTGATGCATATAGCACCCACTTAATTAGATTATAACGGAATCACCGGACCGGATTAGGGCCACTCCGAGGTAGTCTTCCTATGCTTCCGAATAAGATACTTCCACCAAATGTATCTCTCTCTTTAGACATCCACATAGTACTGGTCTCATCAACGTGTTAAATAATATTTATTATGATATATTATTACAAGTAATTGAACTTAATTATAGCACTCTAGAATACAATGTCAAGAATAAAATATTTAAGATCAAGTAAATCGGATAATTCTTTAAAGCAATAAGTTTGAATTATCAAATCTATAAAGACTTAAAAAGGCTAATAAGGTCTTACAAAACCTTATTAGCCCATAATAACAGTTTTATTTTACATCTTTGATACTAAAGGATATTCTGCCCATCTTATCTTGTCCTAAGCAGACAACCTTTACCACATCTCCCAAGGTAAGTACATCTTCCACTCGGTCAATTCTCTGTTTTGAAATCTTAGAAATATGAACCATTCCCTCTTTGCCAGGAGCAAATTCTATGAAGGCACCAAATTCTTTAATGCTTATAACCTTACCTACATAGGTTTTACCCTGTTCAAATTCAGTTACGATCATTTCTATAATTTCTACTGCCTTTGCAATGCTTTCCTTATCCACTCCGCAGACAGATACAGCACCTTCATCTGTAATATCTATCTTAACTCCAGTCTGTTCAATAATTGCATTGATAGTCTTTCCTCTTTGACCTACTACTTCACCAATCTTAGCTGGATCTATCTTAATCTGTACAATCTTAGGTGAATAAGGTCCTACCTCTGGTCTAGGCTCAGCTATAGCAGGAATCATAACTTCATCAAGAATAAAAGTTCTTGCTTCCTTGGTTCTAGCAATAGCTTGCTCTATAATATCCCTAGTCAATCCATTAATCTTAATATCCATTTGTATAGCTGTTATTCCCTTATGGGTACCTGCTACCTTAAAGTCCATATCTCCGAAGAAATCCTCTAGACCTTGAATATCTGTAAGGATAATATAATCATCATCAGAATCTCCAGTAACAAGCCCAACTGATATTCCAGCAACTGGTGCCTTAATAGGAACACCTGCAGCCATTAAGGATAGGGTGGATGCACAGATACTTCCCTGTGATGTTGATCCGTTAGATTCTAAAACCTCTGATACAGTACGAATAGCATATGGGAATTCATCCTCTGAAGGAAGTACAGGTACCAATGCCTTCTCAGCTAAAGCACCATGACCAATCTCACGTCTTCCTGGACCTCTTGAAGGTCTAGTCTCACCTACTGAATAGGAAGGGAAATTATAGTGATGCATATATCGCTTTGCTGTCTCATTCTCGTCAATACCATCAAGTCTTTGTATCTCAGCCAAAGCACCTAGGGTAGTAATTGTTAATACTTGAGTTTGACCACGGGTAAACATACCAGAACCATGGGTTCTAGGTAGAATGTCAATCTCAGCAGTTAACTTTCTAATTTCATCAATTTTTCTACCATCAGGACGCTTCTTATCATTTAATATCATCTTGCGAACGGTATTTTTCTGGAACTGATATATAGCTTCATCAAGGAAAGGAAGCCATTCCTCCTGTTCCTCTTCATATCTAGCTAAAAGCTTTTCTTTAATCTCACCTATATTAGCTTCTCTTACCTGCTTTACATCAGTGAATACAGCCTTCTCCATACCCTCAGGGGTAATAAAGTTAACCATATCCTCATATAATCCTTCAGGAAGCTCTGCCTTAGTATAATCATGCTTCTCCTTACCACAATCTGCAACGATTTTATTAATAAATTCAATAATTGTTTTGTTAAGGTCATGGGCAGCAAATATTGCTTCAATCATCTTATCTTCAGGTACTTCATTAGCTGAAGCTTCGATCATAACGATCTTTTCCATGGTAGAAGCTACGGTAAGAGCCATTTCTGACTTCTCTCTCTGCTCTGAGTTAGGATTATATACAAACTCACCATCAATTAAACCAACTATAGTAGAAGCAATTGGTCCATCAAAAGGTATATCTGATATAGAGGTTGCAATAGATGAGCCAAGCATAGCAGTAATCTCTGGTGGGCAGTCCTGATCTACGCAAAGCACAAGGTTATTTAAAGATACATCATTTCTGTAATCATCAGGAAATAAAGGTCTCATAGGACGGTCAATAACACGTGATGTAAGAATTGAATTCTCTGAAGGTCTTCCTTCTCGCTTAATAAAGCCTCCGGGTATCTTACCTACAGCATAAAGTTTCTCTTCATACTCAACACTTAGGGGGAAGAAATCTATCCCTTCCCTAGGCTTGTCCGATGCAGTTGCAGTAGATAATACTACCGTATCACCATAATGCATCAAAACAGCTCCGTTAGCCTGTGCAGCCATTCTTCCAACATCAACAGTAAGTGTTCTGCCAGCAAGTTCCATTGAATAACTTTTGAACATAAATATTTCTCCTTTTTTTATATGATTTGAAAGAGTCAGAGGAACCGAAACAACTGAAAAAATTACTGATTCCTTAACCAATAAGCTTTTCAGAAGTCTCGGAATGTCCTCTCATGACTCTAACTATAATATTATACCATTATTATTGCCATTATGCTACAAAAATTTTCCTTAAGACATAATATGTATATTATAGCTAGTTACAAAAAAGCCGCTTCGCTATAAAACTATAACGAAACAGCTTTTATAATATCTAATCTAATTATTTTCTTAAGCCTAAACGTTCAATCAGGTCACGATAGCCCATGATATCGGTCTTCTTAAGATACTCCAATAATCCTCTTCTTTGTCCAACCATCTTAAGAAGTCCTCTTCTTGAGTGATGGTCCTTCTTGTTACTCTTTAAATGCTCTGTTAATTCAGTAATTCTTTCTGTTAACAATGCAATCTGAACCTCTGGTGAACCAGTATCTTCTGGTGTTCTACCGTATTGCTTAATAATCTCTGCTTTTCTTTCTTTACTAATCATAATAATTCCTCCATTAATATTAATCGCCTAATACCAAGAAAAGGTCGGAGTCTCCTTAATCTGAGTATTGGCTAAACAATTTACAACAATCATATTAACACATAATAATACTATTTACAACAGAAAAATTATATTTTGAAATACCTTCTTCCAAAGGCAAAATCATCTTCCATTTTATTTTTCAATTCCTCAATAGTATCAAACTTTATTTCTGGCCTTACATAGGTTAATAGTTCAACAATAATATCATGATCATATAAGTCTCCATCATAATCATAAATATATGTCTCAACGCTTTTTATACTATCATCAGAAACGGTAGGCCTGTAACCAATATTAGTCATGCCAGGATATGATAATCCATCGATTATAGTCCTAGATGCATATACTCCACAAGGGGGAAGTAATTTATTGGTAGGAGGTATCAAATTAGTAGTTGGCATACCAAGAGTTCTACCAATTTTTCTCCCATGAAGAACCTTACCATAGATATAATAAGGGTTGCCAAGCATGGCACTAACTTCCTCCATATTGCCATTAGCAAGCTCTGTTCGTATTGCAGAGCTACTTATAACAATATCACCCCTCATTTTCTTTTCAAAGGAAATAAGCTTAAAGTCATAGACCTTCTCCATCTCTTTAAGCATGGTTACGCTACCTCTTCTATTGCGACCGAATCTAAAATCATTTCCAACTACAATTACCTTGGCATCAAGTCTTTTCACAAGTATTTCCCTAATAAAATCCTCGGCTTCAATATTCTTTGTCTCATGGGTAAAGGGATATGATATAAGTACATCAAGTCCAAAATCTGAAAGCTTACGAATCTTTTCTTCTTCAGTAAAAATTAATTTGAACTCATTATCAGAAAAAAGATTATAGGGATGATATAAAAATGTAAACATAACACTTGTATTGTCTTGATTTTTTAAGGATAAAACCTCATTAATAAGTACTTGATGACCCAGATGAAGACCATCAAATTTACCTAAGGTTACTATAGTGTTTTTTAATTTAAAATCTTTATCTCCGGTTATATATTCCATAAAAAAACCTTGCCCTTCTAAGAAGCCAATATTATATAAACATTTTCTTAACTCTAAATCTTCTTTCCTGACTATCATAGGTGTAGATTGCAACAAAGGAACCTAGAGAGTCATATACCCTAACTAATAAGCCGTCATTTGCTGGCAGTAAATCTTTGTCTATAAGCTCCTGCCTATTTACTATATGGTCTTCCTTAAAAGTATTACCATTATAAATTAATTTATTGTAATCATCGCTTACAATCACACTAGGATAGTCTAAAAACATATGGTCTATTTTTATTATATGTTCATTAATTGATCCGTCTTTAAGATATTCCTCTAACTGGTCTAAACGTATGGAGTCTGAAATGTTAAATCCACCAACTCTAGTTCGGAGTAAGCTTTTCATTACTCCTCCACAACCAAGGACCTCTCCTATATCATGGAGAAGGGTCCGTATATAGGTCCCCTTTCCACAATCCACAACTAGTCTTGTCTCATTTTCCTTTGGGTCATGATCAAGAATCCTAATATCATATATGCTTACTCTACGTGGCTTTCTTTCAATTACTTTACCCTGCCTAGCAAGTTCATATAGCCTTTTTCCATTTACCTTAATAGCAGAATACATAGGAGGAAGCTGATCATATCCACCTATAAAACCCTTGCTTGCTTGTCTTGTTTTTTCTAAATCAACATCAACCAAGGACTCACTTATAATATTACCGGTTATATCCTGGGTGTCTGTAACTATTCCAAGCTTTAGGACCGCCTCGTAAGTTTTATCCTTATCAACGATTAAATCAACTAGCTTGGTAGCCTTGCCAATACAAATAGGTAATACACCTTCAGCATCAGGATCAAGGGTTCCAGTATGTCCTATTTTTTTAATCTTTAATATACCCCTCATTTTAGCTACTACATCATGAGAGGTATAACCTTTTTCTTTATATATATTTATAATTCCATTAATCAATATTGTTAGCTCCGTTTGTCACTTAACTCTTGTTCAATATAAGGTGTTAGACTATTAACTACGTCATCTACGCTACCATTAATGGTGCAACCCGCAGCCTTAACATGTCCTCCACCTCCAAAAATATAGGCTATCTTACTGACATCAACTATACCATTAGATCTTAGACTTATCTTATACTCATTAGTATCTAGTTCATATATAAATATGGCAACTTCACAGCCTTTTACAGTCCGAAGTTGATCAATAATACCATCCAAATCAGTGAAGGAGGCATTATAAGACTCCAAGGTCTTAAGACTGATACAGGAAAAAACAATCTTACCTGCTAAAAACAGTCTACTATCCATCAAACAACGGCCTAAAATCTGTAACTGGGTATATGTTCTTTGGATAAAAGTCTCTTCAATTAATTGGGTAAAATCGATACCCTTGCTAATTAAATCAGCTGCTATCTCCATGGTCTTACCTGAAGTACTAGAGTGTCTAAAAATACCTGTGTCATGTACAATGCCTACATAAAGACTCTTTGCTATCTCCTGAGTAATCAACTTCTTATTCAATAAATTATAAAGAACCTCACAGGTAGAGGAAGCATTGGCTTCCACATGATTTATATCTGCAAAATTATCGTTGGTTATATGATGATCTATACATATAGTTCTTTTTGCAGACTTAAAATACTTAATTGAATCTCCGATTCTATCCAAACTACTGCTATCCAATAAAATGCACACATCATAGGTTTCATTATAGTCTAGAGGGTGCCTTATTATATCAGTCCCAGTAAGAATATTGAATTCCTTACCATGTGGCTCCAGATAAACATCTATCTGTGATAAAGATAATTCATTTTTATTTAGGATCAAGTACTGATATAAGGCAGTACATGAACCGATACAATCCCCATCCGGTCTTATATGACCAGTGATCGCTATCTTTTTTGCAGCTCTAAGCTCTCTTTCTATAGCTTCTACAGTAAAAATGCCCATTAATTAATATCCTTTCGTACTTATAAATCTTAACTTGTATGATTATTCGGATTCCTCTTCTAAATTCTCCATAGGTTGATTTGAGGAATTAGAATTAATCTCATCGATATATCTTGACATATTTACTCCATATTCGATGGAATTATCTAATACGAAGTTAAGCTCTGGGGTTTTTCTTAAGTTCAAGGTTTTGGCTAATTGGCCACGCATGAAGGATGCTGCACTTTCTAATCCCTTAAGGGTATCATTTTTCTCTTGTTCATCTCCCATAACGCTTATATAAACCTTTGCGGTTTTTAAGTCAGGAGCCACATCAACCGCAACTACGGTTGTCATTTGATGAATCCTTGGGTCCTTAATCTCTCTGTTGATTAATATACTTAGCTCTTTTTTTACTTCAGCATTTATTCTAGTATTCTTTATACTGTTTTTTCTCATTTACAACCTCCTATCATGTCACCTAGTGGTAATCCAATTATTGATGAAAGTTTATCTTGGAACCTCAGTCATAATATAGAACTCGACCTTATCTTCTTCTTTTACTTCATTGAATTTTTCAAAAACAAGACCACATTCGTAACCACTAGCAACTTCCTTAACATCATCCTGGAACCTCTTAAGTGAACCTAGGTTACCTTCATGTATGAGTTTATCACCTCTTGTAATACGTACCTTACAGCCTCTAACAATCTTGCCATCAAGTACATATGAGCCTGCTATAGTTCCTACTCCAGAGGCTTTAAATATCTGACGAACTTCAGCATGACCAATGATCTTTTCCTCATATATAGGATCAAGAAGCCCCTTCATAGCTGCTTCCACATCATTGATAGCATTATATATTACGCTGTATAGCTTTATGTCAACTTTCTCATTATCTGCTATTTCCTTAGCTCTATTATCAGGCTTAACATTAAATCCAATAATAATACCATTGGAGGTACTAGCTAGTATCACGTCAGACTCATTAATGGCTCCAACTCCACCATGAATAATTCTTACAGCCACCTCATCATTACTTAATTTGAGTAGGCTTTGTTTCATAGCCTCCACAGAACCCTGTACATCGGCTTTAATAATTAAGTTTAGTTCTTTAATATTTCCAGCCTGGATCTGTGAGAACAAGCCATCTAATGATAACTTTGCTTTTGTATCTGCTATGAGTTTTTCCTTGCCTTGAGTAATAAATGCCTCAGCAATTGTTCTGGCTTCCTTTTCACTCTCTGTTGACATGAAGATTTCACCAACATCAGGAACAGAGTTTAGTCCTAGTATTTCTACAGGTGTAGAAGGTGTTGCAACCTTAACTCTTCTGCCCTTGTCGTCTATCATAGCACGTACCTTACCGTAGGATGAACCCACAGTTATATTATCTCCAATATATAAGGTACCCTTTTGCACTAAAATAGTAGCTACAGGTCCTCTACCCCTATCAAGCTCAGCCTCTATAACAAGACCTCTTGCAGTACGGTCGGGATTAGCTTTTAATTCTTCCATCTCTGCAGTTAAAAGGACCATTTCTAGAAGTTGCTCAACACCTTCCTTAGTATGGGCAGATACAGGAACAAATATTGTATCTCCTCCCCAGTCCTCTGCAATTAACCCATGCTCTGTAAGCTCTTGCTTTACTCGCTCTACATTAGCACTTGGCTTATCTATCTTATTAATAGCAACTATTATCTGTACTTCTGCAGCCTTAGCATGACTAATGGCCTCAACTGTTTGAGGCATAACTCCGTCATCTGCGGCAACTACAAGGATTGCTATGTCTGTTGCCTTTGCTCCTCTCATACGCATAGAGGTGAACGCTTCATGTCCTGGTGTATCTAAGAAGGTTATCTTCTCACCTTTGATTTCTACCATATAGGCACCAATATGCTGTGTAATACCACCAGCTTCCCTAGAGGTAACATCTGCATGCCTTATAGCATCAAGAAGAGATGTCTTACCATGGTCAACGTGACCCATGACACAGACAACAGGAGGACGCTTTTTCATAGTTGTTGGATCTTCCTCTTCCTCTTTTAGTAGCTCCTCAACTTCATTAATTATTACTTCCTTCTCACATATAATATCATATTCTAAGGCTATTTCTTCAGCCTCTTCAAAGGTTACTTCCTGGTTAATGGTTACAACCTTTCCTGCAAGGAATAACTTTTTAATTAAGGCAGAACCAGGCATTCTCATTTTGTCTGCCAATTCCTTAATGGTTAATATCTCAGGAAGGGTAATCACTTTTATTTCTTCCTTTTCCACTACAACTGGCTTAGGTTTAATAAACTGTCCTTTTTTAGGAGCTATCTTACTTAAATCTTCATTTTGTGTTGTGTTTTTATCTTTGTAAAGTCTATCTTTATTCATCCTGTCCCTATTTCTCTTATTATTAAAGTCGTTTTTCTCAGCCACCTTTTGGGCAAGAATCTGTTGATCAAAATTCTTTCTATCACTTGGTCTTTGGTTTGCAGGTCCTCTCCTATTACCCTGAGTTCTTGCTCCATATGTTGGCCTATTGTCCTCATCCTTATTAAAGTTATCATAAGGGCGGGAATTATAACCACCTCTTTGACCTACTCCTTGATTGCCAGAAGGTCTAGGAGAATTATATCCTCCTGGTCTATTACCAGCTGGTCTTTGACCCTGACCCTGTCCCTGCCTCTGATCTGAACCATACCTGTTCTGACCTGGTGTTCTTTGATTATCTTGATAGCCTTGACCTTGACGAACGCCCCCCTGATATCCTGGTCTCGGCCTCCTACCATCTTGTTGTTGTGGGCGACCAGGCTGTCCTTGCTGACGTCCCTGATAATCTGGTCTAGCTGTTCCTTGTGGTCTATTAGCAGATGATTGATATTGACCTTGACCCCTATAATCACCCTGTGGCCTTGGCTGCCTTGGACCATCTGGTCTTTGACCCTGACCCTGCCTCTGATCTGAACCATATCTGTTCTGACCTGGTGTTCTTTGATTATCTTGATAGCCTTGACCTTGACGAGTGCCTCCCTGGTATCCTGGCCTTGACTGTCTTGGACCATCTGGTCTTTGACCTCCTGGTCTGCCTGCTGATTGACCCTGGGATTGTCCTTGGTTTTGACCTGGCATTTGACCTCTGGGTCCTCCTTGAGGCCTTGCTTGCCTTGAACCATCTGGTCTTTGGCCTCCTGGTCTGCCTGCTGATTGACCCTGGGATTGTCCTTGGTTTTGACCTGGCATCTGACCTCTGGGTCCTCCTTGAGGCCTTGCTTGCCTTGGACCATCTGGTCTTTGACTACTCGGCTTAAGAGGTCCCTGACCTGCTTCAACTTCCTTAGGTCTGGAAGTTAATTCCTTACCCATCTCACTACTATGACTTGCCACACGCGGCTTATTAGCTGCAGGAGTTTCGGAAGTTTTCTTTACTGAAGGAGTAAAATGCTCCATAACAGTCTTTAATTCATTGGCTTCAAGATTACTGCTATGAGTCTTCTTAACGCCCATGTTTTTTTCAAGGAATTTCTGAATATCCTTACTCTCAATATTCCTATTGTATTTTTCATTTATTAGATTTTTAGCTTCAAATATTTTCATTTTTTTTGCCATACTTACTACCTCCGTTAATCTCACTACATCATTTTAAGTTGCTTATCTATCGCGTCTGCCAAGCCTTTGTCAAGTAATGCCAAAGAAGCTCGAATTTCTTTTCCGGTCCAGTGGCCTAATTCGGTTTTTAATCCAAAAAAATATATTGGAACCTTATAATAGGTACACATATTAGTAAACATTTTCTTAGTATTATTCGATGCATCTTCAGCAACTATTACTAAGGCTGCTTTGTGCTCTTTCACCGCCTTTTCTGTTAAAAATTCTCCACTAGCTATGTTATTGGATTTTTGAGCAATACCAATAAGGCTAAATACCTTTTTTGATGCTAGATTCAATCGATACCAACTCCTTCTCTAATGTATCAAGCAAGTGTCCAGGTATCGCCATCTTTAATGAACGTTCCAACCCTCTTGACTTAATTGCCTTTTTCATACAATCAACCGAACAGCAAATATAAGCCCCCCTGCCATTCTTTTTTCCTGTTACATCTATGACAATCTCATCCTCAGGAGTCCGTAATACTCTAATCAACTCTTTCTTTGGTTTTGACTCACCACATCCAGTGCACAATCTTAATGGTATTTTTTTTGCCATCCATAATCACTTCCTTAATATTCCACGTATTGAGACTCACTCTTTATATCAATCTTATAACCTGTCAGCTTTGCAGCAAGCCTTGCGTTCTGTCCTTCTTTACCAATGGCTAGAGATAATTGATAATCAGGAACAATAACTCTTGCACTTTTTTCTTGCTCATCAACCATAACAGAAACCACCTTAGCAGGACTTAAGGCATTTTCTATCAGCTGCGCTGGATCGTCACTCCAATTGATAATATCTATCTTTTCATCCCTTAATTCATATACAATTGTATTGACTCTTGCACCATTTAGGCCTACACAGGCACCAACAGCATCTACATTAGGATTGTTGCTCCATACTGCCATCTTTGTTCTTGAGCCAGCCTCTCTTGCTATGCTCATAATCTCCACAGTACCATCCTGAATCTCTGTAACCTCTGCTTCAAACAAACGCTTAACTAACTCCGGATGAGTTCTAGAAACTAAAACACGTGGACCCTTAGGTGTATCCTTAACCTCAAGTACATATAACTTAATACGGTCAGTAGGTCGAAATATCTCTCCCCTAATCTGCTCATTTTCATTAAGGATAGCATCAACCTTACCAAGATTTATACTAACATTATTTCCTACATATCGTTGTACAATACCTGTTACAATATCTCTTTCCTTACTACTATACTGCTGATAAAGAACCTTTCTTTCCTCTTCACGGATCTTTTGAACCACCACTTGCTTTGCCTTCTGTGCAGCGATTCTACCAAAATTCTTAGGAGTAACCTCGACACTTATAAAATCCTCTAGTTCAGCATTAATATCCTTCATCTTGGCTTGTGCAAGACTTATCTGCATAACGGGATCTGTCACTTCCTCTACTACTTCTTTCATGGCATAGACATTAACCTTACCAGTATCTCTATCAATATTCACCTTTATATTATCAGCCCTGCCAAAATTATTTTTACAAGCAGCAACTAATGAGTTTTCAAGTGCTTCTAATAAGATATCCTTACTAATATCTTTTTCCTTCTCAATCTGGTTTAAAGCGTCAATCAGTTCCCTATTCGCATTCATCCACCTATTCTCCCTTCAAAAATTACAAACATTCAATACATTACAAGGGAGAATTTCTCCCTTTCAAAAAATCAAACTTTCAATAAATTACAAACTATAAATAAACTATATTATATCATTAAAACTCAAAAGTTAATCTAGCTATAGCAATGTTGTTTCTTGGAATTTCCATCTGTGACTGATCATCAATTTGAATAATCAACGTATCCGAATTAAAATCTGTTAATATTCCAACCCATTCCTTTTGCTTATCAATTGCCTTATAAAGTTTTATCTCAACTTCTTCACCAATACTACGTTCAAAATGCTTATCCTTTTTTAGCTGTCTACCAAGACCTGGCGAGCTTACCTCAAGAATATAAGAATCTGAAATAAAATCCTCTTTATCCAACAAGTCACTAAGCTCTCTACTCACTAACTCACAATCATCCAAGGTGATTCCATCTTCTTTGTCAATATAGGCCCGTAGAAACCAGTTGCCAGCTTCCTTTACATACTCCACATCGTACAATTCAAAATTATTGGCCTGCAAGATATCTTCTAATAATTTTTCAGTTTTTTGCTCATATACTTGGTGTTTCGCCATCTCATACCCTCTTTCTTGTTTAAAGCAAACTGTCAAAAGTAGCTAATAATAGGTGTTCACAAAACATAGGAGTGGACTTGCGTCCACTCCCAAAATAGTCTTATCCTTTAAGGTATATGTTATTATATCAAATTTAGGTAATAATTGCAAGCAATGTTTTTTTATAATTTAATCCAGTTAATTGAAAACTTAAATTCCATACCTACAGCGGTATATGGAATCAGTATTTTTCAATTGACCAGCCTAAGGGAGCTAAATAAAAATTAATTAAAACACAAGCCTAACTACCAGAATATCTTTGTAGGAAGTCCTTTGTTCTTTGATTAATGGATTTACTAAAGACTTCTTCGGGTGTACCTTCTTCAATTATAACACCAGCATCCATAAAGATTACTCTATCTGCAACTTCCTTAGCAAATGCCATCTCATGGGTAACTATAACCATAGTCATCCTCTCTAGTGCAAGATCTCTTATAACCTTAAGTATTTCACCTGTAAGCTCGGGGTCTAAGGCGGAAGTAGGTTCATCAAAGAAAAGAATTTTAGGATCTAGGGCCAGGGCCCTCGCTATAGCTATACGTTGCTGCTGTCCTCCTGAAAGTTCACAAGGATAAGCATTTGCCCTATCAGAAAGATTCATCTTGCTAAGTAGGTCCATGGCAATATCTGTAGCCTCTTTCTTACTTCTATTTAAGACCCTTATCTGAGCGTCGATTATATTTCTTAATACAGAATAATGAGGAAACAAATTAAAATTCTGAAATACCAAACCTACATCCAGTAAAATTTCATGAAGTATATTTGAATCAGAATAAACTACCCTTTCTTCCAGAGTTTCTACCATAAGCTTATCACATATTTCTATTCTGCCATGATCTATCCTTTCAAGCTGAGTAAGGCAGCGAAGGAGGGTTGATTTACCAGAGCCAGAGGGACCGATAACTGCCACCACTTCTCCTTCTTTAACCTCCATAGAAATATCCTTAAGTACTTTCTGATTATCAAATTTCTTTTTTATATTATTAGCCCTTAACAGCATATTAATCCCCCATAAACTTTACTATGTTCTATAATAATCCAGCTTCTTTTCCATAACCTTGAAGGCAAACTCTACTATTGTATTCATTATAAGATAGAAGGCTGCAGCTACAAGAATGGGTACTGCAGATACGTACTTTGATCCAGCATTGGTAGCAACATCAAATATCTCACTTACAGATATGACCTGGGCAAGTGCGGTATCCTTAACCAATGTCATGAATTCATTTCCAGTTGCAGGTAAGACATTCTTTACTACCTGTGGTAATATAATTCTTATAAATGTTTGAAATCTATTATAACCAAGGACCTTAGCCGCCTCATATTGACCTTTAGGAATAGCTGCGATACCACCTCTAAATATTTCTCCAAAGTAGGCAGCGTAATTAACTACAAAGGCAATGATACAAGCATTAAACCTTCCTATACTAACTTCAAATATATAATATGGCCCATACATGAAGAAGAAGAGCTGAAGCATAAGAGGTGTTCCACGAAATATAAGCTGGTATATCCTAACCGGGATGCTAATAATCTTAAATCTACTTCTTCGACCCAGGGCAACCAAAAATCCCAGTGGTATAGACATCAATATGGTTAAGAAAAAAATTTTAAGCACAACATTTGTTGCTGAAAGCATGTTTAATATAAGTAAATCTATTGGAACCTTATCTATTACCATTTTTATCAAGCCTTTCCGTAAGAACTGACGTCATAGACAATATATGTCATGCAAGTGTTCAGCCCATAATATACTTTAATTAATCACTTCATCATGTTACCATAATGACGTGATGATTTCAATAAAATTATGTAGATTTGTAGCTGTTTTGTTATATAATTCGAGTTCTTAAGTACTATTTTCCCCATAAACTTCAATAATGTTATATAATTACATAAAAAGTAATTGACAAACAGTAAAAAATTGTACATAATATAAGTATCCCCATATATTTTATAATAAATTTGCAGCAAATGACTATAAATGTGTGTATTTGTTACCTTCTCCATAAGATGTCGAGTTTAGTCTACATCTTATAGCTAACCGAATACACACAACAAAGAAGGCTTTGTAAATAATCCTTTGCTGTAAAATTCAGTAAGTAAGAAGGTTTCACTATAATCGCTAATAGTGAAACCTTCTTATTGTTTATATTATTCTAAATAATTATTATTTTATTATAGTAATATCGGAACCAAACCATTTCTCTGATATTTCACCTACAGTTCCATCTGCTTTCAGTTCTCTTAAGGCCTGGTTAACAGCATTTGCTAGAGCCTCTTCACCCTTGCGAAATCCTATAGCATATTCTTCAGCTACAAGGTTATCATCAAGAACTACAAAATCCTTACCTGCAGAATTAATCATATAATTAGCTACAACTGAATCCATAAGTACTCCATCTGAATTCTTTGTCTCAAGATCCATAAGAGCTGTTACATAGTCCTTAAAGCTACCATTAATCTCACCTAAAGAATCCTTGAATTCCTTATTCACGTCCATATTTAAGGATTCCTCAGCAGATGATCCACCCTGTAAAGCCATTCTCTTGCCTGCCATATCCTCTTTAGAATTGATTCCACTTCCATTCATAACTACTATAGAGATACTATTCTCCATATAAGGGATTGACATTGTTAATTGGGCAAGTCTTTCATCTGTAACAGAAAAACCATTCCATATACAATCAATATTCTTTGTTTCTAATTCCAATTCCTTAGCGGTCCATTCAATTGGTTGAAGTACTAGTTCCACCCCAAGTTTCTCACATACAGCCTTTGCCAAATCAATATCAAAACCTACAATATTATTAGCATCATCACGAAAGCCCATTGGAGGAAAGGAATCATCTAATCCAAGAATCAACTTTCCATTGTTCATAACATAGTCCAATGACTTATCTTCAACATCGCCACCACCACCGATATTGGTATCTGAACCCTTATAAGGATCCTGCTTAGCTACTTCCCCATCATTTTCCTTTGTACCACAAGCCACAAGGCTAATAGTCATCATAAGCATCAACAAAGCAATTAATATTTTTCTCATAAGTATCCTCCCATAATATTTTGTCAATTAACACTTTAACATATTACCACAGTAACGTGTCCTTTGCAAGAAAAACAATAAAAAAGCTGAAAGTTATTACATTTGTAATTGGCTTTCAGCTTTATATGTTAATTATTTACTTTAAATTCATTTATTATCTTGTTTAATTCTATTACCATATTGTTAAGCTGTACGATACTGTCATTAACAATAACTAAGGTTACTGACTGTTCCTGAGCTGTGGCAGAAATCTCCTCAACTGCAGCAGAATTGGCCTGGGCAGAATCGGATACATTACCAAGCATATCAAGTATCTCATCCTTCTTATTATTAAGTACTTGATTATGATCAACAATAAGCCTTATATCCTCTATCAAATCCTGCAAACTATCTGAAATCATTCCTATAATCTGCTCAGTCTTACTAACTGATTCATTAATCCTATCAACACCTTGACGATTCTTAGATATAGAATTAACTACTTCCTTTGTCTGACTTTGCATCTGTTCTATCTTACTATTAATATCATTAACAGCTGTTGCAGTTTCATTGGCAAGCTTACGAATCTCCTCAGCAACCACTGCAAAGCCAGTACCATGCTCTCCAGCCCTAGAAGCTTCTATACTAGCATTCAAGGCTAATAGGTTAGTCTGCTTTGCTACATTAGATATCAAAACAGTGATTTCTCCAATGTCAATAGAAGACTTATTCATTTCATGTACTAATTCTTCAATAATAGCAGTGTTTTCATTGTTTTCTTTGGAGGCATCCTTTAGTTCTTGCACAGACACAAGACCAAGCTCCTTTAATTCTACATTCTTTTCTACAACAGACCCTATCTTGCTACTAGCCTCTGCAGTCTCTTTGATACTATCACCAAAAAGAGTTACACTTTCAACACTTTCAACAATATCTCTATACTGTTCATCTGATTGTACAGCAATCTGAGATATAGCTTCAGCAACTTCTGTAGTAGCTTCAGATACCATTGTTGATGACTCCTTTATATCACCCGAATATTTGCTAAGACTATCACTAGAAGATTTCATAGTTTTAAGAATTTTATTCAGGCTAGCAATTAGCTTATTAGTAGAATTTCCTAATAACTTCATCTCATCATTAGTATCTATATGTACATGGTCTACTGTTAGATCTCCTTCAGATATTCCTGATAAAGCTTTTGTAATACTCTTAATTGGTTTAAATGTTCTATTAGTCAATAAAATAGTTATAGCAATAGCTAGTATAAGTACTGCAATAGTAGCAATCATATTGTTAAATAAGATAATGTCAGAGCCCCTTGCAAGTTCATTATCATATATTACAGCCCCGATAACCCAATCCCAATGTGGAAAAAATTTTGTATATACTATCTGAGTATCTTCTATAATACTTATGCCTTCTTCAAGACTATAAGTAAGAGTACCACCACCTGATTTTGCAGTATTAATTATATCTTGTATAATATGTCTTCCATCTTTTGATTTAAGATTATATATATTATCTTTTAGAAATGGATGTGAAATAATATTTCCTTGTGAATCAATTATAAAATAATAACCAGATTCCCCTAGGTCAATGGCGTGCTGGCCATAAATACTGTTTATAGTAGCCGAGCTATCAGCATCAGTATCATCAGAACTGGTTGCACCAGACACTCCATCTGTATCCTTACCAGTTAAATCTCCAATTGCAGCTAAGGAAAAGGCTTTAGCATCTTCCTCTGTCATCCACTGTGATTCATCCTGGGAATACTTGTGATTTCTATTAACCTCTACCATAATAAATTCAATAGCATTACTTAAAATAATATTATTAGAACGTGATAATTCTCTTTTGGAAATAGAATAATTAAAAAGTGATATTCCAACTAAAGAAACTATTATTATAAGTGATACTAAAAAACACACTTTCTTACTTATGCTGTTTAACTTAAGTATTCTCATGCTCTCTGCTCCTATCATCAGTAATTTATTTGTCTATTCTTTTGGTATATTAATTTATGTCCTTCTTAAACCAGAATTCCCTTACTAGCCCTATCAAAACAGAAACCATGGCCCCAAGCATAGTAGCAATAATAACATTTCTTGAATTACTTGGACTTGTTTTTTTATTAGGTGATACAGGGTCTGAGGGTAGATATATATTACTCTTAGTAATCCTAACTATGTTGGAACTTAGCTCTTTAAACTCTCCTGTTTCATAATACATGGATATCTCATTGTATTTAGCATCTAATTCAGCAAGATAGGTATTATACAGGTCAATAGTGTTTTGGGTAGAGTTTATTGCTTGTTTTAGCCTAATAACATCTAATTCTAACTCTAAATAGTTGGGATTTACTACGTTCTCCATTACAATAAATGAACTGGTCTTGTCAGATGAAACCACTTCATCCATAGCTTCTTTTTGATTGATAGTCTTTGGAGTATTATCTAATAGGTCTATATTTTTAGCTAAAAGCTCCTGATCTGTTTCAAGCTGAACCTGAAGTGACTTTAGCTGTACCATATAATAATCTGTAAAGTATTTTGTAGCTCCCTCAGCTATAAATACATCTAAAAACTCTATATAATTATTATAAAGTACCTGGGCAAAACGCCTAGCTTCCTCAGGATTATCAGAAGCCAGCCTTATCTCAAAGCTGTTCTGAATGGTGTTTTTAGAATCTGTCTTTACAATAGTTATCCTATCTCTTAAAGATTCAATAGTAGTTTCTAATGGATCGTAGCCCATATCCTCAATGGTGTTTTTTAAGATATCATTACTTGTAATTAAATTAATGTACTGCTCATTGGTTGTAATGGGTAGTGAATATTCTCCGTATTTGGTCTGATGTATCTCAGGCATATTGATTATGATATTAAGCTTAGCATGATATACTGGTGTTATGGCAAACACACTGATAATACCTGTAATAAGACCTGCCAAAACGGTTGTTATAATAATTAATAGCTTTTGTCTCCATAGAGCTGTAAAGAGATCTTGTAAGCTAATTTCATCTGACGTAACATGATAATTATCTTGATTCATGTTTGTGTTCCCCTAATCATAATTTGATAATAATTACTACAATCACATATTAGTATAGCATTTACTAATTGTTATAGCAAGAAAAATTGGACTAAATTTGAGCATAAACACCTATAATAGGAGCTCTGCTATCTTAACAAGAAGAGGTATAGTTATTACACATAATAGGGTTGTGACAGTAAATATCTCAGCCCCTAATATTGAGTTCTTATCATATCTGATAGCAAAGATAACACTTAGTGTAGCTGCAGGTGAAGCCGCCATTAATATGGCTGTTATCTTAACTGTCTGGTTAATTGGAAGCCAGACATACAACAGAAGGGATATTAAAGGAATTAATAAAAGCCTTAAAAAAGCAATATAATATATCCTAAGGTTTTTTGTAAAAAGCTTAATAATATTGGTTTTACCAATAGTAACACCTGCAATTATCATAGCAAGAGGTGTGTTCATATCAGCCACATAGGTTAGGGCCTGATGGAAAACCACAGGTAGCCTGATTTGTAAAATGAAGAATAAGAGGCCAATAAGTATGGCAAAAATCGTAGGAGACATAAGCTTTTTTACTACTTCCTTTAGTCCTAGATTCTTACTGCCAGACATCATAATAGCTCCATGGGTCCAGACTAGTATATTAAAGATTGTTAATGATGCAGTTACGTAAAATACTCCCTCGCTCCCAAAGATACCATTAACCAAGGGGATACCCATAAATCCTACGTTAGCATAGATACCAGAGAATCGTTCTACCTCTACATCATCATTATTCCTAGAGGATCTTGTCTTTATCCCATCTTCAATAATTACTTTTCTCTTTGTTGGCCGTATAAATATATAGGATATAATAATTGCAACAATATGAGTTGCCACAGCTAGTAAAAGGGAAATAAGTAGGCCCTCTAATAAATCAACCGTAAAATCTCTTTGGTAGGAAACAAAAATCAATATAGGGTTAACAAGCATAAGCAAAACATCAGATAATTTACTATTAGTAGAATCATCTATTAGCTTTGTCCTATAGCATATAACACCGATTACAATGATAATAAATATTATAAGGATTTGCTGAATAAGTATCGCTGAAAGTGACATGTCCTTCTCCTATTGGCCTATTATAAAATGTAATTTATTTTATATAGAAAAGGCTGCTAATACCGAGTAGCCTATCGGTATATTATACAGCCTTCTTCATAACTTAACAATATTATTTTTCGTATAATTCTTTTACGTGCATATTAATGTAAGAATACAAGCCATAACCATTCTCCGCTAGGGTCTTCATCTTTTCAACGTTTTCCTTGCCTGCACTTTGATAAGAATACCTAAAAATCTGGGGAGTTTCCTTAAACCTTATATCAATGAAGTCAGTACCAATCTCATAAGAAAATACCCCCGAGTTACCACATATACTTCTATACAGCGTCATACAAAACTCCTTTCCAAATCACTTTATATATTTATATATATTATACATCTTTTTCCATGTAGTTTCCATATGAAAATGATAAAAGTAGTTTGTTAAAAATGTCATGCTTACAAGTTAGTAATATGTAGTTACAAATATCTATAATCTATTTGCTTTCAAACCAGTATTCTTTAATAAGTACCACAAAAACCGAAGCCATACCCCCTAATAAAGCGCCAATTATTATATTTAATGTATTATTAGGACTTGTCTTACGACTTGGCTCTATAGGGTCAGAAGGAAGATATACATTGGACTTTGTAATCTTAACAAAATCCTTGTCTAGCTCACTATAATCTCTCTTATCATTGTATTCACTCATCTTTATCTTCAATTCATCTAGCTCAGCTAAATAATCATTATAAACCCTTATGGAATTCTCGATACTGTTAATTGATTGCTTATTACTAATGATATCGTTTTCTATCTTAGTATAGTTGGGGTTTATTATATTCTCTAGAACAATATATTCACTGGTATTAGATGACTCCTGTATCTCCTGCATGGCATCCCTTTGATTAATGGTCTGGGGTGTTGTAGCAAGAAGAGCTTCGTTCTTAGCTAAGATTACCTGGTTAGATGTTAATTGGTCCTCTAAGGATGAAATACTGATATTATATTTGTTGGTATAATAATCTAAGGCTCCATCTGCAATCAATATGTCTAAAAAATCTATGTAATTATCAAATAAGGTTTGTGCTAGCTTCTTTGCCTCAGCTGGATTGTCTGCAGAAACTCTTACATAAAAGCTGTTCTGAGTGGTATTGGCCTTGGCATCAGGAATATCTATTGTAATCCTGTCACGTAGGGATTCTATGGAGCTATCAGTATCATAGACCATATCTTCTATGGTACGTGATAGGATGTCACTAGAGGTTATTAGGTTTATGTATTGTTCATTAGATGTTATGGGTAAGGTATAATCACCGTATTTGGTATGAATAGCTTCTGGCATGTTGATGATAATATTAAGTCTTGAATGGTATACAGGGCTTAATATAAATAAGCTGATTATGCCTGATATGATTGCGGCTATTAGGGTGATGGAGATGATAAAAAGCTTCTTTTTCCATATAACTAGGAATAGGTCTTTTAAGTCAATCTCATCTTCTGTTCTTTGTTCTTCATAGTGTCTCTCATCCATGGTAATATATTCTCCTCTTGTTGTATATATGTTATGTACTAATATATCATAATAATATCAAGTAAGATAATGCTTTACTATATTATAAGATATAAGTATAGTTTAATTGTAAACAGCAATAATATCAATCCCTAATAATTAATCTCTCTGAAATAAATCTCTTGTATATACCTTATCATATACATCCTGTAATTCATCAGACATACGGTTAACTACTATAATATCACTTATCTTCTTAAACTCATCCATATCCCTTATAACTCTAGAATTATAAAAGTGCTCTTCATTCAATGTAGGCTCATATACAACAACTTCTATACCCTTAGCCTTGACCCTCTTCATGACACCCTGAATGGATGACTGCCTGAAATTATCAGAATCTGCTTTCATAGTTAAGCGATATACTCCGACAGTCTTAGGCTGTCTCTTAATAATCATATCGGCTATATGATCTTTTCTGGTTCTATTGGTATCTAATATTTCCTGCATCATATCTTTGAAACTATCCTTGAGTAGGTTATAGATGTCACCTACACTTTGAATGTCATTTTCTTTGATTATTTGTCGTAATTGCTCCTTTGGAATTGCCATATAAAAACCACCTTCCTGATAAGAATTTTCATATTTAATTCTTACCAATAAAGTGGTATTTTTTACCTGAGACACAAACTATTTTACACTACCTAATCCAACTACCACAGCCCGATTAATACATATAGCCTTTATTATCTATGCAATAAATAAATTACTTATAAATCTATTCCTTGCATCCCTTATTTTTTACTACCATTCTCTTTAACAATTTGAACTAAACCTTTATTTAGATAAATTCTTTCTCTTCCAATCTTCTCTGATATTAAAAAGCCTGCTTCCTCAAGAGATGACAAATAGCTAGAAGCGGTTTTTCTCGAGACATTAAGCCCATCTTGAATATATGAGATTTTAGTATAAAACTCATAAAAGATTAAATCCACTAATTCCTTTGAATATATTTTGGGCAGCACTTCCTTAATCTGCTCAGCGGTATTCTCTAATAAAGTACTTATCTCCTTTACCAATAGTAAAGTCTCTTCTGCTGTTTCCTCTATACCTTGTAATATAAAAAGTATCCAATCT
>FZPS01000088.1_pt83 | contig 70720 bp, 59 predicted proteins | sample 1817821 | NCBI WGS metagenome assembly FZPS01 (sample SAMEA104158645, study PRJEB21678) | metagenome | place: Germany | collected 2015-04-21
CTGCGCATGGCTGTGCTTTTCTCTTGCCTTTCTGGGCATTCGGATCACCTTGCTAATTTTTCTCTATCGTATCTTGATTGTATCATAGAACATCTGTTCTGTGTATTATTTCCGCATTATTTCCTATGCTGAAATACAGGCTGTCTTGCAGATTCTTACAGCCAAGCAACTCCTTTTAGCAGTATCTTTATTTCACTGTACTGCAAAGCCTTAATATGCACAGATTTTTACCATCCGTTGAAAAATAGAACTGTTCCGCTGTTAGAAAAAAGAGAACTGTCCCCCTAATAAGAGGACAGTCCACTTTTTGAGAACTGTCCCTGCCTATTTCATTCCAGGATCTCCAGGCCGTCTATCGTATCGCTGTTCTGCCCGGAGGTTTCTTTTGAGTCGTCGCTGGTTTCCTCGAGCATCAAGTCATTGTCTTCTGCTGGAGCTGAAGTGGTCTCAGCTTTATCTTTGCTTATCAATTGAGTGCTTCGCGGGAACAGCGCATCAAATTTGAAATTGCCTTTGAATTCCTTCTGTTCCTTTCCTTCTATCAGGAATTTTACCTTCTCGATTTCTTCCAATTCAGTCAATGAGTTGACAATTGAATATATGGTCATCTTTTCTGCATCTTTCCCACCTGGATGCTTTGATTTGAATTCTTTCGAAAAATCAACAGTTGCAACTTTATTCTTTATAATAACTGGTGAATGCAGCTTTGCTTCAGCGGGGACAGTTCTCTTAAACTGCGTCTCATCCGAAGGTCCCTTGATCAACTCATTTATGATGGCCGTCGCCATGTCGCTTGTGCTCGTTTTGATATCAGTAGAGTCAATATACCTTATTTCCAGCTTGAGCTTAGTGTTGTCTTCATTGGCAAAATAAAGCCTCAGCGGCGTCTTATCAGTCAACCTGCTGGCTTCGGCCTCTCCTATGATGATGCTGCTTACCGGTCTGAGCTCATCCTCCGGCTCTTTCTGCAATCCAAGTTTTTGCAGAACACTGCACCCCGAAAGCAATGTTATGAATGCAACCACTAAAAAAACTGAGATAATTCTCTTCATAATACAGCCACCTCACGACTAATACGGCCGTATTCTGCGGGTTATGCCCCTGTACCGCCGTGTAATTCCATCTAAGCTAATACTATGCCGAGGTGGCTGCCAGTATTCACTATTGATCAATTTTTGTCCGTAAAATGTGCATAAATAATCATTGCAGAATATCTGTAAGCATTGAATGCTGCAGACGTGCGGTTCATATATCTACAGGCTTTCCGCATTCAGTAGTTTCAACGCAGGATGCTCCACCTTTAACAGTCTTAGCATCAAAACCGCTCATTTCCTCGCTTTTTCTTGCTGACACAGTATTTGCGTGCTCTGTTGCCAATCGGTCCTGCATTACCGTGTTATATACTAAATAGCCGCCGTTAAGGTTTTTTACTGATTTATAACCTTTCCCCATAAGCATCCTGGCCGCTATATATCCCCTCAGTCCGACTTGACAAAACACATAAATGCTTTTATCAGCAGGCAATTCATCCACCCTTTCCCTTAATTCGTCAAGGGGTATATTTATTGCTCCATCAATGGTACCCAGCCCGAACTCCGCTTTTGTCCTAACATCCAAATGAAGAGCATTAGACCAATCCAGATCCTTGATCTCGTCCCACTGATATGTCAAAACATCGCCTTTCAACAGATTTGAGGCAGCAAAGCCAGCTATATTGACGGGATCCTTCGCCGATGAAAAAGGAGGTGCATAGGATAACTCCAGTTCCTCAAGATCAAATACCGTCATACCAGCACGGATAGCAGCGGCAATAATATCGATCCTTTTGTCGACACCATCATAACCAACGATTTGGGCACCAAGGACCCTGCCGTCGCCTCTGGCAAACATGAGCTTCATGGTCATGGGCGTGGAGCCCGGGTAATAGCCAGCATGCGAAAGTGAATACGTGAAAGATTTTTCATAATCTATCCCCATTTCTTTCAGCCGCTTCTCATTTGCCCCTGTTAATGCGACTGTCATATCAAACAGCTTAACAATGGACGTTCCCTGGGTTCCATTATATTTAACTCTCCTTCCGCAGATATTATCGGCCGCTATCCTGCCCTGCTTGTTTGCGGGACCTGCCAGCGGCACTAGAATCGTCTGCGGAAGTTTTGTACGCGACTGATCACAATGATCTGCGAAAACCTCATTCCTATCTGCTGACTTGTTGAGAACTGTCCCCACAAAATCCTGCACTTCAACAGCATCACCGACAGCATAAATGTCGGGATCGGAAGTTTGCATGAATTCATTAACCGCAATACCTCCTGATTTCCCCAGTTCCAGACCAGCCTCAGTTGCCAGCTTTACATTCGGCCTGACGCCTATTGCTAAAATAACGATGTCAGCAGGCAATAAACAGCCATCTGACAGCTTAACATCAATTGCTGAATTCCCGGGTATAAACTCTTTTACACCGTTGTTCAGATAAAGCCGGATGCCCTTCGATCTCAGATATTGATGCACAAAAGCAGCCATATCGAAATCAAGAGGTCCAATTACGTGGTCTGCCAATTCAACAACAGTAACATTTATGCCCTTTTCATGGAGGTTCTCGGCCATTTCAAGACCAATAAACCCGGCTCCGACTATTACCGCGTTTTCGGGTTTTTTATTGTCAATGAATTCCTTGATGCTATATGTATCAGGTATATCACGCAATGTGAAAATCCTTCGGGAATCGATTCCGTTAATCCTCGGTCTCACGGGTTCTGCCCCTGGTGCAAGGATCAGTCGGTCATAACTTTCCCTATAGGTATTATTGTTCAACCTGTCAAACACTTCAACAGTCTTATTTTTTCGATCTATGCTGGTAACCTCACTGTTAACTCTCACGTCAATGTTAAAGCGCTTTCTCATATTTTCAGGTGTTTGGACGAGCAGCTTCTCTTTTTTTCTGATCACATCACCGATATAATAAGGCAGTCCACAATTCGCATATGAAATATACTCGCCTTTCTCGAACATTATTATTTCAGCTGTTTCATCCAGTCTCCTCAATCTTGCAGCGGCACTTGCACCACCGGCTACTCCTCCAACTATTAGAACCTTCAACGGCATGTTTCTACCTCCCTTAATATACTGTCGTTTTCTCCACTTATCTAAGTTTTTCACAGAATTTCACTTTGATTTGCTTATTATATTGGCCAATTAGTGTTGATGTAGCATAAGCTTTTGCTGGGTTCAGATATAACCTGAGCTGCCAAATACAATCAATGATGTGAATCGGAGAACTGTCCCCCCTTCCGAAGAACTGCTTCCTCGGCGCAAATCGGAGAACTGTCCCCTCCTCCGAAAAACTGTCCCCGCCAGAAATCGGAGAACTGTCCCCCTCCGAAGAACCGTCCCCTATTACATCGCTTTTGTGTACCTGTCGGCAAAAGCGCTGGCACAGTAACTGTCCGGCTTGATTTTGGGAATAAAACTCAGACCTTGTACCATGCCGACCATTTCATTGATCAGGCTTTTGGTCTGCCCCTTGGTCCCAATGTCTATGTGGAATTCAAATGAGATTCCTTCTGAATGGCGATTCGGCCCGAGCGCCTCATGTATTTGCCTCATTTTATTCTCATCAAACAGATAGGCAAGCTGCAGGCTGGCACATGTCTCCAGATATATTTTTTCGCGCAGATTTGTTACAGGACGCTGCATTTCACACTTGTGCAGATACCCTATTGCACCTTTGCCGACACGGTGTATCAGAATACATGAGACAAAAACAGTTTTCGAGCCGACATGCGAATCGGTTCCGACTGAAATACGGTATGAGCTGTTCGTATCTGCCTCGATGAACCTGATTATGTCACAAAATACCTCTTCGAATGTCAGGTTCTCCTTCTTCAGTCCCCTAAAAAGTGTCTCCTCATTGATCTCAAGTTGATTACCAAGCAGCATGGTGACGCGTCCTCCTGTTCCTGAAAATTAACCAGTATTGTGATTTGCCTCCATCCCATATAACAATAAAAGCCCTGTGAAGGGCGTATTATCACAGGGCTCTGTCAGACTTTATCATTTGATGGAGTCCGAAGACGGCACAGATACAGCCAATACTGACACATCTGGCTATAACATCACTATCATGAGTACCGCAATCCAATCGCCGCTTCATCGATCAAACTCCTCTTAAATAATAAATTCATATTAACATATGTAAAAAGTAAAATCAATTCTACATTCTGTCAGCAAAAATCCTCCCGATTTGCACAACACCAGATGCTACAAGCCTTTTATATAGTCAGATATCGCTTTGCCGGCAACTGCACCCTGGCCTACAGCTACTGAAATTTGCCTGAATTTGCTGGAACAGTCACCAGCTGCAAACACGCCTTCGAGATTTGTCTGTTGGTTACCGTCCACAACAATTGTGTTTCTGTCTGTCACTATACCCAATTTTCGCGCAAAATCAATGCTCGACGCACTTTCATACGCAACAAACAAGCCATCGATATTGTCACTTGCTCCATCTGCGAAATGGATTTCCTGCAGAAAATCACTACCTTCAAGCTTCGATATTTTTCTCGTATCTACATGGAATCTGTTTAGCTCATCAATGTATCTGTCCGAAATTTCCAGCTGTTTCCCGTTAGTATAAATCGTTATATCCTTAGTAAAGGTCGTAAGCTCTTTTGCCTCGTGAATTGCGAAGTCCTTATTGCCAAGCACACCGACTTTCAAGTTGTTGTAAAAGAAGCCATCACATGTAGAGCAGTAGCTCACACCCTTGCCCTCAAATTTCACCAGGTTTTCGATCCTGATGACTTTATGTGGCTGTCCGGTGGCCAGTAGTATAGCTTTACACGAATACGAGCCTGTGCTGGTCATGACTTTGAAAAAATCTTCTTTTTCAATAGTAATTACCTCATCCTCCAACAACTCTGCGCCGAGCCTTTTTACCTGCATTTCTCCATTATGCAGGAGTTCTTTGCCGGATATTGTTTGTGCAAATCCAAAATAGTTGTCGATTTTGTCAGCTTTCAACAGATTGCTGTTATTTTTCCCGATTATCAGCGTCCTGAGGTTTGATCTCACCGTATACAAAGCAGCTGACATACCTGCAGGACCTTTTCCAATGATAATTACATCGTACATGATCTCTTCCTTTCTCATCCGTTGGATTTGTCATATTTTGCAAAACCCCCGATCCGTCCGACATTCTGTACGGATACAGGTAGTAAAACTTCAGACCTCAATACCTTCAGCACCACTGGTGTTACCCCTTTTCAGCGGCGCTAATCCTGGCCTGACTCAGCACTCATCCAATAAATATTATATGATAAAAAACCCTAAAGTTCATCATCACCTTTAATATTAGTTACCATTCATCGCCGCTGAAATAACATCCGACTTTGGCAATTTCCGTTCAACTGTAACACCTCATAGCTTTCAGGCATATTATGTCAATGGAACACTGTTTGCTAACAGAAGGAGGGGTCATATGCCGAACAGCGCATGTATCAGCAGAAATAACGACTGCTCATTGCTTTTTTTCATTCTGATCTTCTTGCTGTTGTTCTATGACAACAGTGCAATTGGCATCCTAAGACACGGAAAATGTGGTGTTAACACGTGCAGCAGGGACGATTCACTGCTGTTCTTTATTCTGGTATTCCTGAAGCTTTTCTACCGCTAGGAACAAATCCGTCCTCTCCAGAGCTTTTGGAGAAAGCCGGCTTTCCAGTCCCGGAAAAGCTATTATAACGTCCGGTTCAAGGAGGATTTATATTGCCACAAACCCCCTGGCCCGGTAATTTCACCAACGAGGCGGTAGATATATAAACCGCCTGAAAGGCAAAACGGTACCCACCGCTCACAGAAGTGGGGGTATCTATTGCCTCGTTAAGACACTCGAGTCTTAAAAAAGTACGCGTTTTTGGATGGACTCCCTGTTGCGGCAGTGTTACAGCAAACCAGCGAACACCACCGCCATAATAGCAACACGTGCCTGCCGTTTGAGACATGCGTCAGTTGGCTCAGAATACATCCTTATCCGCGACGGCACAACAGGATCCTTGTGCCGGATGGATCGGCTCAGCGCCCAGGAACTCAGTTATTATTTGCCGCGGTATGATCCCGGCTGTCTGGTCATGCCACTTCGGCATTGTCAGCCTGCCTTTTTTCATGTAAACAAAATTGTAACACATCCGCAGCCATACTCATAAAATATACTGTTATTTAAAATGCCCGGAGGCATATCCATGGCTGTTTTCAATAACTTTTCCGGAAAATTGCGAACGATGTTTGATGAAGGACTCGATGAAGTCTTAATTTTTGCGATCATTTTTATCGTTGTGCTGCTCTCGGGAAATGAGTCTTGCTGTAGTGGTAATATGGGATTTATACCACTGATCATCATAGGTGTGTTCCTGCTGTTGTTCGCAAGCACCTGCAGATCAGACGAAACTGCGGCATAGTCGGGATTATAGCAGCATATCAATGCATAAGGGAAATATTCGCAGTGAAAATTCAGAAAATGAAACTTATTTAGTTGTGGAGGGTTAACATTATGGCAAACAATTTTGGCAAAAAAATGGCTGAGCTTCTTGAGAAAATGGATGATAAGGTACTTGCAGCAAAAATCAACGCGGCTTTTGACATGTTGAAGAATGACAACTATGACGAATTGGCGAAAAAACTCAGGAAAGTAGATAAAAATGAGATCATGACAAAACTCAATGAAATAGATGATGAAAAACTGAAAGAACTGAAACTGAACAAGTCCGAATTAAGGCAGAAAATGAATAACATAGATCTGGATACTGTCCAGAAAATGCTGGGTGAAAACGGGCCCGAAATAATCAGCAAAATTAAAGACATTATTAAATAGCTGGTGAATATATTATTAGTGCCTGGGTTTGGAGGAAGTAACCATGAGTGATAATCTCAACAAAAAGGTCCAACAAATAGCGCAGTTGCTCGGACACGACAATGTCCCGGACAATGTTAAGGAGCTCGTATCCCTGCTTTCAGCCTCCCTTGAAAACAACGGGGACGCTTCTTCAAAAGATGAAGGGGACGCTTCTTCAGAAGCTGACTCTTTCACCGCTTCCACGCAACCTGACAGTATAAAACACTCTTCTGATGAGCAGGCACCAGCCCTGCAGTCTTCTTCCGAAGACCCACAGTCAATAAACAGGGACGTTCTTGCCACAGCGAGAAATGCACTAAGTAAACTGAATTCATCAAATGACCCACGAATAAATCTCCTCAATGCCATCAAGCCATTTATGAACAACAGAAGACAAAAGAAAATAGGCAACTGCATACAATTATTACAAATAGCTAGTCTGAGCAGGCTTCTCAACGAGCAGGAAAAACAGACGAGGTGAACCGAATGCCTTACAAAAGGCCAAATAGAAGCTATAAAAAATACATGCCCCAATTCTATAGTGCAAATCCAACCTACTCTATAAGCAATGTCGGGTCTTATTCTCATGACGATTCAGACTTCTTTGGCATACCACTTCCTAATGAAAAGGAAATCCAGACGGATGACAGGGTCAAAGGCCAAAGAGGTTTTTCATTGTCAAAAGTTGTAAGCTATATCCGCAGACATATAACAATCGAAGAAATTATCCTGGTGGGCCTTATTATCCTCATGCTGGAAGAATCTTTCGAAGACGATCTTCTGCTAATCATCCTGATCTACATACTTCTTTTCTGAATAAATTTCTATCTGATACAAAAAATAAAACGGCTATGCAATATAAGCGAAAAGAGGGATGTCGTTGCTTAAAAAAACTGCATTGCTCGTTTTTGTTACGGTTTTGACCGTTCTTGCTTTATGCAACCATGCATATATTACCGATTTACTCGATAAGAGCATTGCTGTGCTTTCAGGTTATGGTTCCACCGGTCAGGAAGTCAGGAACATCCAGAACAGACTTGCGGACTGGGGCTATTATCACGGCGAGATCGACGGAATATACGGATATTTGACCTACAGCGCAGTAAGGAACTTCCAGGCAAAGCATGGCCTGACAGTCGATGGAATAGCTGGACCTGAAACGCTGGCTGCCATTGGACTGCCGACAGGTCAACCTGCAGGCGGAGGAGGCGGCAGCGGTGATTCCCGAGACCTGAACCTGCTGGCAAGGTTAATCCATGGCGAAGCCCGCGGCGAACCCTATGTCGGGCAGGTCGCAGTTGGAGCAGTCGTGCTCAACAGAGTCAGGGACTCCAGGTTCCCAAATACGATCGCCGGAGTAATATATCAACCCGGAGCTTTTGATGTGGTTGACGACGGACAAATCAACCTGGAACCAAATGCCACTGCCATTAAAGCAGCAAGAGACGCTTTGAACGGCTGGGATCCGACATATGGCTGCGTATACTATTATAATCCCGCAACAGCAACCAGCTCCTGGATTTGGTCAAGGCATATCGTCCTCAAAATCGGCAAGCACAATTTCGCGGTATAGGGAGGGACAGTTCTGCAGAAGTGTGAACGCTTCTCGCTTTCAGCAACAGCAAGGGTAGGCTAAACAGTCTGCCCTCGAATTTATAACACCAGAAAAAAGTGGGACATTTCTTCAAATTGCCCGCTCGAGATTGGACCTTAGCACTTATGTTGTTAAAATCATTATGTCATCAGTGGAGATTGTTGCTTGAAAAATAGTATTCAAATTTATAACTTACTTATAAAAGTTGAGAACTGTCCCCTAAACTCTCCCGGTTAATTGGTGATTGTCCACATTTTTGAGAACTGTCCCCCTTAAACCCTTAACTTCCCGATTAAGTTGGTGGTCGTTTCTGTTTTTTGAGAACTGTCCCCTTTTGGTTTTTTGAGAACTGTCCCCTTAATTAAAGCTGTCTTTGAAAAATTTTACCAGATATAACGCCAGGGCGGTGAAAAAAGCAGTGCCGAATAACCAGCCCGCTGCATACCTGATGAGTTGGCTGCCTATCATAAAGATAGCAAGGAAGCCGCCGGCTAGTATAATGTCGAACAGCAAAAGGACTGGCAAGATCTTCCAAAACCGGCGGTCAGCCAATTGTTTCCCGAGGCTGAAGGGTCTATTGTCAGTAACCAGCGAAGCAAGATACCACATATAGGTGTATATTGAAAAAAACGAAAGGCTTGCGAAGCACATCGCGACGGTCACTATATCAATGAATATCGCTACAATCAGAAGCTTCGGACTGGATGAAAGCGCAACCCTTGTCATTACAATACCGGGTACGGTCGAAACCAGCAGGAATACTAACAAGAGTACAGCCAGAAGTACGACCCTGATCGTCATATGGAAAAATCTCAGGAAATACTTTCTTATGCCTTTGCGAAACAATCCCTTTTTTTTGGGCCCCTTCTCCAATCCATCGCTTGCCGCAAGCAAATAACCGGGCAATAATAAGCCGACAGCAGTTGACACCAATACAGCTACAGCAGCCACCCCCAAAAGCGTTAAGGGTATGTTTTGCAGGTCGGTCAGCATCTGCAAAACAGCCAGAATACTGTCAAAAAAGTTGCCACCGGTTATATTTATTATTCCTATCAACATAGCCATTACCGGCACAAATCTGTTGAAAACTGCTGCTATAAGTAAGATAACTCCTATTGTGATTACCAGGGACGGATACTTCTTCACGGCCCTTACAAAGTCTTTTGTCATGCTTGCCCTATTCCTTCTTTCCGGATATGTTTGCTCAGCTCTCATTTTCAAAAAACATCAACCTCTTATTTGCACAATCATCACAGAACTGTGATTCCTTAGTACTCTATGACATTTCCCCTGTCTTGCCCGGATGCCCGCTTCTGTCCAATTACCAGGTTCCATGGAGTTCAGCGCATTGCCCCGGACAACTACAGGCTTCTAGACATTTTTCATACTGAGGCTTATCCTCTTTCTTTCAACATCGACCGCCAGCACTCTCACCTTAACAATGTCGCCGACCGAAACCACATCCATCGGGTTTCTCACATATTTGTCAGAAAGCTCGGAAATGTGCACAAGTCCGTCCTGATGTACACCGACATCCACAAACGCTCCAAAATCCGCTACATTTCTGACAGTTCCCGTCAAAACCATTCCTGGCTTCAGGTCATCGATGGAAAGAACATCCGTCATTAAAATCGGTTTTGGTAATTCATCCCTGGGGTCACGTCCAGGCTTCTGCAATTCATTGATTATGTCCCTTAATGTAGGAACACCAACGCCTATAGCAGAAGCTACCGACTCGATCCCTCTTTTCCTGACCTCTTTCTCCAGCCCGTCAAGCTTCCCGTTCTTTACGTCATCAAGTGAATAGCCGGTCAATTTCAACAGTTTTGCAGCAGCATCATAGGATTCAGGATGAACGGATGTGTTGTCAAGTATATTCTGCCCTTCGGGAATCCTTAGAAAACCTGCGCATTGTTCAAATGTCTTCTCTCCCAGCTTTTTGACTTTTTTCAATTCCTGCCTGCTGGTGAATCGTCCGAAATTTTCTCTGTAATCGACGATGTTTTTCGCCACAGCAGCATTTATGCCTGAAACATATGATAACAAAGCAGGCGATGCGGTGTTCAGATCAACTCCAACACTGTTGACGCAATCTTCAACCACGCCCCTGAGAGTCTCACTGAGCCGCTTCTGATTCATATCATGCTGGTATTGCCCAACGCCAATAGCCTTAGGATCAATCTTGACAAGCTCGGCCAATGGATCCTGCAGGCGTCTGGCTATCGAAATCGCACTCCTCAGAGAAACATCAAAATCGGGAAATTCTTCCGCCCCCAGCTTTGAGGCAGAATACACGGATGCACCCGCCTCGCTGACGACCATATAGTAAACACGCCGGTCAAGTTTCTTCAACACACCAGCGGTAAATATCTCTGATTCTCTTGAAGCTGTTCCATTGCCGATCGAAACGATATCGACCTTGTATTTTTCTATCAAATGCAGCAAAATCCTCTCTGCATCTTCAACCCTGTTCTGTGGCGGTGTGGGATAAATCACATCTGTAGCCAGCACTTTCCCGGTGTCGTCAACAACGGCTAATTTGCAGCCGGTCCTGTAGGCGGGATCCAGACCAAGTACCACCCTTCCCTTGACTGGCGGCTGCAGTAAAAGGTTCCTCAGATTTTCAGCAAACACCTTTATCGCCTGTTCACCGGCCAGCTCCGTCAATTCATTTCTTACCTCATTCTCTACAGAAGGTGAGATCAGGCGCTTATAAGAATCTTCGACGGCTTTCACAACAAATTCCGATGTGATCGATATTTTTTTCCTGACAGTCTTCGCCAGCAAAAATTCAATTATCAGCTCTTCAGGCACTTCAATTTTTACCTGCAGAAAGCCTTCTTTTTCCCCCCTGTTAACTGCAAGTACCCTATGCCTGGCTATCCTTGAAATTGGCTCCCTGAAATCATAGTACATCCTGTAGACTGAATCCTCTTCTTTCGCAGCCCTGGACACCAGCACACCGTGTTTGAAAAACAACTGCCTTACATTTTTCCTGATTTCCGCGTCGTCAGATACATCCTCTGCAATAATGTCCATAGCCCCTGCAAGAGCATCGTCTGCGGAGTTGACGCCCTTCTCGGGATCAATATAACTCTGCGCTATCTCGATTATATCCCCCGAGAAAATATTCTGCCCGAAAATGATTTCAGCAAGCGGCTCCAGCCCCTTTTCACGGGCAATGGAAGCCCTGGTCCTTCTTTTTGGCTTAAAAGGCCTGTAAATATCCTCTACTTCCTGCATGCTTGTGCAAGCCTCAAGGGCAGACGAAATCTCATCGGTCAGTTTCTCCTGCTCCTCGATGAGTCTCCTTACCTCTTCTTTCCTGCTCTCCAGATTCCTCAGATAAACCAGTCTGTCGTACAGTTCCCTCAAAACCTGGTCATTCAATTCTCCCGTCTGTTCCTTCCTGTATCTGGCGATAAACGGAATAGTACAGCCTTCATCCACCAGCTTGATGGTGTTTTGGACCTGGTAGGGCTTAAGGTCAAATTCCCGTATCAATTGAGCAACGATATCAGCCATACTGTTTTCTCCTTTTACTTCCGGATCTCATCTGCTTCAGGCCAGTTAACTTCACATCTGGTCAGCCTTGCCTCAGGACAACGAAGCTGCATTTATCATACACCCAAACCAATACACAATTCAATTCACAAGCACGGACAATTCATCCGCCAACAATTTCCATGCCCAAACATTGCATAGCAGCCATCCGGCTGCGGCCCCAGCCGGTTTCGCAGCAATGCCGACACAGCATCGCTATCACTCACAATATCTGTCCCAATGCGAACAACGAATCAAATATAAAATCAGGCTTAATTTGGGAGCGTTCCACGTCAGCCAGGGACGTTTCTCCTGTAAGCACCAATATGCTGGTGATCCCGTTGTTCACACCTATGGCTATATCAGTGTAAAGCCTGTCCCCGACAAATGCTATCTCGTCATTGCCCCTGCCTGTAATCAGCTTTATCATATCAACGGTCTCTTTAAACGGCTTCCCGAGATACCTGGGTTCCACTCCGGTTGAAGCGGTCACCATGGCGCACATTGCCCCGCAATCAGGAATAAATCCGTCCTCCGTCGGACAGTTTAGGTCAGGATGTGTCGCGATGAAATGCGCGCCCTCCCTGATGAAAGTGCATGCCCGTTCAATCTTCTCGTAAGTCAGTGAAGTATCAAAGCTCACCACAACAACATCAGGATCTGTGTCAGTCAATTTTATGCCTCCGTGCGCAAAACTCTCTTTCAGCAAATCCGTCCCGACAAGATAAACGCCAGCACCCTCATAGTTTTCCTTAACGAATCTGATGGTAACATCACCGGACGTGATGATGGATCCTTCATCTACGAGGCATCCCATTGACTCCAGCTTCTTTTTGTAAAAAGGAGCCGTCCTCGAAGAATTATTGGTGAAAAACATAAATTCAATACCATTTGTTCTGAGCCTTTCAAGGAAATCCAACGAACCCTCGATCAATTTACTGCCCAGATAAACCGTACCATCCATGTCCAGCACAAAAAGCTTCTTTTGCCTTAAAATTTCCCTTTTGTCAGTCATACAGCCTCCTGGTAATAATATCAGTAAACTCTTCCAGCTTGCCCTGTTGTGCACAAAAGCGCAAAACTGTGTATTTGTCCTTCATATTCATTGCATTCAGCATGCTGTCAACAAACAATTCCCGGCTGATTCCGAGATCCTTCGGGCTGGTAAAAGCACCAACCTTTTCAAGCAGGCTGCGAACGAAATCAGCTTTCGGAAATTCGATGTTCTCCGGCAGCATTTCTGATACGAGTTCATACAGCATTGCTGTAACAACAGTACCTACACCGACTGCATTACCATGAAGGGCATGTTCTTCCCCCGCCTCCACAGCTTTGATTTCCCAGTAGTGGGCCAACTGGTGTTCTGTGCCGGATGCAGGTCTGGACACGCCTGCAAGCCCTATGGATAGACCGGTAAGAATCAACGCATCTATAAGGAAACGGATCGACTGCTCATCCCTGCCGGGCAACCCATCTGCGCTGGCCAGGCATTTATCGACACCTTTTTGGACAAGCTTTGCTATTGTATCGCAGTAATACTCATTGTTGACGATTCTCGTCAGATTCCAGTCCGCAAGTGCTGTCAATTTCCCGAGAACATCGCCATACCCCGCCTGGATCATTATCATCGGCGCATTTTTCATAACAGAGGTATCTGCGAAAATTGCACAGGGATAATGGCTGTAATATGTCGTTTTTGTCCTGCCAACAATTAGCGATGATCCCACTGACGTATATCCATCCATTGAAGGAGCCGTCGCAACAACAGCGAAGCGTTTGCCTGTCCTGTAGCTCACTATACGGGCAATATCGTTCAAGACACCTGAACCGACAACAAGTATAAACGACGTATCCGGCTCAATTTCAAGCAGTGCCCTGCCAAGCGATCGTTCATCCGGCAGCAATATGCTGCTTCCTGTTTCAAACACAAACGATTTCAGGTGGAATCCTTCATCCAGAAGCCTCTCGATGACGATTTCACCACAAGCGCCGTATGTATTGGTGTCCGACAACACGAGAAGCTTCCCGTCACGGAACGGGTCAAGTCCCTTCACAACCTCATCCAAAATATTACTGCCAACAACCAGTTTATCTATATCCACAGAATGCCTTCTCCCACATGCGCAGTCAAACGATATCCCCGGAAAATCTGCAATACTGGCTTCTAAAATGCTACCCACTTAATCACATCCTTTATCAGGTCTCTGACCCCAAAATAAAAAGCTTTTTCTCTTCCATACTCTAACACACATACACACAATAAATCAACGAGAGAGGGGACAGTTCTCAAAAAACAAGACAAAGCATCCAGACAGGGGACAGTTCTTCAGAAATGGCGACCTCAGCAGGAAATCCATAGGGGACAGTTCTTCAAATATCTGGCGCAAAGAGACAGTTCTCAACTTTAGTGAGACCAGGGGACAGTTCTGCTTTTTGGTGGACTTTAGCAGGCCAGGGGACGGTCCTTCAGAAACAGGGGTACAAAGAGACGGTTCTCGATTTTGGGGACGGTCCTTCGGAAAGAAATGTCAGCTATAACAGGCTATTCTTCTGTCGGCTAATCAGATATTTACCATCCGAATGAAAACCGCAGGTAAAGAGTACAGCTATCTGCTCTGAAGGGTATTCACAGCTATAAAACAAGAACGTTACTTGCACGATACCAAACATGTTCAATGCTGGTTATAGCAGTAAACGTTCTCTTCGAATGCAGTCGTTGTTCGTTTCATGAACAGGCCGCTTCTTGTAAATCTTATGTTAGCCAGTTTTTAGTTGAAGGTACTCCTCTGATGAGCAGCCAACATACTGTTCGTCAAGCCGCTGGTTTCCATTCAAGTCAAAGAAATTCGAGAACTGTCCCCCTTAGCGGAGGAACGCTTCACAAATTTGAGAACCGTCCCCCTAAATTTGAGAACTGTCCCCTGGAATTTGTTTGCTAAGCTTAGCGGCATTTGCCGCTTTTTGAGTTGATGGCTTTTTCAAAGCGACCTTCACCAGCGTTTTCACCAAGCTGGTCGTTAGAGACAGAAAGCTTTACCTTTTTGCCTGCGCCTTTGGACTTGCTTTTCTTATCAGACATCATGATCCTCCTTTCATACGGGTTGAACCTGCTCATATACAGCCGATGCGCGTACAGGGCCTGGTATATTCGCAACATTCATATATAATATCTGCAGATTGATGCCGTTTATTCTCACCAGAAAAAATTCAGATAAAGAGCGGTTTGACCTGTAACTGACAAGACAGTCCGCCTGGTCATAAGCTACCTGAATAAAATGAAAGCATTTACGTTAAAAAAGCTGTTACCTCTTCGGTAATCCACCACGCTCAAAACGCACCGTTTCAAAAAAACGCTAACAAAAACGCACAGAAGAATCATCTCCTGTGCGTTTGATTCCTATAGGCTGCAACTTCAGGCCAGGCTATCCCGTGCCCGGTTTTCAATCAAAATCCGATCCCGCATGAGCGAAATCTATCGAACCAAACTCGTTCCCGGTTTGTACAGCATTTCAGTCGGGAGATGCATCCGTACCAGCCACCAGCCGCCTGACAAGCTGCGCTGCTGCCGCTGATTATCTCCCAATAAACTGCTGAACCAGGACCTTTCCGTAAGTTGCACTGCTTTCGACTCCTATGCCGGTCACCTTGAATCCCGGGTTCAGTATATTCTTCTTGTGTGTATCAGAAGACATCCATGCCTTGAAGGCGCCTTCCACCGTTTTATTCCCTGCAATATTCTCTCCGGCAGATTTGAATGTGGTATCGAACTGCCTCATCATATCAAACGGCGAGCCATAGGTTGGTGACTGGTGAGAGAAATAGTTATTCTCCACCATGTCCTTCGCCTTGATCCTTGCCACCCTCATCAGGTTCTCGTCGATTGCAAGAGGCTCAAGACCATTCTCTTCACGCGCTTTATTGACAAGCTCCAGCAGTTTCTGTTCATCCTCTGTCAGAACTACCTTTTCCGGTGCCGGAGAAGTTGTTTTCCCTTTCGATGCGCTGATATCCGCCGAGACCTGTATGGAAACATCCTCGATGTCCAGATATTTCCCATAAACCGCACCTACGCGGCCAGTATCGGGAACATACACTGCATACCAGTCACCCAGCTTGCCCATAACCGTCAGCAACTGTCCCTTTGTCAGCTTGCCGATGGACGGATAGTCAGTGGAAGGCCCTTCTCTTAAGTTCAGAGCGTTCACGTTGACTTCTCCCGTGCTGCTCTCGATTTTCTCAAAAGCCAGCTGCACCCTCGGCTCACTGCCGACTGCTGTTGCATAGCAGGTTGTGGAAATCAATAGTGCAGCCATTACAACAAGGATAAGGATCTTTGTTTTCATACTACTACCTCCAATTACCTCTTAATGCAAAATTTTTAAATAAATATTCTGGTAATAGTATTGACAATTATTTTTGAATTATTTGCATTTTAGTGGTAATCAGGCAGTAATTTTTCAGTATAGTCCCATTCCCTCCGGCAGCGTGTCCGGCTGGCCTAGTACGCCTTACCCCAGTAGACCAGCGTATTTGCATCCTTCCCGCAGTAGATGCACTTGTCTGAGACAGGCTCTGTATCATCAAAAGGTATGCATCTCGAAGTCGCACCCGTTTCTTCTTTTATAGCATCTTCACACGCCCTGTCACCACACCACATCGCCCTGATAAAGCCTGGTGTGGTCTCCAGTATCCTTGCAAACTCAGACATTTCCACAGCCGTATAAGTCTTCTCGTTCCTCGATCTGGTCGCTTTTTCGAGAAGATTTTTGTGGATCGAATCAAGCAACTCAGGCACTCTGGTTTCCAATTCATCCATCGGCACGAACACTTTTTCCCTCGTGTCACGTCTGACCAGCACAACCTGCCCCTTCTCGATATCCTTCGGTCCAATCTCAAGCCTCACCGGAACACCCTTCATTTCATATTCGTTGAATTTCCATCCGGGAGTCTTATCACTGTCATCCATCCTGACCCTCACCAAGCCGGACAATCTCGAGCAAATCTCCGATGCTTTCTCCAGAACCCCTTCCTTATGCTGAGCAACAGGTATAATAACGACCTGCACCGGCGCAACCCTGGGCGGCAGCACAAGCCCGCTGTCATCACCATGCACCATGATGATCGCGCCTATCAGCCTGGTGGTCACCCCCCAGGATGTCTGGTGCACATACTGCAGTTGATTTGATTTGTCTGTGTATTGTATGTCAAATGCCCTCGCAAAACCATCACCGAAATTGTGGGATGTGCCTGACTGCAGGGCAATTCCATTGTGCATCAATGCCTCGATGGTGTATGTCGCTTCAGCACCTGCAAATTTTTCCTTCTCTGTCTTCAGACCCTTTACTACAGGTATTGCCAGCACATTTTCACAAAATTCCGCATAAACATTGAGCATCCTGATGGTTTCTTCCTGGGCCTCCTCAGCCGTCGCATGGGCCGTATGGCCCTCCTGCCACAGAAACTCCAATGTCCTGAGGAAAGGGCGGGTATTCTTCTCCCACCTTACCACTGAGCACCACTGATTGTACAGCTTCGGCAGATCCCTGTAGGAGTGTATGTTGTTCTTATAATGATCGCAGAACAGCGTCTCGGATGTCGGTCTTACACACAGCCGCTCTGTCAGTTTTTCATCCCCGCCATGTGTAACCCATGCCACTTCCGGAGCAAAACCTTCGACATGGTCCTTCTCCTTCTGCAGCAAGCTCTCGGGGATAAACATGGGCATGTAGACATTCTCATGTCCCGTTTCCTTGAACCTGTTGTCCAGTTCCTTCTGGATATTTTCCCAGATTGCATAACCATAAGGCTTGATGACCATGCAGCCTCTCACACTGGAGTAATCCACCAGGTCAGCTTTCTTGATAACGTCCGTGTACCATTGAGTAAAGTCCTGGTCCATAGGCGTTATCTCTTCGACGAATTTCTTGTCCTGTGCCATATTTCCACTCCTTTTAGCAAGTAATAACTCTTTTTTCGACTGATAATAAAAAACGCCCCTGCAGCTCAGGGACGAATCAACTCCGCGGTACCACCCATCTTGGATAAACCCACTCAAATCCCGCTTCCTTATCGGGAAACAGAATCGTAAACCTGTATCGCGGCTCAAACGGCAACCTCATCGGCTGCATCTCAGGGGTGGGAAGAAAGGTGCTGCCTTTCGCATTCCCGTCATCGACGTTTTCGCTATTTATGAAGTAGTATAATACACCAAATGCGTTGTTGTCAATACCTGCGCTCAGGACTGACACATCAGCGGCACTGCGTTTTACTCAGCGATAATGCGCAGTGGCAAAACAGGACACCTGTCCCTGATTGTACATCAACTATAATCCCGACATTGCATATTATCTATAGAGCAGTGAATAACTTAAGCCGGGGCGTCACGGGCTTTGACAAAATACGTCGCCGGCAATATAATGCTTATGTACGGAAAACGTACGTCGCATTTTCACAAGTACTTCAGGCATGCTTCAAATGTACACTGCACTTATACACGTGCTCCAGGTGTGCCTCAGACGTATGCCGCATTTCATATCAGTTCAATAACGGCTCACGGCAGCCGGAAGGCAGGTTGTTGTAATGAAAGTAGGTATTGGACAGGACAGCCACAGGTTTGATTTTGAAGATACCAGCAAAAAGCTGATCCTCGGCGGGATAGTTTTTGAGGATGAGCCGCCTTTAAAAGGCAACAGCGATGCAGATGTCATCCTCCATTCGATTACAAATGCAATCTCGGGTGTCACCTGCGTGAACATCCTCGGTGAAATAAGCGACGATCTGTGCCTGAACAAAGGGATAACAGACAGCAGCGTTTATCTTCGCGAAGCACTCAAACACCTGAGAGATTACAAAATAGTGCATCTGTCCATTTCAATAGAATGCAAAAGGCCCAGGATATCACCCAGAATAGATGAAATAAGGCAGAGCCTGTCTGTCATGCTCGAGATCCCGGAAGACTGCATCGGCATAACAGCGACCAGCGGGGAAGAGCTCACACCCTTCGGACAGGGCCTGGGGATACAGGTGATCAGCATCATTACAGTGATTTAAGCCGCTGTCCGGAATCCCGCCTTGCCCGGACACATGCGTAAACCAGGCCCGTGTCACCTTCGCAGATGCCCACCCCTGTGCCTTTCATCAATTCCTGAACATTACCTTTTCCTTCTTGAAGAGTGATGCTGCAAACATCAGTGTCAGAATGACAAAGATGATCGATGTCACCAGCGCCAGCACCAGGTTGAAATAATTTATGCTACCTCCCAGTATCATCTTGAATGCAGCTACTGTGTTCATGACCGGCATCACAAACATAACGGGAGAAAGGTCGCTCGCCTGCATGAACATCGTGGCATATCCCGGCACCATGGCCGCCAGCATCAGGAATGACAGATATGTCTGGGCTTCTTTGTACGATTTTGCGATGGTACTGAGCGCGATCTGTATTCCTGAAAACGTCATGCCAAGGGCAACTGTTATGAGCAATGCCAGAACGACAGCCAAAGGATCCAGTGAAATACCTTGCAGCTGCGTATCTATTCCGATCGTTAGAGAATTGGGATTGATTATATATCCTATGGACAGGCCGACAAGAATAGCCACAAGGCTGACCATCGAGAAAAGCGTCACCGCCAGATATTTCCCGAGCAACAGAGACCCTCTGTCTGGCATAGTCGTTAGAAGCGGCTCGAATGTATTGCGCTCCTTTTCACCTGCCACGAGATCCGTCGCAGCCGGGATCCCACCTACGGCGACCAGTATCGAAATCATGAACGGCAGCATCATCTGAAGCATCATATTGTTGCCCATGTCATTTGGTGCAAGGTTTTTGCGCTCCACCTGCACAGGCAGTAAAAAATCCGGATCGAGACCTAAAGCAGCGATCCTTTCCTCAACAACTTCTTCGCTAAATCTATCAATGGCCCGTGAAACGATGTCTGCTGCAGCCTGTGATTTGGTCTTCGACTCATCATACTGAAGAGTTATCTGTATCGGCTGCCCGTCCTCCAATTTTTCGGCATAGGAGTTTTCTATTTCTATAATGCACCTGATTTCATTATTCTCCAGTGCCTTTACAGGGTCCTCTGCATCGACGAGCACGATATTGGGATTTTTGCTCAGGATCCTTTCCTGAACAAGCTCCCTCACTTCTGGACTGTTTGAGGACCGCGACAAAGCAACCATGACATTCTCATTCATATCCTTTTCGAATTTCTGGATGCCGCCACCCATCACGATGTTGATAACAGGTATCAGTATCATCGGAAGCAATATACTCGATATTATCGTCCTTCTGTCGCGGAGCAGATCCTTTACTTCTTTCCGCAGTACTATCATCACATGTTTCAGCTTCATTTCGCACCCACCAGCCTGACGAACAATTCTTCCAGATCATTGTTCCCGTGTTTTATTTTAAGCTCCTCAAGAGTACCGCTTTCGACAAGTCTGCCTTTATGTATTATGCCTATCCGGTCACAAAGCTTCTCCACCTCGCTCATCGAGTGGCTTGAGAAAACGATGGTCTTGCCTTCACTTTTGCATCTCAGGATAAAATCATGCACATCCCTTGCCGCTGTGACATCAAGACCGGATGTCGGCTCATCGAACAGCATTATGTCAGGGTCATGCACTATCGAACGCGCAAAAGCTGCCTTCTGCTTCATTCCCTTCGATAGCGTGGAAGCCCGCTTGTCAACGAAATCCGTCATGCCAAAAGCCTGCGCCAGCTGACGGATACGCTCCCTGATAGCCGACCTGCTCATTCCGTTCAGTTCGCCGAAATAGGTGATGTTCTCAGCTACCGTCAGCCTGTCATACAACCCGGTCTCACCCCCGAAAAGGATCCCTATCTGAGCCCTTACCTTTTCCGGTTCTTTCTGCGTGTCGTACCCCTTGAGCACTGCATTTCCCGATGTAGGCTTCAGCATCGTCGCCAGCATCCTCAACGTAGTAGTCTTGCCTGCCCCGTTTTCGCCCAGCAGACCGAAAATCTCGCCCTTGCTGACGCTGAAACTGACATTATCAACCGCTGTAAAATCCCCGAATTTCTTTACAAGTCCGATTGCCTCAATCATCTCTTCCACATCCCATTCCCTGTTATGTCAAGGTGATCCGTTCTGCCGCCTGCGGAGGGCTTCCGCAAAGATCAGATCCTCTCTTGTGGTTACCTTGATATTGGAGTAGCTGCCCATTACCAGTTTGACCCTGCAACCATATCTTTCCACGAGCATCGCGTCATCCGTAGCCTCGGACATATCGCGCACCGCACGGTCATGGACATCCATGATCAACCTGTAATCAAAGGCCTGCGGAGTCTGTATCTGCCAGAGGCTGCTCCTGTCCAGAGTCTTTCTGACAAAGCCTTCCGCATCTGACTCCTTTATCGTATCCTTTGCAGGTACTGCCGCACAGGCAGCACCATATAACCTGGCGGCTTTTGTACATTCCATTATACTTTCAGTGCTGACAAAAGGTCTGGCACCATCATGTATCAAAACTATGTCGCATTCTGAGGACACCTGCTTCAAACCATTATAAACGGAACGCTGCCTGCTTTCTCCGCCTTCTGTGACAGAAGTGACCTTGGTAAATCCGAACCTCGCAATAACATTTCTTTTGCAATAATCGACCTCATCCTTATTGGCAACTACAATTATTTCATCAATAAGGCTGCACTTCTCAAACTTGTCTATTGTCATGGCCAGCATCGGGGCACCCAGTATTTCGATGTACTGCTTGTTGATTTCAAGTTCCATGCGTGTTCCCTTGCCTGCAGCCGCAATGACTGCAGCCGTCAGTCCTTTGCTGCGGGTTTCCATCACTTCATCTCTCCCTCATTAGCCTGATACTGATTTGCCGATCTGACACTGGACCAGTCTCTCCATATTATGTCATATTAAATCCCGTTTGAGAAGTATTCGTTCCATTTTAAACTCATCCATGCGATCTGAAAAACGGATAGCTCCAGGAAATACAGCTAAATATTGAAATACATCGAATTCTGAGTAAAATTGGAAATGCAGTTGATCTGACATAACCTCTGATTGGAATAAAAAACAAAACTTCTCAGCCCACAACAGTGAAAGGCTTTATTCACATGAGATCATGGTTTATCAGCAGGACACCGGATAATCCGGTTCAATAAAGACAATACCGATGGGATTCTGAGAGCGAATAATCTTCAGCGCTGATCTTGTACAGGTGGGAAACCAGCCTGGAACCAACCCGACTTATCTCTCATGCCGACGGGGCACTGGCCCTGGACCTGCCAACACAGCTCCTGCGACGGCACACGACCTATACTTCCCGTTCGGCGAAATACTTGGGCTTGGCAAATATCATGCGGCCTGCAGCGGTCTGCAGAATGCTTGTCACAGTAACGTTCAGCTTTTCTCCGATATGCTTGCGCCCGCCATCTATTACTATCATCGTCCCGTCATCGAGATACCCTACACCCTGTCCGTTTTCCTTGCCGTCCCTGATGACTTGTACTACCATTTCTTCTCCCGGCAGTGCGATTGGCTTCATTGCATTTGCCAGTTCATTGATGTTCAGGACTTCGACACCTTGGAAATTAGCTACCTTGTTCAGGTTGAAATCCACTGTCATGACCTTTCCGCCAAGCTTTTTGGCCATGTTCAGCAAAGCATTGTCGACTTCTGCATCAGAGTTCACTTCACTATCCTCGATCCTCATCGGAAACTGCAGTTCCTTCTGCATCATATTGAGAACATCCAGCCCTCGCCTTCCCCTGTTCCTCTTCAACGGATCCTGAGAATCAGCTATATGCCGTAGTTCATCGAGCACAAAACTGGGTACGATGAGCTCTCCCTCAATAAAACCGCTTCTGCAGATGTCTATTATACGGCCGTCGATGATAACGCTCGTGTCCAGTATTTTGGGATCTGACCTCCCTTTTGCGGCACCAGACCCGTCAGCCGCCCGTCCCCTGATGCTTTCGAAAATATTCTCGTTTTTCTTTCCCGCTGCAATGGCAATCCCAAGACAGCTGAACAGTATGTTAATGACTATGGATACAGGCGTTCCGATGATATCGATGTCTTTGACAGGAATAGTAACAAGATTGGCGATTATCAAGCCGACTATCAGACCGATCGAACCGACTATCAGTTCATACAGTGTGAGCTTCTGGATAGAGGCCTCCAGCTTGTCGAGCATTTCCATCACTATCTCGATCAGCTTGTTGCTGGTAGTGTAGAAAATGAAAGCAAGTGCAATTGCTACGACGATATATACCAGCGTCTTGATCTCCGGCGATATACCTGGCAGTTGGTAAATGAAAAAGGTCCTGGTCAAAGTGATCCCTGTGATACACCCAACAGTAGCAAAAGAGAATTTAATAATATTATTCAGCACATTATCTAACTCCCTTATGAAAACGTTCTACCCAAGCACCCGCGAACATTACATCGTTACTGCTTCATTCACTGAGATAGCTGTTTACGATCGATTCTACATCGACCTCTTCAGAATCTTCTGCGAGTATCAGTTCACTGATCAATATCTGCTTTGCGCTGTTGAGCATTTTCTTCTCGCCGGTCGAAAGCCCCTTTTCCTTGTCCCTTTTCATAAGGATTCTGACAACGTCCGCGACTTCATAAATATTACCGCTTCTGATCTTCGACATATTCTCACGATATCGCTTGTTCCAGTTGTTGGTGACATTCACCTCGTGATCCTGGAGTATCTCGTACACCTTGCATACATCACAGCTGTCGATCACTTCCCTGATCCCGATGTCCTGGACGTTCTGCGTGGGTATCATCACCTTCATGTCACCCAGGGGCATCCTCAAAACGTAGTAATTTTGCCTATGCCCCAAAATCTCCCTCTCCTCGATGGACTCGATCACTCCTGCTCCATGCATGGGGTAAACAACCTTATCACCGACACTAAACATAACAAATCCTCCAAATGAAATAAAAAAATATCACTTTCATCTGTGATTTGTCTTTTGTTTGAATCGTTCGGCGAATAAACATCAAGCTTTATCGTCAACGATCAATGAAATTTTGTCGCTTCCAGTTTGTTGCAATATAGGAAGTTACTGAAAATCAGTACCAGCCCACAACATAAAGTATACTACAATTGCGGTTTATTGTCAAAGCATATGGCAAGCGGCTCTATACCGACATCTGAGGCTCCTTATTTCCCCAAACCGGATCGGAAGGGTACCATAACATTCCATTCGCCAAAGCCGGACGCAAAAACACATCGGCATTGACAAGAAGTTGTCCAAACATCTATAATTAAACCATGCTGATACATTTTTAACTATTCGGTTCCAATATATAGTGGACTTAAATACATGAAAATTACCTGTTTATGTATTTTATTGTCACTATGTACAGGAACGAACGCATCAGGAGAGTGAACTGCTATGAAGGATATGCTCATTGACGATTTTCAGTACACAGTACAGGAGCTGATTTTCAGGAACAAAAGCATCATTGATTCGATCACAAAATACCAGGACTCTAATGCCAGGGTAAACCGGGCAATAGTAAAAGCAGTGACGCAATGCGGATGCATCAGGATAAATGCAAAGAAGCAGGAAGTGCCCGAAGACAGCACTCTTGAGGAGATCCGCAATGCAATGGACACACATCTTGAAGGAAAACTGTGTGAAAGCTGCAGAGATCAAATCGAAAAAGAATTCGGCAAAAACCTCTACTACATTGCATCACTTTGCAACACCCTTGATTTGAATCTGTATGATGTCATCATCAAGGAACAGGAAAGGGTAAAAATGCTCGGTAAATTCAATCTTGAATGATGCCTGTGCAAGCCTTGTATTCCCCCGGCCAGATGGAGTTCACGTTCCATCTGGCTTAATGTTGCCAGAAAGTGTTTACGCGCTTTCAAATATTATCTCCAGTGCTTCCTGGATATTGGAAACGGCGATAATGCCAAACTGTCCTCTGTTCTTCATCTGTCCGGCCAGCTTCATATTGCCTTCAGGTATTATGATTTTTCTGAACCCGAGCCTCATGGCCTCTGATATCCTCTTCTCTACTTGACTGACAGCCCTCACCTCGCCTGTGAGGCCCACTTCTCCGGTCAGTACACAACCGGCATCAACGGGCATGTTTTTGAAGCTGGATGCAACAGCTGCTGCGATCCCGAGATCACAGGCCGGTTCATCCAGCTTGATGCCACCCACCACATTCACATATGCGTCATAATTGTAAAGCTGCAATCCCACTCTCTTTTCCAGCACCGCCATGAGCATGGTCAGCCTGTTGTAATCCAGACCTGTGGCCATTCTTCTGGGTACGCCGAAATTCGTAGGGCAGACAAGTGACTGTATTTCTATGAGCATAGGCCTGGTCCCTTCAAGACTCGAGACGACTACGGAACCCGGCACATTTTCCTGCCTTCCCGAGAGCATCATCTCGGATGGATTAGATATCTCAGCCAGACCTGTATCCCTCATCTCAAACACGCCGATCTCATTGGTCGAGCCGAACCTGTTCTTTACAGTGCGCAAAATCCTGTAGCTAAGATGCCTGTCGCCTTCAAAATACAGGACAGTGTCAACCATATGCTCCAGCACCCTCGGGCCGGCAATGGCCCCCTCCTTTGTCACATGCCCGACAATGATGACGGTGATGCCAGTGCTCTTTGCCATCTTCATCAACGCAGCTGTTACTTCTCTGACCTGGCTGACGCTGCCCGGCGCTGAGCTTATGGTGTCTGTGTATATGGTCTGTATGGAGTCGATGATAACCAGTCCGGGTTTCTCTGCTAATATCATTGCCGATATAGCTTCAAAGTTGGATGCTGAAACTATGAACAGATCGCGTCTCTTTACATTTAGTCTGTCAGCCCTCAGTTTGATCTGGCTGGCTGACTCTTCGCCGGATATGTACAATATGCCGGCATCTGTTTTCAGAGTATCGCATATTTGCAGGAGCAGCGTGGACTTTCCTATGCCGGGGTCGCCTCCGACCAGTATCAGTGATCCTCTGACAACGCCGCCGCCCAGTACGCGGTCAAACTCCTTCATCCCTGTATGGCTTCGCTGCTCGCTGTCAGTTTTTATCTCCTCCAGGCTGACCGGCTTTGACTGGGCCGGCTGCCATGCTGAAGCGTGGGTGTTTGATTCCTGCCGTTCTTCAGCGAATGTATTCCATTTTGAGCATGCCGGGCATTTGCCCAGCCAGCCAGATGACTCATACCCGCATTCCTGGCATATGAAGACAGTCTTGTTCTTCGCCATGACTGTACCTATCCTCCGGTCGTCGAAATATTGTAAAGCTGCAATAAATCCTCTCAGTCAATCATCCAAATATACGGATCCACCTTCTGACCCGAGCATATCAGCGGATACTGCAGTACATCATTTACCCGCTCCCGGTCAGCATCCGCCAGTATTGATGCATTTGTTCTGATGCTATCCTCCTGTCTCCGGTCACTGCTGATGCAGTTCACCTGCCTCAAGCAGTTTGTCAAGCACCAGGACAAACATCGCATGGGACCAGGTAAGCGGTATTACCCAGGCGGGTCTGCCCGTATGCTTGTCTATCTGCTCTGGCAAAAGGCCCTGTTCTGTAGTTCCTCTGATCGCCCACCAGAAATACTCTCTGGCTTTTGCAAATTCCCGTCTCTCGATATTGTACAGAGCCGCCCATAATGTGGTCAGTATCCACGGATTCCCGCCGATATAGTTGTCATATTCATATCGCATAAGGCCGCCTGTGCCGTTTACCACCAACTGTTTTTCCAAAATATCGGCTGTAGAAGTCATGTGAGCATCATTGGCAGAGTATATGCCGAAGGGCACACTCAGTCCGAGTAGACTGATATCAAGCGTTCCGTCCTCCATGGTATAATCCCTGGTGATGCTTTTATCATTGGTCTTCAGCCAGATCTTCCTGTCAGTATGCTCCTCGCCCCAGCCGTTGAGCTTTACGCGTATGCTTCTTATGAACCTGTTCCATTCAGGCTTCCAGAAGTTCCTGAAAATTGCCTCCCTCAGCCTTCCTGCGTGCTCACGCCATTTCTCCGCCAGCTCCCGGGATTCACCGAGCAATTCAGCTATTTGGGCACCTGCTTCGATCCCCGCACATACTGCAGCACTGGAATATGCATGCTCGCCCAGCCGCTCCTCCCACAGATCGAAGCTCAGCCAGGGCAGGCCTGTCTCGTTATCTGTGAACTTTATCAGGAATTCTACGCCTTTTTTGACGCAAGGCCAGAGCCGGGCGAGGAAGTTCATGTTTTTTGTCACTTTATAATGCTGGAAAATACCCCATATTATCGAACCGCCTTCGTCGATCTGCAAACCCCACGAAGGAGCCAGATTTCCGTCCATATAAAAGCGCTGCTGCCAGCTGCCGTCATCGTCCTGGACATTGGCTGCCCAGTAATAGAAGCCTTCGGCTGCATCCGTCATTCCGCAGCAGTCGAGCGCCGATGTAATAAAGGCTGCATCACGGCCCCAACAATATGCATATCTGCCGCATCTGGTGAATTGCTCGTCCACCTCAGGCGCTGCCATAAGGCCTCCGGTCCTTTTGTTCGTCATAAGGGCAAATACCAGCAGCGACCTTTTATACAGCCGGTCGATTTCAGGGATCCCGGTATTTATCTGTCTGGCTCCAGTCAGAAATTCACGCCAGTACTTCACGGTATTGTCCATCATTTCCCAGGTGTCATCTGATTTTATCTCCCTGAGCATTTTCTTCAGCGATTTCAATTCCCTTGAAAAACATATGCTCAAAGAAAACCTGAGCCTGTCCCCGTCCCCGATATGCACGGATTCCCACAGCAAGCTGCCTTCTTTCATCATCCCTATCGTATCATTGCCGTACAACTGCCCCCGGTCCGCATTGTCCTTCGCGCCGGGACCAAGCTGGTACTGCATTGCGGGCACGGCTGATACGATTCCGTAATAATAGCCATGCCGATAGTGTATTAAGGCGGACAGATCGGTATCATATATAATCCCTGCGGTATCATATACAGAAGATATGCCTGAGGAATAGACCACAAAGCCGAGCTCCAGTTGGAATCCGGAGTCATTCTCTATCTCATAGCATCTGTTCAGCACATCTCCATCCGGGAGAGCAAAGTCATATTGCCTGATTTTTAATGAATATTTACCATGTGCAAACTCAGTGACAGCGACATTCGTGTCGTCGATAAAATACTGACCGACCTTCCAGTCTGAAGTATGCAGCCAGGATGTGCCTGGCCACAGACCAGGGCATATGATGCCAATAATAAATCTGTCCACATGCTGAGGATAGTCTATGTCAGGCCAGAATATCCTGGTTATCTCGCCTTTTCCGTCAATACAGGCCAACAGGCTGGAATTGCCCGTTATCAAATTGTTGAAATACGACTTTACCATATCAGTTCTCCTCACGCCATGTCATATCACATTCTATCATAATGCGATAAAAAGCAGCAATCGGTTCCGTTTAAAAGGCAATAAATATTTTCATCTGAAAGGCGCAAAATAAGATAAACCACCGCAGTAATGGAGGTATCTCATGGATGATATGCTTCACAGACTTATAATGTTTCTTACACAAATCATACAGGTGATTATTTTGGCAGCAGGCTGTTATTTTTGGGGCGTTTCCGTATACGGCTGGAAGAGAAAAAAGGAAAAGCCTGCATACGCAGTCCCTCGCAAGCGATTCGCCGCAGTGATCGCCGCACACAATGAAGAACTCGTAATAGCACATATAATCGACAGCTTGCAGGAGCAGAACTACCCGAGGGAACTGTTCGACATTTTTGTGATCGCTGACAACTGTACAGATAATACTGCTTCTATCGCTGCCAGGCATGGTGCGCTGGTTTATGTGCGAAGCGACAATGACAGAAGGGGCAAAGGCCATGCCTTGGAATGGATGTTCCGGAAGATATATGAAATGGGCGATAAGTACGATGCCGTCTGCGTTTTTGATGCCGACAATCTTGTGTCGTCAAACTTTCTTTATGAAATGAACAAACAACTGTGTAAAGGCCATAATGTCATTCAGGGTTACATAGACAGTAAAAATCCCTTTGATTCATGGATAACTTGCTCCTATTCCATTGCATTCTGGTTGTCGAACCGCATATTCCAGCTGCCAAGGTATTACCTGGGACTCAGCTGCGGTCTGTGCGGCACGGGATTTTGTGTGGACCTGTCAGTTTTGAAAAGTATAGGCTGGGGCGCAACATGTCTGACAGAAGACCTTGAATTCACTATGAAGCTGGCTTTGAACGGCATGAAGGTTGCATGGGCGCATGATGCCGTAGTGTATGACGAAAAGCCGATAACGCTGAAGCAATCGTGGCGCCAGCGCATTAGATGGATGCAGGGCCATGCCGATTGCGCATCTAAATATCTTGGCCCTCTGTTTAAAAAAGCGTTCAGTCAATGTGACCTGGCAGCCTTCGACTGCGCAATTTATTTGTTTCAGCCCATCAGATTCATTTTGATGGGCCTGATGACAGTAATGCTGTGGGTGCAGTCATTTTATCCGGAAGCGCCTTTCTATACACTGCAGTATGTATTCCCGACAACAGTCTGGTATGTTATCGTCGTATTGCAATTTCTATATGGTCCGCTGGTGATACTGTCTGAAAACAAATTTGACATCAGGATATTGCTGGGTTTCCTGGTATACCCCTTTTACTGCCTCACCTGGGTCCCCATAACCATCCAGGGCTTCCTCACCAGGAAAAATAAATCCTGGAACCATACAAAGCACACCCGCGTTATCACAATAAAGGAACTGGAAAAAAACCAAAACACCCTGAAACCCACCTCCGAAGCCTCCCGCTACCAATAGGGGACAGTTCTGCATTTTAGGGGACAGTTCTGCAAAAACTGAAATCCGGAGGGACAGTTCTCCGATTTGCGCCAGTCTCCGATTTGCACCGGGAACAGTCCTCAGGAAGGGGGACGGTTCTTTGATTTGTAACGGGGACGGTTCTTCATTTTGGAGGGACAGTTCTCCACTTTAGCAAATCAGAGGACAGTTCAGCTTTTGTGGATTTACCAGAACAGGGGACGGTTCTCAGCTTCGGGGACAATCCAACATCCCGGGGACGGTTCTCAACTCAAAGACAGTCTTACCTGAAAAAATGTCCTTAGCACGAAAAACCAATAACTGTTTCTCCAGTTCAAATGGTCATTTCCAGGATTGCGGGAAATAACCATAATCGAAAAGAATTGTACTATGAAATTTTTCAGGTCAGCACTTATTTTAAAAAACGAAGAACTGTCCCCCGAAGTTCGGCCAAAAAATGAAGAACTGTCCCTGAGAAATCTTGCAGGTAATCCGAGAAAATGCAGAACTGTCCCCTGGAGTTAGGCGAAAATGAAGAACTGTCCCTCCGGATGTGCCGTGGACAAAAAAAAGAGAACTGTCCCCCTTGATGAAAAAGAAGAACTGTCCCCTGAGTGAGTCGGCAGATAAAAAGGGACGGTTCTTCATCTGATAAAGTGGAGAACCGTCCCCCTGGTTTTTAGTGGGTGGGTTGTTCGGCGCTTTGTGTGGCTGATGCCAGGGTCTCGAATACGAGCCTGGTGCCGTCGAAGCCGATGCTTACAGTGTCGCCTGATTTTACAGTGCCCTCCAGCATGTGCTCTGCGAGCTTGTCTTCGACCATGGTTTGGATGGCCCTTCTCAGAGGACGTGCTCCGAAGACGGAGTCAAAACCCTTTTCAGCCAGGTGCGCTATTGCTTCGTCAGCCACCTTCAGAGTGATGCCACTCTGCTCCAGTCGTTTCATCAGCGATTTGAGCATTACGCCTACGATGCTCCTGATATGCTCCTTGTCGAGGGGATGGAATACGATGATATCATCCACCCTGTTGAGGAATTCGGGGCGGAAGGTCCTCTTGAGTTCGCCCATAACATTGCTCTTCATATCTTCATAGTCCCTTGCCGCATCGTCACCGGCGACAAACCCAACTCGTCTGGGTTCTGTTATCATCCTTCCGCCGACATTGGATGTCATTATTATCACGGTATTCCTGAAGTCGACAGTCCTTCCCTGTGAATCCGTGAGTCTTCCATCCTCCAGGATCTGCAGCAGTATATTGAACACATCCGGATGCGCCTTTTCTATCTCGTCGAACAGCAGCACCGAATACGGTTTCCTTCTGACCTTCTCCGTGAGCTGACCTCCTTCATCATAGCCCACATAGCCCGGAGGCGAACCGATCAGCCTGGACACGGTAAATTTCTCCATGTACTCGGACATGTCGATCCTGATCATGGCATTTTCATTGCCAAACAAAGCTTCTGCAAGCGCCTTGCTCAGCTCGGTCTTTCCAACGCCCGTCGGCCCGAGGAATATGAACGACCCTATCGGCCTCCTGGGATCCTTCAGACCGACTCTTCCCCTTCTGATAGCCTTTGAAACAGCCTTCACCGCCTCGTCCTGACCGATGACTCTTTCATGGAGCACATCCTCCATCTTCATGAGCCTCTCGGTCTCCTCTTCTGCCAGCCGTTTCACAGGTATACCTGTCCAGCTTGCCACGATATCAGCTATCTCATCCTCTGTGACCGTATCGGTCCTGGTCTGATTCTTCTGGTACCAATCGTCCTTCATCTGCTCATACTCAGCCTTCAGCTTCTGCTCCTGATCCCTGATCGATGCCGCCTTTTCAAACTCCTGCAGCCGGATAGCATTTTCCTTTTCCTTTGCCAGTTTCTCAATCTGCTCCTCCAGCTTCTTCAGGTCAACAGGCGCAGTAAAGGCTTTCAATCTGACCTTGGATGCCGCCTCATCTATGAGGTCGATTGCCTTGTCAGGCAGATACCTGTCTGTGATGTACCTGGCAGACAGCTTCACAGCGGCCTCCAGTGCATCGTCGGTGATCTTCACGCGATGATGGGCTTCATACTTGTCACGTATCCCCTTCAGTATTTCGATGGCTTCCTCCTGCGTTGGCTCCCCGACGGTGATTGGCTGGAATCTGCGCTCCAGTGCCGCATCCTTCTCCACATGTTTTCGGTACTCATTGATGGTGGTGGCACCTATCACCTGTATCTCGCCGCGGGCAAGCGCCGGTTTCAGAATGTTCGACGCATCGATGGCGCCTTCTGCCGCACCTGCTCCAATGATGGTATGCATCTCATCTATGAAAAGAATGACGTTGCCTGCCTTTTTGACTTCATCCATGGCCTTCTTCAGCCGTTCCTCAAACTCGCCTCTGTACTTGGCTCCTGCCACCATGGAAGACAGGTCGAGGGTAAACACTCTCTTATCCTTCAGCAGCTCCGGGATATTCCCCTCTACTATTTTTTGTGCCAATCCTTCAGCTATGGCTGTTTTCCCGACACCGGGCTCGCCGATGAGACACGGATTGTTTTTCGTCCTTCTGCTGAGTATCTGTATAACCCTTTCGATCTCTTTATCACGCCCTATTATAGGGTCGAACTTGCCCTCTCTCGCCATATCAGTCAAATCTCTGCCAAACTGGTTGAGGGTAGGCGTGTTCGTATTGCCGGATGCACTCCTTGGCTCACCGCCCGGCCCCGGGGCATCCTCACTGAGCATCCTTACTATATCATTGAAAAGCTTGTGCGGGTCGACTCCCAGATCCATGAGTATCCTCACAGCAACACTTTCGCCCTCTCTCATGACGCCCAGGAGCAGATGCTCAGTCCCTATATAATTGTGGCCAAGCCGCCTGGCTTCGCTCAAGCTCAATTCTATCACTCTTTTTGTTCTCGGCGTAAAATCCACCGGAGTCTTGCCGGAACTATCGCCTCTGCCGATCAGCTCCTCGATCTGCTTGATAATTTTATCTTCAGTCACTCCCTGGCTCTGGAGCACCCTGGCAGCAACCCCGGTACCTTCTTTCAGCAAGCCGAGCAGCAGATGCTCGGTTCCAACATAGCTGTGCCCCAGCTTGGCAGCACTTTCCTGGGACAAGCTTATTGCCTTCTCAGCCTTTTCAGTAAATCTCCCATACATTCGTATCACTCCTTAATTTAAACTACCCGCACTCAAACTCTTCCGCAGCAATTCTGCCCGCCGCTGATCCCTTTCGTCCGGTCCGAGCTCCGTGCCCGCCAGCTTCTGAAGGTAAGCCGGCCGGATCATCAGCATCAGATCATTGATCTTTTTCAGATCGATACTGTTTATCAATCCCGCGATAACACCAAGCCTGACGTCCGACAGCAGCTTAAGACTCTCTTCTGAAGACATGATCCTTGCGTTCTGCAGCAGACCCAGAGATCTGTATATCCTGTCTTCAAAACGGTGCGGGTTTTGCTTGTAAAGCTCATCCCTGAGCATTCTTTCCTGATTTGATATTTGAGAGGTTATGTTGCTTATTCCTGCAACTATCTCCTCCTCCGTCTGCCCCAGCGTCACCTGGTTCGATATCTGGAACATATTTCCCGAAGCCTCGCTGTTTTCTCCGTACGCGCCTCTGACGGCCACGCCAATCTTACTGCACGTCTCAAGTATTCCCTTTATATAACCTGTCATTGACAGTGCCGGAAGATGAAGCATAACGGACGCCCTTATACCTGTTCCCGAATTTGTCGGGCAGCAGGTCAGGTAACCACTGATCTCGTCAAATGCGAATCCGAGCTTTTCATCAAGCCTGGTTTCAATATCATCACAGCGCCTCCATGCTTCTTCCAGCTGCATGCCGGGATATATGCACTGCAGTCTCAGGTGGTCTTCCTCGTTCACCAAAATGCTTACCCTCTCATCCTTGCTTATAATCGCAGCCCTGTCGGTCCTGCCCTCTGCAAATTCAGGGCTGATGAGGTGTTTCTCAACAAGCAGCTGCCTGTCCAGAGGCTTCATGGAATTCATCCCGAAATACATGAATTCATCACTGAATCCTGCGTTTTTGTCAGAAAACATGACTTTTTTGACCTTTTCCAGTATTTCCGCCCCCTGGGCACGGGTCATGCGAGTCGAGAACGGGTACGCCTCCAGATTTCTGGCAAGCCTCACCCTGCTGCTGATGGCTACATCCATATCCGGTGCCGAATGCATGTCGTTCTGCTTCACCTCACACACCCCCGCTCTTTCCGCTGTTTTCCAGCTCCCTTATCCTGTCTCTCAGCTCCGCTGCTTTCTCATATTGCTCATTTTCAACAGCAGAAGCCAATTCCGCCTTGAGTCTCTCGATCTCATTTGTCGTCTTTATCTCATCTGCCAGCCTGGCAGGTACTTTCCCCGTATGTTCCGAACCTCCGTGCAGTCGTCTCAGTATCGGCTCCAGATTGTCCCTGAACACCCGGTAGCAATTGGGACAGCCCAGCTTCCCGCTTCTCCTGAAATCATCGAAGCTCATGCCGCACATGCTGCAGCGGAGTACGGGCTGCTTTCCAATACCAGGGTAGTCAGTATCGCTGCCGAATCCAAATCCCCACAGCAGACTGCCCAGGCTCAACTGAGGACTGAACGTAAGCTTGCCCTTTTCTTCTGCACATTGGCTGCAAAGGTGCATTTCAACCTTTTTGCCATTGATTATCTGCTTGTAATGCACATTTGCCTCCCTCAAATGACACTGTTGGCACATCATCTGCCTCACTCCCTGTAAACGTCTGGTATAGAAATTGTTACCACAAAAATCATTCTATTAACAAATCGCCCGACTGTGTTACCAGGATCAAACCATAAGAGCTGCCAGCATATTCTTCAGTATCGACGCCCTTATTATATCCCTGTCAGGGGCACCTATACCGCCGAGGACCTTGTCGCTTGTCGCTGCCTTCATCAGCAGTCCTTCCCTTTCACTTATCACATCGTAGTCAACGAAATTGTTTATGAAAACTTCCGCAGACTGCTGTGAAATGCTGTCTCCCATCGAGCTGACAATGTGCATCAGGTATTTCCCCGGCCTGTCCACATTGACCCTCTGTATCTTGATGTACCCACCGCCTCCCCGCCTGCTCTCAACATAGTAGCCTCTCTCGGTGGTGAACCTGGTGTCGATCACATAATTTATCTGCGAGGGCACGCACTTGAAATAACTAGCCAGTTCGTTGCGCTGTATCTCGATGGAACCGTCAGTCTCGTTGATCAGCTGTTTGATGAAATCTTCAATTATGTCGCTCATCCTGGCCATGTGTGCTCACTCCCTTCGTATAACGTGTTTTTGATCACCTTATTGATTTTGACTATCTTTGACTTTCATATATATTATAATCCACATTAATTCCATAATCAAGTCTTAATTGTTCTCTGCCAGCCACTGCACCACCAGCAGTAAATATTGCGTTTCAGGTACTGCACCAGTCTGTAATATTATTCCCTTCCAGGTGCTGTGCCTGCCCGCAGTAAATATCCTATGCCGGATACTGCCCGTCTGTAGTAATGCTCTCTGTCACGTGTCGCTCTCGCCTGCAACAAATATCGTGCTTCAGATAATACGCCACCTGCAGTAAATATTGTATACCAGGAGCTTCACGGTATACATTGGACTTCGATGGTCAAAACACCGCAGTAAAAAAGCCCCGACAAAATCGTCGGGGCTTTTGATGCCTTAATGTCCTGTCCTTCTATTTTTTCTCCGGTTTATCGGTCTGTTCCGCCCGCGGTACATCTGGTTCCTTAACTGCCGTGGTATCTGTCTGTTTCCCCGGCAAAGAAGCCGTTGTATCGCCGCCAGCTTGCGGCTTGCGGTTTTTGGTGACCTTTTTGTAGATCGCTACACCGATCAAAACGAGCAATCCCAGCAATACCAGCGCAGGAAGAGCAGCAACTATGAACAGCAGCAGGTCTCCCAGGAAATCCACCACCTCGAGCAGGCTGTTTTTCAGACTCTCCAGCAGCTTTTCGCCATATGTCAAAGGCTTGGGATCATGACCCGGCCGCTTCTCATACAAATAGAGCGTGATGGTGGACAGTTCGACCAGGCTGCTCAGCTTATTGAGTTTTCCGGTCAGGCTCTCTATCTGGTAGCGGATCTCTGTGAGCTTGCTTTCTGCTTTGAATATCTGATCAAGATCATCCAGCTTTGCCACATAAGCCTCGATCTTCTCCTGCTCGAGCTTCAGCAATCTCAGCCTGGATTCCACATCATAATACTGATCTGTCACATCTTCTCCATGAGTCGTATAATTGTAAACCTCCCCGACGCCTCTGAGCTTGTTCAAAACCGCATCAAACTTCGTTCTGTCGACTCTGAGCACAATGGTGCCGCTTTTGACGAGATTCACCTCGTCATCCACATACACACGGTCTGTGTTAATATTTGTCTCCTGTATAAAGCCTATACCCGTTATTATTGTCTCTATATTGCTGAAGGCTTTATCGAAACTTTCGACCTCGATGTCGAGGCTGGCACTGCGGATGACCTTTCTCTCGTCCAAAATGGGATTCGATATGTCTCCCGTCAGGCTTCCTATCCCGGCCAGCGAATCCGCCGGATCATATCCGCCGTCATCAGCTGCGGGCGCCTCTGCCGCATTTTCACCATATGCACCGCCTTTGGCGGCACTCCCTCCTGCCGTGGAACTCCGGCTGGCCGGAGCAGTGTCACGCGAGTGTTCCGATTTGGATCCGGACGCACATCCCGCAGCAATGGAAATCAGCATTACTGCAATCAGGAGCAAACCTATCAATCTCTTTTTCATCTTTATTCCTCCTGTCCTCCTGAAATAGATATCTGGCTTTAATATAAAAGACGTTAAAATATGAGCAAAGTTCCATGACATCTATTATTATACAAATTTATGGCAAATTTGAAAACATTCATCCCAAAACGCCGGCAATTTCAGTGCTTTTACTGATTAAAAACATGGGATCCTTTACAGTTGCAGCATCAACTCCGGCAGCAGACCTGCAAATTTGCCTGTTTCGAGTTCAGCTCAATTCAGATATAATAAAAGAGAGCCGGATCAGGCGGAATAAAGGAGGCTATCACATGGAAGTAAGGCCAATAAAACCAGAGGAAAAAACAACATTTGACAAGATCCAGACAATGGCTTTTATGTTCAAAAGGGACTTCAGCAAAGAGGAGAAAGAGGCCGGAACACCTGACGGTGCACAGCAGCTTGTCAATGAAGGCTACAAGACGGGCCGCGCAGCATTTGATGACAACGGCAAGATGTGTTCATGCTTCGATCTGATACCCTACAAAGTGAACTTCGACGGCAACATAATACGAATGGGCGGTGTAGGCGGCGTCGCGTCACTTCCGGAGGAGCGGGAAAAGAAGTATATAAGAAAAATATTCGAATATGTAATGAACGAGATGTATGAGGGCGGCTATGTTTCTTCATATCTCTATCCTTTTTCCCATTCCTATTACAGAAAATTTGGATATGAGCTCAATATGACGACCACGAATTATACCCTGCCGATCAATTCCATGAGGCAGTTCGTCCAGGCAGGCCGGCTGAATATGGTGACAAACGATGTTGAAAGGGAGCTCATAAAGAAAATGTACGGCGAATTTATCAAAGACAAAAACCTGGCGGTGATCCGCACGGAAGATCTGTGGAACAGGCGATTCGACAACGACCCGTACAGGGACAATGTTTACCTTTATATCTGGTACAACAGTCATAATGAAGCAAGAGGCTATATCCAGTATCATACAGAAAAATCAGGGGACATAAAAGTCAACTTTGTCGTCCGTGAGCTTGTGTGGCTCGATACAGAAGCCCTGGAGGGCATATTTGCATTTATGGGCAAATTTGGCTCCCAGGTGAAAAATCTGATCTGGAAAGCTCCGCCATTCGTAAAGCTGCTTCCATTTTTCGCAGAGCCCTATGATATCGGACAAGAGATCCATATGTATGGGATGAACCGCATCGTCAATGTGCAGAAAGCTTTTGAACTCATGTCACTGCCCGAAGGAAAAGGTGAGATCGTCATCAGAGTCGAGGATGACTTTTTCCCGTTGAACACCGGCAATTACAGGGTCACGTGGGAGGATGGCAGCCGCAGTGTAGAAAAAGCCGATGCCGAGCCTGATCTGGTCTGCAATGTCCAGTCATTGTCGCAGCTTATCACCGGCTTCCTCACCCCGGACGAACTCGAGTTCGCAGGAAGGATAACGATAAACGATAAAAGAAATGTCCTGGCAGATGTTTTCAGGCACAAGAAGCTGTATATCAACGACTATTTCTAATCTGACCAGATATCTGTCGGTTAAAGCATCAGCTTTATCGGTCACAGTCATGTATGGCCAGGGAACACTAAAAGAGCTGCCCATGGGCAGCTCTTTTAAATTGTTGCCGGATACGACACTCTGTCATTTTCACGCTGTCTGATCAGCTGTCATATCCCGGTCATAGTCCTCTGAACAAGCCAGTTCCTTATTCGTCATCGTCATCAGACATATCCTTCCTGGCTTCTTCGATAACCTTCTGAGCCACGTTGGCAGGTGCTTCTTCATATCTTTCAAAAGTCTGTGTGAAATAGCCTCTGCCCTGCGTCATGCTCCTGAGGTCAATAGCGTATTTGAACATCTCCGCTGTGGGAACTTCTGCGACAACCTGCTGCAGACCGCCATCCTGCGGGTTCATTCCGAGTATCCTGCCTCTCCTCTTGTTCAGGTCACCTATGATATCGCCCATATAGCTGTCGGGAATATATACCTCGACACGGCTTATAGGCTCGAGCAGCACAGGTGATGCATCGGGGAGACCCTTCTTGTACGCAAGACGTGCAGCAATCTTGAAGGCCATCTCCGATGAGTCGACATCATGGTATGATCCATCCACAAGAGTTGCCTTCAGATTGACTACCGGATATCCGGCCAGCACACCATGCTGGATTGCCTCGCGAAGACCTTTTTCGACAGCCGGATGATACTGCTTCGGTACAGCGCCGCCGAATATCTTTTCTTCAAATGTGAGATCCTCGGTTTCGCCGGGCTCGAATTCGATCCACACATGTCCATACTGACCATGACCACCGGTCTGCTTTTTATGCTTGCCTTCCACCTTGACCTTCTTCCTGATGGTCTCCCTGTAAGGTACCCTGGGATCGGTCAGGTTCACTTCAACTCCGTATTTTGCCTTGAGCTTGCTGACTATAACATCGAGATGCTGCTCTCCGACACCGGATATGATGGTTTGATGAGTTTCAGCATTCACCTCGACCTTGAATGTCGGATCCTCATCCTGGAGCCTGCTGAGGCCGGCACCTATTTTTTCCTCATCGCCCTTGGCCTTGGGTTCTACCGCCAGTGACAATGCCGGTTCAGGGAATACGATCTTATCAAGCATCACGGGGTTGGACTGTTCACACAGAGTATCATTGGTGCTGGTATACTGCAGCTTCGCTACCGCCCCGATATCACCGGCGATAAGTTTGTCCGTTGGAACCTGCTTCTTTCCCCTCAACATGAATATCTGCGCTATTTTCTCATTTTTCTCCGCCGTCGGGTTATATACTGTGGAGTCGGACTTCATCGTGCCCGAATAAACCCTGAATATCGATATCTTACCGACAAATGGGTCTGCTATCGTTTTGAAAACAAGGGCTGACAATTTCTCATCCGCGGAGTTCTTCAGTTCGACGACTGTATCCGTACCAGGCTTGACAGCTTTGATAACAGGCTTATGGTCGGGTGATGGCATATACTCCAGAATCGTGTCCATCAGCGCTGTAACACCCTGGTTCAAAAGTGCCGCTCCGCAGAGCACCGGAGCTATCGAGCAGTCTGCTATACCTGCGCGAAGTCCGCTTATCATTTCTTCGCTGGTGAATTCCTCACCGCTGAAATACTTCTCCATCAATTCCTCACTGGTCTCTGCAATTGCTTCGTTGAGCGCTTCCTTCAGTTCTTCAAGGGTATCGCTCATATCAGCAGGAATATCGGCATCGACAAGCTTATCCTTGTCGAACTTCTTTGCCTTCATATTAATTACATCAACATAGCCGACAAACTTATCTCCCTCCAATATGGGAAGCTGGAACGGAATTACGCTGTTGCCGAATGTATCTTTCAACTGGTCGAGGACTTCATGGAAATTGGCATTTTCCTCGTCCATTTTGCTAACGAAAAACATTCTGGGTATTCCCTGTTCCTTTGCATAAGCCCAGGATTTCTCAGTTCCCACTGCTACGCCGCCCTTGGCCGCAACCAGTATGACCGCACTGTCTGAAACCCTGATACCCTGCTTTACTTCGCCGACAAAGTCAAAGTATCCGGGAGTATCGATGATGTTGATTTTATGATCTTTCCATTCACAGGGTGCGATGGATGTGCTGATGGAAATTTTTCTTTTGATTTCTTCAGGATCATAGTCCATGGTAGTATTGCCGTCGTTTACCTTGCCAAATCTGTCAAGCACTCCGGTATTGAACAACATAGCCTCTGCAAGAGTCGTCTTACCTGCCCCGCCGTGCGACATCAGGCACACATTGCGGAGCTTTCCCGCGGTATAATCTTTCATATGAATTCCCCCTTGTATTAGTTACGCTCTTATATATTTTCCTGAACTTAGGAAAACAATTCAAGAATAAATGGGTATTATGACACAATGTATATTATAACATACATCAAGGCCAGTTCAAGAATTTTCTTGCATCAGCCCGGCAATTATATGCTACCCCGCCAGTCTGTCAGGAGGTGGCCCCTGCCGCACAGTTTTATGTGGTTTTTTCAACAGTTTCCTTTTTCTTGACAATTATATCGTATCATTGTAAATTAAAATCAAAATAACACCTCACATACCGGGAATCATCGTATTCTGAAGTGTTGACAGTAGCTGTCGGTCCAGCTGGAGACAGCGGACTTCGATAAAGGAAGAACGGAAAGACGGAAGAACGGAAAAAATAAGTTCATGCAGGGCAAAATGGGTAAGAACGAAAAACGGCAGAAAGGGAGAAGATAGTATGATTATTGTAATGAAACCGGGCTCAAGGGAGTCTGAAATCAAAGAAGTTTCCGATGTGCTCAAGGGTGCGGGTCTGGGTGTCCATATATCGAAAGGCGCCGAAAGGACCATTATCGGAGTTATTGGAGACAAGAGGCTTCTCAGCGGCATCCCGCTGGAGCTTATGTCAGGCGTCGACAAGCTGGTCCCGATAATGGAAAGCTACAAGCTGGCGAGCAGGTCTTTCAAACCCGAGCAAAGCGTAGTACATGTCGGGGAAGTGGAGATCGGCGGCAGGGAAGTCGTCATGATCGCAGGACCCTGTGCGGTGGAAAGCCGCGATCAGATAATGGAGGCGGCAAAGCTGGTCAGCAGATCCGGTGCAAAAATACTGAGGGGCGGCGCATTCAAACCCAGGACATCGCCTTACTCCTTTCAGGGGCTGGAGGAGGAAGGGCTGAAAATGCTGAAGGAAGCAAGTGAAGCCACGGGATTGCTGACCGTAACGGAGGTCATCAGCGAATACTCCGTAGAAGTCGCTGCTAAATATGTCGATATGTTTCAGATAGGTGCCCGTAATTCACAGAACTTCCATCTCCTCAGAGAGGTGGGGCGTTCCGGCAAACCCGTCCTTCTCAAGAGAGGAGCCTCCACCACGATAGATGAGTGGCTCAATGCAGCGGAATATATCATGAGCGAGGGCAATTACAATGTAGTGCTCTGCGAGCGCGGCATAAGGACGTTTGAAACGGCCACCCGGAACACACTGGATATAAGCGCAGTCCCCGTGGTAAAAAGGCACAGTCACCTGCCGATCATTGTCGATCCCAGCCACGCTGCAGGCAAGTCAGAATACATCATACCCCTGTCCAGAGCCGCCATTGCAGCAGGCGCTGACGGATTGATAATCGAAGTACATCCGAGCCCGAGATGTGCGCTTTCTGACGCAGCACAGCAGCTCGACCAGAAAACCTTTGACAATCTGTGTAAAGATATAGGAAGGATTGCCGAAATAGTAGGCAGAGAGTTCAGATATGGAACCATGTGATTTGAAAACAACAATTATCGGACTGGGGCTGATAGGCGGCTCACTTGCAAAAGCAATGCACGACAAGCTGGGTATGCGGGACATCGTCGCAGTGGACCACGACAGCTCCGCACTGGAACTGGCACTGAAAGAGGGTGTGATCGCCAGAGGGATCACCGTCCCGGATGACAGTGTATATAATTCTGATATCATTTTTATCTGTACTCCGGTCAAGCGCATCCTTGAGTATTTAGATGATCTGGCTCCAAAAGTCAAAAAGACATGCATCATCACTGATGTGGGCAGTACCAAGGGCATCATAACAGATTACGCCGGCAGGCTCCCCAGGTCCTTGCACTTCATCGGGGGCCATCCTATGGCCGGTACTGAAAAATCAGGCTATATCAACAGCCTCCCGCATCTGTTTGAAAATGCATATTATATACTCACCCCTGCCAATGGAGTATCAGAGGAGTCAGTAAGGGTGCTCGCATCACTGATCGAAGGCATCGGTGCCATCCCTGTAGTGATGACGCCGGAGGAGCATGATATGGCCGTAGCCGGGATCAGTCATCTGCCCCACGTCCTCGCAGCCGCCCTGGTCAACACAGTGAAGGATTTGGACAGCAACACAGGCAGACTGCAGATGCTTACGGCAGGTGGCTTCAGGGACATAACCAGGATAGCTTCCTCAAGCCCCGGCATGTGGGAAAACATAGTTCTGAGCAACAGGGACTATCTGCTCAGTGTATTGAAGCAAATGGATCAGAAACTGTCGGATTTTGTCGGACACCTTGAAAGCGGGAATTCCGAAGATATTTATGAGTTTTTCGACAGCGCAAAACAGTACAGAGATTCGATATCGGATTACGGAACAGGGCTTTTGCCGCGCATCCACAGGATCATAGTGGATGTACCGGACAAACCTGGTATAATCGGAGAAATAGCAACGATACTGGGCCGCCACGATATAAATATAAAAAACATATATGTGGCAAACAGCAGAGAATCAGAGCAGGGATGCCTGGTGATCACGCTGCCGGATATGGACAGCGTGGATACCGCTTTTGACTTGCTCACGAAATCAGGATATAAAGTTTTCAGAAACAAATGATTTATTTAATTTTTATCAGGAGGGGAATAACGTGTTAGTTGAGAACAGGAACAGACTAAGGGGAGAAATCACAGTACCCGGCGACAAGTCCATATCCCACAGAGCGATCGTTATAGGTGCTCTTGCAAGCGGCACAACTGAAATTGAAAACTTTTTGCTTGGTGAGGACTGTCTCAGTACCATCGATTGTTTCAGAAGGATGCAGGTCGGTATCGAGATACTGAAGGACAACAAGGTCAGAGTCCATGGCAGAGGCCTGTATGGACTGAAAGCGCCAACTTCCGTGCTCAATGCCGGACGGTCCGGCACAGCGATAAGATTGCTCCTTGGCGTTCTCAGCGGACAGCCGTTCACATCCACCGTCATCCGCAGCGAAGCCTCCATGAAAAAGCCCGTGGGAAATACCGTGAATTTCCTGAAACAGATGGGCGCCGGCATCACTGCGAAGGATAACGGCACTTTGTGTCCATTGACAGTATCCCCTGCAAACCTCAGAGGTATAAGCTGCAAACTGCCCATACACGAAATGCATATCAAATCCCCGCTGCTCCTTGCCGGCCTTTATGCCGAAGGGGAAACCGAAGTGAATGAACCGGTAACGTCAAGGAATCATACCGAACTGATGCTCAATCATTTCGGTGCCGATATCAGGATGGAAGGTACAGTCGTCAGATCACACCCGGTCGAGAATCTGTATGCGCAGAAGGTCGTCATCCCCGGAGATATATCGATGGCTGCGTATTTCATCACAGCTGCACTTATCGTACCTGATTCCGACATCGTTATAAGAAATGTAGGAGTCAATCCCTCCAGGTCGGGCATATTGGAAATATACAAATCGATGGGTGCCAATATAGAACTGCTGGATAAGAGGACAGTCAGCGGAGAGGAAGTTGCGGATATCCGTGCCCGGTACTCAAAATTGAAAGGTGTCAGGATCGATGAAAAAATGATCCCGGGCATCGTTGACGAACTGCCGGTAATCATAGCGGCAGCCGCCCTGGCTGAAGGAACTACCGAAATAAACGGGCTGTCAGCCTTCAAAGTCAAGAAGACAGGAAAAATCAAGGCAATTTCACTGGAGCTTTCCAAGATGGGAGCCAGGATGACGGAAACAGAAGACGGGCTGGTGATAGAAGGCAGGGAAACACTGAGAGGTACTGTCGTGGACAGCAATAACAACCATTCCCACGCAATGGCTCTGTCTGTTGCCGGCCTGGCAGCACAGGGCGAGACGATGATCAGGAAAACCCAGGCGGTCGACATAGTATATCCGGAATTTTACCAGATACTCAACAAGCTCTGATAATACACCTTATCAGCCCTATCAGATGCACATTATGAACCGAAGGTATGACAAAATCCACAGGGATCAAAAAAGCCCGCGCGATTACCGTGCGGGCTTTATATATATCTTCATTCGTCATTATTTTCAAACTTCTCTTTTATTTTATATCCCAGGACCATCAGACTGTCGCTGAGATGTACATTCTCTATGACGGTGTCGTACGGCAGCTTCAAATCCATCGGTGAAAAGTTCCAAAGCCCGCGTATGCCCAGACGCGCTACCCTTTCTGCCGTCTCGCGGGTTTCCTCGTAAGGTACTGTCAGCATCGCTATATCCACATGGTTTCGGCCGACAAAATCCTCCAGATTTTTCATGTCCATAACCTCAAGGCCGTTCATCTTCTTCCCGATCAGTTCGGGATCGGTATCGAATATGCCTATGGTCCTGAAGCCTCTCTTCTCGAAATTTTTATAGTGAGCCAAAGCTTGCCCCATATTGCCGGCACCTATGATTATGGTCTGGAACTTCTTGTCTACTCCCAGTATTTTGGCAATTTCTTTAAAAAGCAGTTCTACATTATAACCATAACCCTGCTGTCCGAATCCACCAAAGCAGTTAAGATCCTGCCTTATCTGCGATGCAGTTATCCCCATTCTTTTGCTGAGTTCTTTGGATGAAATCCTGGTTATATCCATTTTCAACAGATCAGACAAATATCTATAATACCTGGGAAGCCTCTTTATGACTGCTACTGACACATTCTTTTTCTGAGCCATGGGTAGCCTCCTTCCCTCTGATTACTTTACGTACCCAATTTGATTATATAACTTTGATATTTTTTTGTCAATATTGCCGCAAAACCTGTATTCTGTTAGAATTATTTCTCGTAGAGTCCACCCGGCAACGGTTCCGGCGGCTGTCCGCGGGCAATGCCCACTACTTCGGAAATGGTGCTGAAAATGATAATACTGTCTTGCAATAACATATATTTGTCATATGGAACGGACATAGTTCTGAGCGACGTGTCCCTCAGACTGCGGCAGGGCGAGAAAGCCGGCCTTGTAGGAGTCAATGGCGCAGGCAAATCCACTTTGTTTAAGATCATAACCGGGCAACTCAAGCAGGATTCCGGCGAGATCTTCATGTCCCGGGACCTGCGGGTCGGATACCTGGACCAGGGCTCCGGCCTTGAATCAGGCAATACGATATGGGATGAGATGCTTGCCACATTCTCTCCGCTGATATCGATGGAAAGCCGGCTCAGACAGCTGGGGAAAGAAATGTCCGATGAGAAGGATGAAATCCGCCTCAACTCAATGATGAAGGAATATGATGCGCTGTTGGAGCGCTTTTCCCGTGAAGGCGGGTATGAATACAACAGTCGTATCAGGGGAGTGCTGCGCGGCCTGGGCTTCGATGAATCCCAGTTCAGCCTGAGGATAAAAGCGCTGAGCGGCGGACAGAAAACACGCCTTGCGCTGGCAAGGCTGCTGCTGGAGGAGCCGGATCTTCTGCTGCTGGACGAGCCCACAAACCATCTGGATATTTCTGCGATAGAGTGGCTGGAGGATTTTCTGAAAAACTACAGGAAATCCCTGATCGCGATATCCCATGACAGGTATTTCCTCGATACGGTAACCACAAAGACCTTCGAGCTGGAGAACCACAGGTGCACCACTTATGAAAAAAGCTACACCGGCTATGCAGAGCAGAAGGCACTGAACCGGAAAATCCAGCAAAAGCATTATGAATTACAGCAGAAGGAAATCGCCCGCATGGAGGCATTTATAGAAAAACAGCGCCAGTGGAACAGGCAGAGGAATATTATAGCCGCAGAAAGCCGGCAGAAGGCGATCGACAGGATGGAAAAAATCGAAGCCCCCTCCGGACTGCCCGGGAATATAAACATAAGACTCCAAAGCAGCATAACCAGCGGCAATGATGTTCTGTCCGTCAAAAATCTGTCCAAAAGTTTCCCCGGCAAGGAGCTTTTCAGGGATATCAGCTTTGAAGCCAAAAGGGGCGAAAGGATCTTCATAGTGGGTCCGAATGGCTGCGGCAAATCCACACTGCTGAAAATACTCGCGGGAACGCTGCAGCAGGACAGCGGCTGCTTCGAATACGGCAGCAATATCATACTGGGTTATTACGATCAGGGGCTTGAAGGACTGGAGGAAGACAACACCGTACTCGAAGAAGTCTGGAATGATAATGAACAACTCACTCACACACAGATACGCAATGTGCTGGCACAGTTCCTGTTCACAGGCGACGATGTCTACAAGACCATAAGCGTCCTCAGCGGCGGGGAAAAGAGCAGGGTGGCGCTGGCAAAGCTGATGCTGTCAGGGGCGAATCTGCTGTTTCTCGACGAGCCCACCAACCATCTCGATATAAATTCAAGGGAGGCTCTCGAGGAAGCCTTGCTTTCCTACGACGGCACAATCATCGCCGTATCCCATGACCGCTATTTCATGAGCAAGCTGGCCTCAAGGGTCATCGAAATGACTAACAAAAGCATCGAAGATTACAGTGGTGGGTATTCTTTCTACATTGAGCACCGCAGGTCAGCGGCAACTGACCAGACTGAAGGCAGGTACAGGGCCGTCACAGCTTCAAAGCTCGAACACCTTGAGAGCAAGGAGGACCGGGCAAGAAGGCGCAAGCTCAGAAAGATGCTGACGGAGTGCGAAAGCGAGATAAACAGGGCAGAAGCCAGACTGGCCGCCATATCCGAGGAGATGTCACATGAGGATGCCCTGAGCGACCATGTACTGCTTGCTGCCCTCCATGATGAACAGATCCAACTGGAAAACAGGCTGGAACAGCTTTATCATCAGTGGGCTGAACTTGCGGAGGAGTCTGAAGAAATCACCTGAAATAGCTGTCTATCCCTTTTTTGATAGCCTGGGCTATCAGCGTCTGATATTCATCCGTGGCCAGCCTGCGCTCTTCCTCTGCATTGGAAAGAAAACCACTTTCCACGATGACAGTCGGTGTCTTGAGATTTTTTATTATGACAATGGGTTGCTTAAGCTGCGGCTCACGCTTATTGTTCTTATCCACATTCTCTCTGAGAGACTTCTGGATGCATTCGGCCAGTTTTTTGCTCTCGGGCGAGTCTCCCGGATAAAAAGTCTGCGCACCGTAATAACAAGCATCTGTGAAGCTGTTGGCATGGATGCTTACCACGATATCTGCCCCGCTGCTGTCCATTATTTCCTTTCTCCTGGTAAGATCCTGGAGCCTCTTATAATATATGTCCGTTGTCCCTTCCTTGTAGACAAGCTTATCTTCCTCGCGCGTCATGATCACATTGTAGCCGTCCTCCTCCAGCAGTCCCTTTACTTTGAAAGCGATTTTCAGGTTAAGGTCCTTTTCTTTAAGGCCGCTGTAACTGCTGATTTTCCCCGGATCCTCCCCTCCATGTCCCGCATCGACTATGACAGTCCTCTGGTCAGCGGTCTTAGCCGCTGCAGCAGTCTGTGAATCCACATCCATATTCAGGCTGTATATTGCCAGCAGCAGTGCAAAAATGAGCCCTATCAGGACTAAATTGGATTTTCTCATCACAATAATCATAAAACCCGTCTCCCTATTCAGATTCAATATAAGAATATTCGGGGACGGGTTGGACATATTACAAGACTATGCAGGTTGTATCATGTATTTACTGGACCTTGTTCACATTCTTCTTTTTCTTTTTCTTCTTCTTAGGCTTGTTTTCATTGAGGGTCGGATTCCAGGGGCTCTTTGTGAAGCCCTTTTCCTGGACTGGCTTCTTTCCGAATATCTTTTCCCTGATATTGAGGTTGATGCCGTAATAACCTGCCAGATACCCCAGCGCCGTCATCACAGGGATGAATAATATGGCTCCGAAGTATGACGGGATGGCTTCCTCGAACAACCTGATGAAGAAATAGAGTGGTCCCAGAAAGGTGTTGACTCCCAGATGCTTGAACCGTTCGGTCACAGGATTGTCAAAAGTGATGATGGTGAACACTGCCGTGATCACTATGATGGGAACGACCCCGACTAGACCATAGACCAGACCTTTGAGCGGATAAGGATCCAGCTCATATGCCGGCTTTTTTTCCTTTAATGCCAGTTCCTTCAGTTCGATATACTGGAAGAAGAATAAAAAAAGGAAGCATATGAAACTGTAAACCGGCAGCCAGTTGTTGAAATTGTCTTTTGTCAAGCCTATGACGGGATACAGGAAAACTACAAAAATAAGAACTACCATGGCATAGATATATAGGATCCTCAATCCCTTCATGATATATCTCTTCATAGACATTCTCTCCTGTCGTTATTTTCGTCGCCTGTCCTTCAGGTATACACTGCCTACTATGGACTTGGCTTTCTTTTTGAGTTCTGCGGCGATCTCACCCACTTCGAGATGGTTGCGCAATACCCGATGCTCATTTGATACGACGGCTATGGACAAAGTCATTATCGGATACTGTATGATCTCTCCTACCCTGTTTGCGGTACTTATGAACCCGGCACGCCTGTCCACATCAGAATAGAGCTCCGGGACCCTTTCGTCGAATTCCTTTATTATATTCTCACAGAGCGCATCTGCATGATTAGGATCGCTGATGACAACGAAATCGTCGCCGCCTATGTGCCCGATGAAATCATTTTTTCCACCAAAGGTCCTGACATTGTCCAGCAGTATATCTGCTATGAGCTTGATGGCCCGGTCGCCATGGCAAAAACCGTATGCGTCATTGTATGCCTTGAAATTGTCCACATCAAGATATATTACAGAGAATATCATTTCCTTGGCAATCCTGTAATTGATCTCGGACTGTATCTCTGTATTCCCCGGCAGTCCGGTGAGAGGATTTGCCAGCCTGTTCCTGTCGATCCTCAGGAGCGTATTCCTTACTCTGCTTACCAATTCACGCGGATTGAACGGTTTGGTTATGTAATCATCGGCCCCAAGCTCCAGACCCGCAAGCTTGTCTTCCTCATTTCTCTGGGCTGTCAGCATGATGATGGGAATAAGATTGTTGCTTTCATCCTTCCTGAGCAGTTTGCAAACTTCAAAACCATCGATCCCGGGCATTACGACATCAAGGAGCACAAGGTCAGGCTTTTCAGATGCAACCATTTTTATGCCGTCCACACCATTGTTTGCCGAAACGACCTCGTACCCATGTTTTGTCAGTACATCCGTGGTTAGTTTGACCATTAGTTCCGTATCATCGATTACAAGTATCTTTTTTTTAAACATAGCGCTCCCCGACAAAACACCTTTCAACTGACAGCCAAAGAGACAGGGTAAAACCGCTTTGCCCTACCGATACGGTGCAATTTGGCAGTCAAAATTATCTCCATTTATATAATATCACTTTTAGTGCATTATACAAGAGAAGTATCGAAAATATGCCAAAAGGTGAAATCCCACAGGATGATCCGCTCACATATTTGAAATAACGGAAGACCTGATAAAGGGCTTCCGTTACTTTTTGGAGGCGCCACCCAGATTTGAACTGGGGAATGAGGGTTTTGCAGACCCGTGCCTTACCACTTGGCTATGGCGCCGTGTTCATTTGACCAGTATATGATAACACGAATACAAATCGATGTCAACACCTGCAATATCAGCGTTACACCTGTTTGCCACCCTTGCTGCGCTGCTGTGCAGAATGTACGGCAAGGTGTAAAAAAAGCGCCTGCTGCGCTTTTTTGGAGCGGGATACGAGATTCGAACCCGCGACTTTCACCTTGGCAAGGTGACACTCTACCGCTGAGTTAATCCCGCATATATGTCCGGCATTTTCGATAGGATACCGGGTTTGCTTAGCTGCCTTCCCTGAAGGCTTCTCCCCGACCACCAGCCCGCTACATGCGGGTAAAACTGGTGCCCAGAGCCGGAATCGAACCAGCGACACGAGGATTTTCAGTCCTCTGCTCTACCAACTGAGCTATCTGGGCGCATAATACAGATAACAAAAAGCAGCTTTGTCATCTGCATAAGGGGTGAATGATAAAAATGTGGCGACCCGGAAGGGACTCGACCGCTCAGCTCCGCTGCGCTACTCCGCTCGGATCGCAGTGCTCCCCAGAGATCCTCGCGCACTCGCTAAAAAATGCTGTGCATTTTTCTTTACGCTCGTGCCCTCTCGGGTTCTCGCCCCACTTGAGGCTTGGTAATATGGCGACCCGGAAGGGACTCGACCGCTCAGCTCCGCTGCGCTACCCCGCTCGGATCGCAGTGCTCCCCAGAGATCCTCGCGCACTCGCTAAAAAATGCTGTGCATTTTTCTTTACGCTCGTGCCCTCTCGGGTTCTCGCCCCACTTGAGGCTTGGTAATATGGCGACCCGGAAGGGACTCGACCGCTCAGCTCCGCTGCGCTACCCCGCTCGGATCGCAGTGCTCCCCAGAGATCCTCGCGCACTCGCTAAAAAATGCTGTGCATTTTTCTTTACGCTCGCGCCCTCTCGGGTTCTCGCCCCACTTGAGGCTTGGTAATATGGCGACCCGGAAGGGACTCGACCGCTCAGCTCCGCTGCGCTACTCCGCTCGGACCGCAGTGCTCCCCAGAGATCCTCGCGCACTCGCTAAAAAATGCTGTGCATTTTTCTTTACGCTCGTGCCCTCTCGGGTTCTCGCCCCACTTGAGGCTTGGTAATATGGCGACCCGGAAGGGACTCGAACCCTCGGCCTCTAGCGTGACAGGCTAGCGTTCTAACCAACTGAACTACCGGGCCACATATGCCGCTCTCCGATAACTGGATCTTCTCCCAGTGCCTGGTGGAAAATCCCTGGTGGGCACTATAGGGCTCGAACCTATGACCCCCTGCTTGTAAGGCAGGTGCTCTCCCAGCTGAGCTAAGCGCCCTTGTGTTATCGCCCGAGCGACAATAACTAGTATACAGAAAAGTTATTTTAAAGTCAATAGCAAAATTTATTTTTCAATGAAGTTAAATTTGCCAACCGATACAGGCCGTGATGCAGTCGCTGCAGGCATCATAAAAAATGCCGCTTATCAGGCAGACAGCCACTTGCAAAACAAGATACAAACCTTGCAGCCCCTGCCGGGCTTATCTATCCTATCAGCGCCCTGAGCTCTTCCTCCGTAAAGTGATACCTCGCATTGCAGAAATGGCATTGCAATTCTGCTCCATGCTGCTCATCAGCCATTTTTTCTATTTCCTCAGCACCCAGACTTATCAGGTTCCTTTCCATGCGGTCCCGGCCGCAGGTGCATTGGTATCTGCAGGGCAGCCTGTCAGTTATCGAGAGCCCTTTCTCACCCAGCAGGCTTTCCAGTACATCTGAGGCATCCATTCCATTGGACAGCATATATGTGATGGAATCCGAAAGCAGCACCTTTTCCTCCAGGTATTCTATTATCTCTTCGTCCGCTCCCGGCATCAGCTGGATTATATATCCCCCGGCGGCGGCAACACTTTCATCCGGATTAACAAGGACTCCCACTGCCACTACAGTCGGCACCTGCTCCGAGTGAGCAAAGTAGTATGCCAGATCCTGACCTATCTCGCCCGAAACCAGATCCACGTAGCCTATATACGGCTCCCTGAGTCCCATATCCCTGATAACGTTCAGATACCCGTTTCTCCCGACGGCTGCAGCCACATCGAATTTGCCGGCAGGGTTGAGGGGCAGATATACCTTCGGATTGTGCACATACCCGCGGACATTGGAAAAGGCATCAGATACGACCACTATCAGTCCAAGAGGACCATCGCCCCTGATTTGTACAGTCATCACATCCTTGTCGTTTTTGAGCATCCTTGCCATCATTGCAGCCGCCGTAAGCGTCCTGCCCAGAGCTACAGTGGCGACTCCTGAACTGTCATGGATCGTATGGGCTTCCTGCACCAGATTTGTTGTCACAGCGGCAAATGCACGCACATAGCCTTCCGCTGCCGTTGCTCTGACAATGTGATCTTCCATGTCGACTCCTTTATCATCATAATATTCCTCAGATCCATTCAGACCGGGCCTCATCCTCAAGACCCGCCTTTCTAACCAAAAGCCCCGATATTCGATATCGGGGCTTCGGTGCTGACTGGATTTATGTTAAAGTTGAAACAACTTTATTTACATAACCTTCGTGACGTTTGCAGCCTGGGGTCCTTTAGCACCCTCAACAACTTCAAACTCTACTTCAGCGCCTTCTTCGAGGGTCTTGAAACCGTCCATCGCGATTGCGGTATAGTGGACGAAAACATCATTTCCGTCTTCTCTTTCGATGAAACCAAAACCCTTCTCTGCATTAAACCACTTAACTCTGCCTTTCTGCATTACGTTTAACCTCCTGAAATCTACTTGGGTCTGACTGCTGTATGCTTCTTTTGCCAAACCTTAATCAGTGTAACACAATATTTCACGGCTTGTCAATCAAATAGACTACATAATTACCATCAATCAGCGTTTACCATAAACACTCGGTAACTCTATATTTGCCACAATTCAGGCTTTCTATACAATATCCGACAAGAAATATTATCCCTGTCTGCCGCACACGAAAAAAATTCTTTCTGCCTTCGGTCCCGGTTTTTTGAATCCAAAAGCTTCATATATGCCAAGCACGGTCAGCCCGGCAGCCCGAATCATCAGCTCCAGTTCACCGAGATCGTAACTTCTCTCATAATGGGTCTCATCGAATCTTCTGTAATACTCGCCCTCTTTCGCGAAAAAGGTGAGGTCGAATCTGCACAGCCCCGACCTTCTGTCGAAACTGTTCTGCCAGATATATGAGATATCCTCGGAGGTCTCGCAGAATACATTGTGTGACAGGATATTTTCGAACTTGTAGGGTGAATTGATATCGAAAACAAAGAGTCCGCCCGGATCCAGGTAATTTCGTACCAGCCTGAACAGCCGCTTCAGGTCATTTTTGTATGTTATATAGTTGATGCTGTCCATAAGACTGGTGATGGCTCCTACGGTGCCATACAGCTCAAATGACGTGATGTCCTGGTTCAGGAACAGTATGCCGGCTGAAGCATCGACAGCCTTATGTTTTGCACAGCTCAGCATTTCAGCAGATATGTCGATCCCGATCATATCGTATCCTCTGCCGGCCATCTCCAGACAGAAGCTTCCGGTGCCGCATCCCAGGTCTGCTATCAGCCTCGGGGCACAGCCATGCCGGTCAAAGATGTCAGTCACATAATCAGCCCACGAGGAATAATCCACGTCTCTCATCAGTCTGTCGTAATAATAGGCGAAATCCCGGTAAATCGCTGCCACCCCCACGCTGCACAGCCCCGTTGCCTCCGGCCGGGAAGGCTGTATCTATACCTTCCGGTCGTCAGAACGTCTGTGATGATCCTTGTCCTGTTGGACACCCATGTTATTTACCAGTCAATAATACCATAAACCATATGCTTTTTTAATACTGTACAGTGACATAATACCCTGTCCGGTCCCCTGTCCGGTGAGAAAACAGCAAAAAAGCCGCACGGCTTGCGGCTCTCACAAACTCTGATATTTCTACACCGATTCCTGATCCATTTTCTGAAGCGCCTTTTTCCTCTTTGATATCATTCCGCCTATTCTTCCAGTTTCCTTGGCAGTCAGGCTCTTCCATCCATATTTCATGACTTTCTCCTTAAGCCCCAGTTCACTGGCGATCTCAAGTTTCAGTTTATCATGGGGATCCTGCTTCTTTTTCTTTTTCTCCATCTCCACACCTCTCAGTCCATTGATTGCATTACCCTTTATAGTTTGTGGAGAAAAAAACCTTTTATACACTCTTTTTACTCTATTTCCCCGAGCAGCGCTTTGACCGCTGTCCGCAGCTGGATATCTCTGGATCGCGGGATATGTGAAACAGGGTGGTTCCTGTAGTCATCGAATACACCGACTTCGATATCAGGCTCGATACCGGTACCGTGTATGCATGTTCCTGATGGCGTGAAATATCGGGAAATAGTGACCTTGAGACCCGAGCCGTCACCCAGCAGCTTCAGCTCCTGTACCAGTCCCTTACCGAATGTCCTGGTACCGACAAGTATGCCCCTTCCGTGGTCCCTGACGGAACCCGCCAGTATTTCGGATGCACTTGCACTGTTGCTGTTTATTAGAATAGCCAGGGGCAAATCAACATACGCCTTGTCGGAATACCTGTATTCCTTCCTGCCGTCCCTGTCCTCGGTATAAACTATGGTGCCGGCAGGAAGCAGGCTGTCGGCTATTTCCACCACCTGTTCAAAAGACCCGCCGGGATTGTCCCTCAGATCGATTATGAGCCCTTCTATGCCATTTTTGAGCATATTGCTGAGGTCATTCCTGAAATACCTGGCTATTTCACTGTCGAACATGGCTATTTTTATGTACCCGATATTGCCACTGAGTATCTCACTTTTTATATTCGATGCCCTGATGCGTTTACGCTTTATATTGAACTGGACATATCTGTCTTCAGAAGGCCTGTATACCGTGATGTTCACACGGGTGTTTTCCTTCCCCTTTATCATGCTTATGATCATGTTCTCATCGCTTACCGATGTCACATCCTTCCCGTCCACCTTTACTATCTTATCACCCTGCAGTATCCCCGCTTCCATCGCCGGAGAACCCTTTGCCGGCTCAATGACGGTCAGCAGGCCATCATCATCCACATTGACAGTGACCCCGATGCCCACATAGCTGCCCCTGGACTTCTCAAGGAATGCCTCCATCTGCTTTTTGTCAAAGTACACTGTATATGGATCGCCGAGCGATTCCGCCAGACCGTATATAGCCCCCTCCAGCATTTTGTTCACATCGACCTTCTGATAGAAGTCCTTTTTGAGGATACCCATGACCCGATTGAACTTGACAACATTTTCGTAGTCCACCGTTTCCGCGTCAAGAATTATCTCATATCTGTTCTGCGCCGTATGGACAGAATAAAAGACGATTGCGGCCGCACTTACTGCAACTATCAGTGTCACGGCGACGATCGCCGCAACCTGCTGTATCGAAAAAAGCCTGCGCATATTAAACACTCCTTAGCTGGTATGCGGATAGTTTGCCTGTTCACCCGAAAGATGATTCCATATATCTTTATGCGGCCGCTGAAATAAATAAACCCGGTTTTTCAACCGGGTTTGATTGCTTGTTGGATTTTCTGATTTGCTTTCGCTATTCTTATTTGCTCAGGTAGCCTTTCATGGGATCCTTCGGCTCACCGTTGACCCTGACTTCAAAGTGCAGGTGGTTCCCTGTGGACAATCCGGTACTTCCGACCTTTGCTATGGTCTGTCCGGATTTTACTTTGTCCCCTACCTTGACGAGCAACTTGCTGGCATGTGCATACAGGGTGGTGATCCCGCCACCGTGGTCGATGACCACCATATTGCCATATCCGTTTTTATCGTAGTGCGCCATTATGACAGTACCACTGTTTGCTGCAACTATGGATGCACCTTTGTCCGCGCCTATGTCGACACCGGTATGCATCTTGTTTTTCCTGAGAATCGGATGCTTCCTCATCCCGAATGATGATGTTATCCTGTAGGAGCTTGGTACCGGCCAGGTCATGGACCCGCCGACGTACTTCTGCTTGGTCATGAGGGTCTTGATCTTGCTTTCCAGCCTTTTTGACTCCTCCAGCTGTTTGTCTATCTCTTTTTCAAGCTGTTGTATCTCTTTCTTGCTTCTTGAAATCTCACCTTCGACCCTTGCCCTGGAAGTCTTTATCTGCTGCAGACGTTCCTCTCTTTCTCCCAGCTTCTGCTCCAGGATCTCCTTGGCCTGCTCCTGCATCTGCTTCTTGAGCTCTACGTCCAGCCTTGCCTCCTCAAGCTGCTGCATGAGCTTGTTGTCATTTTCGGATATAACCTGCATATAATGCAATCTTTCATAGAACTCGACAACGCTCCCTGATGAGAGGAGTGTATCCAGCATCGTCGTTTCAGAATTTTTATACATGACCTGAAGACGGGTCTTCACCAGTTCGTTCATCTGGTTGTAGTCCGCTGTAGCTTGTGCCAGTGCAAGCTCAGTTTGTCTCAGGTGCTCCTTTGCTTCGGCTATCTGCTTCTCCAGTTCTTCGATGGCATTTGCTTCTTCGTTCTGCTGTTTTGTCAGCTCTTGCTGTTCTTTTTCGAGCCGTGTTTTTTCTTTCAACTCTGCCTGCTGCTTTTTCTTAAGATCGGCTATCCGGTTGTCTGTCGATGCTTTTTTGTTCTTCGCATCGCTCAGTTCATCAGCCATTACCGGAAGCACAGAAGAAAACGTGATTGCGATTAGCAGGATCGCTAACGTAAATCTCTTCTTTCTCACTTATCTTATCCTCCATGTATTGGTTTAGCAGTCAGTTCTATTATTCCAGCGTCCCCCGGACCATGCCGCCGATCCATCCGGTGCTTCGGGGCAACGCTTTGCTTCTTTTGTGAGCTGTCACACCTTCAGATGCCTGCGCATCGAAATAAAACTTCCCATTGCTCCTACAACGACAGCTATTATCGCATAGGATACTGCAAGCCTGAGCCAGACATCCTCGATATTCAGCAAACTGAGGAGCTTCGTGCTCGCAAAAAACGTATCCTGCGAAAATCTGTCCGCCACAACCTTGTATCCGTAAGCTGACAGAATAAATGCCAAAATCGCCCCGGTAATACTAATTATAACACCTTCCACGACGAAAGGCCAGCGTATAAACCAATCTGTGGCGCCTATATATTTCATTATACCTATTTCTCTGCGTCTTGCAAATACTGTTAATTTTATCGTGTTGGCAATAATGAAAACCGAAACCACCAAAAAGATGATTATCATAAGGCTGCTCCCGAGGCTGAACCAATGGGATGCTCTCGTGATCATCTCCACGGTGTCCTGCGAATAGCTCACCTTCTCTATACCTGTCACCTTTTCCAGGTCTTTCACCACTTCATTGCTGTTGCTCACATCCTTCAGCCTGATTACGAAGGAAACAGGAAATATGTCCGCTCCGTATCCGTCCAGTATGGCTGCGTCCTTGCCCAGCTTCTCGCGCATTCTCTCCAGTGCCTGTTCCTTGTCTACCTTCTCATATGAGAGGATCCTGTCATCGCCTCTGATGACATCCTCCACCCGGCTTATCTGCGTCCCGTCCAGTTGCTCATAGCAGAAAGCCTGGAGCTGCGGCTGTTCTTTCCAGATGCTGATATTGTGCTGCATATTGAGGGATATGAGCACAAATATCCCGAACACGATAAGCGATGCGACCACTATGAGGACCGAAGCCAGCGACATAAGTTTGTTTCTATATGAATTTGCGAATCCTTCCTTAAAATAATATCGGATTGTTCTTATCTTCATCCCTGTAAAGTCCTTTCTCCTGATCCCTTACGATCAAACCCTTGCTGATGGAAACGACACGCTTTTTCATCTCATCAACAATGGATTTCTCGTGTGTTGCAACAATAACGGTTGTCCCCCTGTGGTTGATCTCGCTGAGCAGCTTCATTATTTCCCAGGATGTCTCCGGATCAAGGTTGCCTGTCGGCTCGTCAGCTATCAGCAGAGCAGGATTGTTGACCAGAGCCCTGGCCAGTGCGACCCTCTGCTGCTCTCCTCCTGAAAGCTGGTTCGGGTACATATTCGCTTTTCTGCTCAATCCGACAAGCGCCAGTGCCATCGGCACCTGCCTTCTTATTTCCTTAGGCAGCGCTTCTGTTATTATCATTGCGAATGCAACATTTTCGTAAACCGTCTTGTTCGGGAGAAGTCTGAAATCCTGGAACACGACCCCAAGACTCCTTCTGAGGAATGGTATCTCCTGCCTCGTCATGGATGTGACATCGTAGCCATTTACATATACTTCGCCCTCAGTGGCATCCTCTTCCTTCAGAAGAAGCTTTACGAGAGTGGACTTGCCCGACCCGCTCGGACCAACCAGGAAAACAAACTCGCCCTTATCCAGTTTGAGATTTACATCCCTCAACGCAACCGTACCATTAGGGTACGTCTTTGATACACCCCTAAGCTCAACCAATCGCTACACCTCATGATATCTGCAGACGGCACGCACTTCCGTGCTATGCCGTCGAAACATTCTATTTATTATGTTAATTCATTCTACAATAGTTGTCGAAATTCCTGCTTTTCAGTCAGGTACATTTTTCAACCACAGAGAGTTCCTGCCGCAGGGGAGAGTATCCTGAAGCTTTTCCGGGAACGCACCCATTGCTCCGTACTTCCTGCGGAGAAGTATCCCCCTGCCCTGGGCCATCTCAGCCCTGCACGTTTTCTGCCTTGTCCAGATACTTCTTGACCAGCAGCGATACCTTGAAGATAATGGCATCGTCGAATTTTCTCAGGTCGAGACCCGTAGTCTTCTGGATCTTGTCCAGCCTGTAGACCAGCGTATTCCTGTGCACATAAAGCTGTCTGGATGTCTCACTGACATTCAGGTTGTTTTCAAAAAACTTCTGGATCGTAAGCAGTGTTTCCTGATCCAGCGATTCCAGTGAACCCTTTTTGAACACTTCCTTCAGAAACAACCTGCACATCGTCGTAGGAAGCTGATAGATCAGTCTGCCGATACCCAGGTTGTTGTAATTCAGGATCGACTTGTCACTGTCAAAGATGCTGCCTATCTGCAGAGCCGTCTGCGCCTCTTTGAAGGAACGCCCTATTTCCCTGATGTTCTCTGCGATGGTGCCTATCCCTATGTGGGCTTTGACCATTAGCTCCGTGTTCAGCGTGTCGATGATAGCTTTTGCCGTTCTGTCAACTTCCCCGAAGTCATCTGCATCCTTCAGCTCTTTTATAAGCACCAGCGTCTCTTCATCCAGCGCTATCACGAAGTCCTTCTGCTTTTTCGGAAAAAGTCCCAGCACCACCTCGTGCGGATGTACGTCTTTTACTTTATCGGTCTTTATCAGAAAAACCAGTCTGGGGACATTGAACGGAATATGCAGTTCCTTGGCTTTTATCTGGATGTCGCCCGGCAGGATATTGTCAGTTATTACATTCTTGAAGAAATTTCCCTTGTCGAATTTGTCTTCGTGATAGGTCTTCAGGTTTGACACATTTATGGCAAACATTGTCAGCAGTGCTTTACCCTGCTCTTCTGCGACATCCGTATAAACTATGAATTCCAGCCTGTTTCTGATATATATCTTCCGGAACAGCCATCCGCGGATACCGATATCCGTTCTGTTGTCATCAATGACTTCATCGATCAGCGGGTGTGTGGTGCCAGTGAGCTGTTCATCCGTGCAACCCAGTATCAGACCCGTGTCGTCCATTATGCCGAAATTGCCGTCGACACATTCCCGTATTTGATTTATGAGATTCTGAAACAGCCGCACTTCCATCCCTCCTGCTGTCTTTTCAGGCCTTCCTGATACCCCTGCGGCCAAAGCCGATGGATCATCACAAAGGCTTTGCCGATCATCCCGCCGGTCAGGCAAATGCCGCCCCGGATCCGGTTCAAATGCGCCGGACCGGCCGACCGAAGTTATCGGACAAATCATCATCAGGGTTAATTATACTACATTGGACAAAGATATGGAACAGCGGATTTTATCCGATGCTATACGCCAAAAAATCTCAGCAGAAAATTTCCGGGTAAATAAAAGAGGAAGACTGTCGTCTTCCTCTTTTACTGCGATTATTATCAGTTTATTATCGTCTTTTCTGTATCCTTGTCGAACAGGTGGATCCTGTTGGGATCGATAGCCACCTTGATGACGTCTCCGGATCTTGTCTTTGTCCTGGGGTTGACCCTTGCAGTACAGCTCACATCACCGATGAATATATGCAGCAATGTCTCAGATCCGAGCATCTCGACGACTTCGACATTGGCAGTAACTATGCTGTCAGGCATAGCCTGCAGGAACTGCTCTTCATCGTGTATGCTCTCAGGCCTGATGCCCATTACGACTTCTCTTCCGATATAGTCGCTGTTTTCGAGCTTCTTTGCCTTTGATTCCGGCAGCTTGACCTCGTTCTCACCGAACTTCAGGTATATGTCGTCGCCGCGCTTGTCAATGACAGCATTGATGAAGTTCATCTGCGGGCTGCCGATGAAGCCTGCAACGAACATGTTGACCGGCCTGTCATAAAGTGCTGTAGGCGTATCGACCTGCTGGATGAAGCCGTCCTTCATAACGACGATCCTGGTACCCATGGTCATGGCCTCAGTCTGGTCATGTGTAACGTAGATGAACGTAGTATTGAGTTTCTGATGCAGCTTTGTGATCTCGAGTCTCATCTGTACCCTCAGCTTGGCATCGAGGTTGGAGAGAGGCTCGTCCATGAGGAACACCTTCGGGTCACGGACTATAGCACGACCGAGAGCAACCCTCTGTCTCTGTCCGCCTGAGAGAGCCTTCGGTTTTCTGTCGAGCAGGTGCTCGATCTCAAGGATTTTTGCTGCTTCATGTACTCTCTTTTTTATCTCGTCCTTCGGGGTCTTTCTGAGCTTAAGGCCGAATGCCATGTTGTCGAATACGGTCATATGCGGATACAAAGCATAGTTCTGGAAAACCATCGCAATGTCTCTGTCTTTGGGCTGCACGTCGTTGACGAGCCTGTCGCCGATGTAGATCTCGCCTTCTGTAATCTCTTCGAGACCTGCCACCATTCTGAGGGTAGTAGTCTTTCCACAGCCAGACGGTCCGACAAGTATGATGAACTCCTTATCCTCGATATCAAGGTTGAAGTCACTTACAGCCGTAACACCGCCTTCGAATCTTTTGTACACGTTTTTAAGCTTTACACTTGCCATTTTTTCCCCTCCCAAATTCTAATAAGCATAGAAACTTAGTTATACTATAACATGCCAGTTAATTTCTAACTAGTACACTTTTTAACAAATTTAAAAAAACCTATTTAGTTACTTTGCATAATGAGACGACAACAGGATATTGAATTTTTATTCAGCTTAATGTATAATTATTACTCGATTTATATGCTATCATTAACCTGTGGCATTTATATATGACAGATATACTGGTACTTATAACAGATCAGCAGGCATGATGAGCCGGCAAAATGACAGAGCGGAGTGTGAATGATTATGGTTTATAAAGTATTCGTGGACGGCCAGGAAGGCACTACCGGACTGCAGATCAACGAACGCCTGCAGGGGAGAAACGACATTGAACTGCTGAAAATTGCACCTGAAAAAAGAAAAGATATAAATGAAAGGAAAAAATTCATCAATGAGGCTGACATAGTTTTTTTATGCCTGCCCGATGATGCGGCAAGGGAATCTGTATCACTTGTCGCGAATGAGAGCACGCGTATCATAGATGCAAGTACAGCCCACAGGACTGACGATTCATGGGCATATGGCTTCCCTGAGCTCAGCAGCGCGCACAGGGAAAAGATCGCAGGCTCTTCAAGGGTCTCAGTGCCCGGCTGCTATGCGACAGGCTTCATCGCCCTGATGTATCCGCTGGTCAGAGCAGGCATAGTACCGGCGGATTACCCTGTGACCTGCCATGCCGTATCTGGTTACAGCGGCGGCGGCAAGAAACGGATAGCGGAGTATGCAGAAGCGGCTTCCACGGATGAGGCGATCAAGAGCCCCAGGTTTTATGCCCTGTCTCTCAGGCATAAACATCTCCCGGAAATGCAGAAGATCACGGGCCTCAGCCATACGCCCCTTTTCACGCCGATCATTGGGTACAACTACAGGGGCATGACAGTGGCCGTGCCGCTCTATCCCAGGCTGCTGCCAGGAAAAAACAGCGCAGAGTCGATCTGTGATTACCTTTATTCATATTATAAGGGACAGCATTTCATAAAGGTATTTCCATATGGCTCGGAAGGCGCCATTACCGATGGCTTCCTGAGTGCTGTCGGCTGTAACGGCACAAACATGCTGGAAATCAGTGTTACAGGCAACGAAGAGCACGTTTTGCTGACAGCGAGGCTGGATAATCTGGGCAAGGGTGCATCAGGCGCAGCAGTCCAATGTATGAACATAATGATGGGTATTGATGAAAGGACCGGACTGGAATAAAATTAAAGAAGCTGTAAGTTAAGCGCAAGTGTTGGAAAATATGGAGGTAAAAGCTTTGGATTCAAAAATGGAACCTATCATCAAAAAGGCTGAAATACTCATAGAGGCATTGCCATATATGCAAAAACTGCATGGCAAGACCGTGGTGATAAAATACGGCGGCAATGCCATGATCAGCGACGAACTGAAAAACTCAGTGATGGAGGACATCACGCTGCTTAAATACATCGGTCTCAATCCCGTGGTAGTTCACGGCGGCGGCCCGGATATAAGCAACATGCTGGAGCGTCTCGATATAAAGAGCGAGTTCATCAATGGCCTCAGGGTCACCGACATGCAGACCATGGAAGCAGCACAGATGGTCCTGGTGGGCAAGACAAACAAAGAGATCGTATCTCTCATCAATCAGAAGGGCGGGAAGGCAATAGGCCTCTGCGGCATAGACGGGAACCTGCTGGAATGTGAACAGTATAAAACTGTCGTCGATGGAGTCGAAACAGATATCGGACTTGTGGGCAAGATCACCAAAGTCAATTCCAAGGTCCTTGATATCATAGCAAAGGATGAATACATACCGGTCATAGCCCCCATCGGCATAGGCAGCGACGGCCGCAGCTATAATATTAATGCCGACACGGTAGCCGGCGAGATCGCCGCAGCACTAAAGGCCGAAAAGCTGATGCTTCTCACTGATGTCGAAGGAGTCAGGAAGTCAAAGGACAGCTCGGAAGTCTACTACGCTCTTACTGCTGCCGAGGTGCACAGGCTGATAGAGGAAAATGTCATAAACGGCGGTATGATACCAAAGGTGCTCGGCTGTCTGGATGCACTGGAAAGAGGAGTCGGCAGGACCCATATAATAGACGGAAGGATACCGCACTGCATTCTGCTGGAGATATTCACCAACCAGGGCATAGGCACCATGATAATGAAGGAAAAGGTGCTTTACTACGAAAATGAAAAGCTGTAAAACACGATCGGAACTGCAAAATCAGAACTTCAAAAAAGCGGACGGATTGCCGCCGGTTCCGGCATTTCAGGAAATGTTCTCTCAGGATGAACATTTCTTTATTTTATTGTTGCATTATTATGCATAGAGTTGTATAATTATGAATAATATACTGAGAAAGCTTTTTCCATGGCTAAAGGAGATGAACTTATGGACCTTCGCGAAATAATGGAAATGGACAGCAAATATTACATGAATACATTCGGACCGCGCACGCCAGTATGCTTTGAATACGGCAAGGGCATCCATCTTTACGGCAGCGACGGCCGCAGATATTGCGACATGCTGGGCGGCATTGCTGTGAACGTACTGGGCCACGGTCATCCGGCACTTGTTGATGCCATATCTTCACAGGCGCAGAAGCTCATCCACTGCTCCAGCCTGTACTATATAGAATCTCAGGCGAAGCTTGCAAAAATGCTCGCCGGCGTATCCTGTGCGGACCGCATCTTCTTCTCCAACAGCGGTGCTGAAGCAAACGAAGGCGCGATCAAGCTGGCCAGGATCTATTTCAAGAAAAAAGGTATGCCCGACAAGTTTGGCATTATCACGCTGAAGAGATCATTCCACGGAAGGACTCTTGCCACGGTGGCAGCTACGGGGCAGGAAAAGTACCAGAAACCCTTCACGCCTCTGATGCCCGGGTTCAGGCATGTAATGATGAATGACCTCGAGGCACTGGAAGCAGCCATCGATGATGAGACCTGCGCTGTCATGATGGAACTGGTGCAGGGAGAAAGCGGCGTGCACCTGCTGGATGCGGAATATGTGCAGGCTGTCCGCAAACTGTGTGACGAAAAGGGGCTTCTGCTCATATTCGATGAGATCCAGACAGGTATAGGCAGGACCGGTAAACTCTTTGCCTATGAGCATTACGGAGTCGAGCCTGACATATTCACGCTGGCCAAAGCGCTGGCAGGCGGAGTTCCCATCGGAGCACTCTGTGCAAAAGAGTTTGTTGCGCAGGCATTCGAACCGGGGGACCACGGCTCCACCTTCGGCGGCAATCCGCTGGCTTGCTCGGCGGGCCTGGCTGTACTGAAGACGATCCTCGATGATGATTTGCTTTCAAATGCTGATACGATGGGCAGCTACTTCAGGGGCGAGCTTGCGAAGCTGTCGGAAAAGCACAGCATTATAGGCGAAATCCGGGGTCTTGGGCTGATGATAGGCATCCAGCTGGCGCAGGATAAAGCCATCGAACTGAAGAACAGGCTGTTCGAAAAAGGCTTCCTGGTCGGCAGCGTCGGGACTTCCATCATCAGGATGCTTCCTCCGTTGATCATAACGAAAGACGATATCGATGCATTCATCAAAGTGCTGGATGAAGAATTGGCGTCACAGTGATTCCGGCATGCCAACGGCATTTTAACATGTGCTGATCAGACAGGGGGAGTTTGGAATGAAATCAGTATTGGTCCTGGAGGACGGAACATATTATCCCGGGCTAGGTTTTGGTGCAGGGGGAGAGACCATAGGCGAAGTGGTGTTCAATACATCCATGACAGGATATCAGGAGATCATCACCGATCCATCCTATAGAGGGCAAATCGTGACAATGACCTATCCGCTGATCGGAAACAGCGGCTTCAATGAAGAGGACAGCGAATCCGACAGCGCACACGTCCAGGGTTTCATAGTAAAGGAGATTTGCGACCATCCCAACAACTGGCGGTGTTCCATCGGTGGCGATGAATACTTCAAAATGCATAATATCATCGGCCTGAAGGGCATCGACACAAGGGCACTGGTCAGGCACATCTGCAGCAATGGAAGCATGTTTGGCATAATATCCACCGAATGCGGCAATGTGGACGTGCTGCTCGACAGGCTCAGGGATGGTATGCAAAAGCGCCGCAGCCTTGTCATGGAGGTCACCGCGAAGGAACCTGTGCGCATAAAGGGACAGGGGAAAAGGATCTCACTGCTGGATCTCGGTGTAAAAAAGACCCTCACGAAGCTTCTCCGCAGGTACGACTGCGATATCCACATACTCCCTGCATCATCCACATATGAAGATGTGCTGGCGTGCAGCCCTGACGGAGTGATTATATCGGGAGGCCCCGGAGATCCGCGGGAACTGGGTGAGCAGAGGCTGCTGCTGGAAAAACTGATGGGCGAAATGCCGATTCTCGGCATCGGCCTGGGACATCAACTGCTGGGGCTGGCCCTGGGCGGGACAGTCTTTAAGCTGAAATACGGCCATCATGGGGCCAATCTGCCGGTGAAGGATCTTACGACAGGAAAATGCTATATAACATCGCAGAGCCATAATTACGCATTGGATGCTGATATGGCTGATGGCGTTGAAATAACCCGGATCAATGTCAATGACAATACAGTGGAAGGCTTCAGGCATGGAAAACTGTCTGTGACCGGGGTCCAGTACTGCCCGGGACCGGCAGATCACCCGCAGGATTCTGCCTGTGTTTTGGAAGATTTCCTGAAGGCGCTGTAAAACATTATCAGCTATCGCATGGAGGTCCATATGCCAAGAAACAAGGACATTAAAAAGGTACTGGTCATAGGGTCAGGACCTATAATCATAGGGCAGGCAGCCGAATTCGACTACTCCGGCACACAGGCCTGCAAATCTCTGAGAGAGGAAGGCATCGAGGTCGTCCTTATCAACAGCAATCCCGCCACCATCATGACAGACGGGGAAACTGCCGACCGCGTCTATATAGAGCCTATAACCATTGATGCGGTCAAGAAGATAATAGAGCGCGAAAAACCGGACGGCATACTCGCTTCCCTTGGAGGCCAGACCGGTCTCAACATGGCAGTCCAGCTTGCCAATGATGGTATACTGGACCGGCTCGGCATAGAGCTGCTGGGGACATCCCTGATGTCGATAAAGAGAGCCGAGGACAGGGAACTGTTCAAGGAAACCATGCAGAGTATCAACGAAAAAGTCCCCATGAGCACCATAGTCACAAACCTGGATGACGCAGTTGCATTCGCTGAAGAGGTCGGCTTCCCCATCATAATAAGACCGGCTTACACCCTGGGCGGCACCGGCGGCGGCATAGCGGAAAACATGGATGATTTCAGATACATCTGCGGAAAAGGGCTCAAGCTCAGCATGATAAACCAGGTCCTTCTCGAGCAGAGCGTTGCCGGCTGGAAAGAAATCGAATTCGAAGTCATGCGGGACGGTGCCGACAACTGCATCATCATATGCAGCATGGAAAATCTCGATCCCGTGGGAGTGCACACCGGCGACAGCATCGTCGTGGCCCCCTGCCAGACACTTTCCAGCAAGGAGTACCAGATGCTGCGCAATGCCTCGGTAAAGATAATCCGTGCACTTGATATAAAAGGCGGCTGTAATATCCAGTTTGCACTTGACCCGAAGAGCTTCGACTATGTGGTCATAGAGGTCAATCCCAGGGTCAGCCGCTCCAGCGCGCTGGCATCCAAGGCCACCGGCTATCCCATCGCCCGTGTCGCATCCAAGATCGCCATTGGGATGAACCTGGACGAGATCAGGAACCCGGTGACCAAAAACACATATGCATGCTTTGAACCCACGATAGATTACGTCGTTACCAAAGTGCCCCGCTGGCCCTTCGACAAATTTTCGTCGGCAGACCGCTCCCTGGGTACACAGATGAAGGCCACCGGCGAAGTCATGGCAATAGGAAGGACATTCGAGGAATCGCTGCTGAAAGCCATAGACTCGCTCGATATAAAGCTCAACTACCAGTTAGGACTTGAGTTGTTCGACAATTATACTGCCGATGAGCTCCTTGAAGTGCTGGCGTCACCAAGAGACGAGCGGATATTCGCTATTTTCAAGGCACTGCAGAAGGGTATCCCGGTGGACAAAATCGTTGAGATAACAAAGGTGGACAAATTCTTCATCAGCAAGCTGCAAAACATCGTACAGGTGGCTGAAGATGTGAAGAATGCAGGGATCGCATGGCTGGATTACGACCTTTACATACGGGCCAAAAAGATCGGTTTCGGTGACTCTTATATAGCCAATCTGGTCAATGTGCCGCTGGATACTATTCTGGAGCTGAGGGAAAAATATCCGGTCAAGCCTGTCTACAAGCTCGTGGACACCTGCGCCGGCGAATTCGAGGCTCGCACCCCATATTATTATTCCACCTATGAGGAACAAGACGATGTCGTCGTATCCGACAGGAAGAAGGTCCTCGTCATAGGCTCGGGACCCATCCGGATAGGCCAGGGCATAGAATTCGACTATTGCAGCGTGCACTGTGTCAGGACGCTGAGGGAACTGGGCCTGGAGTCCATCATAATAAACAACAACCCGGAAACTGTCAGCACCGATTTCGACACCTCCGACAAGCTGTATTTCGAGCCGCTGACAAAGGAATGCGTACTGGATATCGTCAACAAGGAAAAACCCGAGGGCATAATAGTCCAGTTTGGCGGCCAGACTGCCATAAACCTGGCAGGCACGCTCCACAAGGAAGGCGTAGAGATACTGGGTACCTCGGTGGAAAGCATCGACATTGCCGAAGACCGGGACAAATTCCTCAGGCTGCTTGAGGAGCTCGGTATACCCATACCAGAGGGAAGTACCGCCCATTCCTTTGGAGAGGCAAAGACGATAGCCAACAGGATCGGCTATCCTGTGCTGGTAAGGCCCTCCTATGTGCTGGGCGGAAGGGCCATGGAGATAGTATACAACGACAGGGCACTGGAGGAGTACATGAAGATGGCGGTGGATGTGTCCGCAGAGCATCCGGTGCTTATCGACAAATATATAAATGGTATCGAAGCAGAAGTGGACGGCATCTGTGACGGAGAAGACGTACTGATCCCGGGGATATTCCAGCATGTTGAAAGGGCAGGAGTACACTCGGGTGACAGTATCGCCATATATCCCCCGCATACGCTCTCCCGGGAAACAAAGGAAGTGATAGCGGATTATTCGATAAGACTCGCCAGGGCATTGAAGATCGTCGGCCTGTTCAATATACAGTTCGTCATCGATGGCGATGGCAGGGTCTATGTAATCGAAGTCAACCCGCGTGCCAGCAGGACTATCCCGATAATGAGCAAGATCACGGGCATCCCGATGGTAAATGTCGCCACAAAGCTCATAATGGGCAGCACACTGCGCAGCCTCGGATATGAGCCGGGTCTGGCAGAGGAGTCCGCTTTTTCGGCGGTCAAGGCTCCGGTCTTCTCATTCGCGAAGCTGTCGACAGTCGATACTTTCCTGAGTCCGGAGATGAAGTCCACAGGAGAAGTGATGGGCGTGGACAGGGATTATCGCATCGCACTTTACAAAGCACTGATCGCCTCAGGTCTGTCCATCCCCAGGGGCGGCAGCGTACTGATGGCAACAGGCGAGTGGGATAAGGAGGACTGCGTCATCATCTCGAAAAAACTTGACAGGCTTGGCTTCAGACTGCTGGCAGTGGAGGATGATTACGGCTGGCTTTCGGATGCGGGTCTGGAAGTGGAACTGGTACCTGAAGACAGAGTCCTCGATTATATCAAAACAGACAAGGTATCGCTGGTCATAAGCACATATGCGAAGGCAGGCGTGCCCGGAAAACTGGGCTTCTCAATCAGGAGGACCTCCATGGAATACAATACTCCGTGCCTCACATCGCTGGACACAGCCAATGCTATACTCGATGTGCTGGAGCACCTGGCGGAATGCAATGAGCCCGGCGTCTATGCACTGGATGAATACTCGAGATATAATGGCCGGAAATGATTTGATACGGCATTCAGCGGTCTGACCGGATCCGATAAATACGGCCGGAGCAGATGTTTTTCAGTATAGATGGCCGAAATCTTTCTGTATAGACGGCCGGAAAAAGAATAATGAAGGAGCTGTAACAATGAAACATCTTATCGACCTTAACGATCTGACCGTTGAGGAGATCGAAAGCCTGTTCACACTGGCGGCAAAACTTAAAAAAGAGCTTAAGGCAGGGATCACACACCACCTGCTCAAAGGCAAGACGCTTGGTATGATATTCTCCAAATCCTCGACCAGAACGAGAGTGTCATTTGAAGTCGGCATGTACCAGTTGGGCGGCTATCCCATTTTTCTGAGCTCCAGCGACATCCAGCTGGGCCGGGGCGAAACGATACACGATACGGCAAAGGTCCTCTCCCACTATATCGACGGCATCATGATCAGGACCTTCAAGCAGGACGATGTGCTGGATCTGGCAAGATTCGGGACGATCCCGGTCATAAACGGCCTCACGGACCTGATGCACCCCTGTCAGATACTTTCAGACCTCTTTACTGTATACGAGAAGAAGGGTAAACTAAAAGGGCTGAAGCTTGCATATGTGGGCGACGGTAACAATGTGGCCAATTCTCTGCTGCAGGGCTGCGCAATTACAGGAATGGATATCTGTGTGGCTTCTCCCGCCGGATACGAATGTAACGCCACCATAATCGAGCAGGCAAAACATCACGCCAGAAAGTCAGGCAGCAAGGTGGTGCTGACTGAAGATCCGGAAGAGGCGATGAAGGATGCAGATGTCGTTTACACCGACACATGGATCAGCATGGGACAGGAAGCTGAGAAGGAATTGCGTCTCAAAATATTCATGCCCTACCAGGTCAACAGCAAGCTGTTTTCACTGGCAAAGGAAGACGCAATGTTCCTGCACTGCCTGCCTGCATACAGAGGCTACGAGGTCACAGAAGATATCATAGACGGGCCGAATTCGGATGTTTTTGAAGAGGCGGAAAACAGGCTGCATATGCAGAAGGCCATCATGGTAACGCTGATGGGCTGACAGTTTGGGCAAAGGCAGGTTTTTAACATGTTCAACTATACTTTTATGATCCGCAAGGCTGTGGAATCCGATGCTCCTGCCATATATGAGATCATGCAGGACTCCTTTAAGAAATATATGAAGGACACAGATGTAAAGGAACCTTTGGATGCCCTGACGGAAACACTGGATGATATCATAGACGATATCAGGACAAAGGAAGTCTTCATCGCGCTTATCGACGGTATTGCCGTAGGCAGCGCAAGAGTGGCCATATTGCCCGACAATACCGCTTATCTCAGCAGATTCGGTGTAAGACCTGCCTATAACAACATCGGCGTCGGCATGGCCTTGATGAGTCTCATTGACAAAATGCTCATCGAAAAAGGCATAAAGTGTGTAAAACTCCATACGGCGTCCAAAAACAGGGACCTGATCAGGTTTTACTACGGCAGGGGCTTCTATATCGAATCCACCACCAATGACAGAGGCTACATCAGGGCGCTGATGGTGAAGGAATACCAGGGACGGGCCTGAACTTAGCGTTTCTTGTGTAACCATCAAATAAACTCGTTCCATTGCAAATAAAGTCGTTCCGCTGAAAATAAAGTTGTTCCGTTGGAACAGGGGGTGAACAGGGTTTAGGTGCAAGGTATAAGGAATTAAGTTAAGCATCATTTTAATAGATCAATCCTTCATAATCTACTTGTCATGCTGATTACGAAGGATTTTATCTTACTCTCCATTTCCCTTTCCCCTTATTCCTCTCACTCAAAATAGAACGACTTTATTTCCTGTTAT
>FZPS01000009.1_pt103 | contig 70605 bp, 75 predicted proteins | sample 1817821 | NCBI WGS metagenome assembly FZPS01 (sample SAMEA104158645, study PRJEB21678) | metagenome | place: Germany | collected 2015-04-21
GGAGAAATTGCGGAAGTTGGCACCCATGATGAACTGCTGGCCAAGAAAGGACTCTACTACCAGCTTTATACAGTGCAGTATGAATATCTTAATGCCGTTTAGGAGGGTGAGGCTGTGTTAGAGCGGAACAACTCAGTCTTGGTGCTGGTTGATGCCCAAACAAAACTGATGAATGTGATGGATGATGCGGAGCGCCTAATCCAAAATCTGAAACGGTTAATTAAGGGGATGCAGGTATTAGGCATCCCCTTAATTGTAACCGAACAGTACCCCAAAGGCTTAGGCCCAACAATTCCAGAGTTAACGGACCTGTTAAATCCGGAAACTAAAGTAGTTGAAAAAATTACGTTCAGCTGTACCGATGAACCAAAATTAATGAATGCGCTGGAAAAAACAAAACGCAAACAGGTGATTCTCTGCGGAGTGGAGTCTCATATCTGTGTCTACCAAACTGCATTAGGACTTAGGAGCAGAGGATATGATGTGGAGATTGCAGCTGATGCGGTTTCTTCCCGCAGTGCGGACAACCGTAAACTGGCTTTATTTAGACTAGCACAGATGGGAGTCGGGATCACTGGCACGGAGATGGTTTTATTTGAACTGCTGCGCCGCGGTGAAGGTGACCAGTTTAAGGCTATCAGTAAAATCGTAAAATAGCAGGAATACAGGTTGTGAAGGTCGAACAGTTAAGTAGATAATTATTCGAATTTCTCACAAATACAGATCTTGGCGAATAAGATCTGGGATGGCTGGAATAGGTGATTCGATGATAATTAAAGCTGAAACATGTTTTGCAGTAATAGAAGAGTTAGCACCCCTTAAGTATGCTTACGAATGGGATAATTCCGGACTGCAGGTGGGGTCTCCACTGCAGCCAGTAAAAAAAATACTGGTTACGCTGACGGTAACAGAAGCTGTTGTCGACAGCGCAGTTAAATCAAATGTTGATTTAATTATTTCTCACCACCCTTTGATTTTTCAGCCATTGCGTTCAATTCAAACTGATTCTCCGTGCGGGAAGATTCTGCAGAGATTATTGATCAATAATATCGTGGTTTATGCCTGCCACACTAATTTAGACCGGGCTCCATTTGGGTTGAATTATTGGCTTGCAGAATCGCTGAGCCTTAAAGACCATCAAGTTTTAGACGTTGAAACAGACGAAGGTGTGGGTATCGGTCGAATCGGATATATTGAACCGGTTACGCTGGCAGAATTAGCAGATCAGCTTAATAAGCTTTGGGATACCCAGGTGAGGTATGCTGGCGACCCTTTGGTACAGTGCAGTAAGATTGCTGTCTGCGGCGGTTCCGGAAGCGATTTAGTGCAGAAAGCTGTTGAACAGCAGGCAGATGTATTGATTACTGGCGATGTGAAGTACCATACTGCTCTTGACGCAAAAGCAATGGGTTTCGCAGTGATAGATGGCGGTCACTATGCGACAGAGAAAATAATGATCTCAAAAACAGCGCAGTATTTAAGGTCGAAGCTGGATATTGAAATAGTTGAGGAATCAGCTGGCGATAACCCGTTTCTATTTTGATTCCCAACCAAGGTGGTGAGAGATTATGGCTCCACGGAAATGTGTGATCTGCGGCAAGACCATCCCGGCGGAAAGACTAAAAGCTTTACCGCAGACTAAAAGGTGCGTGGATTGTGCCCGCGAAAAAGGGTCTGACATTGTTACCCGCAAGGTTGATATCGGTATGGATGCAGACACTTACAAAGATTTACTGGGAGCTACACGCAGTTAAATCACCCCAGCTAGTTGCACTGAGACATATTTTGTGGTATACTTTTCTATGCCGTTAAGTGAATCAGATGATCGCGGGAGTAATCCCGAGGAAAGTCCGAGCTCCATAGGGCAGGATGCTGGGTAACACCCAGTGGGGGCGACCCTAAGGAAAGTGCCACAGAAACATACCGCCTATAAAAGGTAAGGGTGAAAAGGTGAGGTAAGGGCTCACCAGCAATTAGGTGACTAATTGGCTAGGTAAACCCCATCCGGAGCAAGGCCAAATAGGGGAGAAGGAGCTGCCCGTTCCATCTGACTCCCGGGTTGGCTGCTTGAGGCATTAGGCAACTAATGTCCTAGATAGATGATCATCCGCGACAGAACTCGGCTTACCGATTCACTTAGCAGGCAATTTCATAATTCGATTGGAAACTCTGACAAAAGTCAGAGTTTTTTTTATCGTTTTTTTCGTTTTGAGGAAGGAATAACCAATTTGACACCGAATAATGTCATCGAGTGGTAAATAGTGGGAGAAAGTGGGGGAAATTTCCGGAGAGGGGTTCGGCTCATGTTTATGGGCGAATATCAACACTCGGTGGACAACAAGGGAAGATTGATTATTCCAGCCAAGTTCCGTGAAGATTTGGGCGAAAACGCGGTGATGACACGGGGCTTGGATAATTGTCTATTTCTATTTCCCCAATCGGAGTGGAAAATCTTGGAGGAAAAATTAAAATCGCTTCCCCTCACTAAAGCTACTGCCCGCCAATTTGTCCGGTTTTTCTTTTCGGGAGCTACAGAATGTGATTTGGATAAGCAGGGACGAATTACCATCCCGCAAAATTTGAGGGATTACGCTGATGTAGATAAAGATGTGGTTGTGATCGGAGTGTCCAACCGGATTGAGATATGGAGCCGCGGACGTTGGGAACAATATATGCAGGAAGCTGAGGAAGCTTATGAGGAGATCGCGGAGAATATTGTTGAGCTCGGAATCTAGCTATTAATACTAAGGATGATTGAGATGGATTTTGTACATCAACCGGTTTTACTGAACGAAGTGATCGCAGGGCTTAACCTCAAGCCCAATGGCATCTATGTTGACTGCACTTTAGGAGGCGGAGGCCACACTCAGGCTGTTCTCGATTCTCAGCCCGATGTTACAGTTATCGGTATTGATCAGGATCCGAATGCATTGGCAGCTGCTCAAGCAAGACTGGCTCCGTATGGTTCCCGAGTAAAATACGTTCGCGATAATTTTCGCAATTTAGATCGTGTCTTGGCATCAGTAGACCATCTCCATGTAGACGGAATTCTAATGGATATTGGAGTATCTTCACCTCAATTAGATCAAAAAGATCGCGGATTCAGCTACCAGCATGATGCCCGTTTGGATATGCGGATGGATCCAATGGCCCAGATATCAGCTCATGATTTGGTTAACAGCCTGACAAAGCAGGAACTAACGCGAATAATTCGTGATTATGGAGAGGAGCGCTGGGCAAACCGCATTGCTGAGTTTATTGTGGAGCACCGCCGCGAAAAGCCTATCGACACCACCGGTGAACTGGTGTCGGTAATTAAAGCAGCAATTCCCAAGAAAGCAAGGCTAGAAGGACCTCATCCTGCCAAACGCACTTTTCAAGCTCTGCGGATAGCAGTTAACGATGAGCTGGGAGCGCTCAGCGAAGCAATAGAAAAAGCAGTAAATCATTTGAAGCCGCAGGGACGGCTCTGCGTGATTACATTTCACTCGTTAGAGGATCGACTAGTAAAGAATGCGTTTCGGGAGTTTGAAAATCCCTGTATTTGTCCACCCGGTCTGCCGATCTGCACCTGCGGTAAGGAACCGCTGGTAAAAATCATTACCCGCAAGCCGATCGCAGCCGGGCAAGAAGAACTTGCAGCAAATCCAAGGGCACGCAGTGCTAAACTGCGTGTATGTGAGCGTTTACCTTAAGGAGGATTTGACCATGGAACCCGCTTTGAAGCTGGAATACTATGAAGTGGAGAGTGTCGAAGAAATTCGGCCTACCTCTAAAAAACGCCGCAAAAAAAGAGTTCCGATCCCAGTCTTGATCTGCCTGACAGCAATGCTGTTTGTTGGCGGTGGCTTGTTTTATATTAATCAGCAGGTAATAACCATGCAGATGAATGTGAAGATTGGACAGCTGGAGACGCAGCTTGCAGATCTAAAACAAGAAAACGACCACCTTTTATTAACGCTGAAAGAAACCACCCGCCTTTCTACAATTGAAATAATGGCAAGGCAGGAATTGGGGATGATCGATCCGGTTGGAACTGAAATGCTGGTTATGAATCAGCAGCCTCACAGCGAGCCAGAAGCTGCGGGTTGGATTGATGCGCCGGCTTCAGAGACACAGAACTTGTTTACTGTGGTTGCCAACTGGATGAATCGACTGCTGCCGGTAGGAGGAGTTGAAGCTGGAAGAATTGGGCAATAAAAAGAGAATCTACCGAAGATATGCAGGGCTATTTATCTTTTTTGCTTTTTTTGTATCCGTTTTGATCGGACGTTTGATATATCTGCAGCTGTGGAGCAAAGCTCGCTATACAAATTTTGCAAAAGCACAGCGGCTCCAGCCAGCGACAATTGATCCGCAGCGAGGCAACATTTATGACCGCAATTATGAACTTTTAGCCAGAAGCGTTGATGCTTATTCAATTCATGTAATTCCCAGCAGCAGTCGTGATCACCGCCAGGCTGCTGAGCAGCTGGCGTTGTATGTGGATCTGAGCGCTGATGAAATCGAAGCCCGCTTTTTGGAGCAGGAGGAAAGCCAGACAAATTTTTGGTTGACTCGTAAGCTCAGTTATGAAGCAGCGGCAAAAATTCGTGAACTCAACATTCCCGGCATTCGTTTGATCACGCGACCGCAGCGTTTTTATCCCCAGGGCAGCCTCGCAGCGCATGTGCTGGGTATTGCCGGGATTGATAATCAAGGCTTGGAGGGCCTTGAATACCATTATGATGAATATTTGAGCGGCACTCCGGGTACGATGCAGGTCGAAAAAGATGCAGTGCAGCGCCGCATACCAGGTGGCTATGAAAACTTGATTCCACCGGTTAATGGGCATGATTTAGTTTTGACGCTGGATTCAGTAATTCAGTACATAGCTGAAAAGGAGCTAAAGTCAGCGGTCACTGCTTCGGAAAGTGAAGCCGGTGTTATCTTGATCATGAGACCGAAAACCGGTGAAATCCTCGCCAACGCAGTTTATCCTACCTTTGATCCCAACAACTATCAAAGTTACCCTACAACCTATCGCCGCAATATTGCGCTTACCGATCTCTACGAGCCAGGATCCACATTTAAAATCTTTACTGCAGCAGCAGCTATTGATCTAGGAATTGCCAACGCAGAGCGCGAATTCTACAGCGGACCTTCATGGTCGGTCGGCGGCGGCAGTGTTCGCAGTTCTAATATCTATGGGCATGGACGTATAAATTTCTTAGAGGCTGTTGAAAAATCGGACAATATCGCCTTTGCCCAGCTGTCTGTTGAGATGGGGCCCGAGCGTTTTTATCCGTATTTAGCAAATTTTGGCTTTGGCAAAAAATCTGGAATTGACTTTCCAGGAGAGGCTGTGGGAATTGTGCCTAAACCGGGGCAAATCGCCCACGGCGAGACACTCCAATGGGCAAACATAGGTTTTGGCCAAGGAATTGCGGTAACACCGCTGCAGATGCTGATGGCAGCCTGTGCTGTTGCCAACAATGGCACGGTGATGCGTCCATATTATGTTGCTCAGATTCGCGATGAAAATGGGAAAATTCTGAAGACAACCGAGCCGCAGGTGCTCAGTCAGGCCATTAAGCCTGAAACGGCTGAAACATTAACTGAATACTTGGTTTCTGCGGTTAATAATGGCTCTGGAAGTCGAGCTAGAGTGGTCGGAATTGAAATTGCCGGTAAGACCGGCACTGCGGAAGTGCCTACTCAAGGCGGCTATGGTGAAGACCGGGTGGCGTCATTCATCGGATTTGGTCCTGCTGAGGACCCGGAAATAGCTGTATTGGTAGTCTTGTACCGGCCGCAGATTGAAATTCGCTATGGTGGCGTGATTGCTGCGCCAGTTTTTCAATCTGTCGCTGAGCAAGTTCTTGACTATCTCGGCATTCCCCGCAAGCAGACTAAGGTTGCTGCTGACGGAATGGCAGTTGTGCCGAATGTGCGCAATTATCCCATCGCTGAAGCTGAGAAGATCCTAAAAGAACACAGACTGACCGCGAACTATGTTAATGAGGGAACGATAGTCAGGGATCAAATCCCAAGTCCCGGCAGTCGAGTACTGCCGCATACAGCAGTTAATTTAGTTTTTTATTCGGGTTCAGAGGCGGTCTTGGTAGAGGTTCCCAGTTTGACCGGAAAGAGCATGCGGGATGTTTCGACAATACTGAATGACTTAGGGTTGCAGTTTCGCGCGTCGGGCAGCGGTATAGCATCATCCCAGATGCCGGAACCGGGAGCCAGGGTTCCGGTGGGAACCGTCATTGAAGTTAAATTTCAGCCATAGAATGGGAATAATAGGTATATTAGTCGGTAGGGGGATCATCATGCGCATTTCACAATTAGCAGCAGGACTGGAGTGCGAAATAATTGGCGGAGACTGCCGGGTAACGGGATTAAGCTATGATTCGCGCCGTGTACAGCCGGGAGATGTGTTTTTTGCAATTCGCGGTTTCAAAACCGATGGGCATAAATACATTGAGCAGGCAGCTGCTAATGGAGCAGCTGCAGTGGTGGTTGATACTATCCAAGTTCTGGACTCCGACATTACTCAAGTCGTAGTAGCGGATACGCGGGTGGCGATGGCTGAAATGTCAGCCGCTTTTTTTCAGCATCCTTCACGAAAACTAAGAGTAATCGGCGTCACTGGCACTAACGGCAAAACAACTACTACATATTTAATTAAAGCCATACTGGAGCAGGCAGGTTTTAAAGTGGGATTAATCGGGACCATTCAAACCCTGATTGATCAAACTGTGATTCCTGCAGTTCGCACCACACCCGAGTCTTTGGATCTCCAGTCTCTTTTAGCAAGAATGGTAGCTGAACAGGTAGAGTATGTAGTGATGGAAGTGTCCTCTCACGCGCTCGAATTAAACCGCACTGCCGGACTAGAATTTGATACGGCTGTTTTTACCAATTTAACTCAGGATCATCTTGACTTTCATCATGATTTTACGCATTATTTTCAAGCGAAGGCCAAACTTTTTGTCAATCTGGCTGCAGCTGGAACCAAATCCAAGAAACTGGCAGTGATAAATTACGATGATTCTTATGGCTTGAAAATGGCTGCGCAGAGTTCTGCGCAGGTATTCAGCTATGGGATCGAGCAGCCGGCTCAGATTCGCGCCTGCGATCTGGAGATCTTCGGTGATGGAATGAAGTACCAGTTGGTCACTCCGTTTGGATGCACGGACTTAAACATGAATCTAACTGGTCGTTTTAATGTCTACAATACGATGGCAGCTGCTGCGGCATGTTTGGCAGAAGGGGTCAGCTTGGAGCAGATCAAAATCGGCCTAGAGAAAGTCCGGGGAGTTCCCGGCAGATTTGAACTGGTTGATGCGGGCCAAGATTTTACCGTAATAGTTGATTATGCTCATACGCCGGATAGTTTGACCAATGTACTCAAGACAGCACGCAGCTTTACGGAAAACCGGATTCTCGCGGTATTCGGCGCCGGTGGAGATCGGGACCGGGCTAAGAGACCTCTGATGGGGCAGGCTGCAGCAAGGCACAGCGATTATGTGATTTTAACGTCAGATAACCCCCGGAGTGAAGATCCGGAGCGGATCTGCTCCGAGATTGAGCAAGGGATCATTGCTGAGAAGGATAAAACACCAAACTTTGATTACACCATTGAAGTTGATCGGGGCAGAGCCATTGAAAAAGCGATTAGAATGGCGGTAAAAGGTGATACAATTATAATCGCCGGTAAAGGCCATGAAACATATCAAGAGTTTGCGGATCACACAATTGATTTTGATGATCGAGCCGAGGCGTTAAGGATTCTAAAGGAGCTGTAAGATCATGTATCCACTCACTTTTAAACAAGCTGCCGATCTTTTGGGTCAGCGGCGCAGTGATCAAAATCTAATCTCAAAGGTTATTATTGACAGCCGTGATGCGGAAGCGGAGTGTTTGTTTTTTGCCCTGCCCGGATCAAATGTTGATGGTCATGATTTTGTAGATGATGTTCTAAAAGCTGGTGGATACGCGGTGGTAAGGCGGGGTTATGGTCGCGGTGAACGGACAATTGAAGTCGATGATCCCCTTACAGCTCTCCAGAAACTAGCGCAGTATCAGCTGAAACAGATTGACATTCCTGTTGTGGCTGTAACCGGGAGCAACGGCAAGACGACAACCAAGGATTTTACTGCAGCAGTTTTGGAAGCCAAATATTCGGTCTGGAAAACCCAAGGAAATTACAACAACGAAATTGGAGTGCCCTTGACTATCTTGGCGATTGAACCGCACCATGAGATTGTTGTTCTGGAGATGGGTATGCGTGGACTGGGTGAAATTCTGCATTTAACAGAGATTGCTCCACCTCAGGTAGCAGTGATTACGAATGTTAATCCAGTGCACATGGAGCTTTTGGGAAGTTTAGACAATATTGCTCAAGCTAAAGCTGAGCTTCTCGAAGGGCTTAGGCCGGGCGGTACGGCGGTTCTTAACGGTGATGACCATCGGGTCCGCAACCACGCATCTAAAGCAGGTCGGGTGTTGTTTTTTGGGAAAAATGCCGCTAATCAGCTGCGGGCTGAAAACATCCGGGTTGATCAAGATGGCTGCGCTAGCTATGATCTGCTCTGGAATGATATCCGTGTATCTGTTTCGCTGCCGGTTCGGGGTGTTCACAATGTTTTAAACAGCCTTGCCGCTGTGGGCGTGGGTCTGCAGTTTGGAATACCCGTATCAGAGGCAGCATCCGCTTTGAAACACGTAGAGTTGACCGGAATGCGGTTTGAGAAGGAAGAGGGAAAAAGCGGGATCACGATCTTAAATGACGCTTACAACGCCAGTCCCGCATCGGTGCGGTCAGCTCTCGAAACGCTTGATCTGATGGCTTCCAGCGGCAGAAAAGTGGCTGTCCTTGGAGACATGTATGAGCTGGGATCAATATCCGAAAGTGCGCATCAGGAAGTAGGCCGGTATGCTGCTCAAGTCTGCGACTTTCTAATCTTTGTCGGCAGGTTTGCAGATTATATGCAGAAAGGTGCAGAATCTGCCGGGGCATCGCCTTCGCAAATGAAAATATATCATTCAGTTGAAGAACTGCTTTCTGAACTCGAGGGCCTGATTAATCCCCAAGATTTGGTATTAATTAAAGCATCGCGCTCGGTTCAGCTGGAGCGGGCAGCAGAAGTATTAAAAGTGAGGTAAGTTTGATGGAAAATGTTGCGATTTATTTACCGTTTCTCGGGGCTTTGATAGCATTTGCTGTCGTAATTTTGATGGGCCCGATGACTATCAAATTTTTACATGATCTGAAATTCGGCCAAAATGTGCGGTCAGATGGTCCTAAACGACATCTTCAGAAAGCCGGTACCCCAACGATGGGCGGAGTAATGATCCTAATCGGTGTCACCATCGCCGTTCTGTTCTTTAACAGGGGTAATAATCAAGTGTACTTTGCATTATTCGCTACGCTCGCTTACGGCGTTATTGGTTTTTTGGATGATCTAATCATAATTTTAACGCGCCGATCGCTTGGACTCAAAGCGCGGCAGAAGCTGTTCGGGCAGTTTTTTATTGGTTTATTAGTGGCGTTGTATGCGATTTCCAGACCGGATATCGGCACTGACATTTTGATTCCTTTTACAGACATCGTGATTAGTCTCCCGAAAATAGTTTATGCGATTTTGGTACTGGGAGTTATGGTTGGAACTACTAATGCAGTAAACCTGACTGACGGATTAGATGGATTAGCCTCAGGTACAGTTGCGATTGCCGCGGCTGCGTATGGCGCTGTTGCCTATCTTTTGGGAAATCCCGAGCTGGCTCTGTTTGCAGGCGCTGTAACCGGAGCGTGTCTCGGTTTTGCCTGGTTTAACGCCCATCCTGCGGCGGTATTTATGGGTGATACCGGTTCACTGGCTCTGGGGGGAGCAGTAGCTGTTCTTGCAGTTTTAACCGGCACACCTCTTCATTTGGTTATCATTGGTGGGATTTTTGTGATTGAAGCGTTGTCAGACATTATTCAGGTTGTTTATTTCCGGTTAACTAAAGGCAAACGCTTCTTCAAAATGGCACCAATCCACCATCATTTTGAACTGCTGGGATGGGAGGAGCCTAAGATTGTCACCAGATTTTGGTTGGTTGGTCTCTTTTTCGCACTATTGGGGTTGTTAGCAGTCCTCTAACCGAATATAGATTTAGGGAAGGGGGGCGAAACCGGATGGCATTTTTTACGAAAGAAGGAAGTATTGATTTAATTGTCTTTACAGCTGTGATTGCACTTTTAAGTATTGGATTGGTAATGGTCTTCAGCGCATCATCAGTAATGGGAATAAACGATTTTCGCGATCCGTACCACTACGTGAAGCGCCAGTTGGTCTGGGCAGTACTTGGATTGATTAGTATGTACGCAGCTGCAAAGATTGATTATCATATTTATCAATATTTAGCCCTACCCGGGTTGATTATCGCCATAGCTTTGTTGGTTTTAGTCTTATTTATTGGCGATGATATCGGCGGATCAACCCGCTGGATCAGTTTGGGCTTCTTTAACCTGCAGCCATCTGAAGTCGCTAAATTGGCCATGGTTAATTACACTGCACTGTATATTTCGAACAAGCGCAGCAAGCTGAGGAAATTCTTATCCGGTCTGCTGCCTCTGCTGGTAATTCTGGGGATTCAATTTGGATTAATCATGATGGAGCCCGATTTCGGAACCGCTATGACTATGGTCTTTACCATTGTTATTATTTTGTTTGCAGGTGGTGCTCATCTTGGACAGATGGCTGTTTTGGGATGCTTATCCGTACCAGCCTTTTATTATCTGATCAAATATGAGCCTTATCGGGCGAAACGCCTGCTGGCTTTTTTGGATCCATGGGCTGATCCGACCGGTACAGGTTGGAATATCATCCAATCTTTAACAGCGATTGGTTCCGGAGGTTTGTTCGGGTTAGGTTTGGGCAACAGCAGGCAAAAATTTTCGTATCTTCCTGAGCATCATACTGACTTTATTTTCCCGATTCTCTGTGAGGAATTAGGTTTTATCGGCGGAGCTCTGGTCCTGCTGCTGTTCTTCTTGGTAGCCTGGCGCGGACTGAGAATTGCGCTTAACGCTCCGGATTTGTATGGGAGCCTTTTGGCTATAGGCCTTACCTCAACGATTGCTTTTCAAGCTCTTTTAAATATCGGAGTGGTGACTGGAGTACTTCCGGTAACGGGAATCACCCTTCCCTTTATCAGCTATGGCGGTTCGTCGCTGATCATTAGTCTGGCGAGTGTGGGGGTACTGCTGAACATTTCCCGGCAGCTTAGTTCATGAATTTATTTTCTGCATCCTTTCACCAAAACCTAGCTCCTGCATACTATGAACAGTGCTGAAGGAGCATGGAGCAGAGGTGATAGGATGCAAAAGTTATTGATCGAGGGTGGTTATCCACTGTCAGGCACCATCCGGATCAGCGGCGCTAAAAACGCTGTGCTGAAATTGATGGCGGCAGCGCTGCTGGGTAGGGGTAAATTTGTGATTCACGATGTTCCTGCAATTAAAGACGTGTATACCATGATTGGTGTGCTGACCGCTTTAGGGGTTAAGGCTGAACTTGCCGATTCGGTTCTTACCTTAGAAGTAGATGAGATATCCGGCGAACCGCCGACCGATTTGGTACAGGAGATGCGGGCTTCAATTCAGGTTATGGGCCCTTTATTAGCCCGTTTGGGCTGGGTAAAAATTGCTAAGCCCGGTGGCTGTGCTATTGGCGATCGACCGATAGATCTGCATTTAAGAAATCTTGAGCGCCTAGGAGCGGTGATTGAAGAGCGGCACGGTTATATTACTGCCCGCTGTTTGCGCTTGACTGGACAGGAGATTTCCCTCGATTTCCCCAGCGTCGGCGCTACCGAAAACTTAATGATGGCAGCATCATTGGCTAAAGGAAAAACCATTATCTACAATGCAGCGCGGGAACCGGAGATAGTTGATATCCAAAACTTTCTTAATCAAATGGGAGCTAAAGTATATGGGGCCGGTACCAGTGTAATAGTGGTGGAAGGCATCGATGCTGACCATTTAGGCAGTACTGAGTATACAGTGATTCCAGATCGGATCGAAGCTGGGACTTATTTATTAGCAGCAGCAGTTACTCGGGGCAGCATTACTTTGGAAAATGTTATTCCCCAGCACATTCAGGCTTTATTGAGCAAATTGGTTGAAACTAACGCGCGGCTCTCGATTGGATTAAATAAAATAACACTTGAATCAGGTAGAACAATCCAGCCGGCTAATATCATTACCCTGCCTTATCCCGGGTTTGCCACCGATCTGCAGCCGCAGTTTATGAGTTTAGTCACTTTAGCAGAAGGGAGTAGTGTGATTAAGGAAACGGTTTACTCCCGCCGCTTTGGGCATGTAGAGGAATTAAGGCGAATGGGCGCCAATATTCAGCTTGATACAAATTCTGCGATTGTGCGAGGGGTAAAACAGCTGACCGGTGCTTCGGTGCGCGCAGTAGATCTCCGGGCTGGAGCGGCCCTTGTTATTGCTGGATTGGCCGCCCATGGGATAACTAAAGTGTCCGGTGTGGAGCATATCATGCGGGGATACGAAAAACTAGTTGAAAAGCTGCAGGGAGTCGGTGCAAAAATTGAACTAATTACTGAAGAGGGTAACTGACTGTAGTTAGTCAGTTACCCTTACCACAAGGTCCGTCCTATTTTTTTGGGCAGGGGAGGATGAGCAAGGTGCAGCGTAGAATTATATCAATTGTAATCATAATCCTTGTTTTATGCGCTTATGCATTTCTTAATTCCAGTTATTTCAGTTTGGATGAACTAGAATGGAGCGGCCTTACTTTTTTAGCTCCAAGTGATCTGCTTGCCGAGACAAGCTATGCCGGCCGAAATGTCTTTCGGATCGATAAAGGAGAATTGGCTGAGCAAATCCGAGGCCATATATGGATAAAAGACGCGGCTGTAGCCTGGAAGTGGCCAAACCATCTCAGTGTGAAGGTGACAGAACGCAAACCTGTGGCTTTGGTTGCAGGCAGTGATAGTTGGTTTGTTTTAGATGACGAGGGAGTAGTCCTGCCTCCTCCGCGGGGATTCAACTTCGGATCGCTGCCATTGGTCACGAATATTGATTTGGATGCTGGTGAGCAGTTCATTTCCATAGCCAGGCTGTTAGCTCAGCTGCCGACAGGATTGTATGAGAATGTATCTGAGTGGAATTCTCTGGAGCAGACGTTGATTACTAGAGCCGGTACTCAAATTCTCCTTGGCAATCTGCGGGATTTAGACCGCAAACTGGCAGCTTTAGACTTGATATTACAAGAGTTGGCTAAACGCAGTGCAGTTCCTAAGCGCATTGACCTGCGTGTTGCCAACAGTCCAGTGATTATTGAATAAAAAGGAAATACTGTTGATTATGTGGAACTAACAAATGAGGATTTTGCAGTATATGGATTAATGTTTGTTTTACATTTGTGGACCAGAGAAGGGGGATCTTATGTTTGAGTTTGATCTTGAGGGTGGTCAGTTCGCCAACATAAAAGTTGTCGGTGTGGGTGGAGGCGGCAGCAATGCTGTTAACCGAATGATTCATGCGGGTCTGCAGGGTGTACATTTTATTGCTTTAAATACTGATGCTCAAGCATTGATGCTGTCAGAAGCCAGCGATAAGATCCAAATTGGTGCTAAGCTGACTAAAGGTCTAGGCGCAGGTTCAAATCCGGAGGTCGGTCAGCGTTCGGCAGAGGAAAGCAAGGAAGAAATCCGCGCTGTGCTGGAAGGTGCCGACATGGTGTTTATCACTGCCGGGATGGGTGGTGGCACCGGTACCGGTGCGGCACCGGTTGTGGCTGAAATTGCTAAAGAATGCTCAGCCCTCACAGTGGGTGTAGTTACTAAACCTTTTGCGTTTGAGGGACGCAGACGCCAAGCTCAGGCAGAAAAGGGAATTGAGCTTTTGAAAGCCAAAGTTGATACGCTGATTACAATTCCCAATGACCGCCTGCTGCAGGTAGCCGAAAAAAGAACCACCATGCTGGAAGCCTTTAAAATTGCTGATGATGTCCTGCGTCAAGGTGTGCAGGGAATATCTGATTTGATCACAGTTCCGGGACTTATTAACCTTGACTTTGCTGACGTGAGGGCAATCATGACAAATGCGGGTTCTGCCTTAATGGGCATTGGACAAGCTTCCGGTGATGATAGAGCTATCCAAGCAGCTAAACAGGCTATCTCCAGCCCGCTGCTGGAAGCATCAATTAAGGGTGCAAAAGGCATCTTATTGAGTTTGAGTGGAAGCTCCAACCTAGGTTTACTTGAAGTCAACGAAGCCGCGGGAATTGTCGCTGATACAGCCGATCCTGATGCAAATATCATTTTCGGAGCAGTGATCAATGAAGATCTCCAGGACGAGATTATTGTTACTGTAATTGCTACTGGGTTTGATGCTGCCGAAAGAACCCTACCTGGGGAGGAAAGTGAGCTTGACATCCGTCCGTTTACTAGTGAGGATTTGGATATTCCAGCGTTTTTAAGAAAGAAATAAAAAAGAGGCGAAGCCTCTTTTTTTAATTCAATCTTTGAATCTCCCGCTGGAGCTTTTTCAGGATTTTCTTTTCCAAGCGGGAGATATATGATTGTGATATGCCCAGCAGATCTGCTACTTCTCGCTGGGTTTTTTCTATGCCATTATTTAAACCGAATCTCAGCTCCATTATTTTCCTCTCCCGCCCGCTTAACCGTTCTAGGGCCTGTTTTAACAGGGCCTTATCCACTTCTTCTTCAATATATTTGATCACATCGCTTTCGCTTCCCACTACATCAGCAAGTACCAGTTCGTTTCCGTCCCAGTCCGTGTTTAAGGGTTCGTCGAAAGACACTTCTGCTCTAATTTTGCTTGTGCGCCGCAGATACATTAGGATTTCATTCTCGATGCAGCGCGATGCATAAGTGGCAAGCTTTATGTTTTTATCGGGATCAAAAGTGTTAACTGCTTTGATCAGGCCAATAGTCCCGATTGAAACTAAGTCTTCAATAAAGATTCCGGTGTTTTCAAACTTGCGGGCAATGTAGACTACCAGCCGGAGGTTGTGCTCAATCAATGGAGATTTTACTGTAAGATCTCCTGCCCGCAGTCTGTTTAAAAGTTCCGATTCTTCATCCGCGGTTAAGGGGGGCGGAAGGACCTCGCTGCTGCCCACATAGTGTACCGGAGGAGTAATCCGCAGGATGGTGAGCAGTTTAATCAGCAGTAATCTCAACTTAAGCCTCACGTTCTGACTGAGCTGCATGAGTCGGTTCTCCTCCCTGAAATGTTATTGGTGACGCTGCGGCGGGAACTGGACTATCCAAAAGTTCCGGCGGCAGCAGCGCTTGATATTCTCCGTCAGGATCTAATGTGTGCTGGTAGACAGCGATAATACCTGATGTATCACACTGTTCGCTGCTGTTTGTGATCTCTATCCGATCAGGGCGAAATCCTACTAACACCCCATTTTTTACACCGATGGCATTGAAGGGAATGATTCGTAAGCGTACTGCAACATCGGGTTCGGCGTGATCGATTGCACTGAGATTACCTGAAGATAAATCAGCAATTAACTGGGCTGTTTCTTCATCAAATAAGGGCATCAAGGCATTTTGCTCTACAACGATTACCGGTTGTTTGGTGAGGGGCTCTTTTAATTGGTTTCCAGTATCGATCAGGGCGGTTAATTCAACACTTCTTTCATTGAAAACGATTTTGATCGGCAGTTGATATACATGGTGGTAAATCCGCTTTTGGATTACTCCCCATCCAAGCTCAGCAGCTATTAAGATAACCGCAATTGAGACTAAAACTCCGGCTGTGAACTGAGGTTCAGCTGCAGAACCGAGCAAATAGGCCGCTGCCATACCGGCTCCGGCACTGATAAAACCAATACCGTAAAAGTAAGCTAGGACTCGGAATAGTTTCCTGCCTTTTGTGCGAGGATAGAAGCATACCACGATCATCAATAAGGATATTAGGACAAGTGTGGGAAAGAACCTCAGCAGTCCATAAAAGGGAATCAGACTATAGCTTGACAGCATGAACAGCAGATAATGCAGAGTTCCGATCAGCGCACCAAGAGCCAGTCTCGGGCGTGTAGTCGGTGACCGGGTCACTTCTGCAGCTGCCCATAAGAGGATGAACTCAAACAAAAAATTGGAAAACAACCGCAAAATCAGTGCGTCTATATAAATAATGTATCCCGGCATCGGCTCCCTCCTCTCGCTCAATTTCTATAGGGGAATATTTGTGGTTAAATTGGCAATTTCCTCCTTTGTCCTAATATATTTCATAAACATTGGAATTCCGGAATAGAACGTTCAATTCCTGGCAATACTTTTCTTGTGAGTGTCAAATAATCAGGGGAGGATCTTATGAACAAGGTTGAGATCTGCGGTGTAAATACATCTAAACTGCCTGTTCTCTCTAATAAGAAAATGCGTGAACTCCTTGCCAAAATAAAAGATGGCGACCAGCAGGCCCGCGAAGAAATGGTTCAGGGCAACTTAAGGCTGGTCTTAAGTGTAATCCAGCGCTTTAATAACCGCGGTGAGTATGTGGATGATTTGTTTCAAGTGGGATGTATCGGCTTGATGAAGGCTATTGATAACTTCGATCTCAGTCAAAATGTTAAGTTCTCAACATATGCTGTGCCTATGATCATTGGTGAGATCAGACGATATCTGCGAGATAACAACCCGATCAGGGTCAGCCGCTCTCTGCGGGATATCGCTTATAAAGCGCTTCAGGTAAGAGATTCTTTAGCTAATAAATATGCAAAAGAACCAACAATAAGTCAAATAGCTGAAGAACTGCAGATACCCAGAGAAGATATAGTTTTTGCGCTGGATGCAATTCAAGAACCCATCTCCTTATTTGAACCGATTTACCACGATGGTGGTGATCCGATCTTTGTTATGGATCAAATCCGTGATGAAAAAAATCTCGATGGCAATTGGCTGGAAGGAGTATCAATTAAAGAAGGGATGCAGCGGTTAAATGAACGGGAAAAGCTGATCTTGACTATGCGATTTTATGACGGGCGCACGCAGATGGAAGTAGCGGAGGAAATCGGGATTTCTCAAGCTCAGGTCTCCCGATTAGAAAAAGCAGCCTTAAAACACCTGAGACGGTTTTTAGCAACTTCTTAATGGAGGTAAGGATATGCTGAAAGAGCAGATTCAAACTCGAGTAGTGGTCGCTTTTCTTATTGTTGTCCTAGCAATAATTGGATATTATCTCGGTGCTATCATTACTCAACCTGGCCAAGTTTACGCCTACACAAACAAAAATCTTGTCCGCCTGCATGTTTTAGCTCACAGCAATAGTCCCCATGACCAGGACTTGAAGCTGAAAGTGAGGGATGCAGTATTAGCAGCAGCGAACGATCTGTTTGCTGGTGTGGCGGAGAAAGAACAGGCAGAACAATTAATTGCGGATAATTGGGACCTAATCCATGATACTGCCGCAGCTGCTGTTGCTGAAGCAGGTTACAATTATGATATTCGGATGGAGTATGATCAATTCCCGTTTCCGGACAGACAGTATGGATTGCTGTTTCTGCCAGCGGGTGAGTATCAGGCTTTAAGGATAATTATTGGTGAAGGACGCGGTGACAACTGGTGGTGTGTGCTGTTTCCGCCTCTCTGTTTTGTTGAGTCCGCCTCAGATCAGTCGGCTGATTCTGTAATTGCTCCTGCCCCTCATCTTAATGAAGGTGGCATTGAAGTTCGTTCAATGTTTTGGGAGCGGCTCAGACATTCCCGAGCAGTTCGCCGCCTAGAAGAGTGGTGGGTTGCCAGTTTGGATACAGCGAACTATTGGGCTCTGCCGCTGCTCAAATCTAAGTAAATCAACAAAAATACTTATCTCGATTCAGTTTTAAAGTGTCCACTTTTTGATTTTCAACATTTCTAGTAATTGTCATCTTGTTAACTTGAAATTAACAACTGGTTTGTGATACAATAAATAAGCAGGTAATTTGAATAATACATAGGGGAGGAGTTAAAATGAAAAAGCATTTAATGCTGGTACTGGCAGTTTTACTTGTTGGACTTATCAGCACTGCCGCATTTGCCCAGCCGCCGGAGAATCATGTGTTAATCGAGGATTTTGAGGATGCAACTCCGGAAACACTCGAGCAGTACTGGAGACCAGACTTCAGTTATCTGGAGGTTAATGAAGATCCTGAGTTTGCCAAGTCCGGCACAAAAAGCTTGAAAATGGTTAAAGATCTCAGCCATTTCCGTCAGGCTAACGTTTTGTTAAACTCGAATCATCCCATGTGGGGAGAGCTGCTTAACCATTTCAAACTTGGTTTCTGGGTGTATATCGCTGATCACGAAAATATCTATGAAAATGAGTGGGCTCTGTTCTTAGCTACTCACAGCGGTGGCGAGTGGAAGGAAGCTATTCTCAACATGAGACAATCCGATCTGCAGCCTGGCTGGAACTGGATTGAAACCTACATTCTTCTAGATGAGTCGATCGACGAGTTAATGTTCGGCTTCAACTACCATGGTGAGGAAGAAGTTCCGACTTACATCGATTACATCTGCGTATACTAAACTTTAAAGCAGTTACTAGATTTGCTTTTTCCGCACAAGCTGTTCCTTTATTGAGGAACAGCTTTTTTTCTCCCCCGCATATACATACAGTGACAGATTAAAAGGGGGAACCCCAAGATGTTTATTAAAACGAGTGAACTGCGCCGGCTTGATGTGATCAATCTTGCGGATGGTCGGATTTTAGGAAATGTGTGCGATGTGGACTTAGATCCTGATACTGGTGAAGTGCGCTATCTAGTTTTGGACAGACCTGAGTTTGGCTTCTTCCGCTTGTTTAGGCGGGATGACTTAGAAATTCCATGGCGAGATGTAGTATTGGTAGGAATCGATGTCGTGATCGTGCGGTCAAAATTAGAAACGTCATCGAAATATCGAGCGTGGCAGAGACAGTAGTATTCATGTATAATAAGTTTAAATAGGATAATTTGAGGTGAATTTATGCGCTGTCCTTTTTGTCTTCATAACGAAAGTAAAGTTTTAGATTCGCGCGCGACGGAAGAAGGCGCTTCAATCCGCCGCAGACGGGAGTGCACCAGCTGTCGGCGCAGGTTTACAACCTATGAACGCTTGGATGAGATCCCATTTATGGTTGTCAAAAAAGATGGAAGAAGAGAGCCCTTTAACCGCAATAAAATCCTTACTGGTGTGTTAAGAGCCTGTGAAAAGCGCCCCATTTCCATTGATGAAATTGAGAAGATGATTGACCAGATCGAGAGAGAGGTCCGCAATAACACGGAGCGGGAGATCTCGTCCGAGCAAGTTGGTGAGCTGGTTATGGAACGGCTCAAGGATTTAGACGAAGTTGCTTATGTGAGATTTGCATCAGTTTACCGGCAGTTTAAGGACATAAATAGTTTTCTCAATGAACTGCAGCAGCTCCTGAAAGGAGAATGACAATGTGGCACGTGACTCGGTTAGGTGAGTCGGCATTTTGGCAGGTAGATGCTTGGAAGGAGTATGAATGGCTCTGCCATGGTTTTACCACGAGAGATTGGGGCAATCTCGCGCTGCATGTAGATGATGAACCTGAGCTGGTTGTGGAAAACCGCAAGGAACTGGGCTTGATGCTTGGCTTTTCGGTTGAGAACTGGGTTACTGGAAATCAAGTTCACCAAACACGGATTGCGTGGGTACAAGCCGAGCATCGAGGGCGAGGGGCTTTGGAGATGTCCGACGCTCTGCCTGATACCGATGGGATGATCACTGATGTTCCCGGAATTTTATTGGCTACTTTCTACGCGGACTGTATTCCGCTTTTATTTGTGGTTCCAGAAAGAAAAATTGTCGCAACCGCCCATGCTGGCTGGAGGGGAACGTGTGCCGAGATCGCAGTTCAGGTAATTGAGAAGTTAGCAGCTGACTTTCAGGTTGAACCAAGGCAAATTCAAGCTGCCATTGGTCCCGGTATCGGCAGCTGCTGCTATCAGGTTGGCGAAAATGTTGCTTCCCAGTTCCCTGAGGATGTTCGCATTGAGCGGGAAGATGGCGTCTACATAGATCTAGCTGCGGCAAACGAGCTTCAACTGCAGGAGTGTGGTATCGACAAGAACAAGATCTATACCGCCGAAGTATGTACTAACTGCAATCAGCAGTTTTATTCGTACCGCCGGGAAGGGATCAAGGCGGGCAGAATGGCGGCTGTAATAGGGATAAATCGGATGCAGAAGTAAATTTAAGCAGGGTATCATTTGCAATTCGTCGAACAAGTTTATGAGGTGGTTGTCCTTGAAACCAATTAATTCCAGACGGCGTGAAATTTTTGGCATTTTGCTGTTTTCCTTCGCTGTTTTTTCGCTGATTTCTTTATATGTGGAGCCAACCAGTTGGGTTGGCTGGTTCGGTGAGGGGCTTCGCAGCTTGCTGCAGAAACTATTCGGAGAGGTCTCTTTTCTTTTCAGTTTTATTGTGCTGGTTATAGCTGTTAAGCTGTTTCGAGGGACTCTACTGCCAATTAAAATCCGCAAGGTTATCGGATGGCTGCTGCTGTTGAGCTGTTTAACCGCTTTGCTGCATTTAACTGCCGTTTACCAAGGTCGGGGCTATCAGCTGCCTCCATCAATGGCTGAGGAGCTTAAGTATGCTGATGGAGTCGGGGCGGGTCAAGCGGGAGCAGTGTTCATGGTTCTCTTTCTATCTGCTTTTGGCATTCCCGGAACCTATATCATGCTGGGCGGATTATCTTTAATCGGCATTATTTTGGTCTTTAATATCTCGTTTATCAGTCTGTTCAGCGCTGTTTTCGCTTTTATCGGCAAGTTGGTTAATGATGGTTTCAGCGCCGTTGTGGATCTATTTAATACACTTAAACATAAACTGCAAGTAGCAAAAGAAAAGCGCGCTTTGGCCCGCTTGGAGGCACTGGCCAATGCTCCTGCCGAGCCTCAATCTGAAGCATCCCAGCCAGCGCCGTCGTCAAAGCCACACTCTGCAAACGCTAAAAAGCCCAGACAGGCCAAGAAAAAGCGTACTAAAACTGCTGAATCAGCTTCTGAAACTGAAGAAGATGTTACTGCAGTGTTGGAACCAGAATTACCGACTGCTTCAGAATCAGGAGCAGAACAGAGTGAAGATGAGCCGGAGTTTATGCCCGCAGCTGCGCCCCAGCGAGCTTACCGACTGCCGCCAGTTTATTTGCTGAAAAAAGCTGCTCGGAGCACCAAACGGGGTGTTAGTGAAAATAAGCAGCAGTTGTTAGAAGAAACGTTTACCAGCTTCGGTATCGATGCTAGAGTAGTTAACATCTGCCAGGGGCCGGTGGTTACCCGCTATGAGCTGCAGATCGGTCCGGGTATAAAAGTGAGCAGAATCACCAGTTTAGCTGATGATATTGCCCTGGCGCTTGCAGCTACTGATGTGAGAATTGAAGCACCTGTACCCGGCAAGTCAGTGGTGGGAATTGAGGTTCCTAACGATGAGACGCAGCCGGTACTGCTGAGGGAAGTCGTTGAGCATCCTGATTTCAGCAATCATCAATCAAAAGTGGCGCTGGCTTTAGGAAAAGATATTGCCGGAAATCCGGTGGTAGGCGATCTCCGCAAATGGCTGCATTTATTAATAGCGGGGGCTACTGGATCAGGCAAGAGCGTGTGTTTAAACACAATCATTATCAGTTTGCTGTATCGAGCTACCCCTGATGAAGTTAAACTAATGCTGGTTGATCCCAAGCGGGTTGAGCTGTCTAATTATGACGGGGTGCCCCATCTAATATCCCCAGTTATTACTGATCCAAAAAAAGCTGCCGCAGCCCTAAGGTGGGCGGTAGCGGAGATGGAAAGGCGCTACAAACTCTTTGCGGATCATCAAGTGCGGAATATAGAGGCATATTATCAGCTTCTGGCTTCCAAGGCTGATGACAGTGATCCAGAATCCCAATTGGAGTTTCTACCCTACATAGTAGTAATTATTGATGAGCTGGCTGATCTAATGATGGTGGCAGCAGCAGATGTTGAAGAAGCCATCTGCCGCCTGGCACAGATGGCTCGCGCAGCTGGTATGTACCTGATAATTGCTACCCAGCGACCATCTGTTGATGTAATTACCGGTTTGATTAAGGCTAATGTGCCTTCGCGGATCGCATTCGCCGTCTCATCGCAGGTAGATTCCCGCACAATTCTTGACATGGGCGGTGCGGAGCGATTAATCGGCAAGGGAGATATGCTGTATTACCCGCTGGGGGCAAATAAACCGACCCGAGCGCAGGGAGCATTCATTTCCGACAAAGAGGTTGAAGCGGTAGTTGAGTTTTGGAAGAAGCAGGGTGAGCCGGAGTACTGCGAAGATGTTGTCGACGAAAAACCGACTTTATTTTCTCCAGAAGAAGATCATGATGAGCTGCTGGAGGACGCGATTCGATTGGTTGTTGAAACTGGACAGGCTTCCATTTCAATGCTTCAGAGGCGCTTCCGCATTGGCTACAGCCGCGCAGCCCGCTTGATTGACATGATGGAAGTTCGTTCAATTGTTGGCCCGCATCAGGGAAGCAAACCCAGGGAAGTTTTAGTTGACCGAGACAGCTTAGATCTATGAGGTGACTAGCATGAAAGAACTAGGTGATCTGCTGCGGCAGGCTAGGGAAGAGCAACAGATGACAATCGAAGAAATTTCGGAAAAAACAAAGATCCGCACCGCTTATTTGGAAGCTATTGAAGCCGGTGATCAGAGCGCTCTTCCCGATGAAGTTTATGTGCGTGGTTTTTTGCGGATCTACGCGAAGGTATTGAAAATTGATCCCGATGAAATTATTCGCCTTTATGATCAGGATGATCAGAAAATCATGGCCAGAATTCAGCAGCCGGATGATCAGCGGCAATCTGTGCTGGAAAGGCGCAGAGCGCGACGGCGCAAAAAGAGAATTAGGTTTTTTCTTTTTGTTGTGCTGGTTATCGCTGGTGTCGGATTGTATTACTACTATCTTAGTACAATAGGCAGATAGGAGCGGTGAGATGATCAAACGACTGAAATGGATTTTAGTTGGACTGCTGCTGGTTGTGCTCGTTGGTATCATTGTAGGAAGCCACTTCATAACGGACTATATGTGGTTTACCAACTTAGGGTATGCCAATCTGCTGACAACCAGATTGGTTTGGGAGTGGGGACTGCGTCTGGGAGCATGGCTTGGCTTTACACTGGTTCTTGCCATCAATCTGTTTATAATGAGACCAGTGTTTAAGCAAGCACTGCTGCACTTTTCCAATTCGGATCATGGATTAGAAAAGAAGCACCTCACGTGGGGCACTGTTCTTCTCAGTCTGGCTCTGGGTCTGATTTACTCTTCTGGATACGGGCGTTATTATTTCGAAGCAGCTCAGTTTTTCCACAAAAGCTCATTTGGAATTACTGATCCTGTTTTTAATAAAGACATTGGGTTTTATTTCTTCCAGCTGCCTGTATATCAGCTTTTGATAAGTGCACTAACCAGTGCGCTGATCTTAACTATAGTGGTGTGTGGGATCTTATACTTCTTATCCGGGAATTTTCGCTTTGAAGGATTTGGAATCAAGCTTTCCATATATGCCCAAAAACACTTGTCGGTTCTGGTAGGATTATTAATCCTGATAAAAGCTTTGGGGTATCATTTTCAAGCGTATGATTTAGTTTACAGCTCCGGAGGTGTGATTTTCGGAGCGGCGTACACCGATGTCAATGTGCGCTTAGTTGTATTCAGAATCTTAACCGTTATTGCTGCTGTTGTCGGTCTTATCTTCATAACCCGCCTTTATGTGTACCGCAAACTTTTAATCGGCTCCCTTGTCCTATGGCTGGGCATCAGTATTGTCGGCGGTGTTTTAGTGCCAGTATTAGTGCAGCAGTGGTTAGTTGCGCCTAACGAGTTTACGCGTGAGCGTCCGTATATCGAAAATCATATCCAAATGACCCGCTCAGCCTACGGAATCAACGATTTTCTAGAACTAGATTATGCCTTTAATGCAGACCGGGAGCTGACCCTAGAAGATTTGGAGGAAAATGCCAGCACAATTGCCAACATCCGTTTGTGGGATCCCCGGATGATCCTTCAAACCTATCGTCAGCTGCAGGAAATGCGGCCTTACTATGTATTTAATGACGCTGATGTGGGGCGGTATTGGGTTGATGGGGAATATCGGGAAGTGCTGCTGGCTGTTCGGGAATTAGATGTTACCTTAACGCAGAATCGCAATTGGATTAATGATCATCTCCAGTATACTCATGGATATGGCGTGGTGGTTAGCCCAGTCAGCGCGGTTTCTAGACAGCAGCTTCCGGAGTTTTGGATGGCTGATATTCCGCCTCGAGGAAGGGAAGACCTGAAGATTGAGCAGCCGCGAATTTACTACGGCGAGCGCACCCATAACTACGCAATCGTCAATACTTTAATCGACGAGTTTGATTATCCTACTGGTGACGGCAACGCCTATTATTCATACCAGGGCTCTGGTGGAGTCAAGCTGAGTTCTCCACTGCACAGATTGGTTTTTGCAGTTAGGTTCGGCACTACCAGACTGCTTTTATCCAGCGATATTACTTCTGATAGTCGAGTTTTATTCTACCGCAACATCAAATCCCGCGCAGAAAAGCTGGCGCCTTTTTTGCGCTATGATCATGATCCGTATATTGTAATCAGCGATGACGGCAGATTGTACTGGATTATCGATGCCTATACTGTCAGCAACCGCTATCCTTACGCTCAGCCGACCAGCTGGGGCAACTATGTCCGCAACTCAGTTAAGGTAGTGGTTGATGCGTATAATGGTTTTGTTGATTTTTATCAAGTTGAACCAGATCCGGTGCTTGATGTTTACAGCAGCATCTATCCCGGTTGGTTAAAGTCCATCGATGCGATGCCAGAAGGGTTGAAATCCCATCTGCGCTATCCGGAAGATCTTTTGGAGCTGCAGGCACAAATTTACGGAACATACCATATGACAGATCCGCGGATTTTCTATAACCGTGAGGACATGTGGGTATTTGCCAATGAGATTTACGCCGAGCGGGAACAGCCGGTTGAGCCATATTATGTAGTGATGCAGCTGCCTGGCTCAGATACACCTGAACTGGTTTTAATGCTGCCGTATACACCAATCCGGCGAAACAACCTGATTGCCTGGTTGGCAGCGCGCAACGACGCTGATAACTACGGCCAGGTATTGGTCTATCGTTTCCCAAAAGACAGTTTGACCCTTGGGCCTGCGCAGATTGATGCCACAATCGATCAGGATTCCGAGATCTCACAGCTCTTAAGCCTGTGGGGACAGCGAGGCAGCCAAGTAATTCGAGGTAACCTGCTTGTGCTTCCGATCAATGGTTCTTTACTGTATGTGGAACCACTGTTCATTCAGTCAGAACAAAGCGGTATGCCGCAGCTGCAGCGGGTGATTGTTGCTTACAAGGATCAACTTGTGATGGCCGAAACATTAGAGCAGGCTTTGAATCTGATCTTTGGTCAGCGGGAAACACCGCGAACTGGTTCCGAAGGGGAAGCTGCTTTTGATCTCGACAGTCACATTGCAGCAGATGCGTATGAATTATATCTTCAGGCGCAGCAGGCGCTGAGAGATGCAGATTTTAACACTTTTGGTGAAGCCTGGAATCAGCTAGAATCGGTTCTGAAGCAATTAATCGATGAATAATTCGGACCTCCTTCCGCATATATTTTCTGCGGAAGGGGGTATAAAACTTGGCAAGAATTCGGAGAAGAGAGAAAAATGGACCTGGTCTGCTGTTTGTCCTGGTAACACTAGTAGTGGTAGCCGTTGTTGGTGCGAGGTTTTTTGGCTTTTATCCCGGTGGAGAAGAAGAACAAGTGCCACAGCCTCCAACAGCTCAGGATGATCAAACTGGAAAACTGCCTGTTCCAGCGGTGCCGAAAGTTTTGGTCCTGCACAGCCACACCACTGAGAACTATCATCCCAAGGACAGCCATCAGCAGGATGGCGAGCCCGGTGATGTAGTACAGGTGGGAAAAGTATTTGTGCAGGCTCTGTTGGAAAAAGGGGTAACGGCAGTCCATGACCAGACCATCCATGATCGCCCGCGCTACAGTGACGCTTTTATTAATTCGGCTAAAGTTATTGAAAGGGCGCTGGCTGAGAATCCGGAGATTCAAATGGTACTGGATATTCACCGTGATGGTCTCCAGGACAAACCAGCAGGCTATACCACCGTACAAGTAAATGGTGAAGATGCAGCTCAGGTCTTGTTTATTATTGGCGATCAGGATAATACGAAGGTTGAAGAGAATATGGCATTTGCCAAAAGAATCAGTGACGCACTTGAGGCTAAATATCCCGGTATGTCTCGAGGTGTCCGGGTGTTTAAGTCAGATTACAGCGGCGATCTCCATCCCAACAGTGTAATGGTGGTGATTGGTGACTGGAAAGGCAACACTGTAGAAGAAGCTAACCGCAGCGCAGAACTGCTGGCCGAGGTAGTTGCATCGCTTGTCAAATAAACTATCCGCAGCTTATAATTTAGCAAGATCTGGGAAATGTTACAACTAAGGCACCACCACGCAGTAAAGGAGTGAATAAAGCATGAACCAACGCATCCATTTTATTGGCATTGGCGGAACAGGAATGGGCCCGTTAGCAAAAATTTTCTTGGAAATGGGTTGGCAGGTCAGCGGCTCTGACCTTAAAAAATCAGATACAACCCAATACCTTGAGCGCTTAGGGGCCAAGATCGCACTAGGGCATAAAGCAGAGAATATTAACGGTGCTGATCATGTTGTCTATTCCTCGGCAATTCCAAAAGATAATCCTGAGTATCTGGCAGCGGTAGAACAGGACCTGCGCATATATCATCGCTCGGAGATAGTGGCAAAGCTTTTAAACGAGCGACGAGGAATCGCGGTAGCCGGAGCTCACGGTAAATCTACAATTACATCGATGATTGCCTGGGTTTTAGAAAAGTCAGGACTGGATCCTTTGGTTATGATCGGGGCGCACTTTGAACCTTTTGGACCGGGAGCAAAGTTTGGTCATGGGGGAATTACTATAGCCGAAGCCGATGAATCGGATCGGAGTTTTCTGCGGTATCATCCAGAAATTACTGTGGTAACCAGTATCGAAGCAGATCATCTTGAAAACTACAATGGTGATTTTACTGAACTTGTGAGTACTTATCGTCAATTTCTTGAAAATACCAAACCGGGTGGTGTGCAGATTCTCTGTATCGATGACCCACAGGTACGCAGCATAGCAGAAGATTTTCCCCAGGCTGTCACTTACGGCTTCGCCGATGACGCCAAATGGCGAGCAGAAATTATCGATGTTACACCAAGCCGTACTAGATTCACGCTCTACAAAGATGGAGACAAATATGGAGACTTTTCGATCAGGGTCCCTGGTAAACTCTATGTTATCAATGCCTGCGCAGCCGTAGTAGTCTGTGATTTATTGGGTTTACAGCCGGAAATGATTGCGGAACATCTGGCAGAATTTAAAGGAACCCAAAGAAGGTTCCAGATCTTGTGTGAAACTGACCAGGGCATAACGGTTGTAGATGACTACGCCCATCATCCTACTGAGATTGCCGCGACTTTAGGGGCAGTTCGGGCTGGATGGAACCGAAGAGTAATCGCAGTGTTTCAGCCCCATCGCTACAGCCGCACTCAGTTTTTGCTGAAAGAGTTTACGACGGCATTCGCTGATGCGGATATTATCGTTTTAACGGATATCTTTGCACCGCCTCCGGAAAAGCCCATTCCTGGAGTCAGCTCGGAGATTATGGCAGAGATGATGCGAACTAACGGCAAAGAGGTGCATTTAATTCCAGAGCAGGCAGATGTTGCCGACTTTCTAGCTGAGATAGTCCAGCCTGGAGATTTGGTTATAACAATGGGCGCTGGGCCAATTTGGAAAACTGCGCATGAAGTTTGTGAGCTGTTAACTAGGTAAAATCGTATTGGCTGCTGACCGGATCATATGTGATCCGGTTTATTTTTTCTTCTTTATCTACCTGCATGATGCGGTACTCCAGCTTGGGCAGGTATAAAACCGCTGCTCTTAGAGGACGCACTTGAACCCGGGGGAGAGCGCGATTCATTAGTTCAGCAATTCTTAAACTGCGCTGTTCCGAATCGGGCATATCTTTAAAATACTGTTCCAGCTGGGTCTGCTCTTCTTTCAGCTGTGCGGATGCAGCGATTGCCCACGTTGGATCCATAAGTGCTAACTCAGCCGTTATGGCTTCCTGCAGCTTTTGGTAGGCTTTTTTATAACTTAAGCGGCGGCGAATGATCAGCTCAGGATCGCAAGTTCCCGGCTTGAGCAGATCGGCTGGTATTTTATAATTAACGACTCGGCCATTTACCAAATCTACCAGTGGTTTGCGCAGTTCTTCTCTTTTTTCATAAGCTAAATAGGTTAGGCGAAGAGTGATCCATAAGTAAGGACCGTACCGCAGCCGATAATCTAGGACGTAGAAACGGCTTAAAGGGTGCTGCATTTTGAGCCGGTCCAAGATTTTGCCCTGCACTGCCGGTTCATAAAAGACATCATGGGGCAGATGACCGGAAGCTAACACAGCCTGCTTCTGAATCAATCTTACGATCGTATCAAGGCGATAGCTGCCAGTGCTGATTAATTCAGCTCCATAGGTTTCAGCAAGCTTGCGGTCGAATGTGAATTGAAAAAGTCGGGCTTTAGCCCGCCAGCCATCAAGCTCCTTGGCCAATGCATCATCGATCTGGACTTGGTAGATTCCTTTTCTGATTTCTACCGGCTTCAGTTTGAGGAGTTCAAAGAATCTAAAGACTAAATCTGGAATGGCTGTTTGTATGTTCATAGCGGTGCTCCTAATAGATATTCCATTCTTGTTTCCTGATCTCTTTGCGAGTTTCAAGAATCTGATCGCCGAGCCGAGCCAGTTCACGCTGAATCTCTTCCCGGGACGAGTTTCTGATAAAGATGTCCATCAGCTGGCCTTCGAATGATTTATCCCATTTAAGATGCATCAGAATGGTATCCAGTTCACCAAGGATCATTTCGAACATATTGATTTTTTCGTGGAGCAGGAACATAATGTGTTCTTCAATGGTATCTTTGGTGACTAAATTGTAGATGTGCACATCTTTGGTCTGCCCCAAGCGGTGGACACGTCCAATCCGCTGCTCAAGCCGCATTGGGTTCCAAGGCAGATCGTAATTGATCACATGATTGCAAAACTGGAAGTTCAAACCTTCGCCACCGGATTCAGTGCTTACTAAAATTCCACCATCTTTTTGAAAGAGATAGCGAATCCACTGCTTGCGGCCGCGGGATAGCGAACCGTCAAATGCCAGCGTAGGAAAGCCTGCTTTTTCTAAGCGATAGCGAATGTATTCTTGGGATGCCCGGTATTCAGTAAAGATAATAATGCGATCCTGAATTTCTGCGGCTAGTTTTTCGACGATGTCACATTTGCTGTTGTGGCGGATTTTCACAGTTTCGTTCAGCAGCTGGATAATATTTGAGTCAGCGCCAAGGTTATACTTTTCGAACATCTTCTGAAGTGTCAGCCCCGCTGCGTAGAAGCTGGAACAGACCTCTCTCTGCAGTGTAATCAGAGGCAGAATATTGCTTTGAAAAGGTGTCATTGTACTCGAAGCTTTAATCAAGTTAGTGATTTGATCATACAGGGCCTTTTCCTCTGGAGACAGTTCCACGATGATGGGGTAGACATGGCGCTTGGTAAACTGCACTGTGCCTTCGCCGCGGCGGTTGCGGATCAAAACACCCGACAGCAGTTGGCGCAGCTCTTCCGGATTTTTCGGTGTGCGCAGATCCTGCATAAATTTCTGCTTAAACCTATGGTAAGTTCCTAACTGACCCGGCTTCAGCAGTGTAATGAGGTTGTAGAGTTCTTTGAGATTATTCTGTACCGGCGTTGCCGTCAGCATTAAGCAGTATTTTTTTTGAATTGAATTGACAAATTTCCAGGCTGCTGTGCTGCTGTTTTTTAACTTATGCGCTTCATCAATAATCAGTATGTCATAGGGGATATTCCTGATGATGTCACAATGAGGTTGGCGTTTGGCGGTATCGATGGAAGCGATTAGAATATCAGCGTGCTCCCAGTCCCATTCTGATCTCTGAATTCCCGCTAGGATATCGAATTTTTCGTAAAGCTCCTGATACCACTGCCAGCACAATGATGCCGGCGTTAAGATCAAAGCCCGCTTCACTAAACCCCGCAGCAGATATTCTTTGAGGATTATTCCAGCCTCAATAGTCTTACCTAAGCCGACCTCATCGGCGAGTATAGCTTGACCTCGCATTTCCTTTAATACCTTTTCAGCAGTTTTAATTTGGTGGGGGTAGGGAATGACACCGACCTGCTGCCAGCGCTCAGCTAAGTGGCTCACACAGAGGAGCTCAGAAAAGCCATGGGTCAGAGACAGCTCATCAGCAGTTTGAGCTAAGCGGTGCCAGTCAAGATCATCATAGCTGCGCTTGCGCAGTTCCCGCAGGATGCTGCGAAATCCCGATTTGGAAAACTCTACTGTAAAGTGGTCAAGCTGAATGGGATCGAGAAAAACCTCTTCGTTATCAAGCAAGTCTTGATTTGAATAGTTAAGGAGCGGAACAATGATTTGGGATGGATCGAGCAAGGACATTCCTCCTCGGAGCAGTGGTCTGTTATATTGTTGCCGGAACAGGCTGGCCTTATCCTGTTTTTCTCAGCTGAGTTAGTTTTTAAAACTTACGTCAAGAAGGAAAATACCCCTGTTAACGCGAAAGTTTGAATGATAATACAGGAGAAGATTTTGCGAGGTATGTGAATGAGTATTAAAGTAGGATTGGTATCACTAGGTTGTGCTAAGAATCTTGTAGATAGTGAAATTGCCCTTGGTTATCTGCATGATGATGGTTATGAAATTGTTTCTGATCCAAAGCAGGCGGACGTTATTATTGTAAACACCTGCGGTTTTATCGAATCTGCCAAAGCAGAATCAATCGATGCCATTTTTGAAATGGCAGCCTATAAAGAGAAAGGCAGCTGCCGCTGCTTAGTAGTCACCGGGTGCTTGTCTAAACGCTACCAACAGGAGCTGTGGAATGAGATTCCAGAAATAGATGCAGTGCTCGGTACTAATGAGATGGACCTGCTGCCGGGTATAATGAGGCGAGCCCTCGATGGAGAGAGAATAAGGCTGGTGCGCAATGAGTACTTTTCGTATGATAATCCTGATATTCCGCGCCTTATCTCAACCGGTGCGCACAGCGCTTATCTGAAGATTGCTGAAGGCTGCGGTCATCAGTGTGCCTTCTGCGCGATTCCAAGTATTCGTGGACAATATCGCTCGCGCAGCCCAGAATCGATCGTAGCCGAAGCGAACAAGCTTGCGGCATTGGGAATCAAGGAACTGAATATTGTAGCACAGGATACTACTCAGTACGGCCGCGATATAGAGCCGAAACAAACACTGGCTGTCCTGCTGCGCGATTTAGTTAAGGTGGATATTCCCTGGATTCGGGTTTTATACGCTTATCCAACTTCACTTAATCAGGAACTTCTTGATCTAATGGCGGAACATGAGAATTTACTGAGTTATATTGATTTGCCGCTGCAGCACGCTGCGAAAAGTGTTTTGAAGCGGATGCTGCGGCCGGGAGATTATGACAGCTATTTACAACTGCTGGAAAAAATCCGCCGTACTGTCCCGCAGGTTACACTTCGGAGCTCGTTCATTGTGGGTTATCCGGGAGAAACAGAAACGGAGTTTAACACTCTCCTGGATTTTCTCAAGGCTGCCCAGCTGGATCGGTGTGGGATATTTCAGTACTCACCTGAGGAAGGAACTAAGGCTTTTCAACTTGAGCCCCAAGTTGATGAAGAGATAAAGCAGGAGCGCTATCATGTGGCGATGGAACTGCAGCAGCAGATTTCACTCAAGAAGCAGCAGAAGCTGGCAGGTAAAACTTTAGAAGTTTTGGTGGAAGGTTCATCGGAAGAGAGTGATTTAGTACTGGTAGGTCGCCACCGTGGCCAGGCTCCTGAAGTAGATGGGGTTGTTTATATGGGCTTAGCACCGGTACAGCGGGGAGATTTGGTGAGGGTAAAGATTACCCAAGTAAATCCATATGATTTGGTGGGAGAAATAATAGAGGGAGATGTCATTTAGATGGGATTAGCTAATTGGATTACGATTATACGGATATTTTTTATACCCGTATTTATGGCAGTAGTACTAAGCGGAGCGCCGAGCGGGAAATATTTGGCGGCGGTTGTGTTTGGTATTGCTGCTGCTACAGATGGTTTAGACGGATATATTGCCCGTACCCGCAAGCAGGTGACCAGATTCGGCAAGCTGATTGATCCGATTGCCGATAAACTCCTGATCAGCGCTGCGCTGTTGACCCTCGTTGAGCTTGACCAGATCAGCGCCTGGATCGCTGTGATTATTATCGGCCGAGAGTTTGCTGTTTCGGGACTGAGAATACTGGCTGCAGCTGATCAGGTAGTGATCGCGGCATCGAAATGGGGTAAAGTTAAAACTTTGACCCAAATCATTGCGATCTTACTCCTGCTTTTGGAAATCCCTGGCGGAATGTGGGTAATGTGGCTGGCGGTGCTGGTAACAATTATCTCTGGTGTCGATTATTTCTATCATGCCCAGGATCTGCTGAAGAAAACAGACTAAGGATATGCTATAATAGCATTGTGCCTCTTAGAGGCACTCTTATTTAACGACAACGATGACTAACATAAGTTAGTTTTGTGCAGGCAAGGAAGGGTGAAAAGGTTGAAGCTTGAAGGAGTCCGCATAAAAGCTGTTCTCATCGTGTTTATAATTGTTCTCAGTCTTATGCTGTTGGGTCAGTATTTGATTCGTAAAAAGCTGGTTATTCAACCAATTTACGAAGCATTTGCCGGAATCGAATCAGTTTCTAGTGTCGCGCTGGTTGAAAATGGTGAGCAGCTCACCCTGACTTTAACCTTACAGGAGGTCGGCAGGCTTGATGATGCGATTAATGAGATTTTCCAAACTGCTGATCAGTTTTCGATGCCCTTTCAAATTCAAATTAAAGATCAGGCGGATGACAAACTTGAGTCTGTTTACCATCAGATGCATTATATGATTGAGCAGAGCATTACTCAGGGAAACTTTGTAGAGATGGCAGAAACTATTGAAGAGGTAGCTGAGAGCAACCAGATCTATCATCGCTTGAAGATTGACCGCAGTTATGTCTATCTCCAGCTGCATCATGGCAACAACTATTTGTATCAAGTTATCAGCAGACACGACCAGCCTCGGATCGTACGTTTAGATAGTTAGAAGAGGTGTTTTGGATGAAACTGGCACTAAAAGAAATAATATTAGGCATTGCGCTGGCACTTCTAGTGTTTTTGGCTTTCAGGGGATTTGATATTACTCCGGTTGTTTTCGTAGCTGCGATGCTGTTCATCCTGAAGTTTACTATGGATAGCCGCAGTCAGGGCAGCCGCTTTGAAATCATTGATCGAAGACAAACTGTCGGCACCTCGATACCAAAAGTGGATTTTGCTGATATAGGGGGGCAAGAGACGGCTAAACGTGAATTTATGGAGGCGTTAGATTTCATCAGAATGGATAAAGAGGTCAGGAATCTCGGTATCCGTCCGCTTAAGGGCATTTTATTGGTTGGTCCACCCGGTACCGGCAAAACGCTTATGGCGAAAGCAGCGGCCAGCTACACGAATTCTGTTTTTATTGCGGCTTCCGGTTCTCAATTCGTGGAAATGTATGCTGGTGTAGGAGCCAAAAGAGTGAGGCAGCTGTTTAAAAAAGCTTATACAGAGGCTGAGAAAGCGGGGAAGCAGGCAGCCATTATCTTTGTTGATGAGATTGATGTCTTAGGGGCTAAACGGGGCAAGAACGTCAGTCATATGGAATATGACCAGACTTTAAATGAGCTGTTAACTCAAATCGACGGTATTACAGTCAATGAGCAGGTACGCCTATTGGTTGTGGGAGCAACAAACCGGGTGGATCTGCTTGATCCGGCTCTGCTCCGTCCCGGCAGATTCGATCGGGTTGTGAGCGTTGAACTGCCTGATAAAGACGGCAGGCTCCAGATTCTTCGGATCCATGCTAAGGGTAAGCCTTTAGCTGAAGAAGTTGATCTCGAAAAAGTGGCTCAATCCACCTTTGGCTTCTCCGGTGCCCATTTAGAAAGCATTATGAATGAAGCGGCAATTCATGCCCTGCGTCAAAAGCGCAGTCACATTACTAATGATGATCTGCGAGAAGCAGTTGAGAAAGTGATGCTTGGTGAAAAACTAGACCGAACGCCTACAGAACAGGAACGGATGCGGATTGCATACCATGAATCGGGTCACGCGATGATGTGTGAGAAGGTTAATGCTGGTTCGGTAGCATCTGTAACGATTGTCTCCAGAGGGAGTGCTCTCGGTTACATGCGGCAGCACGCAGAGGATGACCGCTATCTTTATACAAAAGATGAGCTCATGGGGCGGATTCAGGTCTGCATGGCAGGTGCCGTAGCTGAGGAACTGATTTTTGGCCAGCGCTCAACCGGCGCCGGTGGCGATATTGAGCAGGCGGTAAATATCGCCAAACAGATTATTTATTCCGGATTAAGCAGCTTAGGAGTAGTTACGCGAGAACTGCCGGCAGGCATTCTCTCCCGCACAATTACTAAGATCATTCAAGAGCAGGAGCACGCTGTTCGAGAATACCTAACTGCTAATCAAGAACAGCTGCATGCTCTAGCTGAAGAGCTCCTTCAGGAAGAAAAACTGTCAGGATTAAAACTGCGGGAAATTCTGAAAAAATCTGCATAAATGCTGAGCCTCTAGGTATCTAGGGGCTCTTTTTTGAGCTGTGTAAGTTGATCACAGGCGCTGCTCCAGCGGCATAAACTTCTATGGGGGTGAAAACAATCATGGAAGTAAATACTGTCTATTTAGACCATGCTGCCACAACGCCAACAGCATTTGAAGCAGCTCACGCTGTATGGTGGTGTTTAACACAGGGCTTTGGAAATCCTTCCAGCGTTCATTATCTAGGCGTAAGCAGCCGCGCGCTGTTGAATAAAGCTAGGGGACAAGTTGCGGCTCTAATTGGAGCTCAAGAGCATGAGATAATTTTTACCAGCGGAGGTACCGAGTCCAACAATCTGGCTTTACGGGGTGTACTGGAAGCGGCGCCGCCGGGAAGGCGCCGATTAATTGTTTCCGCAGTTGAACATTCATCGATTCTCAGTCCCGCTCGTCAGCTTCAAGAAGCGGGTTTTCCAGTGACGATCTTACCTGTTGACGATTTAGGGCGAGTCAGTTATCATGAACTAGTGCAGGCACTAGATTATGACACTGCTTTAGTCAGCATAATGTATGCTAACAACGAGGTTGGCACTGTGCAGGATATTAAAAGTTTTGCGGCCGTCTGCAGAAAATTTGGTGCGCTTTTTCACACCGATGCGGTTCAAGCAGTGGGGGTGAAGAAGCTTGATGTTAATGATTTGGGAGTCGATTTGCTGTCGATATCGGGGCACAAAATCTATGGTCCAAAAGGGATCGGTGCGCTCTATATTCGATCTGGGGTGGACATCGAACCTTTAGTCCGAGGCGGCGGGCAGGAGTTTGGGCTCCGGTCCGGTACTGAAAACCTTCCGGGCATAGCCGGTTTGGGTGCTGCGGCTGATTTAACTCTTAGACGTCTGAGTCAGATTGACTATCTGGAAAACCTCCGTGTTTATCTTGAAGATCAGCTGAGACAGATACCGGGTATCCAGTTTTATGGCGATCCGAACAGGAGAGTGCCGCACATTCTCTGCTTTGGCATCGAAGGCTTAAGTGGACCGGATTTGGTTTTAAATCTGAGTGTTAGGGGCTTCTGCTGTTCGAGTGGTTCTGCGTGTCAGCGTCAGCACCCATCCCATGTGCTGGCGGCAATGGGTGTTCCGCTTCAAAAGGCAAGGCAGGCGGTGCGGATAAGTCTCGGATGGGGCAATACGAATGAGCAGCTTGCTGCGTTTGCAGCAGCCGTCTGGGAATTAGCGGCGAAAAAAGGATAGCAGTACAGCTGTAATTCCGGCAGCCATGACTGGTCCGACAGAAACTCCACCAAAAAATGCTACGGAAATGATAATCCCAATCAGTATACCGGGAACGATTTCTGGTTTAAGCTGAATTAAGTCGATACCTTGAGCATTGAGATAAGATCCGATTAAGCCTCCGATCACTGCAAAAAGTCCGATGGGAGAGGCGGCAGTTTTAATTAAGTTGTTAGGCGATACTTGATCGGCAGCAAAAGGAACCAAAACCGCTATAGATAAAAACAGCAGTCCGGCTTCGATACCGCGCCGTTCCAGCAGGGGATAATACTGTTCTAATCGAAGCAGATTTAAGATGAGGACGATCCCGGCGGCCGCAGCTAAAATACGATTGCGGCTGATCAGGCTGATCAAAAATATGGTTAGAAGTGACCAGTTGATGTCCATACCAATCCCCTCCTTACGGCGCTTGTTTGATCGTATTCGGGAATTGGGGAATTGATTCATATGAGTAAACATGTCAGCAGGAGGCGATTGCCATTAAAGGATTTTTTGTTGAATTGGGGCAAAACTCAGTTCTGATTACGGCTTTTACAGCATGGGCGATTGCCCAGATTACCAAAGTCATAACATTTGCGGTGAAGGAAAAGCGGATTAATTTTCGTCGGCTCGTTGGCACAGGAGGCATGCCCAGTTCGCACACGACATTTGTGGCCTCATTAGCGACCGGAATCGGGATTAAAGAAGGCGTTAATACATCGATTTTTGCTCTAGCAGTAGTTTTTGCGCTGGTAGTTATGTATGATGCAGCCGGTGTTCGCAGGGCTGCCGGAAAACAAGCCCAGGTACTCAATCGAATTGTTGATGATATTTATAAAAAGGATTTTCATCCCGAAAGGTTAAAGGAGCTTCTAGGACATACTCCTGTGGAGGTTTTAGTAGGGGCAGTATTTGGCATAGCCTATGCTTTTTACTGTTTAGGTGGATGATAGGAATCGGCTGTGGGCTTCCGATTCCAATCCAGACTAGAGAAGTTCTGCTGTCGCAGGTATACTGCGATATCCTTCTAATGCTTCCGAGAATGCAGCGACTGCATATTTGGCCCGTGGTGGAAGTGATTCCAGCTCAGTTAAATCGTGGGTGAAGGAGAGTTCATCTTTTGCTGCAGTGCCGATTAGTGTGTAAGGTTCAAAGGGTGTAGGCTGCCAGTAGATGTTGTAACCTGCGAGGTCTGGAGATGGTGATGGCTCCCATTCTAAAATTAACTGATTGTCTGCGTATTCTGCGGTCAAATTCTGCGGTGCTTGGGGCATGGTAAAGATTTCTGCAGTGATTGTCAGCTTTTCAAGATGGGGCTTCCAGATGACTGTTTGTTCGCTCAATGGTTCGATGTCGATTATTTCCCACATGCCCGGGTCGATCCTGTCTGTGACGCGGAATGATTCTGTGTAGAGGGCAACGTTGAAGTTGTAGCTTCCGGGTGGGAGTTCATATTCACCTTCAATTGCTGCATCTAAGGAATCGCGGACAATTTCTTTGTATTCTTCGTTAAAGTAAACGCGGGCACGCATGATGTAATCTGCGTGAGGGTGAGATCCTAGATCTACAACTACCTTGAGTGTTCCAGATGCAGGTTTGAGCTGAAAGTCGAGCCTGGTAGGAGTGTTTGGGTAGACAACTACATCAGTAACGCTGTCGGCGTAAGTAACTTGTCCGTTGCTGTCGATCAGCTGCAGAGTTACTTCCCATGTGCCAATGGGTACAGTAATTTCTGCAGTCAGACTGGTGTCTGTTAGAGCGAAGCACTGCTCGATTGCGTGCTTGCCTCGCGAACAGACAATTTTAGCTGTCCAACTTTGCCCAGCAGCTGACGGCAGGTTTAGCGCGCTCACGGTGATTGTGCCATCGTCTGCGGGATTTGGACCACAGCCTGCCAACAGCATCACAGCTGCCAACAGGATCACGACATTATGCAGTTGTTTCTTCACACTTATTCCCTCCAGAACTTCTCTGGGTGTGGAATGGGACACCTACATTATACCATAAATCTGAAAATTATCAAAGGGGGATACGGACTTTATGAAAGCTGAATTGGTGATTATCGGTACCGAGCTCCTATTAGGGCAGACTATCGACACAAATGCTACTTTTTTGGCCCAAGAACTAGCCAAATTAGGGATTGGCGTCTACTATAAATCGACCGTAGGTGACAACTGGCTGCGGATGATCGAAGTTCTAGCCAATGCTTTATCCCGCTCGGATTTAGTAATCACAAGTGGAGGTCTTGGCCCAACCATGGATGACCTTACCAGAGAAGCGATTGCTGCGGTTGCAAACCGCCCACTTAAGCTTGACAGCCAGGCTTTAGCTGCGATAGAGGATTATTTTCGGCAGACAAACCGCACTATGAGTGAAAATAACCGCAAGCAGGCGTTTGTACCGGAAGGGTCAGTGATCATTCCGAATCGCTGGGGTACTGCTCCGGGAATAATCCTGAATCTAGGCCAAAAGACCATTATCGCTCTTCCGGGTGTGCCGCGGGAGCTGAAAGGCATGGTTAAGGAGACCGTTATTCCATACCTGGCTGAGAATGCCGCAGAAGGTGTGCTGATATCCCGCACCCTCAAGTTTGCCGGCATCGGGGAATCACAGTTGGTTGAAATTATCCATGAGGAGCTCAAGCTGCAGTCAAATCCAACTATCGCACCTTATGCCTCGATGGGCGAAATAAAACTGCGGATAACTGCTAAAGCAGATTCAGAAGGAGCCGCCCAAGAATTGATTAAGCCGGTTGAGCAGAGATTGATTGAACTTTTATCCCCCTATTATTTCGGTGCTGATGAGGATACCTTGGAAGCTGTAGTAGGAGCAATGCTTCTTAAGAGATCAGAAACTTTGGCAGCGGCGGAGTCATGCAGCGGCGGCTTAATCGCTAACCGCATCACAAATGTACCGGGAAGCTCAGAGTATTTTGAACGGGGTTATGTCACCTACAGCAACGAAGCTAAAATTGAGCTGTTGGGTGTGGATCCGGAGCTGATTAAAAAGTACGGTGCCGTAAGTAGAGAGGTAGCGGTGCAGATGGCAGAAGGAGCGCGGAAAAGGGCAGGAACTGATTGGGCAGTAGCGGTTACCGGCATAGCCGGTCCCGGGGGCGGCACAGAAACTAAGCCGGTTGGACTGGTACACATTGCAGTTTCTTCAAAAGGCCATACTATAGCAGAAGAATTTCGGTTCAAAGGTACCCGCGAGGAGATAAAGCACCGTGTTTCGCAAGCAGCTTTAAACCTTCTGCGTCGGGAGCTGGACCAGAACAGCTAGACTTCGAGGAGGACTGGTTGATGGCAGAGCGTCTGTACCAGGAAAGAAAACGCTGTCTTCCTTACATATTTGCATTCTTGGGAGCAATAATTGTACTCAATTTAGTTGGGTCTGCTGTGTTTCGAATCGACCCATTAGAAGTCACGGTTGAGATTGATATCGGTTTTCCTGGCTACACTTTGGTGCGGGTACCGCCCATTGGCAGTATTCGCGCGCGAACTCATAATTACCAGCCGCTGCAGCTGGTTTTAACTCTAACTAATATCGACTTGGACAGCCTGCGCAGCGCTGCTTTTTCCACGGATTTAGGCACTCAGGCAGCTTTGGTGGAGTATTTCAGCAGTAAAATCAATCAGGTGATCGGCGCTGCGATTCTGAAAATGATGCTGATCGCCGGAAGCGGAGGCTTGCTGGGTGTTTTTCTTTTTGGACAGCGGCGGTTAATTGATTTACTTACTGGATTTGCGATCGGCAGTGTATTAATTTTGGCGATATTGACCTCAGTCTATTTTAGCTATGATATTCAAGCCTTTGCCAATCCCCAGTATATGGGCATTATTGAAGCCGCGCCCTGGATGCTCGGTTTGATCCAGGAAGGATTGGTAAAGGTTGATGAGCTCGGCGAGCAGATTCAGAGTCTAGCTGCAAATTTATATACTGTTTTTAATCAGATTGAAAACCTTCAAGATGTGAGTTTGATTCAAACCGACTTAACTGTTCTCCATGTGTCTGATATTCACAATCATCCTGCCGCCTTTGATTTTATGGCGCAGGTTGTCAGCGCATTTCCGGTTGATCTGATCATTGATACTGGAGATTTAACCGATTGGGGCACTCCTCTAGAAGCGGAAATTGTTGAACGCATTGAAAAACTGGATGTGAGCTATTTGTTTGTTTCAGGAAACCACGAAGCTCCTGATGTCATCAGCCGGTTAAAAGATACGGAAAATGTGATCCTGCTTGGACCTGACCCGATTGAAGTGATGGGCTTAACTATTGCGGGATACCCTGATCCGGCAGTCCAGGACTACTCCCCGAGGGGGGCTTCACTCGCAGAATTAAACGAAATAGCTTCCCGGATTAATGAGCAGTTCAGCGGTCTAGACCATAAAATCGATATTTTTGCAGTTCATAATCATCGAATTGCCGGTCAAATTGAACCAGGTGTTTTTCCGGTGGTCGTCTTCGGACACAACCATCAGCAGTTGCTGCAGCAGGTTGACAACACCATTTATATCAACGCGGGAACCACAGGGGCTGCCGGCATTAGAGGGATTCAGAGCTCACAAGCAGTACCCTTCAGTCTTGCCCTTCTTTATTTTACCTATGATCAGGAGCTGGAACGGCATGTGCTGGCAGCGGTTGACAGCATCCAGGTGCAGAGTCTGCAGCAGAGTTTTTCATTGGAGCGGACATTCATTACATACCCGGGCAGGAATCGGCAAGAAAACGTCGAAAATGATAGCGAGGAATCAGACTAGCTTGCAATGAGGTGAACGTTTCGCAAGAGCTCTCCTCTTTTTTATTAGCTCAAAAAGCGAACAAAGGTTTTCTTATTATCGTTAAATAGGAGTGAAAATCACCATGAATGAAGATCGGAAAAGAGCTTTAGATACAGCCATTTCCCAGATTGAAAAGCAGTTTGGCCGCGGTTCAATTATGAAATTAGGCGAAGCTGCTTCAAAATCTGGTATAGAAGTCATACCTACAGGATCTTTGAGTTTGGATCTTGCTCTTGGTATCGGGGGAATTCCCCGGGGCAGAGTAGTTGAGATCTACGGACCGGAAAGTTCCGGTAAGACTACCTTGACCCTGCATATTATGGCTGAAGCCCAGAAAATGGGTGGAGTTGCCGCTATGATTGACGCAGAGCATGCGCTTGATCCTGTTTATGCCCGTAAACTCGGTGTTGATATCGATAACCTCCTAATATCCCAGCCTGACCACGCTGAGCAAGCTTTAGAGATTGCTGAGCATTTAGTGCGCAGTGGAGCAGTTGATGTTGTGGTGGTTGACTCCGTTGCTGCTTTGGTACCGAGAGCTGAAATTGAAGGAGAAATGGGAGATGCCCACGTTGGTCTCCAGGCAAGGCTGATGTCTCAGGCACTGCGCAAACTAACAGGAGCAATCAGTAAGTCAAACTCAACCGTGATTTTCACCAACCAGCTCCGGGAGAAAGTGGGCGTAATGTTTGGCAACCCAGAGACCACTCCAGGTGGACGGGCGCTGAAGTTCTATGCTTCGATTCGCTTGGATATCCGCAGAATTGAAATGATCAAGCAGAACAATGAAATGGTGGGCAACCGCACTAGAGTGAGAGTACTGAAGAATAAACTGGCACCGCCTTTTAAAGAAGCGGAGTTCGATATTATGTACGGTGAGGGAATTTCCCACACCGGTGATGTTTTAGATATCGCTGCCGGTCTTGATATTGTCGCTAAGAGCGGAGCCTGGTATTCATATGGCGATATGCGCCTTGGCCAAGGTCGGGAAAATGCCAAGGACTTTCTCAGACAGAACCCGGAATTGTTGATGGAGATAGAGCGAAAAGTCAAAGTTCATTACGGATTAATCCAGGAAGAGCCGGATAAAGATGACAAGAAAGCAGAACCAAAAGAACCAAAAGCCAAATAACCCAAAAGAGCGGGCGGTAAGGCTTTTATCTTACCGCAATTATACCAGCGCCGAGCTGCGCGAGCGGCTTGAGCGTGAAGACTACTCGCTTGATGAGATTGAGTCAGCAATCGGATGGCTGGAGGAGATCGGATATCTTAACGATCAAACTACCGCTGAATTATGGGTTGATCATCGCAATCGCTTCCGACCGACAGGAATTTATGGCTTGAAGCGCGAATTAGAACAAAAAGGCGTAGATGCCGAAATCATTGATGCAGTCATAAATACACCGGAAGAAGATTATGATCTAGCATTAAAATTGGCCAAGACTCGATTGGAAAGGCTGAAGAATCTGCCTACCCAGAAGCAGTACCAGCGCACAGCTGGATTACTGCAGAGGCGGGGGTTTAGCTGGGATGTTATCAATAAGGTTTTAGGCTCCTTGTTTAATTCCTCACTTGACACTGATCTGTAAAAGGTCTAAAATAAAGCTGAGGTTTAACATCTCAAATGAGGTCTATGAGTAATTGAGGCCGAGTTTTATGCTCGGCTTTATCTAATCATGCCACTAGTAGGAGGTGAACAATATACAAGTATTTGTGGAAATTATTAAGTATGTCGTCATTGCTGTCATTGCAGGGGCAGTTGGCTATTTTGTGCGCAGAACCATCGCCGAAGCAAAGATTTCGTCAGCTGAAGCCGAAGCAGAGAGAATCATATCTGAAGCAAAAAAAGATGCAGAAACCAAGAAGCGGGAAGCGCTGGTAGAAGCTAAAGACGAAATCTATAAAATGCGAAGTGATATGGAACGGGAAAACCGCGAGCGCAGAGTCGAACTGCAGCACCTTGAACGCCGCCTAGTTCAAAAAGAGGAAAGCCTCGACCGCAAGAGTGAAGCTCTCGAGCGCAAAGAGGAGAGTTTAAACAACAGTCGGAAAGAGGTCGAGAAGCTTCGTCATGAAGTTACCACGGTTCTAGAGGCGCAGCGAGCTGAGCTGGAGCGGTTATCCGGTTTAACTGCTGAGGAAGCGCGTACGCTCATTCTCAAGCAAGTTGAGGATGACGTTAAACATGAAGCTGCAATGATGATCAAAGAAGTTGAAGCCCAAGCAAAAGAAGAAGCAGAGAAACGGGCACGGAACATTATTTCACTTGCAATTCAAAGAACTGCAGCAGATCATGTTGCAGAGACTACAGTATCTGTAGTCAGTCTGCCGAACGATGAGATGAAGGGCAGAATTATCGGACGTGAAGGACGCAACATTAGGGCGCTCGAAACTCTCACCGGAATAGATCTGATTATTGATGACACACCGGAAGCGGTGATTTTATCCGGATTCGATCCAATTCGCCGGGAAATTGCCCGTATTGCCCTAGAGAAACTGATTGCTGATGGACGCATTCATCCAGCTAGGATTGAAGAAATGGTAGAGAAAGCACGCAAAGAGGTAGATGCTGCGATTCGCGACGCCGGTGAGCAGGCTACCTTTGATGCGGATGTGCATGGACTGCACCCCGAGCTGATTAAATTGCTGGGAAGACTGCAGTTTAGAACCAGCTATGGACAGAATGTACTCAAGCATTCGGTGGAAGTTGCTCATTTAGCGGGAATCATGGCAGCGGAGCTTGGTGTCGATCCTCGTCTTGCGCGCCGCGCAGGGCTGCTGCATGATATCGGTAAGGCCATTGACCATGAGGTTGAAGGTACCCATATTGAAATCGGAATTGATCTGCTGAGAAAATATAAAGAGAACGAGGATGTCATTCACGCAATGGCTTGTCACCATGGTGACTATGAACCTCAAACGGTTGAGGCAGTGCTAGTTGCTGCTGCAGACGCAATTTCTGCGGCTCGTCCTGGTGCCAGACGTGAAACTCTGGAAACCTATATCAAACGGCTGCAGAAACTTGAGGAGATTGCCAATGGCTTCGATGGAGTTGACAAATCATATGCGATTCAAGCTGGTCGCGAGATTCGCATCATGGTCAAACCTGATCGAGTCGACGATGTGCACGCTGCCAAAATGGCCCGTGATATCGTTAAACGCGTTGAAGCTGAACTTGAGTATCCCGGTCAAATTAAAGTTACAGTTATTCGTGAAACACGAGCTGTTGAATACGCTAAATAAGCCAGGTGCATTAACCTGGCTTTATCCATAATTGGAGAAAGAGGTTTATGGAGTTGAAAGCACTCGATGACAGCAACTCACCACAGGTTAAAATGATGATTGGAGTACTGCTGAGGTTTTGGCAGATCGGGCTGATCGAATATGATTCTATTTCCAAACAGTGCAGGATTTCAATCTACCTAAAACAGATTTCCGAAGCAGAGTTTAGCGAACTTAAAGAAAAAATTCATTCCCATCTTAAAGTGCACAGCAGGTTGACTAAACAGGATAACAGTGCCTTAGTCGATATCGAACTGACAAACAAGGGTGAATTGTTCCAGATTATGATTAAGCGGGTAGTGGACTCCATGTTTCGGAAAGATATAACTATCGCAACAGAACTAATTACGAACTATCTGTCAGCAGAGCGGATTTTTTCTGATGAGTTTGCCCTGTTCGATGATCTGATCAGTGATGATGAACTGGATTCACTTATTTTGGATGCGCTGAGTGACCAGTCGGATTTAAAGCTGAGGGGAATCAGATCCGATGGCCGGCTGGCAGTATACCCTACAAAAGCTGCTGATTGAGTTTTAATCAGAGGAGGATCTATTTGAGAGTATTGTTATTAGGAGATATCTGCGGACGTCCAGGCCGGGATATCGTGAAGGAGAAACTGCCGGAGATTCGGAGCACATATCAACCGGATTTAGTGATTGCAAATGGCGAAAACGCTGCCGGCGGTTTTGGTTTAACCAAAAAAATAGCTGAAGAACTTTTCGGACTTGGTATCGATGTGATTACCAGCGGAAACCACATCTGGGATAAAAGGGAAATCTACCCGTATCTGGGCGCAGAAGCCCGTTTGTTGAGACCGGCAAATTATCCCCCAAGTGTTCCTGGCAATTACTTGTATTATGCAAAAGTGGGCGAACAAAAAGTGGCGGTAATTAATTTGATCGGTCGGGTTTTCATGGGTGATTTTGACTGTCCTTTTAGGAAGATCGATGAAATTTTAGCCGAGACCAGTTCCGTTACACCGATTTCGATCATAGACTTTCATGGAGAGGCCACTTCCGAAAAGCAAGCCTTCGGCTGGTATGTCGATGGTCGGGCCAGCGTGGTCGTTGGCACCCATACCCATGTTCCGACTGCGGATGAGCGGATTCTCCCGGGCGGAACTGCCTATGTTACGGATCTGGGAATGTGCGGACCAATGGATGGGATTCTCGGCATGCAGCGTGAGCCGATTATTAGAAAGTTTACAGATCAGCTACCGACAAGGTTTTCGGTTGCCAAGGGTGACCGTCATTTGTGTGGAGTATTAGTTGATATAGACAGTTCTGGCAAGGCTCTGAAAATTTCCCGAATTTATTACGAGAAAAAAATTATGTAAAAAAAGGAATTTTGGCCTCGAGGCGTAATATATATATATACGGCGGAAGTAACAGAATTGAAGAAGATTTGCAAAGGGAGGTCACTTACACATGGAAGTATTAAAGGTTTCGGCAAAATCTAGTCCAAATTCAGTTGCAGGAGCTTTAGCAGGTGTCTTGAGAGAACGTGGGAGAGCAGAGGTCCAAGCGATTGGTGCAGGCGCGTTAAATCAGGCGGTCAAAGCTGTGGCTATTGCACGAGGTTTTGTGGCCCCGAGCGGCGTAGATCTAATCTGCATTCCAGCATTTACAGACATCATGATTGATGATGAAGAGAGGACTGCAATAAAACTAATTGTAGAGCCTCGGTAGTGTTCTATCCAATTCATCGAAGCCTGTTTGTGTAATGCAAACAGGTTTTTATTTTATTCTGAGGTGATTTTCCCATGTTTATCTTTGATGCCCATATAGATACATTAGGTATTCTCGCGGAGCGGGGCTGCGAGGATCTGGCAGCCCTTACCGACAGCCATGTTAATTTGGAAAAAATGGAAAAGGCAGGAATTAATGCCCAGTTCTTCGCTGTTTATGTCCCCAGCCGCTATCGTTTCGGTTTAGCTCTTCATAAAGCAATGGAAATGATCGATATTTTTTGGCAGAATGTTGAACGTTATCCCGAGAAACTGCAGCCTCTTTTGAATCGCGAGGACTGCCGGATTTTAGAGACAAACAGACAGCCAATCCGCTGCCTGCTGTCAATCGAAGGCGGGGAGGCGTTGGAAGGCAGTCTCAGCAATCTCCGCAACTTTTTTAAATTAGGAGTCAGGGCGCTGACGCTTACCTGGAATCACCGCAATGCGCTGGCGGATGGAGTCGGTGAAGAGAAGTTCGCTTCCGGTTTAAGTGAATTTGGGCGCGAAGTGGTGGACGAAATGAATCGGCTGGGGATGATTGTTGATGTATCTCATTTAGCTGAACCAGGTTTTTGGGATGTTGTAGAAGTAAGCAGTCAGCCGATTATTGCTTCCCATTCCAATGCCTATAGGCTCTGCGGCCATCGCCGCAACCTGACTGATGAGCAGATCAAAGCCATCGCTGATTCAGGTGGAGTAATCGGTGTAAATTTCCATCCCGGTTTTTTGGCTGATCCGCCCCGCACAGCGAGTATTGATCATGTTGTGGAGCAGATTCTCTATCTGCTGAAACTTGGCGGCAGCGATACACCGGCTTTGGGGTCTGATTTTGATGGAATCAGCAGCACTCCTGCCGGATTGGAAAATGTGGAAAAAACACCAAATTTGATAACCAAACTGGAAAAGCAGGGAGTATCGGAAACCCTCATCGAAAAAGTAATGGGAAAGAACCTGCTGCGGGTGGTCAGCCAAGTCTTACCTGAAAAGAGCTCATAGAAGAGCTCTTTTTTTGGTTATACTACTACCGGAGGTGGAAGCAATGGCTGTAATAAAAGTAATCGAATTAGTCGGCCAATCCAAAACAAGCTGGGAAGATGCTGTAAAGGCTGCAGTTAAGGAAGCCTCAAAGACGATTAGACACATCAGCGGTGTGGAAGTTCTCAACTGGACCGGAAGGGTTGATGACGATGAAATTGTTAAGTATAGAGCGAATGTCAAGATTGCATTTAAAGTAACCTCAGATGACTAGGAATTTTCCGGGTTAAGGAGGTAGATTTCGGGAAATACTATTAAGGGATAAAACTGAAAATGAGGTGATGTAATGGATTGGCTGAGTGCTGTCGTCCGTTTTGTTGTTTCAGCACTCGTACTGATGGCGGTTGGCTTTGTCCTTCCGGGATTCAGCATGATGGGATTTTGGAACGCCTTATTAGCCGCAGTTGTAATCGCTGCTATCGGTTGGGTGATTGAAGCGACACTCGGCAGGCGAGTTTCGCCATACAGCAGGGGCATTGTCGGTTTCTTAGTCTCCGCTGTAGTAATCTGGACAGTCCAATTCATAGTGCCTGAAATGGAAGTTACGCTCATCGGTGCGCTATTGGCAGCATTTGTCATCGGCATAATTGACATGTTTGTTCCGACAACAGTACGATAAAAAGCGCCATTTTTACAGGCGCTTTTTATAAAGCATGGATAAGGGGATATGCTATGGCGGTACCAGTTGAAAAAAACTTGAAGCAGAATTTGGAGTATTTAAAGGAAAAGCTGGGTATTGGCATCACATTTGATATTATTGTACGGGAAATTTGTATCGGTGAGCGTGATGCCGCGCTGATATTTATCGATGGGTTTGTTAAAGACCGGGAAACTTCTGCGATCATGAAATCCCTCATGGATGTACCGCGGGGGCAGTTAGGGGTTAACGGGATAGAAAAGATTCTTACCCGCTATCTCCCCTATTTTGAGGTGGATACAACTGATGATTTGGAGGAGGGGATCGACCAGCTGTTGGCCGGTCCGATGCTGATGCTGGTGGATGGTTTGACCAGCGCTGTGGTTATTGATGTGCGGGAGTATCCGGTCAGAGGAGTAGAAGAACCTGATTTGGAGCGGGTTACCCGCGGCTCTCATGAAGGATTTGTGGAAACAGCAATCTTCAATACCAATCTGGTGCGCCGCCGGATTCGCGATCCTAAACTGCGTTTTGAAGCAATGCAGGTAGGTCAGCGTTCCAAAACTGACGTTTTTATCGGCTACATTGCAGATATAGCTGATGCGGGTTTAGTAAAAGAGGTTAAAAAGAGAATTTCCCACATCAAACGGGATGCGCTGCCCATGGGAGGTAAGAACCTAGAGGAGTATATTCTCGGCACATCAATTAATCCTCTGCCGGTAACCCGCTACACAGAGCGACCGGACGTTGCCGCTGCCCATATGTATGAAGGTCATGTCTGCATCTTTGTTGATACGTCACCTTTTGCGATGATAGTGCCGGTAACAGCCTGGCATTTTACCCAACACGCTGAGGAATACTTTCAAAACCCTCCGGTAGGAACTTATCTGCGGTGGGTTAGAACCATGGGTATTATTTTGTCTATGCTGCTGATCCCGGTATGGTACGCGCTGGTTCATACTCCAAATCTGCCGGATTGGCTGAGCTGGTTGGGTCCAACCGAAGAAAGTGTGGTGCCGCTGTGGTTTCAGTTTGTTATTCTGGAGATGGGCTTGGATATGATTCGAATCGCCTTAGTCCATACCCCCAATGCGCTGGCAACCTCTCTTGGTATTGTAGGGGCAATTCTTTTGGGAGATTTGGCAGTTACGGTAGGGATTTTTGTTCCGGAAACGATTCTTTATATCGCGGTTGTAGCGATCGGTACTTTCGGCACCCCCAGCCTCGAGTTTGCCTGGGCACTGCGGCTGTTTCGCTTTCTGATTTTGTTCAGCACATTCCTGTTTCACTGGATTGGATTCGGGATAAGTATTTTAGTCACATTTTTAATTTTTGGGCTGACAAAATCGTTTGGACTGCCGTACTTGTGGCCTCTGGTTCCCTTTAATGGACCGGCCTTGCTGCGGATTATTTTCCGCTATCCAATACCGAATATCACTATGCGCCCGAAAGCAATTGCTAAAGACAAAGATCGCGATGTCCGCAGTAAATAATCCGGGGGGATGGATATGAGAGTGGGAATCGCAAGAGGATTATATTACTACCGCTATTTTCCGTTTTGGCAGGCCTTTTTTCAGGGCTTGGGGCTGAAAGTGGTTGTTTCCGATCCCACGACTAAGCAAATTCTCGACTTTGGCCAAGCCGCAGCGGTTGATGGCATATGTCTTCCGGTTAAGGTATTCATTGGGCATGTTCAAAACCTGATCGAGAAAAACATAGACCTTCTCTTCATACCTTATATTATCAGTGTAGAAAAGGCGGAATACATCTGTCCCAAGTTCATGGGTCTCCCTGATATTGTTGCGAGCAGCATCCCGCAGCTGCCGCCAATGCTGTCCCCGACAATCGATGGACGCCGCGGGTCACTCAGGATAATGCGAACCTACCTGAACTTGGGACTGCGCTTTGCTCCTCTGCCAAAGGTGCTCCGCGCTTATTATGACGGGATTTATCAGCAGCATGAGTATGAACACAATCAAATAATAAAAGAATGCCGATCAGAGGACAAACTGCAGATCGGCATCCTCGGGCATGAGTATTTGATCCATGATGAGTTTGTATCGATGGGGATTAAAAAAAGACTTGAGCAGGCTGGATGTATTACAGTTGCGGTCGAAAATTTAGATGGGGAGACGCTTAAGGCTAATAGTAGTTTTCTTAAGAAACGGATGTTTTGGACTTCAGGTAAACGTATCCTTGGGGCGGCCAACTACTTTGCTGCCAGAGTTGATGGGATCGTATCGCTGATGTCTTTTGCCTGTGGAACTGACTCGTTTACCATCGACTTGGTGGAGCGATACTGCCGCCGCAGCCAGATTCCCCATCTGCTGATCAGTCTTGATGAACATACAGGACAGGCTGGCGTTGTCACCAGAATCGATGCCTTTGTCGATCTGCTGCAGAGGAGGAAAAACCGTGAAAATCACTGTTCCGCACATGGGTAATGTCTATATTGCGGTTGAAGCACTGCTAAACGAACTTGGCCATGATTTTATTATTCCGCCTCAAAGCAGCAAGCGGACGCTTACTTTGGGAACGAAATACAGCCCGGAAACAGTTTGTCTGCCCCTTAAACTTGGGATCGGGAACTTCCTGGAAGCAGTTGAGCTGGGAGCAGATACAATCCTGATGGTAGGAGGCAGAGGACCCTGCCGCCTCGGGTACTATGCAGCGCTGCAGGAAGAAATCCTGAGTGATTTGGGCAAACAGGTTGATTTTATTGTGCTTGATCATCCTAAAGAGGATTTTGCAAAACTGAAGTCCCAAGTGCTGCCTTTAATTAAAAAGAGGGGCATTAGGGCACTTTTAAGGGGCCTAGTTCTTGCTTGGGAAAAGTTAGTCGCAGTAGAAAAGCTCGAACGCACCTCTCACTATGTTCGCCCGCGGGAATCAGAACCCAGAATTACCAGTAGGCTGTTGGAGAAGATTTTGCAGGACTTGCGCGATGCAAATACTATAACTGGGATCCGGCGAGTGTGCCGGCAGGGATGTGAAGCTCTGCTTGACGCAGCTGACAAGACCAAAAATGTGCGGCTTAAAATCGGCATTGTAGGTGAAATTTACACTATTCTCGACCATTTTTCGAACCTAGACTTAGAAGAACGTTTAGGTCATCTGGGATCTGAAGTATACCGCACTGTCAGTTTGGTCAGGTGGCTGAAGAACCATGTGATCCTATCGTCCTTAGGCTTATACAGCAATAAACCGCTGATTAACCAAGCCCGGGGTTATCTGCACGCATCGGTAGGCGGCCACGGCTTAGATTCTGTGGCTCAGACTGTGAAACTAGCTGAGCAAAAATTCGATGGGATTGTTCATATTCTGCCGTTTACCTGTATGCCTGAAATTATTGCCCAATCGATTCTGCCTCGTGTAGCAGCTGATTATCAGACTCCGGTACTGTCACTGGTTGTGGATGAGCACACCGGGGAAGCTGGATTTCAAACGAGGTTGGAGGCCTTTGTGGATCTATTGGCCAGACATGCCAAACGGGCAGAAGGGGGACAGGAACTTGGAAAACCACTCAGTTTATCTCGGCGTTGACGTTGGATCGGTCAGCACTAATCTCGTGGTTTTGGATGCATCCAGCTTGGAGGTAATCAGCAAGATTTACTGCCGAACCCAAGGTCGTCCAATTCAAGCGCTCCAGAAAGCTGTAGAGCAGATTGCGAAGCAGGGCTCCTGGCAGGTTGTTGGTGTCGGAACTACCGGAAGCGCTCGCCAGTTAGCCGGAGTGATGCTGGGGGCGGATGTAGTAAAAAATGAGATCACAGCTCACGCCCTTGCAGCTCTCCATCAAGAACCTGATGTCCAGACCATTATCGAGATTGGGGGACAGGATTCAAAAATAATCATTCTGCGGGACCAAGTGGTTACAGATTTTGCCATGAATACAGTCTGCGCTGCGGGTACAGGTTCCTTTCTCGACCAGCAGGCAGGTCGCCTTAATATTCCCATTGAGAAATTTGGTGATATTGCCCTTCAAAGCCGCAGCCCGGTGCGGATTGCCGGCCGGTGTACTGTTTTTGCAGAATCGGATATGATTCACAAACAGCAGCTCGGGCACGGTATTGCGGATATTCTTGCTGGTCTCTGTGATGCGATGGTCCGCAATTACCTGAATAATGTCGGTAAGGGCAAGGAAATAAAGGAGAAGATACTCTTTCAAGGTGGTGTAGCAGCCAATAAAGGGATGCGCCGCGCTCTTCAGGAGGCCTTAAACGCAGAAGTGCTTGTTCCTGCTCACTTTGATGTAATGGGAGCTATTGGCGCTGCGCTTTTAGCTCATGAACAGATCAGCAGAGGCAGTCAGACAAACTTCTATGGTTTTCAAATGGTTGACAGTGTGTTCGAAAACCGCAGCTGGATCTGCCAAGATTGTGCCAATCACTGTGAAATTGTCGATATCCTGCGCGACGGTCAGATCATTGCCAGCTGGGGATCGCGATGTGGCAAGGTCCAAAGCGGCATGGAATCAAGCTCTCGTCTTGCTATCTCTTAACTCTTGTGCTAAAATATTACTATCGATTATTGATGTTTCATCCCCCGCCCAAGCGGGGGTTTATATTTAGATGGTTGGGGAGGAGCCAATTTGAATTTCTGGACAGAACATATTAATCAGGCCGGACACCTTGTGATCGGAGGCTGCGACTTAGTCGATTTGGCTTCCCAGTATGGAACTCCATTTTATCTTTTAGATGAAGAAAGACTAGTCAGCAATATTAATCGATATAAACAGGCTTTCAGCAAACTGCCTAACTGCGAGATTATCTATGCCGGTAAGGCATTATTAACGGTGGGTATCGCTAGATTTATGGCGAATCAAGGGCTTTCCCTTGACGTGGTCAGCGGCGGTGAGCTCTATATTGCTTTACAGGCCGGATTTCCGCCGGAACGGATTTATTTCCACGGGAATAATAAGTCCCCTGCCGAATTGGAGTCGGCACTTCAGGCAGGAGTTGGCAGAATCGTAGTTGATAATCTCTATGAGCTTGAGGTGTTATCAGGTTTAGCGGAAAAACTAGGCCGCAAGGCAGATATTCTGCTGCGGATTATCCCTGGTGTTGAAGCGCATACCCACACCTATATTCAAACCGGCCAGCTTGATTCTAAGTTTGGGATCAGCATCGCCCACAACCAAGCTGTAGATGCAGTCAAAAAAGCGGCTGCTGCGCCGAATTTGAATTTAAGGGGACTGCACTGCCACATCGGCTCGCAAATTTTTGAGTTGGAGAGCTATGCGAAGACTGTGGAGGTCATGGTTGGTTTAATGGCAGAAGCTGCGAAGCTTGGTATTAGACTTAGTGAACTGGATCTGGGCGGTGGTTTGGGCATTAAGTATGTGCCCGAGGATCATCCAGCGTCGGTCCAGGCCTTAGGCGATCTGCTGACAGAATCACTTGCTGACGCCTGCGGCAGCCATGGAATCCCCATGCCCAAGGTGATGGTTGAACCCGGCCGCTCATTAGTGGGGGATGCAGGTGTTACTGTCTACCGTGTTGGTTCCATTAAGGAAAATATCGGTGGTCGCACCTATGCAGCAGTTGATGGCGGCATGGGCGATAATCCCAGAGTCGCATTGTATCAGGCTAAGTACCACGCAGTGGTGGTCAACAAGGCTGATCAGGAGCCGGAGAAACTCTATACGGTTGTGGGAAAATACTGTGAATCCGGCGATGTCCTGATTAATAATATTAAATTGCCCCGTTTAGAACCTGGTGATCTGCTGGCTGTCTTTAGTACCGGAGCGTACAACTATGTCATGGCCAGTAATTATAACGCTGTTCCCCGGCTGCCTCTGATTGCTGTCTACAAAGGAACCAGCGATATTCTGGTGGAACGGGAATGCTATGAGGACTTAGTCAGACTGCATCGGATTCCCGCGCGGTGGTCGGACTAGATTTAGTCAGGAGGAAAAACCATGGGTTTGGGAATGCATTTACAACAGCTTAATTTGGAACAGCTGGTTTTCCGTGTTATTGCAGCTTTGTTTGCCATATCGGTTCACGAGCTAGCTCACGGTGCAGTGGCGTACAAGCTTGGCGATCCTACTCCTAAAGCGCAGGGAAGATTGACTCTCAATCCCCTCAAGCATCTCGATCCAATTGGAATTCTGATGTTGGTTTTTTTCAGAGTTGGCTGGGCCAGGCCGGTGCAGATCAATCCCCTGTATTTTAAGAATCGCCGCAGAGATGAAATTTTAACGGCGGTTGCCGGTCCATTGGCCAATATTACTGTAGCGTGGATCTTAAATCTCCTCAGCGTCTTTGTACTGCGTCTTCCTGTCAACGGCCAGACATGGTATCTTTTGTATACGCTTTTAGTGATCAATTTCCAGATCAACATCTGGTTAGCGGCCTTTAATCTGGTACCTCTGCCGCCTCTGGATGGTTCGAGGATCCTTGGCAACCTGCTGCCGTTAATATGGCGGATTAAGTATGAGCGCATTGCCCCTTACGCACCGCTGATCCTGATTCTGGGGGTTTGGACCGGTTTGCTGATGTGGGTTGTCAGTCCGATTGCCAATTTTTTGATTTGGATCATCCAAGTGCTTTCATTATAGATTTTAAACGATAACGACAAATAGGTGGGAGCCATGGGATATTTAGTTAAGCTGGAAGTGTTTGAAGGTCCGTTCGACCTGCTTTTGAATCTGATCGATCAAGCTGAGATCGACATTATGGATATTCCCATTGCTCAGATTACCGAGGATTACTTAGGCTATCTGCGCCGAATGCAGGAGCTTGATTTGGTTGTGAGCGGCGATTTTTTGGTGATGGCAGCAACTCTGCTGCAGATTAAGGCGAAGATGCTGCTGCCGAAAAAACCAAAACTTGATGAGAATGATACTGATGATGAAGAGGATCCCCGCGATCAGCTGGTAATGCAGCTGTTAGAGTACAAGTTCTATAAAGAAGCTGCCGAAATTCTTAAAAACCGGGCTGAGCAGATTACTGTTTTTCCACGGGTGTATCCTGAACCTAGTGAGCAGAAACCACCAGTTTTTGCTAATCCTGTTGGAGATGCTGATGCTCGAACTCTGGCTAATATGTTTGCGCAGGTTTTGAGCGCTTTAGAAGAAAGCAAAAAGGTATCGTATGTCAAACGGGGACTGAGTGTAGCTGAATGTATTGGCAATATCCGCTTAACGCTCCTTAAGCAGGAGAGTGTTTCATTTAGCGATTTGCTGGTGCACAGAGATCGGGCTTTTATTGTAGTGACATTCTTGGCGGTATTGGAATTAGTGCGCATGCGGGAGATTAACGCAGTGCAGAAGCATGATTTTGGTGATATCCGGTTGATTAGGAGGTAAGCAAGTGACTTTAGAAGAGTCCTACAGGATTATAGAAGGGCTGATTTTTGCTGCCCCTTATCCGCTAACCATAAAAGAAATTAGTGAGATTATAGCAATAGATGAGAAACTCACAGCCAGATTGGTTGAGGATATCGCTGAGAAGTACCGGAACTCTGGATTTATATTGAGGAATGTGGCGGGAGGATATCAATTCGTCACCCGTCCTGAGCTGAGCGAGTGGATTGAGAAACTTGGGCGGAAAGTGATCCACACACCCTTATCAGCTCCCGCTTTAGAAACACTGGCAATTATAGCTTATCAACAGCCGGTCACCCGAGCTGAAATTGAAAAGATCAGGGGAGTGCGGGCGGACAGCGCCATCAATACTCTGTTGGAGCGGGAACTAATTGCTGAAGTTGGACGGAAAGACGGGCCGGGTCGGCCGCTCTTGTTTGGAACGACCGAGAAGTTTTTGCTGGAGTTTAATCTAAAATCATTAGATGATCTGCCGCGCCGCTCTGAGTTTCCGCAGCTTGCAAGCACTGATGAATAAGCCTAACCAAAATTTGAAAAATTAAGATCGAGAGATGGAGAGTGAAGCCATGCTGCTCGGTCTTTTTTTATTGGCAGGTGCGCTGTGCGCGGCCCTGCTCCTGCTGCCCTTTTACTTAGAGCTGGAATACCTTCTGCATCAGACAAATGGAAGCTGGAAGATAATCTTTTGGATTTGGAAACTGCCGATTGCAGTGCGGGTATCACATCTTGAGCGGCTCGGAACCCGCTGGCTGACAGAGGCAAATATTCAAGTTCCCAAGGCTTCCCGGGATGTTTTTACGGTCACATCCCTTGAAAAACTGAAAAGGCTGCTCAGTACCCCGCTGCCGCGGGCAATTAAGTTCGGATCGAAACTCGCTTTGTTTTTGTTAAGAGAAATCGAGAAATTAGAAGTTAAACTGCGATACAGTACTGGAGAAGCTGCCCTGACCGGTATTTCTGCCGGCGCGGCTTGGGGACTGATCTCGATTGCGCTGAGTATTATCGGCAGCCGCGTGAGGTTTCTCCATCAACCTCAGATTCAGATTAAACCCGTATTTGGACCGATTCAATTCGAATGCTGGTTTCACTGTATATTTAAGATCCGTCTCGGTCACATTATTGTTAAGTACATCAAACAACAACTGAAGCTGGGGAAAGGAGGCTGCAGATATGGAAGAGAATCATCCGATTGAAGGTCTGATGGAAACCGCAATGGAAAGCCTCAAAGCAATGGTTGATGTTAATACAATTTTGGGTGATCCGGTTGAGACCCCAGATGGGAATGTGATCGTTCCGGTGAGCAGAGTCAGCTTTGGCTTTGCAGCCGGGGGAACAGAATTTCAAGGCCAGAACGACAGTTCCGGCGGTGAACTGCCTTTTGGCGGCGGCAGCGGCGGCGGGATTTCGTTAAATCCGGTAGCCTTTCTTGTGGTAGGCAATAATGAAGTGCGCCTACTGCCGGTGGACAATACTGCCATCTATGACCGCTTAGTAGACATGATCCCAAAAGTAATCGATCAGATTCGGGGTACTGCTGACCAGAAACAATTTGAAATCTAAGGCCGCGGCAGGAGGGGAGTTTCCCCTCTTTTTTTCTTGTAAAAATCTGTTCAGTCAGGTAAGATGTTATTCATGAGGGAGCAGTGATGTAAATGAAAGAAAGACTGCAGAAAGTAATTGCTCATGCTGGCATTGCCTCACGCCGCGCCAGTGAAAAGTTGATCACAGCCGGGCGGGTAACAGTAAACGGCAGAGTAGTTACGGAACTAGGCACAAAAGTTGATTTGAGGTATGATACGGTCAAAGTAGATGGTAAAGCGATCCGATCAAAGGAGAAGTATGCCTACTATCTTTTAAATAAACCGCGGGGTTATTTAACCACTGTCAAGGACGATCGGGGCAGAAAGACAGTAATGGATCTTTTGACCTCGGTTGAAGAGCGGGTCTATCCTGTGGGTCGTTTGGACTATGAATCTGAAGGTCTGCTGCTGTTAACTAATGATGGACAGCTTGCTAACCGCCTGATGCATCCTAAATATGAGGTGCGCAAGTTTTATCTGGTGGAGGTGATCGGGGAGGTCTCAGAGGATGATTTAGCGGTGCTGCGATCTGGTGTTGAACTGGAAGACGGCATTACCAGACCCGCCTATGTGGAGTTGTTGTCATCTACTCCTCGTAAGTCAGTTCTTAAGATCGGCATTCATGAGGGCCGCAACCGCCAGGTTCGCCGCATGTGTCAGGCTCTCGATCTGTCTGTGCGCAGGTTGATCCGCACTCAGTTCGGTCCAATTAAGCTGGGAAAACTAGCACCCGGCAGCTGGCGGCAGCTGACAGAGCAGGAAATTGGCAAACTCAGACAGGCGGTGAAGCGCCGTGGCAAATAGAGTGATAGTTGTCGGAGGAGGAGCCGCAGGATTGATGGCAGCAGGTACGGCAGCCGGACAGGGTGCTGATGTACTGCTGTTAGAAAAAAATGATCTTCCAGGCAAAAAGATCCGCATCTCCGGCAAGGGACGCTGCAACATTACCAACGCCCGGACAATTCGGGAGTTTATTGCTCATTATCCGGGCAATGGTAAATTTCTTTACAGTGCCCTCCACCGCTTTACAAATTCAGATTTGATCAATCTGCTGAGTCAGTATGGGCTTGAAACCAAGGTTGAGCGGGGGCAGAGGGTATTTCCGGTATCCGATGATGCTGACCAAGTTGCCGATACCTTGATTCGCTTCGCTAAAGATTCAGGTGCAAAAATTAAGCCCAACACGCAAGTTAAGAAAGTGGTTGCTTGGGATGGGAAAGTGCAGGGTGTAGATACTAGCAGTGGTTACTATGAGGTGGACCGAGTAATTATTGCCACCGGTGGAGCCAGCTATCCCGGAACAGGCTCAACAGGCGATGGCTATACTTTTGCCAGGGAGCTTGGACACACAGTGACACCAATCTTTCCGGCGCTGGTAGCATTGAAAACCAGGCAAACCTGGGTAAAGCAGGTTTCCGGCCTGAGTTTACGGAATGTAACTGCCAAACTTTCCAGTGAAGGAGAAAGCGTCAGCGAATTTGGTGAGATGCAGTTTGCCCATTTTGGAGTTACAGGGCCGATCATTCTGACCTTAAGCCGCCAGGCAGCGCTGTGGTTGCGGGAGGGTCGAACTGTAACCATAACCATAGATTTAAAACCGGCTTTAACAGAGGACGAACTGGACAAAAGAGTTCAGAGAGATTTTCAGAAGTTTCAGCGCAAGCAGTTTAAAAACAGCCTCAGAGAGCTGTTGCCGAAGAGTCTGATTCCGGTAATGATCGAGCGGTCGCAGATAGCACCAGAAAGGCCGGTTAACCAGATTACCAAAGCCGAAAGGCTGAAGCTGGTTCAGCTGTTAAAGCGGCTGGAACTGGTCATTACAGATACTCTTCCCCTCTCATCGGCGATTGTTACCGCCGGAGGTGTCAATGTAAATGAAATCAATCCAAAAACAATGGAATCAAAGCTGATACAAGGTTTGTATTTTGCTGGGGAAGTGATCGATGTGGATGGTGTAACCGGTGGATTTAATCTTCAGGCTGCATTTTCAACAGGAAGTACAGCAGGATTTTATGCGGCTCAGGGTTAATTGATAAAGGAAAAGAAAGGAGATGCGGACTTTGGTACGTGCAGTAAGGGGAGCAATTACTGCTGCCAAAAACAATGAACAAGAGATAATTGATGCTACCAAATATCTGCTGTCAGAGATGATTAAGCAGAACAACCTAACCGAGGATGATTTGATCAGCATCATTTTCACGGTAACTCCGGATCTCGATCAAGCTTTTCCGGCTCGAGCAGCGCGTGAGTGCGGCTTTACCCAGACACCTCTGATGTGCTCTGTTGAGATCCCGGTTCCCGGCAGTCTGCCGCTGTGCATTCGGATTTTAATCCACTGTCATACAAGCCTAAGTAAGGCAGAAATTCGCCACCTATATCTGCGGGATGCAGTAAAATTAAGGCCTGATTTAGTAAAGGATGTGGAGTAATGACAATTAGGTATCGGAGCGAATTGGACCAGATTACACCATATGTTCCCGGCAAGCATATTGATGAAGTAAAACGGGAGTATGGCGTATCTGATATTATTAAATTAGCGTCAAACGAAAATCCCTTGGGAATGGGCAGCAAGGCTCGCAGCGCTATTCTCGAAAATCTTGACAGCGTCCATGTGTATCCTGACGGCAGCGCAGTTGGTTTGAGAAATAAGCTTGCGAAGCAGTTGGCAGTTGAACCTGAGCAGATTATCGTCGGCAACGGCTCTGATGAGCTGATTAAATTAACTGCCGAAACTTATCTGATGCCGGGTGACGAGGTGATTATCTGCGAACCAACTTTTTCCCAGTATCGGTTTGCTGCTGCTTTAATGGGAGCAAAAATTGTTTCGGTTCCGCTGGACAACTATCGGTATGATTTAAATGCCATGGCGGAACAGATTTCTGAACATACTAAGATTATTTTCGTGTGCAATCCCAATAATCCCACCGGCACTATTGTTGACACAACCGAACTGGAGCGATTTTTAAGCGGGGTACCCAAGCAGATTCTGGTAGTTATTGATGAAGCTTACTACGAATATGTCAGGTCTGATGTTTATCCGCAGACGATCGATTTGCTGCAAGACTATCCCAATCTATTAATCACGCGGACTTTTTCAAAAATACATGCTCTCGCTGCTCTCCGCGTTGGATATGGAGTAGCTGATCCAAGTGTTATTAACGCAATGCTGAAGACCAAAGAGCCTTTTAACGTGAACTCTTTGGCTCAGGCTGCAGCCGCCGCCGCGTTAGATGATCAAGATCATCTGCAGCGCAGTATAGAAGTGAATGAGCTGGGCAAGCGGTATTTATATGAACAGTTTGCAGAGATGGGGCTGGAATCCATCCCGACAGAGACCAACTTTGTTTTAGTCGATCTAGAATCGGATGCAGATGCGGTATGCCGTCAGCTGATGGCGCGAGGTGTGATTATCCGCTCGGGTGCTTCATTTGGACTGCCCAGCTGTGTACGGATTACGATTGGAACTATGGAGCAGAACCGCAGGATGATGGGTGCTTTAAAGGAGGTTCTGGCATGCAGATAGCGATCGACGGACCGGCAGGCGCAGGTAAAAGCACTGTTGCTAAGCTGGTTGCCAGCAGACTCGGGTATCTGTATATCGATACAGGAGCGATGTATCGTGCCTTAACCTACCTGGTACTAGAAGCGGGAGTGGAGCCTAGTTCTGAGGAGGAAGTACATCGGATTCAACAGCAGATGGATCTGCGTTTGGTTCCTGCTGCGGATGCGTTGGTTTCCTGTCGGGTATTTATCGGAGATACAGAGATAACCGAAGCAATTCGCAGACCAGAGGTATCCCAGTACGTTTCTATTATTGCGAGTCATCCCAAAGTGCGCTCTGGTATGGTCAGAATGCAGCAGCAGCTAGCGGCTGCCAATAATGTTGTGATGGATGGCCGGGATATTGGTACAACTGTTCTACCTGATGCCGATGTTAAAGTTTTTCTCTGTGCATCAGTGGAGGAAAGAGCTCGCCGCAGGTATAATGAGCTGGTAGCAAAAGGCCATGATCTTGATTTCGGTAAATTAGTGTCCGATCTCAAACAGAGGGATCATCTTGACTCCACTAGAGCGGTCTCACCACTGCGCAAAGCCGATGATGCAGTTGAGATTGATACTACCGATTTAACTGTTGCCGAAGTGGTGGAACAAGTTTTAAAGTTAGCTGCGCGGAGGGAGAAAAGTGTATAGAGTACTGCGGCTGATAGCGCTGATTCTGTTCAATATTTGTTTCCGAATAAAGATTGTCGGTTTAGAAAACATTCCGGATCGAGCGGGTGTCTTGGTGGCAAATCATGTCAGCATGCTGGATCCAGTCATGCTCGGAATTGCTGTTAAAAGGCCGGTTCATTTTATGGCAAAGGCGGAGTTATTTAAAAACCGCTTGTCGGCATGGTTTTTCGGCCAGCTGCATGCGTTTCCCGTCCACCGCGGAACTGCTGATACAAGTGCAATCCGCACTGCTTTGCAGATTCTGCGTGACAATAAGCTGCTGGGTATTTTTCCTGAAGGTACGCGAAATAAAGGCGAAGAGCTGCTGCCGTTTCACAGCGGGGCAGCGATGCTGGCGCAGCGGACTCAATCACCAATTGTCCCTGTACTAATTCGGGGAACCGAGAAACTTCGCTTTCGTCAGAAAATTGAAGTGCTTGTCGGCAGGCCAATTCAGCCAAAAGAAGGTAAAAAGGCAACCAAAGAAGAACTAGCTGAAATAAATAATTTGATTTTTGAACAATTTACTAGTCTTAATAGGCAGGAATTTAAGGCTTAAGCGAGAAATGAAACAGAGAAATGATTTTAGATAGGAAATTATTTCGAGAAAGATGACATACTATAAGGGAGTATAATTTAGATTGTGTTTTAACCTATACTGGCTTTTCATAAAAACTTATACATATTATGAGAAACAGTGATAGGTATAAATATAATAAATGTAGTGGAAGTTGTCCTGAGGTTGGGGCAGTAAGATGCGCTTGTCTCCGGACTGGTAATCGAGGGGGTTATTGAGAGAATGAGTGAATTCACAGAGGAAAAAGTTGTAGTCAATGGTCCAGTTGACCAAGACGAGACGAAACAAGAAGTTGAGACACCTGAAGCTGAGGTCGAAGCAGTTGAAACTCAGGCAGCAGAGACTAGCGGAGATCCTGAAGTTTCTCATGAGGAAGTAATGCAGGAGTATTCTGATATGCCTACACCTGTACCGAACACAATCATTTCCGGTAAAGTTGTTCAGATCGGTACTGATGAGGTACTTGTAGATATAGGTTACAAATCTGAAGGCCGGATTCCCCTTAACGAAATGGGATTAAAGCCAAATCAGGAACCAAAAGATGCTTTTGCTTTAGAGCAGGATATTGATGTATGGGTGCTCAAGGTTGACGATGCTGAGGGCAATGTAGTGCTGTCCAAACGCAGAGCTGATGCTCAGAAAGCATGGGCGGAATTAGAACAGCTCTATGCTGAAGGCAAACCAATTACTGCCGAAGTCACTCAAGTGGTCAAAGGCGGCTTATTGGTAGACCTTGGAGTGCGCGGGTTTATTCCTGCCAGCCATGTATCCCGCAACTATGTCGATGATTTGGAAAAATATGTAGGCCAGACGCTTGAATTAAAGATTATTGAGCTGGATCGCCAGAAGAATAATGTTGTGCTTTCCCGCAAAGATCTCTTAGAAGAAGAATATCAAAAAGCTAAAGAAGAAATCTTCAATACTCTGGAAGAGGGAAGCGTTGTTGACGGTGTTGTCAGAAGAATTACCGACTTCGGTGCTTTTGTCGATATCGGTGGCGGAGTAGAAGGTCTGCTTCACGTATCAGAAATGGCTCACAGCCGTGTTAAACATCCCTCTGATGTTGTTTCTGAAGGTGATCAAGTTAAAGTTATGGTCCTTGGTCTCGATAAGGAAGCAGAGCGAATTTCGCTCGGCCTGAAGCAAACTCTTCCGGATCCATGGGATACTATTGAAGAAAGATATCAAGTAGGTGACAAAGTCAGCGGTATTGTCACCCGCACAGTTGATTTTGGTGCGTTTGTTAAGCTTGAAGACGGTGTCGAAGGCTTAATTCACATTTCACAGCTGGCTCACCGCCATGTGGCTAAAACTGACGAGGTTGTGAAATCCGGTGACGAAGTTGAAGCGAAGGTTATCAGCCTTGATCCGGAAGCAAGACGGATTGGCTTAAGCATCCGCGAGTTAGAGCCGAAGCCGGAAGTGAAAAAAGAAGTTAAGAAGATGGAGAAAGTCGAAGAAAAACCCGAGGAAGAAGAACAGCTGACTACTACTCTCGGCGATATGTTTGGCGATTTGTTCAAAGACCAATAAACTAAAAGAAACTTTTAAGGATCTTGTTTTACGACAAGATCCTTTTTTTGTGCCTGTTTTCATCCTCCTCGAACAAACTGTTTACATATTGGTTTAAAGGCAAGGGAAGAATAGCCTTAGATTGGAACAGTAGGAGGGATATTATGCCGGCAGGCATGATTTTACTTTTGATTGCTGCAGCGCTCGTTTATTTCGGCGCGGGGCAGAGAATACTCGATCGCATGCGCTTAACAGACAGCCAAGCTTTGCTGTTTATCGGTATTATGATTGGCGGCAGCTTTATCAATATCCCCCTTTATCGGGGAACGGTAGAAGTAAGCGTAAATGTGGGAGGAGCACTCGCGCCGCTCGCCTTGTGCATCTATCTCCTGAGTAGAGCAGATACAACCCGAGAATGGGTGCGCGCCCTTGTTGGAGCTGCTGTTACGGCCGGAATTGTCTTTGGTCTAGGTCAGCTGACAGATTTTGATCCAACCGGACCAACATTTATTGATCCTATGTGGCTGTTCAGCATCACCGCGGGAGTGGTTGGCTACTTGATGGGCAGATCCCGGCGTTCCGCTTTTATTGCCGGAACTTTGGGCCTCATCCTGACTGATGTGATCCATCTGGTCCGCTCGTTTGCAGCAGGGCTACCATCCACAGTTGCCATAGGTGGAGCCGGTGTGTTTGATGCCATTATCATTGCTGGATTCATCGCGGTAGCGTTAGCTGAGCTCGTGGGCGAAACTAGGGAGCGTCTTCAGGGTGGTCCTGAAGCTGAATCCGATGATGAACTGTTTGTTAAAAATGTACCCAAGCTTGAGCATGAAGAAACTGGTCCAGCAGAATCGCAGCTCTCGGATGCGGAGCGTAATCTTTACATGCAGGGCATTCACGGAACAAGCTCCGATGAAGGGCAGTCTGACAGCAGCGATGGAAGGGAGGAGCAGGATTGAAGCGGGCAGTAATTTACCTGGTAATACTTGGAGTATTGATTGGAATAAGTTCTGCAGCTCAAGCATCTTGGTTGGAGACCAGTCTTTTTGAACGCAATGACAGCGGTTACTTCAGCCTTGAAGATGAGAATGGTGTAATCACTTACACCGCAAGGATCCTAGATGTAGGTGACTCGTATATCGCCGCGGACAATCAGCGGTATGAGGTAGTGGAAATTACCGGCGACCGCATAATTGTGGAAGCGAAAGAAAAGATTACTCTTCCTGATATGAAGCAGCTGACCACCGCTGTTAAACCCAGTATCTGGGAGCGGCTGTTTGGTGCTGCCGCGTCCAAGCAAGATGATGAGGAACGAGAGTGGAACACAATCGGCATTTACCATACCCACAACGCAGAATCTTATGTACCAACCAGCGGCGTTGATTCAGAAACTCACGGCGATATTATGGAAGTTGGCAGAGCACTGGCAGATGCCCTTAACAACTTAGGATACAATGCAGTTTGGTCAGACAACAGCCATCTTCCCCATGATGGAGAGGCGTACCTCCGTTCGCGGCGTACTGCCGTTGAGCTGATGAAGCACAAACCCGGGACACTGATCGACGTTCACCGGGATGCCACTCCTCCGGAAGTGTATGAAACCGAAATAGAAGGCAAACCGACAACCAAGGTGCGGATTGTAGTAGGTCGCCAAAATGAAAACCGGGAGACCACGTTAGAGTATGCCAAACGAATTAAGGCGGTAGCAGATGAGAAGTATCCCGGGATCATCGAAGGTATTTTTGATGCGCGGGGCAATTATAATCAGGACTTAGGCCCAAGGATGATTCTATTAGAATTTGGGGCCCATACCAATCCTTTAGAGTTAGCGGAGCAGGCAGCGCAGTTTTTTGCCGAGATTATTCCTGCAGCTGCGGGATTATCCAGCTCTGAAGCAGCGCAGCAGGAAACAGAGCAGACTTCCCCTGTTGCCTACCGCAGCATTCTCTGGATATTAGGCATCACGGCGGTGATAGTTATTGGCTACCTAATTATCAACAAACAAAGCCTAGGTTCCCTTGGATCTTTTTTCCGCAGAGAATTTGCTGGTGAGCAGCCTCAGGATGATCAAGACGATGAGCAGAATTAGGTGAATGCGATGGATTATTTATTTTCAGTTGTGCTGGCGGCTCTATCCGGATTGGCAGCCCGGCTCTATATGCTGAGGCGGGATTACCGCCAATATCCCAGCTACCCTCAGGGCTGGGCTATCCACTTGTTTATTGGTTTTATCGGAGCGCTGTTAGGAGCAGTTTTGGTTCCGTCTCTAATTGAAGCGGAGTTTGCAGCTGTATCGTTTTTACTGATGGCAGCATCCCAGTTTAGAGAAGTGCGAAATATTGAGCGCAGTTCGTTGGAAAAACTAGAGGCTGATGAGTTAGTAGCTAGAGGAACAGCTTATATCGAAGGAATTGCACGGGTTTTTGAGGCACGCAACTATTTGGCGATCTGGACTGCCTTTATTGTCGCGGCAGTGTCTGAATTGACTGCAGCTTTTTCCCTGTGGCTGCGGTTAGCAGCGGCAGTTGGAGCAGCTATAACCAGTGCTGGACTGCTGAACTTTTTGATGCGGGGACCGTCAATAGCCGATATTGCTGAAATCCGCTCCACGGAGATTGAGTTTGATGGACCTATATTGGTTGTCGGCGGAGTGAGCGTGATGAACGTAGGCCTGCCAAGTGCAAGGGAGCGGTACCTTAAGCAAGCGGTGGCGGCTGAGATTATTCCTAAAGACGTTGATGCGAAGGCTACGTTGGCTAATATTGGCCAGATGCAGGCGATCGCCCATGATGCTACCGCGATGGTTGGAGTTTTTATGGATGTTGGTGAGCAGGAGTTCACACCTCTCGTCCGCCGCGACCCCCAGTCGGGAAAACTGGTGGTGGTGATGATTCCTTCAGAGGACAACCAAGCCGCCTTCTTAGAGGCAATTTCCAATGTCCCGGTCCTTGAAAGCGCAATTCGGAAGCCGCTCCGCTCTGTCGCGGGCCGGATGTTAGATGGGAGATGAGACAGATGGAAGTTGTGGCTGCTAATCAAATCTTGGCTGTAATCACTACTGATAAAGAGCGAGTTGGTGGTTCTGCCCCAACTTTCTATGCTGAAAATACTGAGGAGCTGGAGAAAATTGCGGTCTATTTGGCCCGCATCTTTATGGCCGCGGTTCATGATTTGGGAAATAACGTATATATTATTGTTAAGCATTGATTATGAGGTGAACTGGGTGGATATTATCTACTGCTGTTATGGAGGAGCGCATTCGTCGCCTATTGCAGCTGCGATTCACATTGGACAGCTCAATTCTGAGCAGATTCCAACCGCTTCTGAAATCTGGAATGTCCAGCTTTACGATCGGGTTGAGTCTTCTGATCGCGGCAAAGTGAATTTTATCGGTGAGGATGAGTGCGGCAACCGGGTTTATGTCTGCGGCAGGGGCAGTGAGAAACAGGGGATAGAGCAGGCTATTAAAAGCGGCATACTACTTGCAGGAGGCAGTACAGACGGTCTAGTCTTTATTGATACGCTTCCTGCTGTTAATATATTAATGAGGATAGGCGGCTTTATGTCGCGAAAGCTAAAATGGGTCCGGCTCGGCAGACCGCTGGTCATTAAGGGTACGCAGCTGGCTTTTTTCGATCTGGTCCGGATTGTAACTGCCGCTAAAAAAGAGTATGGAATCGACTGCGCGGAAGCGAAATCCAAGCCAGAAAAGAGGAAAACCCATTAAGACTAGAGAATTATCTAAGCTGGTAAAGATTTGGTAGAAACTGTAAGGGAATGAGTGGATTATGGCAAAACCGATTGTTGCAATCGTGGGAAGACCGAATGTGGGCAAGAGCACCTTGTTTAACCGCATTGCCCGCGAGAGAATAGCTATTGTTGATGATCAGCCGGGGGTAACCCGAGATCGGATTTACTGCGAAGTAGAATGGACCAATAAACGTTTTATTTTAGTTGATACAGGCGGTATTGAGACCGAAGAAGACATCATTACTAAACAGGTTAGAGAGCAGGCGGAAATTGCTATTGAAGAAGCGGATGTTATTATTTTTGTTGTCGATGGGCGTGAAGGATTAACGGCAGCAGATGAGGATGTCGCAGATCTGCTGCGCCGAACCAATAAGGAAATAGTGCTCTGTGTCAATAAAGTAGAGGATTACTCGGCAAGTATGGAGATGACCGCCGAGTTCTGGGCGCTGGGATTAGGGGAGCCAGTCTCTGCATCCGCTGAGCACGGTCGAGGTGTTGGCGATCTGCTGGACAAAGTAGTAGCTAGATTTCCGGAAGATGCGGACCTGGGCGAAAGCGATGCTTTAAAGATCGCAGTTGTTGGACGTCCAAATGTAGGGAAATCTACTCTGATCAACCAGTTTGTCGGCGAGCAGCGGGTGATCGTTTCTGATATTCCTGGCACAACCCGCGATGCTATCGACACCTTTTTTACCTTTGAGGATCAGGAGTTTGTCCTGATCGACACTGCTGGATTAAGGCGGAAGAAGAAAATTGAAGTAGGTGTTGAACGTTACAGCGTGCTGAGAACTCTCCGCGCAGTTGACCGCTCTGATATCGTGTTTTTGATGCTTGATGCTGAGGAAGGCGTTACCGAGCAGGATAAGAAGATCGCCGGTTATGTGCATGAAAGCGGCAAAGGCTGTGCGATTATTGTCAATAAATGGGATCTAGTTGAAAAAGAAACAAATACAATGCGCGACTTGGAGCAGGAGATTTATTCCGGTCTGCAGTTTTTATCCTATGCTCCGATTGAGTTTATCTCGGCGCTTACCGGCAGAAGAGTTAACCGCTTGATCAATTTAGCGGTGCAGATTGCCGAGCACCGGAGTATGCGGATCCCAACAGGCAGGCTGAATGAGATTATACAGGATGCCGTGGCCATGCATCAGCCTCCTTCAGATAAAGGTGTGAGGTTAAAGATTTTTTATGCAACACAGGCTCAGGTTAATCCACCTGTATTTTTGCTGTATGTGAATCACCGAGAACTGATGCATTTTTCGTACCTACGCTACTTGGAGAACCGCTTGCGGACAGAATATGGATTTTACGGCACTCCGATCATTCTGAGTGTGAAGGAGAGATCATAACATGGGTGGATTTGTTCAGAACATCGGATTAATTTTCGCTGCATATGTGCTTGGTTCGCTGCCTTTTGGGCTGTGGGTAGCCAAGCTTTGGGCAAATATTAATATTAGGGAATACGGCAGCGGCAATATTGGAGTTTCTAATGTGCTGCGGACTATTGGTCCTGTGCCCGCAATAATCGTTTTAGTATTAGACGCTGGAAAAGGTTTAATTCCTGTCTTACTTGCAAAACAAATGCTGTCCAATGAGACTATGTGGTTTATCGTTGGTATTGCGGCAATCATTGGGCACAGTCTGTCGCTGTTTGCCAACTTTAAGGGCGGCCGGGGTGTCGCAACTGCCGGCGGTGTTTTATTAGGATTATCATGGAAAATAGTGCTGACACTTCTGATCGTGTGGTTGGTCACACTTTGGATCAGTCGTTTTATCTCGCTCTCGTCAATTTTGGCAGCTGTATCGCTGCCAATCAGCTTAGTAGTCTTCGGGTTTCCTCCCAGCTATTGGGTTTTGGGGGCGGGATTGGCTCTATTTGTTATCTGGCGCCACCGACCGAATATCGAGCGGCTGCTTGCCGGAACTGAATACCGGATTGGCGAGAAAGCGCAGAAACACTAGGAGTGAATATTTTGGTATAAATCACGGACAATCCGCAAGTCGCGGGTGTTCCGTGATTTTTTTGCTTCATTTTGTTATATTTTCTCCAAGCTCCTAATATAGTTATAGTGTCCATCCGCATGCATGCCTAATTGTAGACGAGGCTGGATTCATAGAGGGTGCGGTAAGTAGGAGGGGTAAACCCAATTCAAAGGAGGGAAGCCTTGATGGAGAAATTCAATCTTTTCGCTGATATCGCGGAACGTACTGGCGGAAGTATCTATTTAGGCGTCGTAGGTCCGGTGCGTACAGGAAAATCGACTTTCATTAAGCGGTTTATGGATTTGTTAGTCCTGCCCAATATTGAAGATATCCATGTCAAGGAGAGAACGAAGGATGAACTGCCTCAGAGTGGGGCAGGTAAAATGATTACCACTACCGAACCGAAATTCGTACCCGAAGAGCCCATTGAGGTAGTTTTAGAAGAGAACATTAAGTTTAAGGTGCGGCTGGTTGACTGCGTTGGTTACACAGTTCCCGGGGCGATAGGTTATCATGACGAGGATGGACCGCGGATGGTGATGACACCCTGGTTTGACCATCAGATTCCCTTTCAAGAAGCAGCAGAGCTTGGTACCCGCAAAGTGATCAGTGAGCACTCTACACTTGGATTAGTGGTGCTGACAGACGGCTCAGTCACTGATATCGAGCGTGACGATTATCTTGAAGCTGAAGAGCGGGTAATTGCTGAACTGAAAGAATTGGAGAAACCCTTTATTGTGGTGCTGAATTCGGACCAGCCCCATAGTCCTCAAACCACTGCCCTGGCAGAAGCATTAGAAGACAAATATGGGGTTAAGGTAGTTCCTTTAGACTGTCTGCGCATGACTCAGGATGATATCCTGGGACTGATGCGGGAAGCGCTCTTTGAATTTCCGGTTAGAGAAATTAACTTCCGCTTTCCCCGCTGGATTGAAGAGCTGCCGCAGGATCACTGGCTGCGTCAGGAGTTCGAACAGGCAGCCTATGAAAGTGTGAATTTGGTTGAGCGGCTCCGTGACGTAGCAAGCTCAATGGAGTACTTAGCCGCAGCTGAAGCTCTCGACAGTGCTTTATTGGAAAGAATGGATATGGGCACAGGAACTATCGATGTTGAGTTGGGAGCGGACCGTTCGCTGTTTTATCAGGTGCTTGCCGACATGACAGGACTGGATGTTGAAGGTGATCACCATTTGATCCGGCTGATGCATGATCTGTCAGTTGCCAAGAGAGAGTATGACAAACTGTCCTCAGCGCTGATGGAAGTGCGGGAAACAGGCTATGGTATTGTCTCTCCGTCTGTAGATGATATTACATTTGAACATCCGGAGCTGATTAAGCAGGGACGCCACTTTGGAATTAAGCTGACTGCTTCAGCACCATCCATTCATCTGATCCGCGCCAATATCATGACAGAAGTAACTCCCTTGGTCGGAACTGAAAAACAGGGCGAAGAGCTGGTGCAGTCACTGTCAGAGGAATTTCAGGCTGATCCCGATGCTTTATGGAACCGTGATTTTCTCGGACGCTCACTGCAGGACTTAGTCAAGGAAGGAATTCAAGCAAAACTGAACCGCATGCCTGATAACGCGAGAGAAAAACTGCAGGAAACACTGTCCAAAATCATCAATGAAGGAAGCGGCGGATTAATTTGCATTATCTTGTAATTTTTGATAATCCTCATCATTAGTGGTTAAACTAGGGATAACACCTAATGAAGGAGGATATCGGATGACTAAAACCGATTTAGTTGATCAGGTTGCAGCTAAAACAAATTTGACGAAAAAAGATGCTGCTGCTGCTGTAGATGCTGTTTTTGCCTCTATCACCGAGAGCTTGGCTCAGGGTGAGAAGGTGCAGATTATTGGCTTTGGTTCCTTTGAAGTTAGAGAGAGAGCCGAGCGAACTGGCCGCAATCCCCAGACTGGCGCCGAAATGACTATTCCAGCAAAGTCAGTTCCTGCTTTTAAAGCTGGTAAACAGCTGAAAGATGCTGTTGAAAATAGGAAATAACCCTTGCTTTTTTTTCGGAACTATGGTATTCTATTTTCTGTCAGTCGGGGCGTGGCGCAGCTTGGCTAGCGCGCTACCTTGGGGTGGTAGAGGTCGCAAGTTCAAATCTTGTCGCCCCGACCATTCAGCTTACAGAATCC
>FZPS01000122.1_pt99 | contig 70483 bp, 73 predicted proteins | sample 1817821 | NCBI WGS metagenome assembly FZPS01 (sample SAMEA104158645, study PRJEB21678) | metagenome | place: Germany | collected 2015-04-21
ACCCGGAATAGATGAAGGGAAGCAGAACAATGGCTTTTGCCAGGTTGCCAGGGCTCACCCGCCACTGGCTCTGGTCCCAGGTAAGAGCTGCATTGATGGTTTCGACAAACTCGATCCGGTCGAGGAACGAGGCAACGACGGTGGCGGTGAGGGGTGTTTGCGAGGCAACAAGATGCTTCTTTTCAGCGGTCTGTTGGATGAGATGGGTGAGGGAAGAGAACTGAGTTGCTGGAGGATGAGGCATAAGAAGTATATCGTAGAGGAAGTAGTTGTACTTTTTGGTATATAAATATAATTATGTGCTACTGTGCCAGAGGGTTCGCAAAGTGAGCGGAAGGTTACAGGAGGAACAAAGATGCTCTCGCTGCTCTCGGATTCTCATGGGCCATCATTACTGAAAAGGGCGTCATTCCTCGTACCCGTCGGTCCCTGTGTGCACCACTTCCCGTAGCGTGAATCGGAACGATGCCCCGAGATCCGGCCTCCCCTCTACCCGATCCTCAACCCAGACCCGACCGCCGTAGCGCTCGACCAGCATCGCGACGATGTACAGGCCTAGCCCTTCCCCGCACCCCTGGCTCTCGCCCTGCTGGAACCGCTGGAAGATCGTCTCCTTCATCCTGTCAGGGATACCGGGACCGGTATCCTCTATAGTAACCATCACTGTGTGCTTCTCCTCAGGACAATCACCCACCCGGATTGTGATCCTGACATCTGGTCCGCCGAACTTGGTGGCGTTACCAAAGAGGTTTCTAAAGATCTCGGGCAGCAGGTCATCTGCCCAGACCTCTGCCGTGGAACCCTCAAAAGAGATATCTACCTCCGGGATGCGACCAAGTTCAGCCTCGATCACATGGCCGAGGTGGATCGGTTTAAGGTCGGGCGATTCCTGGAGGATGCGGCGGATGGTCGCGACGTTCTGGAGGATACCGGTGCTTTTCCTGACGCTCTCCTTGAGTTTCCGGGCATACTCTACAGCATCTCCCTCCAGCATATCGATCAGGAGGTCGCAGTAGAGGCTCGCGACATTCCCCGCGTTCTTGATATCATGGGTCATGATGTCCAGGTAGAGATTTGTCTCGCGGTGCGCTGCTTCCAGTCGTTTGTGGAGCATGCTCCGGAGGACGCCTGAGCCGATCTCTCTCCCGATCGCTTCCAGAAGGTGACGCTCCTCATCCTCGAGCTCCTGCCGCCCCCTGCTCCCGACAAACAGCGCACCAACCACGACCGACTCGGCACGGATCGGGATGCAGGCAAGAGCAGACACCCCGAGTGATGAGAGGATCTCCTCTTCGACCGTACCGGGTCTGTTGCGCAGTTCGATGTAGCGCGGCTGGCCGGCGATAAAGACAAAGTTCCAGGGCCAGTGGTGGACTTTTATCGCTCTGTTGCATGAGAGGTACTTCCCCGGAACTGCGTGATGACAGCGTATGAGTGCCAGTGTTCGCTCCGGGTTGAGCAGGTAGGTCAGCCCCATATCGAAGTTGAGCAGGTCAAGGGTTTTTGTAAGCGACGTCTCAAGTAGTTCATCAAGCGAGAGGGACGATGCAGATACCCCCATGATCTGGTTAAGCACCTGGAGCTGCCTGTTCGCTGAGAGCAGCCCTTCGTCCTTCTGTTTCCGGTCAGTGATGTCCTGAATGGTTCCCTGGATGAGAACAGGTGCACCATCCTCACCGCAGATATTCCGGACAGAGTCCCAGACCCATCTCGTCGTGCCGTCCTTTTGCAGGATCCGGTAGACCCGGTCTGTGGAGAAACCCGGAACCGCCTGCAGACTGCCAGTGCTCTCCTGGAAGCAGGATCGGTCATCTGGATGCACAACGGCGTCCCAGCGAATGGCCCCGGCGAGGAACTCGTCCGCGGTATACCCGGTAACCGCCTCGACCGCACCTTTGACAAAGATGGGTTCAAGGTCTACTGTAGCCTGGTAGGCTATACCCTGGAAGTTCTGGATAAACAAACGATACTGCTTCTCGTTCTCGCGGATCAGATTCTCCTTGCTCCTTCTCCTGATAAACCAGCTGATCATATCTGCTGTGACCCGCAGAAGATGATCTTCTTCCGTGAGGAAGACATTCTCCAGGTGTAGCAAGGGATCTGAGAGGTAGGCAACCTCTATGCGTCCCACTTTCTGCCTCCCCACCCGGAGTTCCGCTGCGATTTTCCAGGGCGTCTCCCGATAACGATGGGTGTACACCGCATCGCCGTGTGTGATACAGACACCTATCTGTTTGGGGTGGCGGAACCCGGATGGGAGGATTTGGGCGATCCCGGTGAAGAGTTTCCCGCAAGGGATATCATCGGTCTCGATCAGGCGAAAGATCCTGTGCAATGTGCGGATCCTTCTCTCCTCTTCATGGACCGTGGGAGGCCGCGATGTGCTGTCTGTTCTCCAGCGGGAGACGTTCCGCATTCGGAGCACCCACATATCTTTAAATGGTTCCTGCTCTAGCTTCCGGCTGGAGTAGATAAACTGCTGTTCCTCCCCGCAGGCGCTCTGCACCGGGAAGGCGAGACCGGGCACTTCAACCCCATCACGCACCGAGGCGACGAGCCTCCGGGCAGTCTTTCTCTCCTGCACAAGCGGCATCAGGTGTGTATCGAGAACCCGGGAAGCATCATTCCCCAGGATCTCCTCCCCACATGCACCGAGGAGATCACTGACATAGGCGTTTGCCCAGATCACCCGCATCTTCCGGTCGAGTACGAGAATGCAGACATCAGGTTCGTCGAGGATTTGAAACACCCGCTCTGATCGGGTTGATACCGGATCCGCTATGCTCATGCGAGAATCTTGCCCCCTTGATGTTATTATGACATTATTAAACGAGAATTGTATAGATAAGATCCTATCCCTGGTGATAAGAGATTTGTGGTCACAGCCTGTCTCAACCTGGATTGTCAGGCTGGGACACAACCCCATGAACTTCGCAAAAGAACTCCAATTTGGGGCCGTTTTTTCTGGCGTTTATAAACAACTGCCTCATTTCTGAATTGTGTCCCCGGCTGCATTCTCGGGGCTCGACTCTGATTTTCACCCCCGCCCTCTCCTCCTCCCCATCCAGCGCCCGGTGCAGGTTCACCCAGACCCCCTCGCGGCAGGTCGTCAATACGATTCCGCGGTAACTGTTGAGAACCATTATGCTGTTCAGCCCTATTTGAACGTCTGTATCGGGCGGCGTGGAGTCCACCTCAGCACCAGATCCCTCTCATTCAGGCAGCAAGAGGTCTCGCTATCTGCGCCCCCTGCACCAAACAAGGGCGCCTTTCAGGGGAAGTGATGCATAACAGATCAAAAAGGTGATATCCCGCACCGTAGAACTGTATACATGGTGCGATACTCGGTCACAATGGATGATGACCTTGTGAAGAAGATCGACAAGATCTGCGGTTCTCTCGGGATGTCCCGGTCTGAATGGCTCAACGACCTCTGCATAAAGCACCTGAATGATGCATCAGGCAGCGGCGTGCAGGCCATGGTCTCGGCGATAATTCCAACCGATAATGGTCCGGGTCACAATATGACCGACTACGAGGCCGCCTACGCTAACTTCTCGATCGATGTTCCTGAGTACTTTAACTTTGGCTATGATATCATCGACCGGTGGGCCGAGCGAGATCGGAATAAACTGGCGATGATCTGGGTGAACCAGCATGGAGAAGAGAAGAAATATTCTTTTCGCGATCTCAAGAATCTCTCCAATGGTGCTGCAAACATCCTGCTGAAGTACGGTATCAAGAGGGGTGACCGGGTCATGTTGATGCTCCCGCGAATCCCGGAATGGTGGATCTTTACGATCGCGCTCATCAAACTCGGGGCTATCTTCTGCCCCTGCCCGACGATGTTGACTCCAAAGGATATCAAGTACCGGATCAAGACTGGGAGGTTCAAAATGATCATCACCGATTGCGAGAACGCTCCAAAGGTCGATGAGATCGCCGATGCCTGCCCGCTGCTCGAGACCCTCTTCCTGGCGGACGGGGAGCGCGAAGGCTGGGCGAGTTATCCGCATGAACTCAAATACCCTGCACCAGTATCGCGCCGCACAGTCAGCATGCCAGTGGCAAAGAAGACCCGATCGACCGATCCGATGCTGATCTATTTCACCTCTGGCACCACCGGTGAGCCCAAGATGGTGCTGCACAACCACTCCTATCCACTCGGGCATATCGTGACTGCATCACTCTGGCAGGACGTCACGGTAAACGACCTTCACCTGACCTTCTCTGATACCGGGTGGGCAAAATGCGCCTGGGGTAAGATCTTCGGCCAGTGGATCGCCGGGACCTGCATCCTTGTCTATGATATCAGGGGGAAGTTCTCGGCGACCGAACTGCTCCCGATCATGGAGAAGTATGAGGTGACCACGTTCTGTGCACCGCCGACGGTCTACCGGATGCTGATCCTTGCCGATCTCGATAAGTTCGACTTCCGGGATCTCCGGCACTGTTGCAGCGCTGGCGAACCCCTGAACCCCGAGGTGATCCGTGTCTGGCAGTACGGCACCGGCCAGGTCATCTACGAGGGGTACGGCCAGACCGAGACTGTCTGCTGCATCGCCACGTTCCCCTGCATGGATCATAAACCCGGTTCTATGGGTAAACCTGTTCCTGGCTGGCATATCGAGCTCCATGATGACGATGGGAAATCCGTCGGTGTCGGCGAGGAAGGAAGGATTGCCATCAGGCTCAACCCCCGCCCGGTCGGGCTCTTCGTGGAGTACCTGGATAACCCTGAAGCGAACCAGGCATCGTTCCAGAACGGGTTCTACTACACGGGCGATAAGGCACGCATGGACGAGGACGGCTACTTCTGGTTCGTCGGACGTGACGACGACGTCATCAAGTCTTCCGGCTATCGCATCGGGCCGTTCGAGGTTGAGAGCGCGCTCCTCGAGCACCCGGCTGTCCAGGAATCGGCAGTCGTCGGGTCACCTGATCTCATCCGGGGGATGATCGTCAAGGCGTTCATCGTGCTGAAACCTGGCTATCAGCCGTCTGAGTCACTGGTCAGAGAACTCCAGGCACATGTCAGGAAGATCACCGCCCCGTACAAGTACCCGAGAGCGATCGAGTTTGTGTCGGAGCTCCCAAAGACCTTATCGGGGAAGATCCAGCGCAACGTCCTCCGGGAGCAGGAACTGCGGAGGCACAACAACGATAACTGACCAGACCGTTTCTTTTTTATAAACTGCCGCAAAGCGCTGCTCCGCGCTGCACGGATGAAAACCTCCATGAGGCCGCGTTTCGGCCACAGGCTCAAGTGATGAAAATCACCGGGGTGCAGTAGCCGCTGGTGCGTCCCGTCTGGGAACGAACAACCTGGACCCCGTTTCTGATTTTGATTGGATTTTTATGTGATATGTCCCCCTCAACGGGGGTCACCCGGGTAGTGGACATCCTGTCTTGTGGCGGCGTGGGCAGTGTGTGGTGATACCCGGGGAGGGAAACTCTTGCCCGGGCTTGCCCAGCTCAGCAGCAGATCGATGAAGTTTGCAGGTATCCGGAGCCCGACCGCACCGCTCCTCTCGGGGTGAAACAGGACCCCGTAGGTGAAGTCCAAACCTGACGGCCGGGGCGAATGGCTGGATATAGATGGTGGTGCTCACCACCCGCGGCAAGGACGATCTGCTCAAGGCAACCCGAGTACCTCCATCCCCTCACGCAAAAACGCCCCAGCCAGGGAGGATGATACCATCCGCAGACGCGATCACCTCAGGGTCAGACGTAACCATCGCCGCCGCCCTCCTGCTCGCTCGAGGCCCCGGGCTGAGGTGCCAACCCAACCCCATAATCAATTATAACTATCCTCTTCTTCATCCGCATCTCCCCGTTTCCGCCACAATCCGCGCTCGACCCAGTCGGGAGGCAACCCCTGCCTCTCCTGCCACCAGGTGAGCCTCTCGAGCCAGGCCGACCAGAGATCCGGGCATACGTCTCTTATCATATCGAACGTCGCAAGGTCGCTTGAGGGGCAGATGAAACATCCAATGCGGTCGAGTCCTCGTTCATAGAGACGGTTGTAGGGGGCCTTCTCGCGGAAGATATAGAGCCAGACGTGCATCGCCGTCCATTGCTGGATCGGGGCTGCGGAGAGCTGTTGCGGGATGCGGGCGTTCCGCCAGACCCGCCGGCTCCGCATCCGCCGCACCGACTCGTACTTCCGCTGCCCGATGAATGAGAGACACTCCCCAAAATGTTCGTCGATCAGATGGCCGAGAGGATGGAGTTTGCAGACCCGGCAGCACCAGCGGTCGTCGACGGCAGGCGGGCCGCGCTCCTCAAACTCCTCCCAGAACGTCTCTTCATCACAGACCCTGAGGACGTCAAGCCCGTATCGGGCGGCAACTGTATCCACATTCTCGTAGGTCTCCGGGAACTCAAGCCCGGTATCGGCAAAGAGGAGCGGCACCGGTCCGAGCGCTTTTCTGACGATGAGCAGGGTCGCGAGACTGTCCTTTCCACCGGAGTAGGAGACCGTGGGTGGCAGCGGGTATTTCTCCGCCACGTCCCGGACGAACTGGATGCTCGTGGATTCGTACTCTGCAAGAATGGCCTCGTTCGCCGCAACGGCATCCTCCCATGTGGCCTCGCCCGGGATGCAGACCGAGGGCACGTTCCTGCGCGTCCGGACGATAACCCCCCTCTCCATCGTCCCGGCGGTGGCGGCATCGACCTTTGCCCTGCCGACGCCGATGCACTCACCGGTTTTCGTCAGGATAAAGACCGGGTCGCCTTCGACGACGGCCGGGTCGATAGAGACAAGGCCGGGGGCAAGGACGCTTGCTCCCTCGTCCCTGATGGATGGGATGGCACCATCGTCGACTATGACATAGCGTTTCGTCGGCTGCATCAGGATCGCGGCGTTTGGACGCGGCAGAGGCTCCCAGCGCTGCTCTCCAGGGATGTAGCGGACCGCACCCACGACCGCTCCACCGAGGATGATCTCGTCCATGCGGTCCTCAGCGGGCACTTTATTGAGGAGCGCAAGATGCCCCTCTGGTATCAGCGGCACCCCGAAGTGCTCGCTGAATATGCGGTTGACCCGCTCGACGTCGTCGGGGAATGCAGGACGGGCGTCTCCCGGCGGTGTAACTGCCACCGGGCGGGTCGGGGCGCCGCAGGCACAGGCCCTGCCAAGCACGGGGGTATGACAGGAGTCACACCAGCGGAGCATGATTTTTCCGAGATAGAGGCGAGCCATTCTTGTAATTCTTGGTGCGAAACTGATAAATATCTTGGTGCATCTTGAGGAACGCAGGAAAATTCCGCAGGGTTACTGCAACTGCCATGTTCCCTGGATGGGCCAGTCATCTTCCCTGGCGAGAACACCTCCAGGCGCGGTACTGGGTGTACAGCATAGATTTAAATATTAGAACTGGATCATAATACTATCATGTTCAATCATGTAGAATCACATCTGGTGTTTTTGCAGGAGAATATCCAGGATTCTACATGGCTGAAGCGAGAGAATAGATATATGCCTCTCCCGGTTGCGGCGATCAGGTATCGTGCACTGCCGCACCCCCGGCTCAGGGAGCCATCCGGAAGAGGTACCAGGAGGACGTGCGAGGTGTGATGTATGCGTAAGATGGTCCAGATGATTTTTGGTGGTATCCTGGCCCTGATAATCGGGCTTTATGCGGCGCGCGGTCACCTGACGCCCGGCGGGGCGTTCCTGGGAAGTATGGTGATCGCGGGAGGGATTATTCGGCCATTCATCACCCCCGGTGCAGCAAGGGAGGAATTAGTGCGGATCGCGGGAAGACCGATGCAGAAGGTCGAGATCCTGGGGCTGCTCATCTTCAGCCTCATGGCAATCGTCATGCTCGCAGCGGGCGCCGTGCTCTTCCTCGACTGGCTCGCAGAACCAGGCACGGCCTCAACCGACATACAGGTCAATCTCGGGCCGTTCCCGGGAGCCCTGGGCGCGGCAGGCGCAATATCGGTCATGGACCTTGTCTTCGTAGTTGAGATGATCGGGGCCCTGTCCCTGATTGCGCTCTACATGCTATCCGATATCGGGAGAGGCATGTAGTAGTCAGGCCGCGCTCTCTGCCTGGAATCCAGGTTCTCCCGGCACCGGGTCCGCCGGCGCGATCTCCCCACCCGGGGATGGCGGGGTGACCGTAAATACGGCATAATTATTGCTTATTTTTGGAGTGAACGGAAGTAGGAGCACAAAATATATATCCAGACCGGTTAAGAGTAGATATATCCCACCTCGGGAGGGAGGTGTGTCATTCATGGCAAAGGATAAGAAGCCGAAGTCCCCTGATAGGAAACAGGAAAAGGCCCCGGAAAAGGCAAAGAAGAACTAATCCTGAATCTCCCTCACATCTCATTTTCCCTGCACGGCCCTGGATCCCCGCAACCACTTCACCCTCATGGTTGCGGGGCTTCCCGGCTATCAATGACCTTGCTTCAAACGAGGTCTTACATAATCTCCACAGGCGTTGATCATTCTGTTCGGGCAGTCCCTGCCCTGCAGCAGAGTGTGAAGTCTGATTGCCTGGTTCTCGCAGATTCGTGAAACCCGAGAAAGGGGGGCGCGCTTCTTACCCCTCGCTCGTGCCGACGACGAATCTCGCAAAGATAGAACTTGCCGAGGGGCCAAGTTTCGTTACGCTCCTGCGGGCCACCCCGCTCCTCGACCCACCGCTACGTCGGCGAGCCCGGGAAACTACCGGGGCTGGGACCGGATATAGAACGCGACCTGATAGATCTGAACGGGATTGTGATCTCAAAGACGGAGCCACTCAGCGCACTATCCATGCGCAGCGGCCGGTCTTCGTACCCGAAAAACCCAGATTACAGAACAGGGGAAAGAAAAAGTGATTTTGCGTGACGCCTGAGGATCAGTCGTACTCGCGCCATGTCTTACCACAGGCGGTGCAACGGAAGAACCGGACTTCGCTCTCATCTGCCGCCCGGAGTTGCCTCAGCCACCAGTATGCCGTCGTGCACTCGCACTCCGGACATTTGATCGTTGTGGTCGGGAGCGTTGCCACTTCTTCCACATCATCGATGATGGTAATTTCCTTCTCCACACGTTTGTCTGTCTTCTTCAACCGGTCGGAATCGTTAAAATCCCTGATATAACCACACTTTTTGCACTTCAGCTGACCACCGGATGATATCATCAGGCCTTTGCACTGCGGACAGAACATCATTATAGCTAATGGGATACCCACCAAAATTAACTCTTGGTTGGATCGTGCAGCGGGGGCGACGCATCGGGGGGTCCAGCCAGAACGGGCGCACAAATGCTTAATGTCGCATAAACCGAAGAGTGAGAGGATGAAGAATTACCTGGTGCTGATCTCCTGCATCTGCTTTCTCATATTCCTTATCCCGGGCAGATTTCGGAAGTATTTCGCCATCGGCGGGTGGGCAAGCATCGTCTGCTACCTCTTCCTCGAGCTGCCCTACTACTTCTCCATCAACAACTTCATGTACCCGGCAATGGCCTTCCTCTCGGTGCCGTTCCTCTATATCACCGCAAAACACCTGCTACGTGCCGATCCCCGGGTGATGCAGCTCTCGATGATAGCGGCCGTGGCATTTCTGATTTATGCACCCTTCGGCTACATACCGGCGCTCGGGGACTGGTTGATTGCAGCAGTCGCCAACCAGACGTCAACCGTTCTGGCGGCGATTGGATATCCCGTGAACTTCACTGCCTGGAACGTAATGGAGCGCAACGGGTTCCGGACCGAGATCATCCTTGCCTGTACCGGCATCCAGAGCATCGCCATCATGCTCGGGGTCGCCTGGGGCGTCCGGTCGACACTCCAGCAGAAGATTGTCGGGTTCTTCCTGGTCTTCCCGACGATCTATATCCTGAATATCCTGCGCAACGCCTTCGTGGTCATAGCTTACACCGAGCAGTGGTTCCCCTACCTTCCTGGAATCGCCAGCAACGGCGAGTTTGGGTACGAGAGTTTCTTCTGGGCGCACAACGTCATGGCTGAGTTTGGGGCGCTGATATTTCTCGTGATCCTCGCCTATGCTCTCTTCACCATCCTCCCCGAACTCGGCAACCTCGCTGACGGCCTCTACCAGCTCTACCGCGGCGAGGTGGAGCAGATCATCCGGCCAAAGACCGGGATGTCAGACCCCTGACCCCGATTCCCCGCTCCGGGGTACTTGATAATCCAGGAGATCGCGGACTGACTCTTGCGGAAGTCTGCGCAGAAGGCTGTGTGGGCGCCGGAAACCAATTCGGCCCGGGCGGCGCCCTGAAGGGGTTTTGCCACGGAGCCCCATGAGGCTGAAGCAGAGGTGGCGCGCATGAATCCCCCTCCGCTAGTGGATCGCGGGCGAGGTTGCAGGGGAGGGTTTCTTTGTTCACTTCGCGGCTATCCCTCTGCATGATAGAGGAGGAGTTCGGCGACGATCCCCGGGTTCTCCCGCTGAAAAGAAGAGGGAATGCTGACCATCTGTCAGGAGTATCGCCGGTAGAGGTAGACCATGCGCTGGATCGCAGAGAGGTTTGTGCAGATCGCGATAAGAAGCACGGCCACCGCTATGTATCCAGTCACGCTGCCGAGCACCAGAACAAGGATCGTCTCAGGCCTGCCGAAGAAGCCGACTCCCTCAAGAGGGTCCTCGATCTTCCCGGCGATCCTCTCTGTGTAGCCGATCTCTGCGTAGGTGACTGGTTTGATGAACGTGTTGAGCAGCGATCCAGCGAGCGCGAGCCCAACAACACCGAGGTCTGCGCTCGCCGGGACGTCTAAGAGGTGGCTGACAATCGGGATGCCGGAGAGCCCCACGCCGAGGATGACCGCCGCATCAACATATTTATCGGCAACCCAGTCGAAGACTGCCCCAAACTTGCTCTCTGTGTGATTCTTCCTGGCGACGCTGCCGTCCACCAGGTCAAGGATCGCAGAGACGACCAGCAGCAGACCGCCTGCAAGAAACCACCGCCGGGTAAAAGCGAGTGCGCAAGAAAAGCCGAAGAGCACGGAGAGTACCGAGACCTGGTTCGGTGTAATTCCCAGGCGTATAAAAAATGACGCGAGGGGTTCTGTGTATTTGATGAATTTTGGCCGCAGAGAGGTTATATTCATCGCATAATTTATCAGTCCATGAGGTGTTTAACCTTTGCTCTGCCGGGGATTGGGACAGCACAAAACCGATGCCGGTTCCCGGGATACCCATGCTGCTGCTATTCGACCTTGTGTGAGGATACCCTGCCGGACTGAGCCACCTTATTTCGGGCGTGAGTCGGACCCGTCGATGTCGCGAAGGGCAGGAAGGGATTCTTGAACTACTCTACCCCTACGGATGGCGCTCCCTGGTTACCACCCCCCATTGGGGAGCAGATTCACCAGCTCAAGCGGCGCTGACCTGCCCTGGCAAGCATCGTATCCAACCTCTTCTGGCAGCAAGATGAGCCGCGCCGGGGATTCGTGAACCTGACAAAGGGGCGGCGCTGCTCTCACTTCTCCTTTACGGAGGGGCTCCTCGCATTCATGCCACCAGGAGCCCGGCAGAGACAGAATTTTAAGCAGCGGAGCACACCGGTGCCGTATCTTCCTATCGTGACTGCTCCCTGGCTTTGGTGGGGGCATCATGGGATGCTATCCCAAAGGTTGCAGCCTCAATCTCATAAGATTGAAACCCGGTCCATCACGAACCCGCACTGCGGGCAGGAGTGGACCCGAACAGAGAGCATCTTTTCGACGGTCATTCCACATCCAGAGCACATCTGAGACGTGTTTCCGGGAGCCAGCTACTTTCACAATGCTTCCCGGGCGTGATCGTGATAAGTACCCTATAGGCAAGAACGGCCTGCAACGGTGGATAGGCTGTGGCCCGCCATTTCAATGGCCGGGATTAGCCCCGTTTTGATCCTTGCATGAGTGCTGTGTGTCCTCCAGAATCACCAGATTCATAACTGCTCCCGCTAGATAGATCTAGGAAGGACATCCAATGGCAGATCGTGACAGGCCACACGTGCTCATGATGTCAGAGATAACCGTCGACGGGAAACTTACTCTGAGACGCGGGGCATCGAGCAAGATCCTCATGAAGTATATGGCACCCGAGACTGAGATTCTTCTTCACCAGACGCGGGCGGAATGCGACGCAATCATGGTCGGGGCAAACACCATCAGGATCGACAACTCCATCCTGACAGTCCGGCTTGTCGAGGGGAAAAGCCCGCTTCGTGTCATCCCGAGCAACATGGCGGATATACCAATGGACGCCAACGTCCTCGGGCCGGACGCCCGGACGGTCATCGCCGTCAGCGAGGCTGCACCGGCGGAGAGGGTTGCCCGGCTCCGGGAGATAGGAGTCGATGTCGTTGTAGCTGGCGCAAACCAGGTCGACCTGCCGGAACTGATGCAGATCCTGAAGAACGACTACGACGTTTCGCGGATGATGATCGAGGGGGGGCCGACGCTGAACTGGTCTATGCTGAACCACCGCCTCGTGGACGAGATACGCCTGATCCACTTACCGTTCATCGTTGGCGGTGCCGATACCCCGTCGCTCGTCGGTGGCATGCATATCGAGACCGAAAAAGAGATGATCCGGCTCTCCCTGAAACGCTACTTTATGTGCGGGAGCAACCTGGTCACCGAGTGGGACCTGCTCTACGAAGATGAGCGCGGAAGCGGGGCCTGACCGACCCTGAACCCTGAGAACCCCTGAACCTTTCCCCGCCGCCCTTGTTCTTTCGGGAACGCCCTCATGTGGCCAGATTGTCAGCGAACCCCCCACGCCGATCCCACACGGGTGTTCCCGAGATTCATGAGATCTTTGACCATCTCTGTCTCATCCCGCAACGACGACCCTGTAGTGATGCATCAATTCTTGATGTAATAACCGGTGACTGCTCCCCGACGAGATGAGGGGAAGCATCCGGGATAATTCGACCCCAAAATCTGATCACGATCCGGGACGATCCCACAACATGAGCAGGAGTCGGGTCTTTTTGACGATAGAGCACTGCTGTGATGTGTTCCCGGGAGCCAGCCACTTTCGCAATGCTTCCCGGGTGAGCGTGATAACTATTCTCAACGATACCGGTGGATGGGCTGTATCTATCCAGCCATTGAAATAGCGGGGATTGGCGCTGTTTGTATGAAGATGACCCCAAATTTTTCATCGGTTGAGCCTGTGGCCGCCCCACGAGCAACCCAACCGTGGTTTTGATCCTAAATCATAGTATAGGGGTCTGCCTTCATGTACTCCCGGCAGACCGTTGTTGCGTAGTGACCGGGTGGGAGCGTGAACCTGAGCCGGACGCTATCGTCTGACACCTCAGCCTGAAGATCGGTGGAGAGCGCGATTGGTCTGAGGGCTCCGTCGAATTTCGTCTCCACAAATTGGGATGCGCGCTCAAAGTCCCGGGCATCGATCCCCTCCTCCTGCAGCAGTTCCTGCATGATCTCATCCATCCGGCCGCGCGGCACCACCGGCTCTGACCCCGGGATAAATGTAGCTATCCGGCACCGGCCGCGGCCGATATGCAAAAGTGCTGCCCTCATGTTCCGGGTTGTAACGATATCCTCGCGACCGTCCTGAAAGAGCAGCCGGTCGCCGACCGCCGGCTCGGTGAGTGGCATACCTTCATCGGTGCGACGGGAGAGCGCGCAGTTGAAGAGGTACGACTGAAACGCGCTCACCAGGAGTGAGAGGAGTTTCGGGGGGAGCGCCCGGAGCGCACCGGTATAGTCGCCGGGGTTTGTGACGAGGTGGTTCGCCATCGCCCGCTCATAGGTCATCTGGACTGGAAGTTCGGCGAGCAAGGCTCTTGCATCGCGGGTTTCGGCGAAATGTGCCCTGGCCTGTTGCGTCTCTTCTGCTTCCCGGGGGTATGCCCGGCCTATGTAGGTGACCACAGCTGCCTCGTAATCGCCCCTCAGGATGCTCTCGCCAACGATATGGGTGACCGGCCTGACGACACCGAAACGCTGCAGCCCGTAGTAGTTCGGTATCCCAATGGACACCACCTCCGTGACCTCCCGCACCCGTTCCGCAAGGTTCTCCAGGATACAGTCCCGGATGATGATATCAAATCGGTTGCCAACAAGACGCCCGAGGGTGAGCGGGTGCTGCGACCGCCCGACGACCTCGAGGGAGATATCCTCAAGTTGCACCTGCCCGACTGCTTCGGGCGCAAGATCGTAGATCGATATGAACTGGGTGGTCACCGCGTTCTTATCCTTGGTCCCTGCCCAGGCGATCCGCCGATGGCTGATGCCAAGCCGTTTCGCAATCTCCTTGACCGCGCGCTGGAGTTCCCAGTTCGTCTTGGTGAGCCGGCAGACCAGGTAAGGGCCGTCGTCCATCTCCCCGAAGGGGAGCGGTATCTCCTCGACAATGAAGTCCTCGGGCCTGGAGCGGAGCCTTCCTGCGATCCCCGGGGTCCTGGATGCGTAGTAGCGCATCCCCAGTTCCTCTTCCAGGGGATAGGGTGTGCGCATCATAGCAGCGAGAGGTCTCCCGTGATCCGGTCGAGATCTTCGGCACGTGCGGGCCCGAGACCAAGCGCCGTCACCGTTCCCGGCGGTATCTCGGTCATCCCGGCATCCTGAATGATCGATGCCGGGATACCTGCCTGTTCCGCGATCGTCTCGAGCTCATAGAGTTCTCGCTCGCTCTGCACCTTCAGCACCACCTTCTTCTGCCCCTCGTCAAACCAGGCCTTCCTGGTGGCCTTATCGGTCTTCTCGTAGGCTCCGATGGCAGCATGGGCAGCCTGCGCGCATTTCTTACCGCAGGACATCCTGATATCGGTGCGCACAACCAGACACTGTTTCCACTTAAACTCCCGTGTATCAGGCATTCCGTACTACCTGGGACACGATCTGTCAAAAACGCATCTGTGAGAACGATGGCTGGAACACGCCGCACCACCTGCTTGCTGCCGCTCACCACCCCGGCCGGGTGCGGCAGAGATACTGCGCGAAACTCCAATGTCAATATATTCTTAACGATACCGGTGGATGGGCTGTATATTGGCCCTCTCCTCTCTTGATCCTAAGGGCGCAGGTAGATCAGGATCGTGGAGAGCACGATGAAGGCGAGCGCGCCGGCAAAGAAAGACGCTTCTCCGAGACCGAGGGGTCTGGATCGTATATGCAGGTGCGCCCCTTCCCCATACCCGCGGCAGAGCATGCTCGTGTAGGTGCGTTCGCCCTGCTCGTACGACCTGATGAAGAACATACCGATCGTGTAGCCAAGTTGACGAAGCCGGTAGCGGTAGGGGAGGTTGCGATCAAAGGGGTCGAAGCACCGGGCATCCATCGCGGATCGTATCTTCCCGAAGGTCTCGGCAAAGACAAAGATGTAGCGGACCATCATGCCGAGCGGGAGGATGAACTCCCGTGGCAGGCCGAGCCTCCCCGACGCCTCAAGCAGGTCCTGCATCTTCGTCGTCGACGAGAGCAGGATGATGAACGATACGCTGACGATGAACTTCACAAAGAGGATCGAGGCGAACTCAACCGACTCCGCGTAGATCTCGATCCCGAACGGCAGGGTTGCGATTGGATGAAAGATGTCGTAGTATTTGTTCTTCACAAATATCTGGAAACCGATGAGGAAGATCCCGAATGGCAGGATGAACAGAAGCCGCTGAAGGTATACGAGCGGAGAGAGACGTGAGCAGAACCAGAGGACGATGAAGAACGCAAAGAGGACAGCGCCGAGTTCGTAGACTCTCGTTGAGTACGGCATCGCCACGATCGCAACGATGCCGGCGAGGGCGATGATGAGCTTGACCCTTGCGTCCAGCCGGTGGATGACGCTGTCGCGGTAGGCCGACTTCTCGATAGCGTAGAGGTCGTCGATCATGTTCTTCTCGTGTAGGCGTCAAGAAACGACTTCTGCGCATCCTCGTAGGTGTAGGCCATATCGATGGCGACACCGTTTTCCTGCAGCGACCGGATCAGTTTCGGTATGACCGGCACATCGAGCCTGGTTTGGGCCAGCATCTCCGGGCGGTCGAAGATCTCCTCGACCGTCCCTGAGGCCACAATCTGTCCGCGGTCCATCACATAGACGAAGTCCGCCATCTCAGCCACGAGGTCGACCTGGTGCGTCGAGAAGATCACAGTCATGCCATAGTCCTCGGGCAACCGGTTGACAAACGCCATAAGATCGGCGACGCCCTGGGGGTCGAGTCCGGCGGTCGGTTCGTCAAGCACCAGGACCTGCGGCTCCATCGCGAGGATGCCGGCGATGGCGACCCTCTTCTTCTCGCCGCCCGAGAGGTGGTGCGGCACGCGCTCGCGGAGGTCTTCGATCCCGAGGAGGCGCAGGGCCTCCTCAACGCGGTGGGCGACCGTCGCCTCATCGAGCCCGAGATTGGTCGGGCCGAACGCGACATCCTGCTCCACGGTGGGGGAGAAGATCTGGTCATCGGGGTTCTGGAAGACAATCCCAACAAACTTCCTGACTTCCCGGACGTTCTCCTTTGTGACCGGTTCGCCCCTGACCAGCACCTCGCCGGACGTGGGCTTAAGTATACCGTTAAAGTGTTTGAAAAGAGTGCTCTTCCCGGCCCCGTTCGGCCCGATGACGGCGATGCGGGTTTTTCGCTCTGCAATGAAGTTTACACCCTGTAGGGCGTGAAGGTTGCCGCGATAGATATGGGTGAGATCGCGTGTCTCGACCAGATGCATGTTAGCAAAAAGTAGGGGTTTTGTTAGGTATCTAGTTATCGGGTCGGGCAGTCACTCTCGCAGCGCCGTATGCGAGGCCGACCGTAAGGATCGTGCCGATAACAACGGCGAGCACTTCTCCTGGTTTATCCAGACCCTCGATGCCGTAGTCAGGCAGCGGCGCATCGAACGAGAAGTCGTTTCCGGTAATGGCGACTGCTTTCGCCTCCGCGGCTTCGGCGGCTTCTTCGTCGAGTTCGCTACCCCTGAAGTCTTTTGCACCGTATATGCTGAAGAACGCGCTCTCGAGGCCGTCAGGGTTTTCGGACGTGATGAACGGTGCGGCAACGGAGATCACGAGGGCGATCGCGATACCGATCATGATGAACTGCTTCTTCTCCATTACGCTGCCACCCCCGCTGGACGTTCGAGGATGTCAGGCCGCGCCGCTGCAATCAGGTAGAGGGCAACCGCGGTGATCCCACCCTCGATGAGACCGATGACGGCGTGGTACATCCCCATGGAGACGAGTCCGAGAACAAGTGGGAACGTGCCGGCGATCGCGAGTTCGACCGCACAGAGGAGCGCTGAGACGAAGACCGACGCCCACGCAGCGATGAACGCGGCGATGTATGCGTTGTTCATAACGCCGTTGAGTGCGGTGTAGCCATAGTAGCCGATAAAGCCGCCGACGACGCCCATGTTGATGATGTTGGCACCCATGACGGTGATGCCGCCGTCACCGAATATGATGCCCTGCACGAGGAGGACCAGCGTCAGGACAAAGATTCCCGCATACGGTGACCCGAGCACGATAGCCGCAAGCGCCGCCCCGAGCAGATGCCCGGTCGTTCCCCAGGGAACGGGGATGTTGAACGCCTGCATGGCAAAGATTCCTGCCGCAAGCACAGCGACCAGCGGCACCTTTTCCTCCCCCATTGAATTTCGCGCCCACCGCAGGGCGAGCACGATGAAAATGAGGGCGATGACCCAGTAGGCCAGGGCCTGCCCCATCGGTATAAACGCGTCAGGTATATGCATTAAACACACCCAGGGAATGTAATACGTTTGAATATAAAAGTGTGATCAAACTCTATGCAGAGTCTGGTCTGTAAGAATCTGACGTACTTTTGATATGAATAGTACGCCCATGCCCCGGATCAGGGCAGGTTTCAGGGCGAGCTTCCTGATCAGGGTGAGCGGCCGATCCATGTCACCGTGCTCCACGATCGTCGCGATGACGCCCGGGTCGTTTAAAGTCCGGCAAAGGCGGTCGATCTCCTCCGGGGTCATTCTCTGCCGCATCTGGAGCACTTTCAATCCAATATCAAGTTCTTTCCCAAAATCTTCCTTCCAGCGTCGTTCATAATCCCTGAGGCTGTCGTCGTCGAATTCTCCGCGCGAGCAGCAGGCCGCCGCAACCTCGGCCGCATGCTTTGCCGACCTGACACCGGTGTAGATCCCACCGCCTGACGTGGGTTTGGGGAGACCTGCTGCGTCACCAACAAAGAGCGTGCGATGACCGTAGGTCTGCGGCATGACCCCGAGCGGGATGACCCCGCTGACGAGGTGGATGCAGTTCCCACCATACCGTGCGATGAACCGGTCGAAGTGGTCTTTTGCGTACTCTCCTGCACAGAGACCGATGCGGGCCCTGGTCGCTGAGACCGGGATCACCCACCCGAAGAAGTCGGGCGAGGCGTTAGGGTGCAGTTCCACGTAGCGTGGGTCCACGCTGCACGGTACCTCAGCCTGCACCCCGCCGAGGTAGGTCTTCGGGCGTCGGAAGCCGAGCATCCTGGAAACGGAACTCCGTGGTCCGTCTGCGGCGATGACAAGCCGGAAGGGGATCTCCTCACACCCCCGGACACCCCTGGTCAGGAGAGAGGTGCCCCTTATGCCAGATACGCTGGTCTTGAGGAGGAACTCAGCTCCGGCATCTGCCGCTCTCTGTGCCATCTCCCGATCGAGGAGACATCGGTCCACGACGTAGGCCTTTGTGGTCCGGGCGTCGAAGAGGAGTTCGCCCCCGAGGTCTGAGACCATCCTCGCGCCGCTCACCTCGTTCTGGACCGATTTCCTGGAGACGCCGCACTCCTCAAACGCAGACGTGGAGAGCAGTCCTGCGCACTGCACCGGATAGCCGATCGTCCCGTGTTCCTCGATACAGAGTGTCGAGAGCCCCTTCTCCGCGCATGCCCGGGCTGCAGCACTCCCAGAGGGGCCTGCACCTACAACGACGACATCCCATGTCAGACTACCATGCCTCGCATAATAATAGACCGCAACGAGCGTGAACTACCCCACCCTCATGGTTGCGGGGCTTCCCGGCCATCAACGACCTTCGCCTGGAAAGGGAATCTTACCAGGTCTCCACAGGTGTTGACTTATCCTGTTCGGGCAATTCCTGCCCTACAGCAGATGCTTGGGATCTGATCGCCTGGTTCTCGCAATACAGATGCATTGTGATAAGTTGTAACGATAGAAAAACGTATTGTTTTCTGGATCATGCTACCCGGGGAGGGGGCGACTTAGCCTTCATCACCACACCCTAAAAGGTGGCGATCCCCCGCTCTGCCTCGCCACACTCTGCGCCAATCGGCGATGGCGTGCTGCCTACAGAAGATACTCTGCCACAGAACGGCCGGCTTCCCGGCCAATGAACACAAGGAAGATCATGGTCAGCACGACCATCAGGGAGAGGAAGAGTGCGACTACCTCATTGAGGGGGAGCATGAGTGCGCCGGCAACCGGGGTCATGATACCAGGAAATGCAGCAACAGCCACGGAGGCAAGCACCCATATCGCCACAAAAAAGAGGTAAATTGAGATCTTTTTCATAGATCTACTCTTCGTGGTATTCACTGCGGTATTCGTCCCGCTCCTCCGGGGCCGTTTCCTGTCGCTGCGACTCGATCTTCTGAGTGAGTTCCGCGGCCCACCGCTCGATCTCTCCGGAGAAGAGTCTGCCAGTCCGGAAGAGGACGAGGATCGCCCAGAGGACCAGGATGATCAGCACGATACCCGCAAGAACCGGTATGATCCCCGCGATGAACGGCAGGAAGAACAGGAATGCGATGACGGCGAGGAGCACGTACGCGATACCCCGGAACGCTCGCCGGTAACGCTCTACTTTCTCGTCAGATGTCTCTTTTCGGGAATACGCCGCGGCAGCATACCCTGCGAGTGCATCGGTGATATCAAGGACCTCCCTGAAGATACCGAAGATGACGATTACGAGTGCGATGAGGATTATCGCCGAGATCAGGCTGCCAAGACCTATCAGGCCGAAGACAAACGGATCCCCGAGCATGTTTGCAAGTGGCAGGAAGATGAGCACGCCAAAGAGCCATATGAGAAATGCGATGGCGATGCCGACGGCAATCTTTGGAAGACTGTCATACATCTCCCGCCGGGATTCGGCAAGTAATTTTTCACGGTCTACCATAAGAATCACTTCTTTCGAAGCCAGATTATAGCCTTCTACGTATTTATAGGTTATCTCGAAAGGAAAGTCTATAAAAGTGATTATAGGGAAAAACCTTTCGCGTAGGCCAAAACCCGTGTATAATCTTTCAAAGGAGCCAGGGACGTTTTATCCCTGGATGCGTTCTCTGGCAACTAATGCGCTCCTGTATCTCCCCCTGACAGTCAGGTCATCGCTCCCGGGTACGGTTGTTGCTGCCGGCGGCGGAGGAGGCAGGCGCCACATGCGTTATTAACTACAGGTATGGAGATTCGCGGAGATAATGCTCAATTCAGCAGACGAAGGCTGATCTGAGGCACACCTGATTGGTCTGCGGTCAACGGCCCTCCCCTTTCAGGGAGCACGAGATGAGAGCAGAGAGGCATGAACCACGGGTATTTATGCGGATGGCACTATACCTACCTCAGGTCAGAGCGCGGAACTGCGTAACTCCTACCCATTATTGTTGATTTTTCAGACGATTGAGGTCTTCAAAAACGTTTCGTCGCGCCCTGTTATTTTCCCCATCAGAACATCGAGAGATTGGTTATTCCAGTTCTGTAATTCGTGATTACCAGTTCATTGATCTCACCCCGTCGCCCTCCGTCACAATTGATTGCACGGCGAGCAGGAACCCGATCAATAAAGTAGTCTGAATAAAGGTCTTCGAAGAAATGATCAGCGGGGTCTTCATTTTTGGGGTCTGAGTTGCTCAGCATCAGCCTCGCTCCTTTCGAATCCAATCTCTGGAATAAATCAGCGAGGCGTCTCTGGTCATCATCATCGAATCCTTCCCTGGAGTACGATGTGAAGCCCGATGTCTTGTTCAGTGGTCGGTATGGCGGGTCAAAGTAAACGAACGTATATTCATCGACGTGTTGAGCACATTCCGAGAAGTCGCCCGGATGTATACTCGTATTTTCAAGCAGAGCCGAATCACTCCGCAGTACCTCTTCATGTAATATTTTAGGGTTTTTGTATCGACCAAAAGGCACGTTGAACTCGCCCTTTGAGTTGACCCGGTATAGCCCGTTGAAGCAGGTCCTGTTAAGGAATATGAGATCCGCCGCCCTCTGGATCCATGTTTTATCATATTTATACCACTGGATCGAGCGCTTTAGTTCATTATACCGGTTACGGGTTTCGTAGAAGAACTTCTCCTTTTTTTCGGGTTCCAGACTCAGGTATGTGGTCTCCACATCTCGGAGTATCTCAATGAGTTCCTCAACATCATTCTTGACGACGGAATATGCCAGCACAAGTTCCTCGTTGATATCATAGATATGACACTCATCAAAGGCGTAACTATTATTGACATAAAAATACACAGCCCCTCCACCTACAAATGGCTCAACATATGTCTCGATGAGGCCTTCTTTCATCTCCGGTGGGAACCGTATGGTGAGTTCGTTTAATAACTGACTTTTTCCGCCAGCCCATTTCAAAAACGGTCTGGCATTCTGAACTTTTGTCTGTTGAACCTCAAAGGACCTCTTACTGCCTGGCACAGAGAATACTATCTATTGACGTGACTATTCAACCCTGTCGGTATTCAAGGCTGGTGAACTATCCCCCTTGCGCAGGGAGCCCTCCTGCTCATGCCGCCCGCGAGCCCGCAAAGGTAGATGCAGGGATGGGCCAGGAAGCATCATCATCAGGAGATTCACGATCTGCCGCTGTTGTTTCCACCGTTGCAGGTTCTTCTGATGCCAGGGAGGCGCCACATCCAGCGCAGGTGTAAACAGGGGGGGCCGGTCTCGCACCGGCACCATAAAATAGATCGAACTCATCCTCTTGAGATGATACCTATGGCTGCACAGAAAGTAATAACCACATCGCTGAAGACGTATGAACTGCCACCCCTGCCCTACGCGCCAGATGCTCTTGAACCGCACATCTCAAAGCAACAGCTCTCCCTGCACCACGATAAGCACCACCAGGCTTACGTGACCGGAGCAAACGCAAACCTTGAGAATCTGGAGAAAGCACGGCAGGAAGGAACCGACGTTGATATGAAAGCGCTGTTAAAGGAACTCTCGTTCAACATCGGTGGCCACCTCCTGCACACCCTCTTCTGGCCGACCATGGCACCGGCCGGTAAGGGCGGCGGCGGAACCCCGGGTGGCGCTCTTGCAGACCTGATCGACCGGGAATGGGGGTCGTTTGACCGGTTCAAGACAGAGTTTTCGAAGGCGGCCGCGAGCGTCGAGGGGTCAGGCTGGGCGGCACTGGCATACTGCACCATGACAGACCGCCCGATGATCATGCAGATCGAGAAGCACAACAACAACGTCTACCCGATGTTTCCGATCCTGATGGTGCTTGACGTATGGGAACATGCCTACTACGTCGATTACAAGAACAACCGGGGCCAGTTTATCGATGCGTTCTGGAACGTCGTAGACTGGGACGAGGTGAACCGGCGGTTAGAAGAGATCTGATACCCCTTTTTCGTTTCAAGATAACCCGAAGCGCCACCGGCCCCCACCCACCCATTCCGGCGACGATTGATGCATGGGTAATCACGAGGCTTGGAGCCGCGGCTCACCATCGGTACCTGACCCCACCTCCAGCACCGGGGCAATCGTGAGCGCGGACCCGGATAAGGCCCGCAAACAGGATCGGGGCGATGACGAGGAGCATGATCTTCATGGCAGGGGCCATCAACTACCTCCAGTTTTTACCGGTGGTAATCGACCCGCTTCTGCTCCTTACGGCAGGATACAGGCCTGCAAGCCCGCCTCGCACTGTCCACAACCTTCATCAGAGGGTTTGTGGAAACATACAGCAAAGAGAAGGCCGGGAGGATGAGGATATGACCAACGACGATGTCTCAAAGACACTGATCCTCGATATGGATGGCGACGACCTGCAGGAACTCTCCGAATACCTTGACGTACTGAGCAGCAGCACACGCCTGAGGATCTTGAAGGCCATCGAACGAAGACCAAAAGATATCAGGCAGATATCATCCGAGATCGAGACAAGTTACGAAAACACCAGGAAACACATCAACAAACTCCTGAGCATCGGAGTCGTCCGAAAGGAGGCGGGTCTCTCCCGCCCGACAGCAAGAGGAGTCAGGCCGGTCTGGAAATACTCGCTCGTGCCCGGGGGTCTTGAGATGATCACAAGAAACCTTGGACTGTTTGCGAACCTGAAACTGACGCTCACCGACGCCGTGCTCGCTGAGAAACTCGCCGGCGTCAGGGAGACGTTCTCGGGGGAGTTCTCAGGGCAGCTCCCGGTCTTGATCCTCCTTGGCGGGGCAGAGGACGGAAAGGTATTCCCGCTCAGGCACGAGACCATCGCCATAGGCCGGGTGGACCCCGACGCGCCCGGCCGGCCGGATCATGACGATGAGATCTTGCTTGGCGACGACTACGCGGCAGTCACCCGGATATCAAGGCCGCACGCCCGGCTCACCCGGCGGGACGACACCTGGTTCATCGAGGACTGCGGCAGCACAGGAGGGACCTTCGTCAACGGCACGCAGCTCGACCGGGGCAGACGCCAGGAACTTCACGACGGAGACCTCATCGAACTCGCGAAAGGAGCACCGGGGGCGACCCTCGTCTTTGTCGTTCCCGGGGAGGTGCTGCCGTCAGATGCGGCCTGAACCGGCAGGACGGAAGAGACGCGCCGCCGTCCTGGTCCTGCTCTCCGCCCTCATCCTCGCTCCCCTCGCTTCCTCCGTCGCGGGGGCCGGGGGACCCCCCGAACATGCAAACGCCGACCCCCGGGGCATCGAGGCCGCCAGCAAGACCCCGGACAGGGATGAGAAGACCCCTCCCGGGAAGAGCACCGACCAGAACAGGGGCGGGGATACACCGATAGCGACCCCTGCCGACAAAAACCCGGGGGACCCGGGCAGGCAGGGGTCTACCTCTAACCGATCCCCGGGGTTTGCCCTCCTCGCCGCGGCCCTGGTCACCGGCGCCGTCGCGCTCGCCTGGCACCTGAAGAAACCCCCGGGAGCGGGGGCGAGCCTCGATCACCTCCCGGGCACATCGCGGACCATGCCCTCCCATCCGCCCGGATTCCCGCCCGAACTCGCAGAACGCTACGACCAGGTCGCATTCGTCGGGAGGGGCGGACTCGGCCAGGTCTTCTCGGCGGTCAGGGCGTGATGATGGGCGGAGGGTGGCAGTGAAGATCCCGGTCACCTACGACGAGGAGACCGGAAAGACCTTCATGAAAGAGATGCGGTTCTGGAAGGACCTCACTCATCCAAACATCGTAGAAGTCCACTCGGTCAACATCCTCCCGGTCCCCTTCGTCGAGATGGAGTACCTCCCCCGGACCCTGGGCGAGATAGAAAAACCCCTCCCCGTGGAGACCGCCGCCCGCATCGCTGCCGGTATCGCCGCAGGGCTCGCCTACGCCCATGAACGGGGCGTCATTCACCGCGACATCAAGCCCGGAAACATCCTCCTCGCAGACGACCTCACCCCGAAGATCACCGACTGGGGCATGAGCACGACGCTGGAGCGGACCCGGGATACCAGCATCGCCGGGTTCACCCTCGCGTACGCTGCCCCCGAGCAGATCGCGCCAGATAGGTTCGGGAGGACCGACGCCAGGACCGATATCTACCAGCTCGGCGTCGTCTTCTACGAACTGGTGACCGGGAAGCCCCCGTTTGCCAGTGAAGGCCTCGCCGGGCTTGCCAGGGCAATCCTCCACGATCACCCGCCCCCGCCATCGGCGACCACCTCCAGCCTCGTGGAACTTGACCCGATCATCATGCGATGCCTCGCAAAAGATCCGACCGACCGCTATCAGTCTGCCCGGGAACTGCAGGCCGCGATCGAAACCCTGATGAGGAGGAGCGGCGATACCACGCTGACCTGACCCCCGAGTGGGTATTCTTTTCCGGTTTTCCGCCCGCACCATGGCGATGCAGTTCCACTGCCTCCCGGGTTGCAGGCCCGACCCGGGTCTGGTCGCCGAAGACCGTCTGGGAATGACGGCGACCGGAATTGGGCTTGTTTCGCATATCAACCAATAAAAACTACGAAAAATCTCGTAGTTAAAGCAAGACATTTATTCTTACCCATTCAAGGGATGATCGATGCCAATGCGAGAAAAGATAACATTTCTGGGGATCGCCCTGTTGGTCCTCTGCGCCGCGGTGGTCGGAAATGTCACCGCACAGCTACCCGGGGAGGAATCAAAAGATAAGGTGATCCATGTATCAGGCACAGGCAGGGTGACAACCACACCCGACCTTGCCATCATCGTGCTCGCGGTCGAGACCGAGAATGTCGATGCAAAAGTCGCACAGCAGCAGAACGCCCAGAAGATGGATGCCGTGGTCAACGCCATCAAGGGCGCCGGGATCCCGGCAAAGGATCTCAAGACCACCGGCTACACCATCATACCGGTGACCGAGCAGAACGACAAGCCTCTGGCAACATCCAGGATCAAGGTCTACCGCGTCATCAACAACCTGGAGGTCCGGCTCGAGAACGTCGACCGCACCGGTGAGGTCATCGACCTGGCGGTCGCAAGCGGCGCAAACCGGGTTGACCGGCTCTCGCTGACACTCAGCGACACAAAGCAGCAGGAGTTCAGGTCGCAGGCTCTGACCGCCGCCGTGAAGCAGGCCCGGGATGACGCGGACGCGGTCGTGGCCGCCCTCGGCAAGACCATCGTCGACGTCAAAGAGGTCAACGTCGGGAGCAGCTACGTGCCCATGCTCTACGACAGCCGCTACGCAGCCATGGAGAAGGGAGGAGGAGGCGCGGTTCCGACCCCGATCGAGGTCGGCGAGATCGACGTGACCGCCACCGTCTCGATGACCTACATCATAGCGTAACCCCAAAAATTGCTCCTCTTTTTCATCTGCATCAGAGCTTTGCCCCATTGGGAAGCCTAATCCCCGGGGGAGAAGAGACCAGAAGGCAAGAGTCTGATCGTGATGTCCACCCTCACCGAGGTCTACAACAACATCCCCTGCCGGCCCGGTCTCACCCCGGACTGGGGGTTCTCCTGCCTGGTCAACGAGGCAGGGCTGCTCTTTGATACCGGGGCAAAGGGAGACGTACTGTTATCAAACATGCAGAGTCTCGGGACTGGTCCTGCGGGGATCAGGTGCCTCGTGCTCTCCCACGACCACTGGGACCATACCGGGGGGCTCCAGGCGATCCTTGCCGCAAACCCCTCAGTGGAAGTCTTCGTCCATAGCGGCTTCGCCAGGAAGACGCTCGGGCTGATCCGGGAGTACACCATCCCCGGGATCGTCGACGAGTGGACGGAGATTGTGAGCGGGATCGCCGTGACCGGCCCGCTCGGGACCGATATCAGGGAACAGTCGCTCGTGGTCGATGTGGCAGACGGTCTCCTGGTCGTCACCGGGTGCGCACACCCGCATATCAGCCTGATCATCGACTGGATCTCCCGGGAAGGCCCGGTATGGGGGGTCATCGGGGGGCTCCATACCGTCACCGGCGAGGATGTGAACGCGCTCGCCGGGGTGGCCTACCTCTCGGCCTCACACTGCACCGATAAGATCAGGGAACTCCAGGAGAGGTATCCGGAGACCTTCCAGCCGGGGGGTCTTGGGAAGGTGCACCGGGTCTGAGAAACCCCATGCCGGTCGGGTGTTTGTCCCTCCCGGTATTCGGTGACGGCGGTCTCCGACAATCGAAAAAAGGAGGTTATTCTTCTTCCTTCCCGGTCGTCACCCGGAGATCGTCCCGAAACTGGACGGTCCTCTGCGGGTAGGGTATATCAATACCATTCTCCTCGAGTTTCTTCACGATCTCTCTGAGGAGCTCGACCCTGACCTCCCACCAGTTCCGGGTCGGCGCCCAGATACGGGCGGTCAGGTTGATGCCGTTCTCGCCGATTTTGTCGACAAATACCGATGGCGCCGGGTTCTTCAGCGCAAACGGGTGGGTCGCGATGACCCCCTTCGTGATCCGGATCGCCGTATCCGCATCATCCTCATAACGGATACGGATCGAGTACTCGAACCGCCGGACAGCGTTATGGACGTAGTTGGTGATATTCGACGTAAAGACCTTCTCGTTCGGGATCCGGGTGTAGATCCCGTCGTAGGTCTTCACGATCGTCGAGAGGATCCTGACATCCTCGACGCTGCCGCTGATACCCGCGACGTTGATGTTATCGCCGATCTTGATCGGGTGTTCGAACATGAGGAAGAGGCCTGAGACCAGGTTCGAGACGACGCTCTGGCTGGCAAACCCGATGACGAGACCGGCGATACCCCCAGCCACCAGGAGGCCTGAGAGATCGACGTTGAGGTACGGGAGAGCGATGATGACCACCCAGATAACGATGATATAGTAGATCACTTTCGTGAGGAGCTCGCGCTCGTTCTTGGGTAACCGCTCCGTAAGGGCTCTCCTGACGTTTATCGAGATGACCTTGGCGATCGCGACCCCGACGACGATGATAATGACAAACCACAGGAGGTCGCCGACGGTGATCGCACCGACACCGGTGGGCATGTTCTGGATGGCGGTCGCGTTGAACATCATGAAAAACCCCATTCCATAAGATACCCGCGTTCGATCACCGGGATCTTCCTGGCCTTATACAGCTCGATCGACCTTGTCATGCCCGGCATGAGCGGGGTATCGACGAAATTCGTCTCTGCCATGGTCGGACTGACGATCTTCATCGTGGTGACGGCGGCCACGGTATCGTCGTAGTAGATCTTCATATTGACGCTCTTAAAGACGACACGCGAGACCTCGACCCACTCACGGGTCGTATTCTGGATGGAGAGTTCCAGCGTTCCCTCGCGGAAACGCTCAACCGAAGGAATCTCAGAATACACGGCACTCCTGTACCAGCGGGCGATGATCCCGTTGGTCGGCGGACCATAGAGCGTATACTTCTGGCTACCGGCGCCAAAGATATCCAGTACCTTGATATCTTTTGCAGCTTCCAGGAATACACCGATCTCGACGGGAAACTTCAGGTAGATCGTCTGGATGGCACCGGGCTCGATAAACATCGGGGAGAATTCCACCAGCAGAAAATCCGTGATATCCTTCGGGAGATTGACCGGTTCCACAGGGTTGATGATGAGCCTCCCTGTCTTCGATACCAGGATCCGCTCAAACGCCCGCCCTTCACACCTCCGCCGGTAGGTCAGGAGACCGTCAATCCGTTCGGTTTCCACCAGAATATCGCCGACTTCATAGCGAAAAGTGTCATTATAGTACCCGAACATCAAATAGGATCTGCAAATACTCAAATATCAACCTATTTCAATAACACGGAATACCGGGTCTCGCGGCACCGTACCCGATCGGGAATGTCCACGGTAAAACGCACATTTTCTATAATTTACAGATAAAATTGGAATATTGCAGAAACCCCGGGTGCTACACACCCGGGCAATCTAGCAATGTATAAATAACAGATTCCCCGGCCAGTATGGCCCGGGAAGGATAAACAGACATCCTTTTAAGCGAGAGTTTCCAGACATTTTTCCTAGCGCCTTTGTTCCCGGATCACAGAAATACATCCCTCGTCATCGTCCCTGGCGAGGCGCGGTAGTTACCAGGGACCGGAAGCGGTGGCAGATCGTACCTGCCGGCGCCAGGAATCCTGGAGAGAGGGCGGTCAGTACTTCTGTGGGGGTATGAGCCGGTACCGGACGATGCGCGCTTGAAGTTAACCCCAACCGGTGGCTTGCAACGGGGAGGTGCTTGAGATGCTTATTCACACGAAGGCTGCTTGCGATCAACCTTATTCGAACCGGCCGGCTGAAACGACCACTACCGAACATCCTGCCAGAGAGAGAACCATCATCTATTTCCGATCCCCTCTGTGCATGTGTACCGTCATCCGCAGGTTGCAGCAGCGAGAAAGCACTCTCGCGAGCGCCAGCAGAGAGTGCACGGTGGTATGATGAGTCAACAGAGAATCAGAGAAACCATGAATCAGGCGCAGGTATCAGTAAACATCTTTAACCACATTCAGCAACCGACGCTTGTCCTCGACCACGAAGGGCGGGTGGTCATCTGGAACGACAGCATTGCAGAATACACTGGCGTTGCAGCAGGAGATATCATGGGAAAAGGCAGTTATGCACACGCAAAAGTACTCTTTGGGGAGAGACGCCCCACACTGGCGAACTACATCCTGGCTCAAAGCGACCCCGGAAGCGACTACTACCGCCTCCTGGCCCATGAAGGTGAGGGGTTACTCGCTGAATCCCGCATCCCGCTGGTATCGGGCAAGAAGGTTGCCTGCATGGCTACCCCGCTCTACGATCCTGCAGGCGGGCAGATCGGTGCACTTGAGACCATCCGGGATATCTCAGAAGAGAGAACGGGCAGGATGTCTCCCGGGACATCAGAAGAAGAGATACAGATCCTGGCGAGATCGCTTCCAGACATGATCTTCAAGCTCGACCGGGATGGCGTCTTCCTGCGGTTTCTCTGGACCGGTGGCCAGGAGATGGGCATCGATCCAGCAGAGATTACAGGCAGGACGCCCCACGCCCTCTTCCCTGAGGAGGAGGCAGACTTCCTCTCCGGGGCTGCCCGCCGGGTCATCGAGAGCGAAGAGGCTATCTCGGAGACACGGTCGTTCCTGTGGCACGGCAAACAACGGTCGTTCCAGATCACCATCCACCCGCTGCACGACGCCACAGGAGAGACCACGGCAGCCGCCGGGGTCGCCCGCGACATCACGAGAGACCTCTACTATGAACGGACCCTCCAGGAGACCAACCAGCTCTCCACCCTCTACCTCGACCTGCTCGGCACCGATATCTACAACACCAGCATGGTTGCGGCAACCGTCATCGAGATGCTCCGGGAACGTCTCTCCGGCGAGGAAGCAGAGCTCGCTCAGAGGGTCAAGAATACGATTGAGCAGGGGATCAACGTCATCAAGAACGTTGAACTCTTAAATACGCTCAAAAAACACCACGTTCGCATAGAACCGGTCGATCTTGACAGCATCATCCGCGGGCAGATCCGGCGATATACCGGGATCGATATCCGCTACGAGGGAGGGAGTTGTATGGTCTGGGCAAACCCACTCCTCGAGCACGTCGTATCCAACCTTATCAGCAACAGCATCAAGTTCGGCGGGATGAAGGTGCGGATCGACATCGGGGTCGTGGAGACCGGAGATACCGTGACGCTCTCCATCGCCGATACCGGCATCGGCATACCTGACCACTTAAAACTCAGCATATTCGATCGCTTCAACGGGGGGAGCAAGGCTGCTTCCGGGAGCAGGGGTCTTGGGCTTCATATCGTCAAGACCCTCGTAAACCAGTACGGGGGGCGGGTCTGGGCAGCGGACCGGGTGCCAGGGAAACCTGAGGAAGGAGCAGCAATAAAGATGATCCTGCAGAAGTGCTAATGGAACGATTCAGAGTTTTGGAGAGGTCTGAAAAACATTGGATATGCGAAGCATCCGCTCGAACAGGCCGCTATCACCGCTCTAGGGCAGCCATCGCCGTGTTTCATGCTCATCTATGATCCAGTGACCCGTAGCGCGCCCTGTTAGACCTCTGTTCCGGTTCAGGTGTTCATCCCCCACCTACAAAAGTGAGCTGGATGGGGGACTGTTCCGCGTCTCACACCCGGGGGAGACCGGCGAGGGAGCGGGGGCAATGTGATAGCCAGAGAAGATCCGTCTCGGGACGAGGCACGCCCCCCCCAGACAGTGGAGGACTATTTATTGACCGCAGACCAACCAGGAGTACACCGAATTGAGCGTCGTCTTTGAGGGTCGCCATGCCCAACGTTAAAATCGACGCACTGGTGCGGTGACTCCTGGTACTCAGATATATATCCCTCAAGTGACATACCATACCGCACCATTCCCATCGGGGACTTCTTAAATGATACGAACCATGTGTTTTAAAGAACGGCGATATATCGAAGAGCTGAGAATTCTTACCCGGGCGACCGCGCTTGACTGCATCATCGACGAGCGTTTCGACCGCATAGTATACCTCATAAAAGAGGGGGATATGGGTCTTGCTATCGGCCGGAAAGGGAGCAATATCCGAAAGATGCAGCGAGTCCTCGGAAAACGTGTCGAGATGGTTGAATATTCTCCTGAGATCGAAACATTTACCAAAAACGTTTTTAAACCGGCCAGCGTTGTCGGTGTGGAAGAGGAAGACAACGGGCGGCTGAGCGTATACGTCCGTAAAGGGGATCTCGGCATCGCTATCGGGAGAGGCGGATGCACCATCGAGAAAGCACGGCTCCTGCTTTCCCGATACTTCAACACTGACCTCGGCGAGGTTCAGGAGGAGGAAGAGAGCCATGCGTGACTGGAGCATCCTTGATGAGATCTGGCTGATCATCCAGGACCGGGCAGACCACCCCACAGCCGGGAGCTATGTCTCGTCTCTCCTGACCCACCAGAAAGGAGTTGATAGATCCCTGGAGAAAGTCGGTGAAGAGGCAGTCGAGTTCATCCTGGCCGCAAAGAACGAGATCCCGGAGAGGACTGTCTCGGAAGCAGCCGACCTCCTCTTCCACCTCCTCGTGGCGCTGCAAGCATCAGGCACCGATGTGGCTGACGTCCTCGACGAGCTTGCCGCACGCCGGAAGTAACAACTGGTTACGACCCCCAGTGCACCCGGGTTTGGGCGCGTGAGACGGACCGCCAGCCGAATGCGGCAGGACGCTGGCCAGTGCTGGTAATTCCACAAAATTCGCATCTTCGCACAACTGATTCCAGCGTGAGGCGAAAACGGATATGAGGTTTGCGTGAACAAAGCCTGGATGCGTGGAAGATGACCTACCCCGGACCCTCAGAGGTACTCTTTCAGGTCCACCATCTTCGGGAGATCATCTTTTTTGACTGCCGCGCTCGCTACGACAGTATCCTCGATCATGATGGGAGCCTCGTAGCGTAGAGCGATAGCTATCCCGTCACTTGGCCGGCAGTCTATGATCTCAGTGCGTGAGCCCTGGCTGAGGTGAAGCTTGGCATAGAAGACCCCTTCCTCCAGGGAATCGATATGCAGCGCATCAAGCGTGATATCAAACCTCCGGAAGAGGTCTACGACGAGGTCATGGGTGATCGGCCGGGGAAGCATCTCGTTGATCAACGCGTTGTTTATCGATATTGCCTCCCATAATCCGACATATATGGGTATTGTGCTATCGCCCCCCGCATCCAGGACGACGGTCGGTGCCGCCCCCATCTCGCTCACCGACATGAACACACCGCGCACCCGGCAACTTTGAGCTGTCATGTGATCTGACATGAGCCTGATAACGTTTAAACCTTGGGGTAGATCACCGCTGCCTTCTGGCGCGGATACGAAACTCACGCCGCACGATGGAGAGGCCCGGCAGCAGACCGAGGAAGATATTAAGGTAGTAGAGGATCAGCCGCCAGAGGAGGACGAAGATGCCGACGATCGATGACGGGATGAAGAGACTGTAGAAAGATGTGGCGCTGAGCTCCGCAACACCCGAACCCCCGGGGGTGAGCGGGATCATCATGATGACAGCGATGACGAGCTGGACAACGAACGACTCGATGAAGTAGGGCTGCTGCCCGAGCCCCAGGAGGAGCATCGATGCGATGATAAACTCGGAGAACCAGAAGAGTGCCGTGAAGAGAAAACCCCACAAAAGACCGCTCTTCCCGTGGTTCACAAACTGGACAAGAGCCTGGTTGAAGTTATCCACTTCCCGGTCGATTGTCCCCAGCAACTGCTCGAGCCGCCGTAAGTGCCAGTGCCGATCGATCCAGCGCGATATCCGTTTGAGGGCCCTTTTGAGGTGGTCCGGGTTCTTCACCGAGTAGACGAAGATCAGCACAAAGATGATGATTAAAACCCAGACGGCGCACATTATGAGACTCACGCCGCTGAACCCTGAGGCAAGGCCGCTCCAGTACCGACCGAGGAAGAGCATGGCAAAAGCTCCCGCCGCCCCGAGGACGATCCCGTCGATGACCCGTTCCATGATGACGATAGCGGTGGCGTCCCCGATGGTGACTCCTGCCCGGTAGAGTTCGTGGATCCGGACCGGTTCGCCGCCCGCCTGTGAGGGAGTGACCGCAGCAACGAGCATGTTCGCCAGAACCAGGTTCAGGCAGTATTTGAAACCCACCTGGTAACCGAGCGACGCTGACATCTTCTGGATGCGGAGCGCCCAGAACCCGAGCGAGAGGATGTGGAGGAGGACGGCAAGGATCAGGTAGAAGAGGTTTACGCGGCTGAGATACTCGATCGTCATCTCATCGACGGTGAAGTAAAGGACCCCCGCCATAACGAGAGCGCTAAACCCGATCGAAACGAGCAGCCACTTCCACTGAGACTTCTCCATTCTTCCCGCTCCCGGCTCCACGAAATCGATCCCCTGGCGCCTACCGGCACCAGAAATTCCCGATTTTCCGAAAATTACCTGAAATTGAACTAATAAGGTATCGTATAGCTACTATTTTAATCGGTGGTTTTATCAGTGGAACAGGCAGATACCAGATCCGTCAGGAAGGGAGAGCCACTGGAACCAGACTGGAATTCCCCGTGGGATGGTGGTCCGGGTCGGCCATCTCACTCCGAGGGATCTGCATGTGAGACGGATCGGCAGTCGCACGCGAGAAGACCGGGGAAGTTCGCGAAGGGGAGTGTAACGCCCGGCAACCGAACTTCGTGCCCTTCTGCATGAAACGATGGATGCGACAACCCGCTAGACCGTAAAGAGGCCGCGTTCGCCGGTGACCCGCAACAGCCCTGCCCTGATACCGGCATCGAGCCAGGCATACCCGTAACTGAACCGGGCGAGGGCGCCGGCGAGGTCGCCCGCCTCGAGGTGTTCTGCCCCCTCGACATACCAGAAGCGTGCCGCAGCGTGGAGGTCCCCCGAGCCCGCATGCAGCGGACTTGCCTCGTCCGGTCCCGGTTCGACCATAGCGAGGGCCGAATGCAGCATCCGCTGGTAGCGGTGGGTCTTCTCGTGGAGGTGGGCGCTCTCCGTATCAGGGATGCGGACGTCGACCTCACCGGGAGGATGGGCGGCGAGTGGTGCGAGCAGCCCGAGCCTACAGCCGCAGTCAAGCCAGCCGAGGCCGTAGGCAAACCCGGCAAGTGCGTTCACCAGATCGCCGGACCGGAGAAACGTTCTCCCGTCGCTCTCGTATGCGGCGGCCATCTCGAGCACCTCTTCTGCCGCCCGGTGGAGAAGGGTCTCCTCCGGGACAGCGATACCGGTCCGGGAAAGAGCCTGCGCAAAGAGGGCTCCATAGTCCTCGAGGGTCATAAGCCCGCAAAGATCTCCAGGTACTCCCGCTCCATGGGGTGGAGGTCGGCCGGGACGACGAGGACATGGAGCGGGGGGCCAAACTCAGTCTCTCTCAGTTTCGCACCGGAGCCCGCCGCAACCACCGGGCTCTCCGAGCCCGCCCGGGCGATGCCCACGTAGAGAGCGGGCGGCTCGATGCCGCGCATCTCAGCCATCTCCTCGATGATGCCGATTGCCTCCGGGATACACATGTAGCGGTCCTCCTGGATATCGAGGTAGACCAGCGTGTGCAGGTTCAGGCCGAGGTTTGCCGCGATCGTCTCGATGGGGGTCGTCGGGAACCAACCCTTCGCCGGAAACGGAACCGAACAGGACTTCCCGAACCGGTAGTTCTGGAGCCCGGAGAGACCACAGACCGCGCTCGATATCGACGAAGCATGGATGATCGACGTCGCGACCCCGAGGACAGCGGCACGCATCCGCAGATCAGCGTGCGTCGTCGAGACCATGGGGTCTCCCCCGGTCAGGAATGCCACCCGGCCGCTCGCGGCTCGCTCTATGATTTCATGGGGGTCCTGCTCGACGTCCTCCCTCGTGAGCACCCTGATCTCCCTCCCGAAGAACGCCTCCATCTCCGTGACATCGGTCCCCATCAGCCGGGATGTATACGCCTCCAGGTAGACAGTATCTGCACCCCGGACATACTCGAGACCCTTGAGAGATATATCACCAAGGTCATAGAGCCCGAGGCCCACAAACGTCAGCATGGCCGGCCCCCTCCCAGGACATGCAGAGGGCCAGGACCAGGCCATCTTCTCATCATCATCCTTCAGATATCAGCCTTTCATCATCGTAGAAGTAACGGATCCAGGGAGCTGCCCTCACCGCGGATGCCAGGGTTGCAGAACGCACCGATGATTGCCAGAGACACGGTCACCGGTTGAGATCGCGGTCGTCCTCCTCACCCACGCCCGGGCAGAACGAGGACGTTCGTGGCGGCCCGCAGGCCCCCATCAATCAGCGGGATGCCGGTTCTGCAGCAATACATCTCTGCGTGAGACCTTATGCCAGGATGCGGTAAATAAGGCCTCCGATAAGGAGCCCGAGGGAGACTGTGTAGGCCGTGACCGCGAGCGTGATCCGGGAGCCGACCTCGCGCAGGAGGACCGTGATGGTCGCAAGGCAGGGGATGAAGAGAACGGTCACGATGGCAAAGATGTAGAGCTGGAGCGACGTGAGCACCGCCCCGAGATCTGCGGTGCCTGCAAGGATCGCAAGGGTCTCAAACGCCATCTCTTTCCTGAGGATCCCAAAGATCAACGCTGTCGCCGAGTATCCGGGGAGGCCGAGGAGGGCCATGGTGTAGGGTTCCACTACCCCTTCAAATGCGGTCATGACACCGAAGAATTGGAGCAATCCGAGGACGACGCTCCCCGCGAGGAGGAGGGGCATGGCGATGAAGAGGAACTCAGAGAGGCGTGACCAGGCCTTCTTCATCACCAGTCCCGGATCAGGTTGACGAAGCGGGACCATCTCCATGATCATCCCGAACTGCTCGCCGGGCGTTACGCGGGAGAGGACGAGCCCCGTGAGGAGAATCAGGACAAAGACGATGATATATACGCTGAACGCCGCCCCGATACCGACGAAACCTGCCACAATCCCGGCGATGATGACGGTCCGTGCCGAGCAGGGAACCATCGCGACCAGGAACGAGGCGATGATGCGTTCGCGCCGGGAGCGCAGAAGCCGTACGCTCATGATCGCCGGCACGTTGCACCCGAACGCCAGGGTAAGGGGAATGACCGCACCGCCGTGCATCCCGAGCCGGTGCATGGCGTTATCGGCGAGGAACGCGGCCCGGGTCATGTATCCTGAATCCTCAAGGACCGAGATGATGATATAGAAGAGAAAGACGTACGGGAACGCTATCCCAAAGCCGGCCTGGAGCGCGAGCAGGATGGATATTCCCAGTGTCTCTATCAGCGGCGGCAGCCCGAAGGCGATGAACGGCTGAAGCGCAAAAACCTCGAATAATTCGACGATCGCCTCTTCGAGAAACGATCCCACTATGAATACCAGGAGGAGCATCCCCGCAAGGACCCCGACGAGAATGGGGATCCCCGGGATCACCCGTGTCAGGATGCTGTCCAGGTCAACCCGAGGGGGCGGCGCCTCTTTCTTGATGATGAGGTCGGCGAGCTGGCGGGCGGCGTTGTGCCGGTTGGCGGCGATGATCTGGGCGGCCGTCATCCGGTGCCGGGACTCGATCTCGTCGACAATCATCCGTGCTGCCTCGAGCAACTCCGGGTTATCGCCAAAACCCTGGAGTGCCTGGATACTCTCCCTCCGGTCGGCCCCAAACATCTTCCCGAGACTCCGGATAGCGGCCTCTATGTGGTGGTCGTAGGGAACCTCCACCCCCGATGGCCTGGTGGCGGCAAGGGCCGCCGGGATGATCTGGTCGATGTTCTTTCCCAGCGATGCAGCAGTCAGAATAACGTCGACGCCGAGGAGGTCGCGGAGCGGGTCAGGATCGATCTCGAGTCCCTGTTTTACGGCTTCGTCGGCCATGTTCAGCACGACGACCATCGGGAGGCCGTACTCGGCCACCTGGAGGAGGAGGTAGAGGTTGCGTTCGAGGCGCGTGGCGTTCACGACCACGATGACCACATCGATCTCCTGCTGATCCAGGTAGCGGCGGACCAGGGTTTCTTCGTCTGAGTCCCCTTCGAGCGAGTAGATACCAGGGAGGTCCACAAGCTCGATCATCTCGCGCTGGAAGCAGGTGTTACCCCGCTGCAGCTCAACAGTGGTTCCGGGATAGTTGCTTACCTCCACACCGAGACCGGTGAGCTGGTTGAAGATCAGGGATTTGCCCACGCTGGGGTTGCCGACCAGCGCAAACCTCATGGACAAGACTCCACGATGACCGATGCGGCGATCTCAGGACTGATAGCGATATCACAGCCTTTTACCCTGACGACGACCGAGAGGTTCGGGAGCTTCCGCCGGATCTGCACGATCTCGCCGGGGAAGATACCGAGGTCAAGCAACCTTCGGTTCCGCCGGGCCCCCCGTACCATCGCCACACGGACGGTGTCCCCTTCCTCGCAGTCGAGCAGCGTACAGGCGCTCCGTCCCCGGCACCGTCCCATACGCCCCGGAGGGGGTCGGGCGCCGTCCATGTAGGAGGAGAGACGGTCGATGGTATCGTCGGAGATGCCGTGCTCGAGCGTGCAGGCTTCCCGGCTTGCTGCGCCCTCCTCGATGCCGAGCACCTCGCTTAAGAAGCACTGAAGAACGCGGTGTTTCCGGGCCACCCGTGATGCAACCGTCTTTCCTTTATCGGTCAGCCGGACAGCGTCATCTGGCGCCCGCTCCAGGTATCCTTCCTTAACGAGGGAGGCGACGGTAGCCTCAACAACTGCCTGCCCGGTGCCGAGTGCTGCCGCTATCTCTCGCAACGTCGCCGGTTGCCTGCCGTTCCCCGTGACCGTGAGGATCGTCTCAAGGCAATCCTCAACTGTGGAGGGAAGCATGTTACAGCTTCTTGCATCTCCATCAGTTTATGGATTTGGTTGATGCCACATTGGCGGTGAATCCGTCTGATACCCCCTGCCCGGCCAATCGATGGGCATACCTCTGACGATGTAGCGGGTGGGGGAGAAGTTAACGCCTATAGGGTTTCGCGGACGATCGATGATCATGGAGAGGCCCAGGAGGCAGGTCACGAACAGGGACGTTGCCGGGCAGCTCGCGCTCATGGGGCGGCTGCTTGAGGTCGCGGGAGATGACCGGCACCGGGCCGCGGCCTACGCGCGGGCGGCACGGCAGATCAAGCACCTTTCCTTCCCGGTCACCGGGCTCGATGAGGAGGCGCTCACCCGCATTCCGGGTATCGGGGTCCAGATAGCCAGACAGATCCGTGAGATCGCCGGGAAGGGAACGTTTCAGGAGCTCGAGGAACTGCGAGCCACCATCCCGGGATCGGTCATCGACCTCCTCGATGTTGCCGGGGTGGGGCCGCGGACCCTGCACACCCTCTGGAAGAGGCTTGGTATCAGGACGATCGATGACCTGGAGGCGGCGGTGAAGGGCCGCCGGATCAGGAGCCACCCGGGGTTTGGCGCAAAAAAGGAAGAGGCGATCGGGAGGGGGATCAGACGGTACCGTGAGAGGCCTGACTGGATGATCCGCCCAGAGGCGGACGCCGTGCTCGGAAGCGTGGCGGCGCTCTTTCCGGATGGGCAGTATGCGGTCGCCGGGAGTTATCGCCGGGGCGCAAGCACCCTCAGAAGGATCGATATCGTCACCACCGCAGACCTGGTCGCCTTCGTGGACCGCCTCTCGACCGCCGGCGGTGCGGTCACCGGCGTGAATGAGGAGGAAGTCTCGCTCTCGCTTCGCGGTGCCCGGGTGAACATCAGGTTCACCGAACAGGCGCGGTACGGCACCGCGCTTCTCTGCGCCACCGGCTCCCGGGAGTTTTTAGCCAGGCTCGCCGGGGTGGCGCAGGAACTGGGCTACCGGCTGGAGCCAGGCGGCCTCGTGGACTCTGCAAGTGGCCGCTTGCAGACATTCGGGAGCGAGGAGGAGGTCTTCAGGTTCCTCGGGATGGCGACTATTCCGCCTGAGTTGCGCGAGAACCGCGGCGAGGTCGAACTCGCCCTCAGTCACGCCCTCCCGGATCTCGTCGAACTCTCAGATCTGCGTGGAGACCTCCATGTGCATACGACATGGAGCGACGGCCGCCAGTCGCTTGAGGATGTGGCAGCGGCAGGGGATGCCAGGGGGTACGAGTACATCGCGATCACCGATCACTCCTCGCGGGTGAACCTGGATGCCCTCGCAAGGCAGCAGGCCGGGATCGAGCGGGTCAACCGGCGGCATACCTGCCAGCTCCTCGCCGGGATAGAGGTGGACATAAGGAGCGATGGCAGCCTCGGGTACCCAAACAGGGTTCTCGCAGACCTTGACCTGGTAATAGCCTCGGTCCATTCGGGGCTTGGTCAGGACCCGGATCTCCTGACCAGGCGCGTCCTCACCGCGATGGAGAACGAGCATGTTGATATCATCGGCCATCCCACCGGGCGTCTCCTCGGCCGGAGGCCACCATACGCGATCGATCTCGCACGGGTGATCGACTATGCGGCCGTGACGGGGACTGCGCTCGAGATCAATGCATCACCTCACCGGCTGGATCTTGAGAGTATTTATATATTGCAAGCGAAAAATAAAGGAGTGAAACTGGCTGCAGGGACCGATGCCCACCAGGTGGGCGAGTTTTCGAATATCTGCCACGGCATCACGCTGGCGCGCCGGGGCTGGTGCGCCACGGCCGACCTTGTAAATACCCTCTCCCTACCTGAACTGCTGGAGTGGCGGTCGTGATCTACCGGTTCTACGAGAAGAGACTCCTCGCGGACCTCCACACGCTCCCGGAGCAGATCTGCTTCATGATCACCGAGCAGGATATGCTCGACGCCCCGGACAACCTCTACCTGGCCACCGGGTGGTGCCGCGATCTCGGGATCAGGAGCGTCATGTTCCATATCAGCACCGACGATCCTGCCAGGCTGGAACGCTGCCTGCCGCTGATCCGCAAAATCTCCTCGATCGCACGCCTGACCCTGCACTACGGGGATGAGAGTGAGGTCAGCGGGGAGGGTATGGACGTGACGATAGCGATCGGTAAGAGCGGGCGGAAAGAGATCGCCGACTGCGTGAGAAGGATGGCTGAAGACGGGGTGGATCCGGCATCGGTTGATGAGGAGATGCTGGAGTCGTACCTTACGTTCAAGTACGAGCCAGACCTTGTTATCAAGACCGGCGGGGACCACCTGACTGATTTCCTTATCTGGCAGTCAGTCTACTCCGAGCTCTTCTTCCTCGATGTGAACTGGGCCCTGCTCAGGAAGGTAGATTTTCTCAGGGCGCTTCGAGACTTCCAGTCCCGGGCGAGGCGGTTTGGGAAGTGACGCTCCCCGGGCCGGCGCCTGGCGTAGCGTCCATACAACCATTATCTGGTGCAAAGACTGTGGGGTTACTGGAGCATTTCACCTATACTGGAGATTCTGGTGCATGAGGACGTGGTGCCTCTCTTGCGCGAACCAAATCCCACAGACCTCGCGGCTTCGCGCTCTTCGCGCGAGACGATGGTGACAATTGGATGGAATGCTCCAGCGGTGCATCAACGCATCGTGACTGCTCCCCCTCCTCATGTCGGGGGCATCTTGGGTATTATCCCTGAGATTGCAGCCCCAATCTCACAATTGTGAGAGATGTAGGACATAATAGAGGTATCTGAGGACGGCATTCATCCCACGACTGAAGTCGAGGGCATTCTGCCGGTTTTCTTCGTAATTTAGGGGTTGAGGGAGAGGATCGCCTGAGACCTGATGACTCATCAAGGGTACCGTTACGTGCGTTCCTTGAGGCGCATGCGCTGGTCGTAGACCCGGATCGCCCGCAGGAGGTCAATCTTCCGGAACGCCGGCCAGTAGGGGGCGCAGAAGTAGACAGCAGATTCGTGGCCGTTTGCGAGCCAGGGGAGGAAGTTGGATGTCCGGTAGTCGTTACCGGTGCGGATGATCAGATCGACGGGAGGTATGGGCGCTCCCCGGTTGAGGTGGCTCTCGACGGTCATGGGGTTGATAACCTCAGGATCGATGACGCCCTTCTTCACCCCATCCAGTATTGACCGGGCGGCATGCACGATCTCGTTCCGGCCGCCGTAGGCAAGCGCGATGTTGATATAATAATCATCGTAGTGCAGTGTCGCCTTCTCCGCGGCATCGATGGTCGTCAGGATATCGTCAGGCACGAGAGACCGGTCCCCGATCATCCGCACCCTGATACGTTTTTTATGCACCCGCTCGTCGGTCAGGACGGCGGCAAACTTCTCCTGAAAAAGCGCAAAGAGCGATTCCAGTTCGCTCTTCTCCCTCCGAAAGTTCTCGGTGGAGAAGGCATAGAGTGTGATGTGCCGCACGCCGAGTTCACAGGCCCAGTCAAGGACCCGCTCCGTTGTGTCAGCCCCGAGCCGGTGTCCGATCGCTGTGTCGAGCCCCTGGTCCCTAGCAAACCGCCGGTTTCCGTCCTGGATCACCGCCACGTGCCGCGGAATGTGCTTCACCTGCCACCGGAGATAACGTTCGTAGAGAGGCTCAATCCTGGAACGCAACATCGATCGGCGTCACCTCCACCACCATACCTCCGTTCGGGTAGCGCTCGACGACATACTTCTTGCCCTGCACCAGGCCAGCATGGTCGACGAGCACCCACCACGCTGTTTCAACCCTTCCCTCACAGATCTCATAGTCATCCTCATCAAGACCGTCCAGGAACCCGTTGAGAGGACCCGCCGGCTCGAGCACCCCGTAGACGACCGTCCCATCATCAGTCACCTCTTCAAACGGGCGAGCGGTGTTGGCAGCGACCCGCTTCAACCGTTCCCGCAGCTGGACTGAGTCCTTGAAGACCGACGAACAGAAATGCACCTTTGGATCGGCAGGGAGTTCCTCTACCCACTGCCGGGCGCCCCGCACGGCGTTGTGCAGTCCGTCCTCGGGCTCGAGTCCGCGCTCACGCATGGCGGCGGCGCAGGTCTCCCCCCACTCCAGTTCATTGATGTTGAGGAAATCGAGGAGCGGCAGCGCGGCGGCGAGATCCCCGAGCCCGGGGAGCGACGGAACCTCGATGCCGATGGTAAATCCCATCCGGCGGGCGAGGGCGGCGGAACGAGCGTAGTCGGTCTCGAGAATGCGCGACCAGGATTCTTGTGGCGGGTGCAGCCTGACCTCGTCGACCAGCCCCTGCAGACGTCCGAGCATGGACGCATCCGGCGCAAGGCCGGTGTAGAGGTGGATCTGGTGATCGGGGCCGAACCGCTCCTTGAGGAGGATGCAATAGTCCACCACCCGGTCGAGGACGAGCAGGGGTTCGCCACCGGTGACCCCGGTGCCAAGAGCGCTCATGGTCTCGGCCTCTTTGATGATATCAGAGGGAGTTGTTACCCTTCGATCGTTTGCAAACACCACATCCCGGCCCTTCCTCTCACGCGAGAGCGGGCAGTACCAGCAGGTGCGATGACACCGTCCGGTCACGAAGAGGACCATCTTTGCTCCCTGATGACAGAGGACGCATCCGGGGCTCAGGTATTGCCCTCCGGGGGCCACTCCCGACTCTTGTGGCATCTTGTTCTATACCTATGGGTAGGCAGAGATGAAAAGAGTTGATGGTCAGGGAGGGGGGAGCCTGGTGAGGCGGCCTGTTCTTGAGCAAAAGTACTTCACTTCCGATATCTCCGGTAGAGCCGCGCACAAAGCACAAACGCAGATGAGCAGGAGGGAGGGGGCAGAAGATGCCTTCCACCCTACAAGATCGCGAGACTCTCCTCAGCCTCGACGGGTGCCTCGCGCCCACCCGGATCCTCATCGACCCGTCCTGACTTCCAGATTCGCCCCTCATCCACAAGATCCGTGTAGTCATCGAACCAGTAAGCCTCCGGGTTGCTCCTGTAGACCATAAACCGCCCGATATCCTCCGGATCTGCCGCCTGATTGTACTTAAAGAAGGTGTACTCGTCAGTCACCCCTACCACCTCGATCTTGCCAGTGGCATGCGACATAACAAACCTCGCCTGCTTGGAGAGCCCCGAGCAGGTCGCCCGCGCCCGCTCGAATATCCGGTACGACTCCTCCACCGGCACCGCAAACGGCCGGTTCCCGATCGTGGGCCGGCACTGGAAGACATAGTAGGGACTGACCCCTATGAACGAGAGCCGCCCAAGAAGCCTCGATAGCACCGCCGGATCATCGTTAATGCCCCGGATCAGGGGTGTCTGGTTCATGAAAACCGCCCCAGCGCCCTGCAGGAGCGCCACCGCCCGGCACGCAGCCTCGGTCAGCTCCCGGGGATGGTTGAACTGGACCATGATGTAAATACTCCTCTCGTCAAGGCTGCTATACTCCCTGATCACATCCAGCAGGGCAGGATCGTTGATGATCCGATAGGGATTGTATGCCGGCATCTTCGTCCCGATCCTGACGATTCGGACGTGTTCAATCTCCCGGAGCCGGGCGAGGATCTTCCGCAGGCGACTCGTATCGAGGATCAGAGGATCGCCCCCAGTGAGCAGGACGTTCGTGATCTCAGGATGAGCCCTGATGTAGGCAAGCCCCTCTGAGATATCCCTGTTCACCTCGCGGGCGTCATCGATGAAGAGGCGTTTGCGGAAACAGTACCGGCAGAACCCGCCGCATTGATCACTCACCAGCAGGAGAGCCGTCTCCCGGTACTTATGCTGCAACCCCGGCGCCCGGGTGTAGAGGTGCTCCGACGATGGGTCCAGGCGCCCCCAGGGCTCAAGCTCCTCCAAGGTCGGTATGATCAGCCGCCTGATCGGGTCCTCCGGGTCATCCCAGTCTATCAGTGAGAGGTAATAGTCATTCGATCGGAACGCAAAAAGATCAGTTACCGGCGCGAGACGAGCGCGCTCCTCTGCGCTGATCTCGGCAATCTTATCGAGCGATGATATATATGTTGGATTCACGTTTTTCTTCTCCACGTTGACACCTCCCGTTACGTGGCACGGTCAGAAGCAGTCGGGAACAGGCCGCATGAGAGCGAACAATTAAGAAGGTTAATCCATCAACACACGGGATTCATGAGGGTGTTCCCATGCTCTCTCATACAGGAAACCATTGCCCGACATGCGCCTATGAGTGTCGGGTCACTTCTGGGCAGAGAGTAACCATGTGAGTATATAAGCTTTATGACTAGAAACCGCAAAAAGGCAGCAGAAATCCCCGTTTCCCGGGATAACCGGCAAAAACAGGGTCACTTCCTCTTCCGGGCCATAGAGAGGATATCTACCATATATCTCCCTTCCTTCTCCAGCCCGACAACAACCTCATCAGATCTGGCCAGTTTCTCGATATTCAGTTCGTACGAACCAGGAGCCAGGATACGAATACTCTCGATCCGCTCAAAGACCTCGATCTCTTCTCTCTTTCGGTCCTCACGAACCTCAAGCACATCCTCCCCGGTATCCCGGGCGATCTCCTCGATCGACTTCTCTTCCAGCACGTCATCGTGTCGCCCGGCCTCACGGACGTAGAGAAACTTCTTCCCGCCGCAACTCGGACAGCCTTTCAGTATCTTCGTCGAACCATCTTTGAATTCCCTGCCGCATTGCGTACACTTGTGAGGCATCCGTATCACCCAAAATCCAATTCACTTGGAGGAGACCCACGCACTGATAAGGTCCTTCTCTTTCTTGATAGTCTTAAGCTGGTTGGCCGGCCCGATCACGGTCAGCCGGGCCTCAGAGCGCTTCCCGCCGAAAAGTTTCGCCAGAAAACCATCGGAACTCTCCTTGACAGGATAGGTCTCCATCTCGATACCCGAGAAACCATCGGGCGTGATCTCCCGCATCGTAATCTCAATGAGCTTGCTCTGCTCGTCAGGCGCGAGACCCTTCTCCAGGACGACTATGTTTCCCTCCATAACATCGTCAAGAATCAAGCGGATCTTCTCCATCGCTGTGAGCCGGTCGAGGCGCTCTGCCGAAATAAGGTCTATCTGTACACCCTGAATCATCTCCATCACCTAAAGTAGGCCGTCATCTTCTCATACAGTTCATCCACGTTAGTTCCCTCCAGGCTTGATATGGCAACCATAGGGTGCTGGGGAAACGCACTCTTAATCCGCGCTGGGGAGGCGTCAGGAAGGTCATTCTTGTTCGCGACGATCAAGATCGGGAGTTTCCTGCTCTCGATGATCCCCACCATCATGATGTTCACCTGCTGGAAGGGGTCCTGCGTGGCATCGAGCATATAGATGACGCCGTCGATGTCCTCACGGAGCCAATGCATCGCCTCAGCAACCCCTTCGGTAGCTTCCCGTGCCCGCTTGACCGCCTCCTCCTTCTCCAGGCCGTACTCAATGAACTCTTTATAGTCGATCTTGGTTGTCACGCCCGGCGTATCAACGATGTCGAAGGTGATCGAGCTGCCGTTCTTACCCGTGATGGTAATATCCTGCTTGCGCCGCACACGACGTGTTTCGTGTGGCACCTCGCTGACCGGCCCGACCGCATCACCGGTCCAGTCCCGCACGATCCTGTTTGCGAGCGTCGTCTTACCAGCATTTGGCGGCCCGTATATCCCAATCCGGCAGACCCGCTTCCCGAAGAACACATTAAAGAACTGCGAGATCTTTTGTTTTGTACGAACTAATAAATTCATCTGGTACCCTCTGATAGACCTTTTCTTCTATACTCAGGTTAGGTATGGAACTCCTAAATAAATATAATTATATGTTCCTTCTGGCGGATCGTTCATTTTTAGAGGAACTAGCGACAATCTCAGGGCGAGAGAATTCTTTTATACTGTCAAAACCTAGATACACGTAGAGTAGGATGAGCGGCTCTTATAGCGACCGGATCAGGAGAATCCATGATGAACAATAACGACACCATCCACTTCGAGACACGCATTCCAGTCAGAGAGGTCATGCGGAGCCATCCAACGACCATCGATGCGGGGGAGACAGTAGCCCGTGCGGCACAGGCAATGTGCCGTGATGAGGTCGGTAGCTGTATCGTGCTACAAAACAACCTTCCTACTGGAATCGTCACAGAGGAGGATATCAACTGCAAAGTCGTGGCAAAAGACTTAAAGCCGAGCAGTGTTCACGTCCACGAGATCATGAGCACCCCGCTGATCACCATCGGCGTCGACAAGCTGGTCGGTGATGCATCAGCGATGATGGTGAAACACCGCGTCCGCAGGCTTCCTGTTGTTGAGAACCAGCTGGTCATCGGGATCGTGACGGTCCGGGATATCCTCACCGTTGCATCCGAGTTGAACGAACTGCTGGCTGACCTCGTCGAGATCAACCGCGAGGAGACTTACGCCATGGGTGTCTGCGACCGGTGCGGGAACATCTCCGACAACCTTTTGCGGATTGACAACCTTATGCTTTGTCCCGTCTGCCGGGAGGAGGAGCAGTTATTATGAAGGTGGCCGCGGACCTGATGGTGAATATACCCATCCTACGCTACGATGATTATGTTACAAAGGCGCGCGGCGTCCTCCGGGATGACGTCTTCCGTGAACTCTACGTCGTGGATGAAAAAAACCGGCTGATGGGTTATCTTGATATCTCCGACGTTCTCCGGGTGGTAGACACCAAATCAAACATTACCATCAAGGGTTTTGTCAGGGAGGGGGCCCAGGTAGCCCTGGATACCCCCCTCATAGAGGTCGCTCGGGCCATAATGGATGCCTATACCAATAGTGCCGCAGTCGTCGACGAAGGCGGTGTGCCCCGGGGAGGGGTGCTCTTCTCCGAACTCTTCCCGATCCTGATCTCCCGCCGCACCATCTCCGGCAGGGTCGGAGACGTCATGTCGCGGGAGCCCGTCACCTGCGCGCCCGAGGACCCCATACACAAGATCTATAACCTGATCGTCTCCAGTGGTTTTATCGCGTTTCCAGTAGTGCAGGAGGACGAGGTCATCGGCATCGTCTCCCGCCGCGATCTCCTTCGCGCTGGAAACATCCGCATATCGGTGAAGAATCAGGCGGACACCACCGTGAGCCGGGTAATGACAACACCAGTCATCACCGTGACACCTGACGACCAGGTAGCCACGGCGGCAAGATTGATAGTCGACCATGATATCAGCATCCTCCCGGTCATCGATGAGAGGAAGAGGATCGTTGGTGTCATCGACCGTCATGATGTCGCAAGCTGCCTTGTTCCGTAAGTAGATTTCTTAATATCAGAGGAGTGATACCGTGCAACCGAGACCAAATAATTCTGCGAAGAAACCAGCTGACAGGCTCCTGAAGATGCCAGGCAAACTCGACCGTGGACCTGTTGACTTCAAGACAAAGATCGCCGAGCATGAAGGCGAGATTATGGCGATCGCTACCAGGAACGTCATCACGGCACAGCAAACCACCCCGATCATCCAGGCTGTCGAGATCATGAGCAAGGAGGGGTTTCGTAGGTTGCCGGTCGTTGATCCCGGAACCCACCGTCTCCGGGGGATCGTGACCGTCAGCGACGTCATCAACTTCATGGGCGGCGGCGAGAAGTTCAACCTCGTGCAGGTAAAACACGGAGGCAACTTCCTCGCTGCTATCAACGAAGAACTGCACGAGATCATGACGCCACAGCCAGTGACCATGCCTGTCACCGGAAGCATCAGCGATGCAGTCAATATCATCATCAACCAGAAGATTGGAGGGATCCCCATCATCGACGCTGAGGGGAGTCTGCGAGGTATCGTGACTGAACGTGATGTGATGAAGGCGCTCACCACCGAAAACTCGAATCGCACGGTGGAGGATATCATGAAATCGCCGGTGCGCGTCACCAGTCCTGACACCCCTATCGGCAAGGTCTGCGAGGAAATGGTGAAATGCAGGTTCAGGCGTCTCCCGGTCGTCGTGGACGACGTTCTCTGTGGCATCGTTACCGCGACCGATATCATGAACTATCTCGGCAAAGGTAAGGCGTTTGAGCAGCTGACGACCGGCGACTCAGCCGAGGTGATGGGGGCGCCGGTCCGGTCGCTCCTCTCCGGGGAACTCTATACCACCACCCCCGACCGGAACATCCACGATATCACCATCGAGATGATCCAGAAAGGTATCGGGGCGTTTCCTGTCATAGAGAACTCGCACCTTGTCGGACTCGTAACCGAGTACGATCTTGTGAAGGCATTTGCAGAGGAGTGATCTTGCTGTATGCGTGCCGCTGATGTGATGTCTTCTCCGGTGTACGTCATCGCGCCGACCGATAACGTCGCCTATGCGCGAAATCTTATGCTCAAACACCGCGTCTCGCGACTCCCTGTCATGAATGGGGATGAACTTCAGGGTATCCTCACCAAGAAGGATATCGGCTACCGGCTCAGGCAGAGGGGACCGCTGTGGCGGCGGCGACCCATCGACCGGATCCCGGTGAGCGTCCTGATGACAGAGGATCCCGTCACCGTGACGCCGGAGACCAGCGTCCATGATATTGCAGTAAAGATGCTCGACCATGACATATCAGGGCTGCCCGTGGTCGAGAACGGGAGGGTGACAGGTATCGTCACCAAACTGGATATCATGCGCTCCGCCTACCTGCGTGGGCTCTCTGCCCGGGTCGATGAGATTATGGGGGAGGCGATCACGGTCAGCCGTTACCACTCCCTGGACCATGTCATCGACGTAATGAGGGAGAAGAACAATAAAGTTATCGTTGTTAACGCGAATGGTAGCATTGCCGGCATCATTACGGAGAGCAACCTTGCATTTTATGAGTACCTGGATGAGCGGATGGACCTGCCCAGGAAGGATGTTACGCTCCTCCGAAGAGAGGAGCCGGCGGGGCAGAAACGCTTCAGGTACGTCGTTGAGGTATCGGCAGTTGCAGAGGACATCATGAGCCGCCCGGTCATCACCATCTCTCCCGATGCGTCCCTGCAGGATGCGGTCGGACTGATGCTCGAAAACCAGATCAACAGCCTCGTGGTCGTGGAAGATGGAGATATCCGTGGTCTGCTCAAGAGAGATGACATCATCAAGGTTGTGGCAAGATGAACGACAAATTTCAGTTACTGGTCAAGGACGTGATGGCAAAACCGGTCACCATCGCAAAGTCCGCTTTTGTCAGCGAAGCACTCAAGAAGATGCTCGATGAGAACGTCGACCCGCTCATCGTGACCAACAACGGTATGGTCATCGGCACAACGTCCCGTGCGGCGATCGCCGAGGCGCTTGGGAGCAGGAAGACCCAGGCGCTGAAAGCCACTTCCATTCATGTCGCAAACACGGTCGAGGAGGATTTTACCTCCGCATACCCGGACCAGAAGATCGATATCCTGGTGCCACTGCTCCAGCACTACAAGTTGATCGTGGTCTTCGACTCTGAACACCGCCTCATCGGGCAGGTGACGGCAGGCGATCTCCTGAAGGTTCTCCGGCCGCCGGGCAGGCTCCTGGACGTCATGGAACCGGTCTACACCATTCAGGTCGATGAGCGGGCCGTCCACCTCCGGCGGAGGATGCTGGATGGTAATATCGACCGTTTCATCGTCGAGGATGACGACTGCGTCCTCGGCATCGTCACGGAGACCGATGTCGCAAAGGCACTCTACGCGCTCAAAGACATCGTGGAGGGGACCCGCCAGGAGTTCCGGATCAGGAACCTCCTTGTGCGTGACATTATGAGCACACCCCTGATCACCGTGGATGCAGACACAGATGTCTCGGACGCCATCGATCTGATGCTCAAGAAGAACATAAGCTCCGTCCCGGTCACACAGGACGGTAAGATCGTGGGCGTCGTTACCAAAAACTCACTCATCCAGGCCCTCTGAGAGGGGCAGAGACCACCTTTTTCCGGGTGGGTGCTCAACGCTCTGTAGCATCCACTCCACCTTTCCTTCGGGCTCTTCGCGGCAACGCGCGAGGTTTCGGGTGGGAGGGAATGGTACGGCCTCACGTGGGAATTCGCAAAGCCCTGACGGGGACCGTACCGTGCATCCACCGAACGCCGCGTCCCTTGCGGCAACGCGTGGATCGCAATCACTGTCCCCACACCAGGACGCCTCGCATGTGGCCGGCGATCCGTCGTGCTATCATAGATGGTACGATGCAGTAATGAGGGTACAGTAAAAGTACTGAAGAACACGGATCACATGATCATCCTCCACAGTTTCTGGACAGATGGGCCCGCGGGGGCGTTTCACATCTGGGGAGAGGACCCCACCCTGCCCCGGAAAGCGCCGGCGCGGCGGGGCAGGAAGCCCAAAAAACCACCAACCCTCCCACACCCGTTTGCGGCCGGCCACGCCGCGCTCACCGTGGCACTCGGGGGGTCCGGTGAACCCGGGACGGCCACCATCCTGCTCCCGGCAGCCGGATCAGATCCCCTCCCTTCACCCGAGTGCGAACCAGAATCAGTCATGCCTGCTCAGGCGGACTGCTCTCCCTACCAGGTCCCTACCATCAGCCTGCCCATACCGGTCGCCCATCTCGCAGACCTCCCTGCAGAAACCCGATACGGAGCCACGCACCGGTTCTGGGCGGAGGCAGCACGGTTTGCCCTGGGACTCGTGGTAAGGCAGTCATTTGTGCCGGGTATCCGCGGCTGGGAGGCCCAGGTCCGGGGAGAAGACCGAGACCACGTAGCCCGGCTCGCCGCAGCGCTCCCACCGGCCTGCCTCTTCTGGGCTGCCGGAGTGGAGGGGACCCTGCCGGACCCCGAGTCCCTGGTAATGTCGTTCCTCAACCACACAGTCCATGCGATCGTCACCGGCGCCCTCAGGGACGACCAGTCACTCCTGCAGAAGCCACGAGGCCGGCCGAGAAAGACCGTTCCGCTCAGCGAACAATGGGTGGAGATCCTCTCAGGCCGCCGGGATGATCTCGCCGGCGACGCGGCTGAGATCACCCGGTTTTCCAGGGAACTCGAGGACTGGCTCTCGCCGAAGATCGCTCACGGTCCCCTCCGTGCCTGCTTCCGCCTTGAAGAGCCGGAAGGGGAGAGCGAGCGATGGCGCCTCTCGTTCCACCTCCAGGCCACCAACGACCCCGGGATTGTCATACCGGCCGCTGATGTCTGGAATAGGCGCGGAGAGACATACACGCATCTTGCGCAACGGTTTGAAGACCCGCAGGACCGGTTCCTCATCGATCTCGGCCGCGCCTCCTGCATCTACCCGGCGCTCCGATCAAGCCTCACGTCCCGGCGTCCGGCGGAGGTGTACCTAGATACCAGTGAAGCCTACGCATTTCTCAGTGAATGGGCCTCACTTCTCATCGGGAACGGCTTTGGCGTCATACTCCCCGCGTGGTGGAAGGCTACTACCTCCCGGCCTGCCTTTCACCTCAGCGTGAAGCCTGCCCGGGAGGGGGGAGGACTCGGTCTTGATACCCTCGTCTCGTACGACTGGAAGGTCGCCCTTGGAGACCGGGTGCTCTCACCTGAAGAGTTCGAAGAACTCGCAAGTCTGAAGGTTCCCCTGGTGCGGATGCACGGGCAGTGGCGAACGATCGAGAGGGACGAGATCGAAAAGGCGCTCAACGCCTTCAGGAAAAAGTACGCCGCAGGCACCATGACGACCGGCGAACTTCTCAGGGTCATCGCGGGGGCAGACCCTGACAGCCCGGCCGTGAGCAGGATCACGGCAGACGGATGGATCCAGGAGTTCCTCGACCGGCTGGCAGAAGGGGAGACGATCAAGCCCGTCCTGCAGCCTGCAGCGTTCTGCGGCACCCTCAGGCCTTACCAGCAGCGCGGGCTCTCGTGGCTCTCGTTTCTTGCACGCAACGGGTGCGGCGCCTGCCTCGCAGATGATATGGGGCTTGGAAAGACCATTCAGGTGATCGCCTACCTCCTCGCCGAAGAGGAGCGGGAATGCACGGCAGCGCCGGCGCTCCTTCTCTGCCCCACATCGATCGTCGGGAACTGGCGGCGCGAGTTCGCCCGCTTCGCACCGGATCTTACGGTCGCCGTCCACCATGGCAGCAACCGTGCCTGCGGCGACGCATTCGCCGCACAGGCCGCCGCATCCGACGTCACCATCACCACCTACCAGGTGGCGGTACGCGACGGAGAACTCCTAAAATCCGTTGACTGGAACTGCATTATCCTTGACGAAGCCCAGAACATTAAGAACCCCTCCACAAAACAGGCGCAGGCAATCCGGGCGCTCCGGGCGCCGCGTCGGATCGCGCTGACCGGCACGCCGGTGGAGAACCGCTTAACCGAACTCTGGTCGATCATGGAGTTTCTCAACCCCGGCTACCTCGGCTCGTTTAAATCGTTCCAGTCCGAGTTTGCCGTTCCGATCGAACGCTACCACGACCCTGCAGCGACCGATCGCCTCAGGGAACTGATCAGGCCGTTCGTGCTCCGCCGCATGAAGACCGACCGCTCGATCATCAGCGACCTGCCGGAGAAGATGGAGATGAAGGTCTACTGCAACCTCACGGCAGAGCAGGCGACACTCTACGAGGCGGTCGTACAGGAGATGCTCGAGCGCGCTGAAACTGCAGAGGGGATCCAGCGCAGAGGAATTGTCCTCGGGGGGCTCACCCGCCTGAAACAGATCTGCGATCACCCGGCGCTCTTCCTGCATGATAAAACCACCTTAAGCGGGAGATCCGGGAAGATCGAGCGTCTCGAGGAGATGCTCGAGGAAGTCCTGGAAGCAGGCGAACGTGCGCTCATCTTCACACAGTTTGCGGAGTTTGGAACGCTCCTTGAAGACTACCTCCGCGAGCGGTTCGGCACTGCCGTCCTCTACCTGCACGGCCGGACGCCCCGGGCGAAACGCGACGCGATGGTGCAGCGGTTCCAGCAGCCGGGAGGACCATCCCTCTTCCTTCTCTCGTTGAAGGCCGGGGGCACGGGGCTGAACCTGACAGCAGCCAACCACGTCTTCCACCTGGATCGGTGGTGGAATCCGGCTGTCGAGAACCAGGCGACCGATCGGGCCTTCAGGATCGGGCAGACCCGCGACGTCCAGGTGCACCTCATGATCGCCTCGGGAACGCTTGAAGAACAGATAGACATGTTGATCGAAGAGAAGACGGTACTTGCTGACCAGGTCCTCGGGAAAGGAGAGGACTGGATCGGGTCGCTCTCCACCGACCAGCTCCGCGACCTGCTGACTCTGCGCCGGGACGCTGTGGAGGGCTGAAGAATGGAGCCATGGTACTACTCCCCGTTTCCCCCATCCGTCCCGCGGCCGGTGAAGGGCGGCCTCAAGGCACGGAGTAAGCGGGGAGCGATCGGCGAGCAGTGGTGGTCGCAACGATTCATCCAGGTGCTCGAGGAGATGGGAAACGCTTCACGGCTGCAGCGCGGGAAACGGTATGCAAGGAAGGGGCAGGTGATCGGTATCGAGATCAGGGGAGGGGAGGTGCAGGCAGAGGTGCAGGGATCCGCCGCGAGACCGTACCGTGTCACCATCCGCCTCAGCCCCCTCAGCGACGCCGGGTGGGAGAGGGTGTTTGACATGATGGCTGCGCAGGCGATCTTTGCGGCACAGCTCCTAGCAGGTGTTGTGCCGCACGAGGTCGAGGAACTCTTTTCTGAGGCGGGGGTGTCTCTCTTTCCCACCTCAAAAAAGGATATCAGGACTGACTGCACCTGCCCTGACTGGGAGAACCCCTGTAAACACATCGCAGCGGTCTACTACCTCCTCGCAGAGCGGTTTGACGAAGACCCCTTCCTCATCTTCACCCTCCGGGGGCGAAGCAGGGATGAGGTTATGGAAGCGCTCAGGGAGCGGAGGGCGGCAGCTGAGCCTGAGGCAACGGTGGAACGGGTCAGCCTCTCCGCAGATCGCTTCTGGGGGGGTGATGGTACGCTTGCCGGGTTTGGTATCAACATCACCGGGAACGTCTCGAACGAAGGAGAGGTCCTGAAGATGCTCGGCGACTCCCCGTTCTCGATCCGGGGTGAGAACCTCTCTGCGATCCTTGCGCCAGCCTACCCGGCGGCGCAGAAGTATGCGCGGAGGATCGCAGGCATCCCGGACCGGTCGGGACCGGGAGAAGAGCCAACAGCAGACGGGGAGGGAGGTCACACGGGGAAGTCCGCGAAGTGAGGTAGCGGACCGGTCACCTCTCCTATTTCCGCACCGTTCGCGCACCTTGCGGCAACGCGCGAGGCAGGGGTGTGGAGACGGCGATGCGGCCTCGCGTGGAAGTTCGCGGAAGGGGTTTTCTGCTCACGTCTCCGTATCAGGGACTTTCTGCCCCGCTCCGGCACCAATCATTAAGGTTCCGCAACCAGAAACAAATACCTGGTGTTTCCATGAAACCAACGCAGCCAGTCAAACCGAACAAAGATGTAACGGTGCTCCTTGAGTCCATGAGCAGGACCGGTTTCCAGGGAAGAAAACTCGGGGAGTCACTCGGCGTCTGGACCAGGATGGTCAGAGATCCGGACTGCACGATATTCATGGGGCTGTCGGGCGCGATGATCCCGGCAGGTATGCAGAACATACTCATCGAACTCGTCAGGCATCGCTACATCGATGTCCTTGTCTCCACCGGCGCAAACATCTTCCACGACACCTGCGAGCATCTCGGCGTCCGGCACTACATCGGCCACCACCACGCAGACGACGCGGCGCTCTTTGAGGAGGGGATCGACCGCATCTACGATGTCTTTGCATACGAAGAGGAGTTCCGGAGCGTTGATGCAGAGATCGCCCGGTTTGCCGACGAGATCGCACCGTTCCGCGGATCTTCGCGGGAATTCATCCGACGCCTCGGGGACTGGCTCCGCGAACAGAGACCGGAAGGGCGCTCGCTCGTCGCCACCTGCGCTGAGCGCGACGTCCCGATCTTCATCCCGGCTCTTGGCGACTCCTCCATCGGCATCGGCCTCGTCATGGCACGCCGGCGCGGGATCGACGTCGATGTTGACCAGCTCGCCGATACTGATGAGATTACGCGCATGGTCGAAGAGTCGCAGAAGACCGGTGTCATCTACATCGGCGGTGGCGTGCCGAAGAACTTCATCCAGCAGACCCAGGTCATCGCCTCGATTCACGAGCAGCATCTCGGTGGACATGCCTACGCTATCCAGTACACCACCGATGCCCCTCACTGGGGCGGACTCTCAGGATGCACGTTTGAGGAAGCAATCAGCTGGGGCAAGGAGGCGCCGGAGTCTCTCCGTGTCCAGTGCTTCTGTGATGCCACGATTGCACTGCCTATTGTCGCGTCAGCACTCATCGGGAGCGGCGTCGAGCGGGCCGCCCGCAGAAAACCGTAGGATTGCCACCCTCTGCACAGCCCCTTCGCGAAGTCTGTGTTCTTTCTCCCCTCACAGCCCACCCTTCGTGCCCTCCCGCGCACTTCTGCGAGCGGCTGGAGATCACATCCCGCGCAGCCTCAAGTTAAGGTGAAATGCTCCACCAGGAAGCACGCGATGAGAGCACGACCGGTTCGCTCGGAAAGGTATGCCTTCGTCCCGCGTATCGCCACGCACTGCCTGCTCCCGCCCCGGTTGTGATTCCCACCACGATCCACGCCCGGGAACAAGCACCTGAACCGAACAGGAATTTAATAGATCCTGGTGAATCAGAGTCGATGTACCAGAGTCTGGCAGTCTGGAATCGGTACACCGCCCCTGACACCACAATCCTTATTATCGTACCTCACTAAAACTTGTAGGCACAAGTAACAGAATGCTGTATCTGGAGCAGCACCCAGGTGTTGCGAGTATCGAAAGATGCGAAATTCTATGTTGAGGTAGCCAAGCCTGGTATGGCGCAGGTTTGCTAAACCTGTGTCCCTCTGGGACTCGAGGGTTCAAATCCCTCCCTCAACGCTTTCACCGACAACGTCGATGATGAGGCGAGCACATGGACGAAGAAGAGATAAGATACTTTGTTCGAATCAGGAATACTGATCTCGACGGCACGAAGGCCGTGCACATCGCACTGACCGGCATCAAGGGCATTGGTCGACACACGTCACGCACCATCGCCACGCTTGCCGGTGTGGATCCCCACGCCGTGCTCGGCAAACTGGACGATGAATCGATTGGGCGGATTGCAAGCGTCGTCGACACCTACACCGAGCAGGTGCCTGAGTGGATGGTAAACCGTCCAAAGGACGTCTACACCGGAGAACCCCGCCATCTTCTCGGGACCGATCTCACCATGGCGAACAACGACGACGTCAACCGTATGCGCAAGATGCGCAGCTACCGGGGCATCAGGCACGAGACCGGACAGAAGGTCCGCGGCCAGCGCACCAAGTCCTCCGGAAGAACAGGCATGATCGTCGGCGTCAGCAGAAGGAAAGTATAGAGTGGTGATTGAGTGGGATATCCCGGAAAGAACTACAAACAGTACGCGACGCCCAAGCGGCGGTTTGAGAAGACAAGAATCGAGGACGAAAAGCGGCTCATCATCGAATACGGCCTCAGGAACAAACGTGAGGTCTGGAAAGCCCAGAGCGTCATGCGAAAGTACCGGACTGCCGCCCGCGAGCTGGTGGCGATGCGGTCGGCGGGGATCAACCCCGAAGAGTATGAGAAGAAGAAAAAACAACTCATCAACCACCTTCATCGCTACGGCCTCGTTGGTGAAGACGCCGATCTCGACGACATCCTCGCCCTGAAGGTCGAGCAGCAGCTCGACCGCCGCCTCCAGACGCTGGTCTATAGGAAGGGACTTGCACGCTCACCCAAGCAGGCCCGCCAGTTCATCACCCACGGGCACATCGCGATCTCTGGTCGCCGCGTGACCGTGCCGAGTTACCGGGTCGAGAGAGCCGAGGAGCCTGAGATCAGCTACTACGGTCCTTCTCCGTTTACGAACAGCGTTCACCCGGAGAGAGCCAGGATCTCCCGTGCAGGAGTGAGGTAACACCATGGCAGACGAAAAATGGGGCATCGCGCACATCTATGCCTCCTTCAACAACACCATCATCACCATCACCGACCTCTCAGGGGCCGAGACGGTGACCAAGAGCAGCGGCGGCATGGTAGTAAAACAGGACCGCAACGAGAGCTCACCTTACGCAGCCATGCAGATGGCAACCCAGGTCGCGCAGAACGCGCGCGACAAGGGTATCACCGGCGTCCACGTGAGAGTGCGCGCACCCGGTCGAGGGAAACAGCGAAGCCCCGGCCCTGGAGCCCAGGCGGCGATCCGCGCCCTCGCCCGTGCAGGGATGAAGATCGGCCGCATTGAGGATGTTACCCCGGTGCCCCACGACAACATCCGCGCCAAGGGCGGCCGGAGAGGCAGGAGAGTGTAATGGAGATAGCGTTTTCTCGACTGGACGAGAGGGTCGCTAAGTTCACCATAAGCGGCGTATCCACATCGTTTGCCAACATGTTACGGCGGGCAATGATCAGCGAAGTGCCGACACTCGCCATCGAGGACGTCCGTATCTACGACAACTCGAGCGTTCTCTTTGACGAGATGCTGGCGCACCGGCTGGGGCTCATACCCCTGCGAACCGACCTGGACCGCTACGTGCGGCGCAGCGAGTGCACCTGTGAAGGCGCGGGCTGCCCGCTCTGCACCGCAACCTACACACTCTCCGTCGAAGGACCAGGGACAGTCTACTCTAGCGATCTGATACCTCAGGACCCCGATGCCGCACCGGCAGAGGAGAAGATCCCTATCATCACCCTCGACAAAGACCAGAAGGTCGTGCTCGAAGCACACGCCATCCTCAACACCGGGAAAGAGCATGCCAAGTGGCAGGCGACGACCGCCTGCGGCTATAAAAACTATCCATCGATCACCGTAACCGAGAAGTGTGACGGATGTGGCATGTGCATCGATGAATGCCCACGAGGCGTGCTCGAGCCTGGGGATGGGAAGGTTCGGGTCATCGGAGGGCGACTGGAACTCTGCTCCCTCTGCAGACTCTGCGAGCGGGCATGCCTTGCCGGCGGCATCGGCACAGAGCCGGCTATCCATGTCGGTGCTGATGAGAACCGGTTTATCTTTGTGGTGGAAGGTGACGGATCGATGCCTGCCCGGGAGATCATCGAGAGAGCGCTACAATACATCCAGAAAACATCAGATGACCTGGTAGACGTGATAAACGAGATAACGGGAGAGGGGATTGAATGACGAAGAGAACCACGAATAAGACGAACCCCCGGCTTGCAGCCCTCATCGTGACGCTGAGAGACGCGTCGCGCGTACATGAGGCGAATATCTGGCGTGAGATCGCAAAGAGACTGGATGCGCCCCGGAAGAACTACGCCGAGGTGAACCTCAGCAAGATCGATCGGTATGCAAACGAGGGCGAGACGATCCTGGTGCCAGGCAAGGTGCTCGGCAGCGGTGCGGTCAGCCTGCCGGTGAAGGTCGCCGCGCTCGACTTCTCCGAGGCCGCGATGAACAAGATCATCCGCGCCAACGGAACATGCATGACCATCGAAGACCTCATTCGAGATAACCCGAAAGGGAGTGGGGTCCGGATCCTCAGGTGAGACGAATGGTTACGGTTATCGATGCAGACGGATTACTGCTCGGAAGGATGGCCAGCGTCGTCGCAGGGCGCGCGCTCGCCGGCGAAGAGATCGCCATCGTGAACGCAGAGAAAGCAATCGTCTCCGGGGACCGCGCGCACGTGCTTGAGACCTACTACAAGAAGCGCAACCGGGGCTCCCGCGAAGGAGGTCCATTCTACCCGCGGCGGCCCGATCACATAGTCAAGCGCACCATCCGGGGCATGCTCCCGTACAAGCGCAAACGTGGTATCGAAGCGTTCAAGCGGATCAAGGTCTATGTCGGTGTTCCGGCTGAGTTTTCCGGGATGGAGCGCGAATCCCTGGAAGCGGCTCACATCAGCCGGCTGAGCACCCCGAAGTACATAACGGTTGGAGCCATCAGCACCAACCTCGGAGCAAAATATTAAAATGAGGTGATGGAATGGCAAAGATCATCAATACCAGCGGTAAGAGAAAGACAGCAATCGCCCGGGCGACCCTGAAACCCGGCAACGGTCGGATCCGCATCAACTCCGTGCCTCTGGAGATCTACGGGACTGAACTGATGCGCATGAAGATCGCCGAGCCGCTACTGCTGATTCCAAACGCACTCGATGGCGTCGATGCGACAATCAATGTCACAGGCGGCGGCGCAATGGGCCAGGCCGAGGCGGTGCGCACAGCACTGGCGCGCGGCATTGTGGAGTGGCACAACGATCCACTGATCAAAGACGCCTTCTTGGCATACGACCGCACTCTGCTCGTAAATGATTCACGGCAGAAGGAGCCCAAGAAGCCGCACGGCCCGGGTGCACGGGCAAGGTTCCAGAAATCCTACCGGTGAGGAGAAAAGGGATATAAGGAAAGCAGGTACATTATTATGATACCCGTACGATGTTTTACATGCGGTAAGGTCATCTCCCCGGCCTGGAAAGAGTTTCAAGAGCGGCGGGATGCAGGCGAGGATCCTGGTCGGATCCTCGACGACCTCGGCGTGGAACGATACTGTTGCAGGCGGATGCTGCTGACGCACAAAGAAATAGTGGAGGACCTGAATCCGTATCAGTGAGGGGTCGTAGGGTAGCCTGGACCATCCTATGGCGTTCGGGACGCTGTAACCTGAGTTCAAATCTCAGCGACCCCATTTTATTATTAAAAGGTTTTGAGGCCGCACGATGGAATCTTATACTCGATACGAACGAGCGCGGATTATAGGGGCCCGCGCTCTGCAGATATCGATGGGTGCACCGATTTTGGTCAAAACAACAAAAACCGAACCGCTTGAGATCGCACTGGAAGAGTTTGATCAGGGCGTGATCCCTATAACGGTGAAGAGAAAGTAGTGATCTGATGACGACCATCGAAGAGATTACCTTGAGGACTATCCTGGACAGCCGGGGAAACGAGACCGTCGAGGCCGAAATCCACACACGTTGGGGCTTTGGCCGGGCTGCGGCACCCAGCGGCGCCAGCACCGGGACCTATGAGGCCAGGGTGCGGCCGCCACGCCAGGCTATCGAGGATGCAGAGAAGAACCTGATTCCATCACTCATCGGTGAGGATGCTCGCGACCAGATCACGTTCGACGCACGGCTGCGGGAGATCGACGGAACACCCAACTTTAGTTCGATCGGTGCAAACATTGCGGTAGCACTCTCACTTGCGTGCGCAAAAGCAGCTGCATCGTCTCTCGATCTCGAACTCTTCCGCTACCTGGGCGGCGTATTCGCCGATAAGACGCCCCTGCCCCTGGGCAACATCATCGGCGGAGGCGCGCACGCGCAGGGCGCCACGTCCATCCAGGAATTCCTGGTGGTTCCCACCGGCGCTTCCGGCGCATCGGAGGGAGTCTTCGTGAACGCTGCTGTTCACAGGGCAGTGAAGAAGATCCTGCAGACGCAGGGCAAACTCTCAGGGAAAGGGGATGAAGGTGCCTGGGCACCCGCGATATCCGATACCGAGGCGTTTGAGATCGTCAGCGAAGCGATCGCTACCGTCTCTGACGAGACGAATGTCGAGATCCGTATGGGGATCGACGTGGCGGCAAGCGAACTCTGGGACGGTAACCAGTATCACTACAAAGATGCTATACGGACCCGCGAGGAACAGATCGCCTACATGGCTGACCTGGTCGACCGCTACAACCTCATCTACATCGAAGACCCCCTCTACGAGGAGGATTTCGAGGGGTTCGCTGACCTGACAGCAGCGGTGGGGGATCGCTGCCTGATCTGTGGAGACGACCTCTTCGTGACCAACGTTGAACGGATAACAAAGGGTGTTGAGACCCACGCGGCAAACTGCGTACTGATCAAACCAAACCAGATAGGAACGCTCACCGAGACCTTCGAGGCGATACGCCTCGCCCAGAGGAGCGGCATGGAGACGGTCATGAGTCACCGGTCAGGAGAAACTACCGATGAGACGATCGCCCATCTGGCCACTGCGTTCGAATGTATATTCCTCAAGACCGGTGCTGTCGGCGGGGAACGGATCGCCAAACTGAATGAACTGATTCGTATAGAGGAGCTGATCTAGCTTGACTGGAAACGAACTGGAAATCGAACTGAAAGAACCACTGATACCCGTGGAAGAGTACCTCGCAGCAGGTGTGCACATCGGCACCCAGCAGAAGAGCAAGGATATGATGAAGTTCATCTACCGCGTCCGCGGAGATGGGCTGTACATCCTGGACATCCAGGCCACCGACGAGCGGATCAAGACCGCTGCGAAGTTCCTCGCACAGTATGAACCGGCGAAGATCCTGGTCGTCACCTCCCGGCAGTACGGCCAGTACCCGGCGAAGATGTTCGCTGATGCCATCGGCGGTATGGCGGTCATCGGCCGCTTCATCCCTGGAATGCTCACCAACCACCGCCTGGACAAGTACATCGAGCCGGACGTGATTGTGGTGACCGACCCCATCGGTGATGCACAGGCGATCAACGAGGCGGTCCAGACAGGCATCCCCATCGTCGCTCTCTGCGACACCAACAACATGACCAAGTATGTCGACCTGGTCATCCCCACCAACAACAAGGGCAGAAAGGCGCTCTCGATGATCTACTACCTCCTGACAAAGGAGGTGCTCCGCCTGCGTGGAGTGACCACATCGCTCACGCCCGAAGACTTTGAGACAGAGTTATAAGACACAGAGGCACAGAAGCTCAAACATTGATGGATATGCGGCCATGCAGTGTAGCAGGAATGTTCTATCCTGCCGAGCCCCGGCATCTGGAGCAATTGTTGGAGGCGTTCTTTCAGAAAAAAGCTCCACGCATCGATGCCCGGGGCATTGTTGCTCCTCACGCAGGCTACATCTACTCAGGGGAGACTGGAGCCCGTGCCTTCTCTACCATACCACCTGATTTTGACGGCACATTTGTTGTCATCGGTCCGAGCCACCGGGGGTATATGACCTGTGCCTCTGCCGTGCCATGGGAGACACCGCTTGGGATTGTCGATGTCGATACACGGTTTATCGAAGCGCTGGATATCAGGATAGATGAGATATCGCACCGGAATGAGCACTCTATCGAGGTACAGGCGCCTATCATCAAATACCGGTTCCCGAGGGCGAGGATTGCGCCCATCATGATGGGAGACCAGGATTACACGGCAGCGATAAACCTTGCAGAGCACCTGCTCCGGGCGATAAAAGAGACGGGAAGGAACGTGCGGGTCGTCGCCTCGAGCGACTTCTCTCACTATGTCCCGGACGAGGTTGCCCGCAGGCAGGACCTTTACGTGATCGATGCGCTCAAAAACCTGGATGTACGGGAGTTTTACCGCCGGCTCCTGGAGACCGGCGCCACGGTATGCGGCTACGGCCCGATCGCGACCATGTGCATCACCTGCCAGAGACTCGGTGCAGAGCGAGGGGAACTACTGCAGTACACGACCAGCGGCGATGTGACAGGAGATTTCAATCAGGTAGTGGGGTATGCGGCGATAGCGGTGGTGTAATTGGCAACGTGGAGCGCGCCGGGCAAGGTCTTCCTCTTCGGCGAGCATGCAGTGGTCTACGGGAAACCCGGGGTAGCGATGGCGATCAAGCCCCGTGTCTTTGTCACGGTGAGGAAATCCCGCAACCCAGCACGACCAAGATCGCCCTACATCAACGAGTGTTTCAAGCGGATGGGTGTCAGGGGGAGCGTCTACGTCCGTTCGCAACTCCAGAGTTCATCAGGGCTCGGGTCGTCGGCAGCGGTGACGGTGGCGACCCTCTGTGCGATCAACGATGAGTTCAACCTCGGGCACACCCGTGAGGATATCGCGGATATGGCGTTTGCTATCGAGAAGAAAGTCCAGAGAGGGCGGGCAAGCCCCACCGACACCTACGTCTCCACAAACGGCGGGATTGTGCTCATCAGCGGCGACTCCAGGCGGAGGCTACCTCCACAGGGGCTGCAGCTTGTTGTGGGGAATACCATGGTGCCGCACAGCACCGCAAAGATGGTAGAGATGGTCGGGAACCTACGGAAGAAACACCCCGAGATCGCAAACCCGATCCTGGACGCCATCGAGGCCGTGACACTTGCCGCTCTCCACAACATCCACAACCCAAAGAAACTGGGACAGTGTATGGACATAAACAACGCCCTCCTGGAAGCGCTCGGCGTGGGGCACCCCGCAAGCAGTAGACTTATGCTTGCCGCACGGGCAAGCGGCGCCTATGGGGCGAAGATCACCGGGGCTGGCGGCGGGGGGTGCATCATCGCCCTCTGCCCAAAGCGCGCAAAGAACCGGGTCGCCGGTGCCATTGAGGCCTGCGATGGAAGGGCGATCATCACCACCATCGACACCGTCGGCGCAAGAAAAGAGAAGCATGACTGAGACCGTGATACTGAAACTGGGAGGGAGCGTGATCACCGACAAGTCGGGGGGATGTGCAATCGATCACGCTCGCCTGCGCGAGATTGTGGACCAGATAGCCGCACGGGGCGCCCTGGCGGCACTTGTGCTTGTCCATGGTGCGGGGTCTTGCGGGCACCCTGAGGCCCGGCGTTACCGCATCAACGACGGCCTCACGACAGAGACTGTTCCCGGAGTCTACCACACACACGCTGCCGTCCTGCGCCTGAACGCCGCGGTCGTCGACGCCCTGCGGGATGCGGGCGTCGAGGCGATCGGCATCCATCCCCTTGATCTGGCTCTCGCCGAAGGTGGACGTCTGGCCTCGCTGGAGACCCGCCACATCGCCGAAATGATCAGACACGGCATTGTTCCCGTGCTGCACGGCGATGTGGTGATGGACCGCCTGAAGGGAGCGTGCATCGTATCGGGCGATCAGCTGGTGACCCGGCTTGCCATCGCTCTCAGGAGCAGGCGTGTGGGGCTTGCGACCGACGTCGCAGGCGTCCTGCAGAACGGGTCGGTCGTTCCGCGTATCGACCGGAATGTGGCAGAGACGCTTGAGATCGGCGGATCGGGAAACACCGATGTGACCGGGGGCATGCAGGGCAAGATCAGGGAACTCCTGGCACTTGCCGATGCCGGCATCGATTCGCATATCTTCCATGTCTCGAAGGTCGGCCGGTTCCTGGACGGCGCGGAGCATGGCGGGACGATCGTGACCAGAAGAGGCGTATCATGAGAGCAAAGACCGCCACATCATCACGGAAACGGGATCACCTCGTCATATGTTCTGAGGAACCCGTTGAGGCCGGTGACGCCGGATTCGGGGATGTGCGGCTGGTTCATAACGCCTTCCCGGAATGCGATATGGATGCGATCGAGACCGGGACCCGGTTCCTCGGCGCAACACTCGCCTCCCCGCTCTTCATTGCAGCGATGACCGGAGGACACCCGGACACCCACGAGGTGAACCGGCGGCTCGCATGTGCCGCCGAACGGTATAACCTCGGTATGGGTGTCGGTTCTCAGCGAGCGGCACTGGAGAATCCCGAACTGGAAGAGAGTTTCGTCGTCGTGCGGGAGGAGGCGCCACATGCCTTCCTCTGCGCAAACCTAGGGATCATCCAGCTCCGCGACCACGGTATTGAGTGGGCAGAACGGGCTGTCGAGATGATCGATGCAGATGCGATCGCCATCCATGTCAACTCGCTCCAGGAAGCGATTCAGCCGGAAGGCGATCACAATGCGACAGGGTGCCTTGAAGCACTGTGCAACCTCTGCGATGAGTTCTCCTACCCGGTCATCGTGAAGGAAACTGGTTCGGGCATATCAGCCGAAACTGCGAGGGCAATCTGGGAAGCAGGAGCAAGCGCCATCGATATCGGTGGATATGGAGGGACTTCCTGGGCAAAAGTCGAGTGCCTCCGGGCAAAAGACCCCGGTCTCGTCAAACTCGGGAAAGCGTTTCTCTCCTGGGGCATACCGACGGTGGTGAGCCTCTGCGAGGTGCGGACGACAGGAGGCCCAATTATTGCAACGGGCGGGCTGCGTTCAGGAATAGATATAGCAAGTGCAATCGCGCTAGGGGCGGATCTGGGGGGTATGGCGCTCCCTCTCTTAAAGGCGGCCATGGTGAGCGATGACGCGCTCTTTGCAGCCATCGAGGCGATTCACCGCGAACTCCGCGTTGCGATGTTCCTGACGGGATCCCGGACGATACGGGAACTCGGGCACGCACGGACGTATATAACCGGATTGACCCGGCAGATGATTGAAGAGATCAACTAAAAATCCACAAGGAGGATATATGGATATTGAGATTATAGCAGTGGGCGGATATGACGAAGTCGGCAGAAATATGACTGCCGTCCGCTGCGGGAAGGAAATTGTCATCTTTGATATGGGCCTGCGCCTCGACCAGGTGATGATCCACGAGGATGCTGATATTGAGAGCATGCATTCCCTGGACCTGATCGAGATGAAGGCCATTCCTGATGACACCATCATGAATGCAGTAGAAGGGAGTGTCAAGGCGATCGTCTGTTCGCACGGGCACCTGGACCATATCGGCGCGATACCGAAACTCGCGCACCGCTACAACGCCCCGATCATCAGCACACCCTATACCACAGAACTGATCAGGCAGCAGATTGCGGGTGAACAGAAGTTCGGGGTGAACAATAAACTCTTCGCCCTGAGGACCGGGCAGCGCTATACCATCTCCCCACATCTCACGCTCGAGTTCGTGCGGAGCCAGCACTCGATCATCGATACCGTCTTTCCGGTCCTGCACACGCCGCGGGGCGCGGTCATCTACGCAAACGACTTCAAACTTGACCGGACGCCGGTGCTCGGGGAACCACCGGACTTCGCCCGACTGCGTCAGATCGCGAAGGAAGGCGTACTCGCCCTGATCGTCGAGAGCACAAACATTGAGAACAAGGGACGCTGCCCGAGCGAGAAGATCGCGCGTGACCTGGTTCGGGACACCATCACCAGTTACGAGGATGATAAGAGCGGTATATTTGTCTCGACGTTCTCGTCGCACATCTCGCGCATCAAGACCATCGCCGAGTGCGCTCACGAGATCGGCAGGAAACCGGTCCTGCTCGGGCGGTCGATGGAACGCTACAGTTCGGCTGCTGAACAACTGAAACTGGTCGCGTTCCCTGACACGCTCTCGATGTTCGGCAACCGCCGGACCGTTGACCGGACGCTGCGGCGGATCATGAAGACCGGGAAAGACAGGTTCCTCCCGATCGTCACCGGTCACCAGGGGGAGCCGGGAGCTATCCTGACAAGGGTGGTGATGGGAGATACCCCATATAGACTGGAGAAGGGCGACAAGATCCTCTTCTCAGCCAAAGTGATCCCGAATCCGATGAACCGCGGGCAGCGCTATCTGCTTGAGGCCCGTGCCAGGATGGCAGGCGTGCGGATCTTTGATGAGCTGCATGTCTCGGGCCACGCATACCGGGAGGACCACTACGAGTTCCTGCACCTCATAAGCCCCCAGCATGTCATCCCCGCCCATGGTGATATCGATATGACCGGCGGTTATGCGAGGTTTGCAGAGGATCTCGGGTATACCCTCGGGAATGATCTCCATATCCTGCGGAACGGACAGAAGGTTCTGGTGAAATAGGAGAGATGGTATGACGACGCTTGAAGCCTACCTGGAGAAGAATGCTGACAGGATGGACAAGGTGATCAACCGTTACTTTGGGGACGTTTACGGTGACCTCTTCCGGGCGAGCGCCCACCTGCTGCTTGCGGGTGGCAAAAGGCTCCGTCCGGCGGTTGTTATCCTCGCTGCGGATGCGGTGAAGGAGGGGAGTTCGGATGACCTGATCCCTGCGGCTCTCGCACTTGAACTGACGCACAACTTCACCCTGATCCATGACGACATCATGGACGGAGATGTCACCCGGCGCGGTGTCCCGACGGTGCACACAATCTGGGGCGAACCAACGGCTATCCTTGCCGGGGATGTGCTGTATGCGAAGGCGTTTGAGTTTATCTGCCTCTCTGATGCCGGGAATCACGAAAAAGTCCACGCGGTGAAGATGCTTGCCCGGACATGCACCGAGATCTGCGAGGGGCAGAGCATGGATATCGCGTTCGCGGCGAGAGAAGACGTCTCTGAGGCGGAGTACCTGGAGATGGTCAGCAAGAAGACCGGTGTGCTCTATGGCGCGGCTGCCGCAATCGGCGGGATCCTTGCAGGCGCAAACCCGATCCAGGCCGACGCCCTCTACCAGTTTGGGGTGAACAGCGGTATCGCCTTCCAGATACAGGACGACCTGATCGATCTCTACGCAAGCAGCGAAGAGAGCGGGAAGGACCGTGCATCAGATATCAGGGAGGGGAAACAGACCTTGATCGCGATCAAGGCACGGCAGAAGGGGCTGGACCTCGCGCCGTATCGGAGGGATCTCTCGGGCGCTGAGATCGACGGCCTGATCGCCCGGCTCGAGGACGCAGGCGTCATCGATGAGGTCAGAGCAACGGCGGTCGAGCGGGCGGGCGTGGCAAAGGCGGCACTCTCGGTCCTCCCTGACTCCGAGGAGAAGCGCCTGCTTGGGGAGATCGCGGACTTCTTCATAAACCGGGGTTTCTGAGATTATGACCACTGATCTCGAGCATCTGCTCTTCATCTACGCTCTGCAGAACGCAGTGAAACATAACAGTGCCCCAAAGAGCGGGGCGGTCATCGGCACGGTGCTCGGGAAGCACCCTGAGTTCCGGAGCCGGGTCCGCGAGATCGGCCCTCTTGCGCAGAGGGTGATCGCGGAGGTGGCGGCGATGACCGGCCCTGAACGGAAGAGTCGTCTTTTAGAGATCGCTCCCGAACTCCTGAACGAACTCACCGAGACCCGTGAACACTCGAGGGAGCTCCCTGCCCTTGAGGGGGCGGAGAACGGCGTTGTGATGCGGTTTGCGCCAAACCCGAGTGGGCCGCTGCACCTCGGTCACGCCCGCGCCTCTATCCTGAACGACTATTATGTCAGGCGGTACGGGGGGCGGTATATCCTCCGCATCGAGGATACGGACCCGCGAAGGGTCGATCCCGAGGCGTACGAGATGGTGCTTGAGGATATCGAGTGGATGGGGCTTAAGATCACCGATATCGCCTACCAGAGCGACCGGCTTGATATCTACTACGACTGGTGCCAGAGACTCATCGAGCTCGGCGGTGCTTATGTCTGCGTCTGCGACGCTGAGAGGTTCAGGGAACTCAAACTCAAGAAGAAGGCGTGTCCCTGCCGGGGGCAGACGACGGAGGAGAATCTGGACCTCTGGCAGCATATGCTCGACGGTGAGTTCTACGAGGGTGACGCGACTGTCAGGGTGAAGACAGACCTCGCCCATCCCGACCCGGCGATGCGGGATTACTCGGCGATGCGGATCGTGAATACGCCCATCCATCCCCGCGTGGACGCGACGGTCTTTCCGCTGATGAACTTCTCGGTCGCGGTGGATGACCACCTGCTCGGGATCACCCACGTGATCCGCGGGAAGGACCACATCGCAAATACCGGAAGACAGCGGTACATCTTCGGCTACTTCGGCTGGAAGCCGCCGGTCTACTACCACTACGGCCGGATGGGGATATCGGGGGTCGTCCTCTCGACGTCGAGTATGCGGGAGGGGATCAGGAACGGTGTCTACACAGGCTGGGACGATGTCCACCTGGGCACGCTCCGGGCGATCGCGCGCCGGGGAATTCAGCCTGAGGCGGTCCGGGAGGCCATGCTCGATATTGGGATAGGGGATACCGATATTACGTTCTCGTGGGAGAACCTCTATGCCCGGAACAAGGAGATCATCGACCCAAAGGCGAACCGCTACTTCTTTGTGCCTGACCCGGTCGAGGTTGTCGTGGAAGGGGCTCCCCGCCACGAGGCCCGCGCCGCCCTCCACCCGAACGATCCCTCCCGGGGGGTCAGGACTCTGGTCACCGAGGGAAGGGTTCTCCTCCCGAAGAGAGATATTGAGGGGCGGAGCATGGTCAGGTTAAAAGATCTCTACAATGTCAGGATCGCGTGGGACGGGGACGTTCCGCATCTTACCTACGCTGGGGAGTCGCTTGAGGATGCCAGGCGCGAGAAGGCGCCGATCATCCAGTGGCTGCCGGCGGACGCGAAGATCCCCTGTACCCTTCATACGCAGGAGGGGGACGTCGAGGGGTTCTGCGAGCCGCTGGTCGCAGGAGAGGTGGACCGCGTCGTCCAGTTCGAGCGGGTTGGGTTTGCGCGGGTCGACTCGGTGACCGACGGCCGGGTGGATGCGTTCTTTGCGCACCGATGAAAACGACCCTGGCTCAAACCCCCCAGTCCCTTCTCCTGGACCAAAACCCCAATCATTCTGTTTTTGTAACAGGTCAGGACCCCCTTCACTGATCCCTTGCTCTTACCCATCACATCACAATCCCCCATTTCTGAAAATACGCCCATACAACCGTTAGATCTTTATATAATGAGAGATAAATGGATATTCAGGTTATGTCATCATGGAACGTGACGATATTCTTGCACTGATACAGAACAACCCTGAAGCGATCGTCACGATCATCCAGCGTCTGGAAGAATTGGTGAAGCAACAACAGGCCCGGATCGCTGAACTCGAACGACGTTTCACCATGAACAGTCAAAACAGCAGTCGTCCCCCATCCACCGATGGCTTCAAACGACCTCAGAGGGAGCGTAAAAAGACCGGGAAACGTCCTGGTGGTCAAGAAAGGACATGAAGGCCGGACGATTGAATGGTGTGAGACCCCGGACATCATCCAGACACACCGCGCAGATGTCTGTGAAGAATGTGGTTCATCCCTTGTTCTCGTCCCTGCCTCCTCTGTTCAGAAGAGACAGGTTCATGACATTCCCCCGCTCCGGATAGTTGTTACTGAACATCACGCTGAAACGGTCGTCTGCCCACACTGTGGTCGGATACATGAAGGGTCATTCCCCGAGGAGGTTCCGGCTCACCTCCAATACGGCTACAATATCCGGGCGTTGATGGTTTACTTCTGCATCTACCAGTTGCTTCCGTATGAACGTTCAGCGGAGATCTTCACGGACCTCTTTGGGTGTTCCCCGGTCAAGGCAACCCTGATGCAGTCCGTTTCAGCCTGTGCAGCAAACCTTGACAGTTTTGAAGAAGAGGTGAAACACCTTCTGCAGGGAGCACCTGTTCTGCATGCTGGGGTCGGCGGTAATCCCGCGGATAGGGTTTCCCGGAGAACATGCCAAACGATTTGAGGATCCGCCGGACCTGGTCCAGACTGTAACTGACGCCGAACTGCGACTAGATCCGGTGCTGGACTTCGGCGGTCGTCCAGTCTTCTTTCTCCCGGAGTTTTTCAAGCAAAGCGGCTTTCTGCTCGTCAGTGAGTTTCGAAGGGTGGCCGCCGGCATACTTCGGAACCAGCCCACCCGGCCCCTCCTCGTTCCAGCGTTTCTGCCAGTTGTAACCGGTCTGATGAGAGACCCCAACAGCTTCCGCAGCGTCGACAACGCTCATTCCCTTCTACCGTAGCCGAATAAACACGAGGCGCGGGATCACCTGGGGCAATCCTTTGGGGTGCTTGATCTGTTTATTCAGGACAGAAAGGGGAACGTGCCTGACGATCGCGATCTGTTCACGCCCAGCCATAGAGGTATGAGGAACTCAAGGTTCAAAAAAGGTAACTATTCAGGGCACCCGATGAGCCGCCGTCGGCATGAAGGGTGTTCCCTCAAACACCCTTCTCAGTTCCGGTAATACCGGGCGATCATGCTTCTTGATCGTCGATATGAATCCTCTGACCCTGC